>Ga0335076_10000785_pt1 | contig 29890 bp, 26 predicted proteins | sample Lox_Sample_25_FD_206717 | JGI IMG/M metagenome (GOLD analysis project Ga0335076, IMG submission 206717) | Soil microbial communities from Loxahatchee National Wildlife Refuge, Florida, United States - Lox_Sample_2.5 | ecosystem: Environmental > Terrestrial > Soil > Wetlands | place: USA... | reverse complement strand
TCCACAGGCACCCTGAATGATGCGGAAAGCAATTAGCATGCCGAGCGATGGCGCCAGGCCGCAGGCAAAAGATGCGGCGGTGAAACCAGTGACCGCCATCATCAGCAGGCGTTTGCGGCCGAACCGACCGGCCAGCCATCCCGTCATCGGAAGGACGATCGCGTTGGCGACCAGATACGAGGTCAGCGTCCACGTTGCCTCGTCCACAGTCGCCGACAAGCTGCCCGCGATGTGCGGCAGCGATACGTTCACCACCGTCGTATCGAGCACCTCCATGAACGTGCTCGACATGACGGCGATAGCGATCAACCAGGGATTGATCTCAGGATGGGCTTGCGGCTGGGAACTCATCGGAAGGAGTACAGGTTCAAGCTACATTCGATTCACTCTGGACACAAAAGGCTTCATGACTGCCGATCAGTGGTTTGGAGGCGCGGCCTGCCCCCGCGTGGCCGACCCTAACAACAGCTTTGCACATCCTGTATCCTCAAACCAATCTGAATAATGATCCACCCTGCTCGCAGCAATGCGCTCGCCCTTGTTCTCGTTTCTGCCGCCGCTCTCTGCGTTGTTCTCCCATTCGTTCACTTCGGAATTCCCTCCGGCCACGATTTCGAAGTTCACGTCAATTCCTGGATCGAAGTCGTCGACCACTGGAAACAGGGCAACCTCTATCCACACTGGGACTCATCTGCTCACTACGAGTATGGCGAGGCGCGATTCATCTTTTATCCGCCGCTCTCGTGGATATTCGGAGGCCTACTCGGGCTCACCCTTCCATGGAAACTGGTCCCCGCCGCTTTCATCTGGATTGTGCTTACTCTAGCCGGCTGGTCAATGTTCGTGCTGGCCAGAAATTATCTTTCACGCGCCGACGCGATTCTCGCTGCAGCACTGTACGCAGTCAATCCTTATAACCTGGTCATCGTTTACTGGCGAAGCGCTTTTGCCGAGCTAATGGCGGCCATTTATATCCCTCTTTTGCTACTCCTCATTTTGCGTGCGGAAGAAAGTGGCAGGCGGATAATCATTCCCCTGAGTTTCCTCATGGCCGCCGGATGGCTTACCAACCTGCCGAGCGCAGTCATGATGAACTACTCGCTGGCGGCCTTGGCCGTCACGATTGCATTCTCGCGCAAGTCGTGGAGGGTTCTGCGATATGCCGCGGTGGCAGTGGTTCTCGGCGCAATGCTCGCGGCATTTTTTCTGTTTCCCGCCTACCATGAGCAAAGCTGGGTGAATATAGGGCAAGTGCTGGCACCGGGCCTTCGGCCGCTCGACAACTTTCTTTTCACCAGCACGGAAGACGCCGACCATAACCGCTTCAATCTGCTGATCTCGATCGTTGCCGTGGCACAATTCGCGATCCTCGTGATCGCGATCTGGCAAGCGAGGCGACGCGAACGCAAATTAGCGCCGCTAATGATCGTGTGGAGCACGTTGTGCGTGCTCCTAATGCTGAAGCCCACATTCGTGTTTTGGAAATATCTTCCGGAACTGCGATTCGTGCAATTTCCCTGGCGATGGCTGCTTTGCCTGAATGTTCCATTCGCGCTGGCGATCACATTCGCCACCCGCCGATGGTTCATTCGCGTTCTGGTCTATACTATCGCGCTTGGCGTTGTAATCGGAGTGTGGCACCGGGTCCAAGTTCCCTGGTGGGACAACGGCGGCGACATTCAGGAGATGCTCGACAATCAGCAGGATGGAATTGGAAACGAGGGCGTCGATGAATACGTTCCCGCCAAAGCCGACCCTTATGACATCGATCAGAAAGCGCCCCTGCTGCGGTATGAGGGAGCGGGAAGCGCTCAAATCAAAATTGAAAAATGGATTGCCGAAAGACGTGTGTTCACGGTTAATACGACGGCAGCCGGTAGTCTGGTTCTGCGCCTGTTCAATTATCCGTCTTGGAAGGTTGACGTCAATGGCGGTGCCGCAAAAACTGAAACGACGGCCGACACTGGCCAAATGGTCGTGCCAATTGCCGCGGGAACGAATCAAATTCAAATCAGGTTTGTTGAAGGCTGGGACCGGACATTGGGCATTGTCTGTTCTCTTGCGGCCCTGGTTGCACTGCTGATCTTGTGGACGGCTCATCGCAGGCCGCATTCAACCAGAAATGCTGGTCCGGAGAACTCGCCTGCTAAAATGAAAAAACGCGCAATGCGGCTTTTCCCGGTCTTCAGTTGCACTCCAGCGAAGCGGAGAGATGGGTGAGTGGTTGAAACCAGACGCCTCGAAAGCGTCCGTGCCTCAAAAGGGCACCGGGGGTTCGAATCCCTCTCTCTCCGCCATATTGACGCAGGTCCCTCGGCTGCGCTCGGGATTTCGGCAGAAGGCTTCCGCTGCGCTCACGCCTTCTAATCGCCTCAAGTTCGAATCCCTCTCTCTCCGCCATATTGACGCAGGTCCCTCGGCTGCGCTCGGGATTTCGGCAGAAGGCTCGCGCTGCGCTCACGCCTTCTAATCGCCTCAAGTTCGAATCCCTCTCTCTCCGCCATATTGACGCAGGTCCCTCGGCTGCGCTCGGGATTTCGGCAGAAGGCTCGCGCTGCGCTCACGCCTTCTAATCGCCTCAAGTTCGAATCCCTCTCTCTCCGCCATATTGACGCAGGTCCCTCGGCTGCGCTACTGAACGTTTCAGTTTTGGCGTGACATTAGAAAAGCCGTGGAACCAGAGCTCCAGTGGATCGGCTGTACTCGACGTATTGCTCGCCGAAAGTCCTGCGCATGAATTTCTCTTCGAGCCGCATTTTGATCCAGAAGCCTAGCCAAAATAAAGCAACGCCAAGAAATCCGATAATCTTCCCGCGCGCCAGCGCACTGCCGAACAGCGCGAGCAAAATCCCGGAGTAGATGGGATGGCGAACCCAGTGGTAAGGCCCGCCGCGGATCAGTTCGTGTCCGACTTTCACGGTCACGGTGCCACTCCAATTCTGACCAATGTAGAACCGGGCCCAAATGGCGAATGCGATGCCCGCGGCAGTCAGGAAAAGTGCCAAAGGCTGGAGAAATGAGCTTCTTGGAATTATTCGAGAGTAGAGCGGTGCAAAGGGTATGGTTTCGCTGATCATCAAATAGGCCCCGACGAGCACAGGAATTCCATAAGCAAGCCGCCAAGCGAGCGGCGCCCGCTCTTGTGTACGTTTTGTTCGCAGCCAGCCAAAGATCCAGACCACCGCGAAGATGGTCCAGAGAACGGAGTACGGGTCACGCATATTCATAATTCTAAGTACGAAGTTTGCGGTGCGAAGTTCCCGCTATTGCATCAACACACGCCACGATAAATAAATCCAGAGCACAGGCGCAGCGAACAGCAGGGCGTCGATGCGGTCAAACATGCCTCCGTGTCCGGGAAGAATCGCGCCTGAATCTTTAACGCCCGCGCCGCGTTTGATCAGTGACTCGACGAGATCACCAAATTGAGCAGCGACATTTAAGACGGTCGAAAGAATTGCAACTGGGAACAGCGAAGCCGGCTGGGTAAAAATGCCATCGCGAAGCTCTATTAAGTGTGCGTGCAGCAGGCTGCTCGAGATAGGCACGGCGTAATGGAACATCAACATGCCAACCGCAACGCTGGCGATTAGAGAGGCAATCGCGCCCTCCCAAGTTTTTTTGGGGCTAACTCGCGGCGACATGCGGTGCGTGCCGAGTGACTTCCCGACGAAGTACGCGAAGATGTCTCCCGCCCAAACCAGCAGCAATAGATAAAGAAGATAAAAGCTGCCCTCCCACTGCTCGCGAAGCTGCGCTAACGACGCCATTGGCAAGGCGATATAGATGAAAGCGAATGCCGAAACCAAGGCAGCCGGAAAGGACGAAGAGAGTTCATCCCGACGCATGGCGATGGCGAGAAAAATAAATGGAGCAAGCACCGCTGCAGAAAGGGCAATCAGAGCGAAGGCGGAAGTTGAGAGCAGGGGTGTCGGGCCGGGGCTGATCGCGATCAGAAGAAAGAGAATTGCAGCGAAGACATACGTAGGCACTTGCAGCGGTCGAATTCCATAAGGCACAGAAAGTTTGAGCAGTTCATGGATCGCGACTAATGCGATCACGCCTGTTACGAACACTAGCACCGGGCCCGGGGCACGGAGCACCAGGAGCAGAACAATCGGGATTAGTACTAAGGCGGTGAGTACTCGTTTGAGCAGTTCCAATCGAGCTAGCTCCGCAGAGCTCGTGCAGACGGGGAGTCGTTCAGGCCGCCATAGCGGCGGTCGCGTTTTTGGTATTCGGCAATGCCTTCGAGCAGGTGCGTGCCACGAAATTCGGGCCAAAGTGTGGGGGTAACGTAAATCTCGGCGTAAGCCAACTGCCACAATAAAAAATTGCTCAAGCGCATCTCGCCACTGGTACGGATAACGAGATCAGGGTCAGGCAGATGGCCGGTGTAGAGATGGCGGCAAATAGTTTCTTCGTCGATTTTCAAGTGCTCGATTCCGCCGTTGTTGGCCGCCGCATGCAACATGGAATGAAAGGCGTCCACGAGTTCTGAGCGGGCGCTGTAGTTGAGCGCGAGCGTAAGCAACATGCCCGTATTGCGCGAAGTTTCCTGGCGCGCCCATTCCATTTTTTCCTGAACGGAAGCGGGAAGCTCATGCAACCGGCCGATGTATTGCAGGCGGACGTTGTTCTTGTGCAGCGTCGGGACCTCTTGCTTTAAGTAGCGCGACAGCAGCTTCATCAGGAAGTCCACTTCGGCTTTCGGACGGCGCTTCCAGTTTTCCTCGGAAAAGGCGTACAGCGTCAGCGAAGGAATGCCGATGCTGGAAGCACACTCAACCGTGAACCGGACAGAGGTAACACCGGCGCGGTGGCCGGCAACCCGCGGCAGATGGCGACGACGGGCCCAGCGGCCATTGCCATCCATAATGATTGCGATGTGTCTTGGAAGCCGCTCCGGATCGAGCCGCTGGTATATTTCGGCTTCTTTGCGATCCAGTCCGGCAGGAGTTTTTACCTGCAAGGTAATTCCTTCTGTTTCAAAAAACTAACATAGGGAAAAGAGAGTTGCAATTAAGCGCCAAGAGCCGTCGGTGAGAATTTGCTAACCCACTCCCCCAACCGACCTTAACTGCATAGCTCGCAAGGAAGTGCCAGAGCGCAGGCACGACGTAAATAATGAACAGGAATAAACTCGATCGACTAGGATTCTGAATCAACCGGGCCTTCGCCGGAAATGTGATGCTCGAGTCCTTTTTCAGGGGAAGCTTCCCCCAGATTTCGCGAATGAAACCAGCTCATGTGGGGCAATGATCGTTCGACACCGCGCCGTACTGCGATCAGTTCGGCAGTAATAGCAACCGCGATCTCCTCGGGCGTGATTGCCCCAATGTCCAGGCCAATAGGCGAATGCACACGCTCGAATAGATGTTCTGGGAGTCCTTCTTTTACTAACTCACGAAAGACTGTAATTGCCTTGCGCTTCGAGCCGATCATTCCGACATAACGCGCCTGAGTTTGCACTGCCCAACGCAACACCCGCATATCATCTTTATGACCGCGCGTCGAAATTACGACGTATGAGGTTTCATTCGGGCTGAGGCGCGACATGGCCTGCTCAAAGCCTTCCGCGATTACGTCTTTTGCATCGGGGAAGCGTTCTCGATTGGCGTAAACCTCGCGGTCATCGATTACCGTCACATCGAACCCGGCGTTTCGCGCGGCTTTGTAGAGATTGAGCGCGACGTGGCCGGCACCGAAAATGTAAAGCAACGCTGGAGGCAGCACCGGCTCGATGAAAATGTCCAGCGTGCCGCCGCAGACCAGACCGGTGTCGTATTTCGGATCGTGATTCAAATTGAAAGTAAGCGTCCGTGGTTTCTCGCTCTCCATCACTTCGCGTGCGGCTTGCCAAACCTCGGCTTCAACGCAGCCGCCGCCAACCGTGCCCACGATCGAGCCATCGTCGCGGATCAGCATCTTTGCCGTCTCGAACGACGGGATTGAGCCACGAACGTTGACTATGGTGGCGATTGCGCCACGGCGGCCGGTTTGTCGGAGACGAACGACTTCTTCGTAAATATCCACCAAGTGAATTATTTGGCGGTGCAAGAAAGAAGTCAACAACACGGGGAGTTAGATCCAATTCGAAAAAGTGGTGTCAGAACGAGGCAAGAATCAGGGGCTGCAGCTTTCCGAATAGCGCGCCCAGGGCCACTTTCGTGCCATTTACCAGTTAATTATCAGGTTAACTCTGTATGGTTTCAGCGCCGCAGGTGCTGAAATCATAGAGGGCCCTATCGTTCCTCTTATGAACCAATCATCACCGCGCCACGAGAAGCCGCGTAAAGAGTTGCTATGTGTTGATGACGAGCCGAACACTTTAAAGCTGCGCAAGCTCGTGCTCGAAGCCGCCGGTTATTCCGTTAGTACTGCGGACTCGGGTGAACATGCACTACAGGCCCTGGCACATGGCATGAACGTCGATCTGGTTTTGCTCGATTACCTCATGCCCGGAATGAACGGTAACGAGCTAGCGATGAAGCTGCGCGAGCGCTATCCCCACCTGCCGCTGATCGCAGTTTCCGCCGTGGGTCAACTGCCTGAGTCGTTGCTGCAAACCGTGAATGCACATGTCCAAAAAGGCCAGGGTCCTGAACTTTTACTCTCCACAGTCTCCGCGATTCTCGAAGAACTTCATCACCGGGACATTATCAAGCAGGCCTCGCCAAAAGCCACCATCCTTTGCGTGGACGATGAAGAGCTCCAGCTGAAGGTCAGAAGAATGCTGTTCGAATCCTCGGGGTATCGGGTTTTAGAGGCGCAAGGCGCAAGCACGGCACTTGAAAAATTCCAGTCCGAACGCGTTGATGCCGTAGTTTTGGACTACTCTCTTGCCGGCCAGGATGGAAACATCATTGCCGAACAGATGAAACGGCTTCGGCCAGACACGCCCATCCTCATGTTGTCCGGACTTTCATTGCAGCCGAATGAGACGGCGAACGTCGATCTTTGGTTTCGCAAGATGGACATCGAGCCGGAAGACCTTGTCAGCGAAGTAACTCGTCTCATCGAGCTTCGCAGTTCAAACCAGCAAGTTGCTGATCACTGAATAATGCTAAAGCACAGACGCCGCAGCGCGAGGTCTGTCAGGCTCGACCGGGCAAGACCGCCTGCCGCAGCTTTAGTTATTGCCCTGACACTCTTGCTCATCACCCGAAGCGCCAACGCCGAAAACGGCACGCCCCAAAGCTCCGCAAATCCGGTAAGAGAACTAACGCTGGAGCAATTGGGAAATGTGGAAGTCACGACCACTTCCAAGGAGCCTGAGCAGCTCTGGAAGACATCGGCTGCCGTGTACGTCCTTACTTCTGAGGACATACGCCGCTCGGGCGCTACCAGCATCCCGGAAGCCCTCCGGCTCGTGCCCGGAGTAGAAGTGGCGCGGATCGACTCCAATCAGTGGGCGGTTGGTATTCGTGGGTCCGAGACAAACTTCTCGAAAGGCGTTCTCGTCTTGATCGACGGCCGGAGCGTCTACACTCCGCTCTACGCCGGCGTCTACTGGGATGTGCAAGATCTCGTGCTGGATGATATTGATCGAATTGAAGTTGTGCGTGGGCCCGGCGCAACCGTTTGGGGGCCGAATTCCGCGGATGGCGTGATCAATATCATCACGAAAAAAACCGCTGATACTCAAGGAGCGTTGGTTTCTGTGCTGAGCGGAAATGTGGATCACCTGATCGCTGAGGCCCAGTACGGCGGCAATGCGGGCGGTCATGTGAACTATCGCGTTTATGGAAAAGGGTTCGCGCTGGGCCACGAGTTCGAGGCTAACCAGGACCATTTCGACGAGTGGCATCAACAGCGTGGCGGTTTTCGCATGGATTGGGACCCGAGCGATCGGTCTTCCTATATGTTGGAGGGCGATATTTACGGAGGCACGTCTCCCGCGGAAACCGGGCCGGCCACGTTCGATGCTTCGGTCTCAGGCGGCGACATTGTGGCCCGCTGGCAGCACACCTTCGAGAACGGCTCCGACATTTATTTGCAGACGTACTTTGACCGGACGGTTCGCATCGACGCTCTTGCCGGAGAGACGCGTGACACCTTCGATATCGACTTTCTGCATCGTTTCAAGGTTGCAGACCGGCACAGAATCAGCTGGGGATTCGGGCTTCACTGGAGCCCAAATCGGTTTATTGCGCCAACTCCGGTCCTCAACGTCGTACCGGAGGTTGAGACCGATCACATTCACACCGGCTTTCTTCAGGATGAAATTCATTTCCTGAATGACAAAGTGATTCTGACGGCTGGGGCAAAACTGCAGCACAACAACTTCAGCGGTTTTGACGTTCAGCCGACGGTGCGCGCCTTGTGGAATCCCAATCGTCATCAAAGTTTCTGGACTGCGGTGACGCGCGCGGTTACCACGCCCTCGCGTATCGAAGAAGGCATGAGGCTTTTCGGAGGCCAACTCTCAGTGAACCCTCCACTCTTTTTGCTGGTGTCTGGGAACCCCAGCTTTCAATCGGAAACCCTGTTGGGTTATGAAGGCGGGTATCGCCAGTTGCTTTCCCGTAATGTTTATTTAGATTTGGACGTATTTCACAACGACTACAATCACCTGCAGAGCTTTAGCCCGCCCACCCTCGTTGGGAACGATCTCACAATCTTTTACGAAAATGCTATCGCCGGTTCCACCAATGGCATTGAGATCGGCCCAAGCTGGAAACCAACTCTTTGGTGGAATTTGTCCGGCTCTTATTCGTTCGTCGGAATTAACTTTCATGCGAATGCGCCGGGTTCTGACATCAGTTCGACAGGATCGGTCAGGACCTACGAGGGGTCGAGCCCCGGCCATCAGATCAAAATCCAATCCGATATCGATATTGGAAAGAAATTTGAATTCGATCAGGACTATTTCTATGTGAGTGCGTTGCCGGCGCAGAAGGTCTCTGCTTACCAGACCATGGATGGCAGATTCGAGTGGAAAATTCGAAAAGAGTTGAACCTGTCTTTGGTGGGTCAGAATTTATTTCAGCCTTACCATTTCGAGTGGGGCACGGGCGATCCCACGGAAGCGTTAATCGGGATTCGTCGCTCAGCGTATTTGAAGTTCACATGGGCTAACAGAGGCGCAAAGTAGTTCCGTCAGACATCAAGCAAAGCTCAGTTGGAATAAACAACATAAGGTGAATACCGCCTCAAATTTACAAGTAGGGCCGAGATTTCTTCGGTTGCGCTCACTACTCGGTAAAACTCAATCTGCTCTCGCCTGCTTGCTATGGGCCTTCTCATTAGTAGCACTGCTCACCGGATCCTACTCCCAGGCACAGGAGCAGCGCCCCACTGAATCGCAGGTTGAGTCCGCCTATCTCTACAACTTCGGAAAATTCGTCACTTGGCCGGCCGATCACGCCGCAGGGGTTGGCCTGTTCGAAATCTGCGTGATCGGCAAAGATCCATTCGGGGACATGCTGGATGCAACCGTAAATGGCGAGACCATGAACGGCAAAAAAATCGCGATCCGGCGTATTTCATCGCTGCCGCAAGCGGCTGAGTGCGAAGTTCTCTTCATCAGCCAGTCGGAGCAGGGCAGGCTCAGCACGATCCTCGATACTGCACAGCGGTTTGATCTGCTCACGGTCAGCAACATCAAGCACTTTGCCGAACATGGCGGCATCATCGGTCTGGTAGAACAGCAGGACAGAATTCGCTTTGAAGTAAATCGCACTGCCGCCCTGCGTTCACACCTCATCCTGAGTTCGGAGTTGCTGAAGGTCGCGGTCAAGGTAATCGAGAAAGGAGGGCCGGGCAGCTGATGCCGACGCAGGCCAAGGGTTCGATCTTAACTCGACTCACGATCATGAACATGCTCGTCAGCAGCGTTGCTTTGTTGCTGGCATGCGTCAGCTTTTTCGCTTACGACCAGATCACTTTCCGTCAAAGCCTGGTCCGAACGCTTTCTGCTCAGGCCCAGATCATCGCTTCAAACAGCGTATCGGCCATCGTCTTTAACGACCCGCAGTCGGCATCGAACACCCTGGCAGCGCTCAGCAGCTCTCAAAATATCTCCTCTGCCGGCATTCTTATGCTCGACGGCCGCCCGTTTGCACAGTACTCAACAGAAGCGGGGAACCCGATCGTCACTTTGCCCGATATGCCGCGCGGCGAAGTTGAGGTGCATCAGTTCAGGAGTACGCACCTCATTCTTGTGAGGCAAATTCTGTCGCAGGGCAAACCAGTTGGCCTGGTATATCTGCGTGCCGATCTCAAAGAACTCGACCAAAGGCTGCGCCGATACGCTTTCATAGCTATTTCGGTTCTGCTGCTTTCTCTTTTGGCTGCGATGCTGATCTCCTCGGCATTTCGCAAACGAGTCGCCCAGCCAATCATTCAATTGGCCGAAACCGCCCAGGAGGTATCGCGCAAGAAGGACTACAGCCTTCGTGCCGCTGCCACGGGCCAGGACGACGAGCTTGCGGTCCTGGTTGACTCTTTCAATGAAATGTTGAAGGAAATTCAGAACCGCGATCGCGACCTGCAAAAGGCACATAACGAACTGGAGGAGCGTGTAACCGAACGCACCCGCGATCTGGTCTCAGCCAACCGGGAGCTCGAGGCATTTTCCTATTCGGTCTCACACGATTTGCGTGGTCCGCTCGACGCGCTCGAGGGATTCAGCTATTTGCTGTTGAAGCAATATGGCGCCGGGCTTGACGATCAGGGCCGCGAACTGATTCAGCAGATTCGCGCCAGTGGCAAGCGAATGGCAGAACTGATCGATGATCTGCTAAACCTCTCTCGTGTGACCACCAGCATCATGCACAAGGCAAAGGTTGATCTGAGCGCGATTGCGCGCGAGATCACCGCAGAATTATGTCGCAGTGCTCCCCACAGGCAAGTAGAATTCATCCTGCCTGAAGATGAAGACGTTTATGGTGACGCGCACCTGCTCCGCATAGTCATGGAGAACCTACTGCGCAACGCATGGAAATACACCTCACACCATCAGCAGGCGCGAATCGAATTCGGGCATCAGCGCGGGGATGGCGGCAACGTTTATTTCTTGAAGGACGACGGGAGTGGGTTTGATCCCCGGTCGGCGGCTCGCCTGTTTCAGCCGTTCCAACGTCTGCATTCGAGCGCTGAATTTCCTAGCAATGGAATCGGCCTGGCAACGGTGCGGCGCATTATTCAGCGCCATGGCGGCGAAGTATGGGCCGAGGGCGACATCGAAAAGGGCGCCACTTTCTTCTTTACCCTCCCCTGATCCCAACATGTGTTAGCTTGATTTCCGCAAGGAGTCGCCATGAAAGCCATTCGGTTTCACGAATTCGGCGGACCGGAAGTTCTGCGCTACGAAGATGTGCCTGACCCGCAGCCGCGGAAAGATCAGGTGCTGGTGCGCGTAAAGGCCTGCGCCATGAACCACCTTGATCTTTGGGTGCGCAAAGGCCTGCCCGGCGTGAAGCTGCCGCACATTCCCGGAAGCGACATTGCGGGAGAAATTGTTGAGGTCGGCGAATACGTAAGGGAATTCAGGACTGGCCAGCGGGTTATCGTTGCGCCCATGCATTTTTGTAATCGCTGCGCGAAGTGCGTTTCCGGACTACAAAATCAATGCCCTGAATTCACCGTGCTCGGCAATGCAGTGGACGGTGGCGATTGCGAACTTATCGCCGCGCGTTCCGTCAGCGTCATCCCAATTCCCGATTCGCTCGATTTCAATCAGGCGGCCAGCGTGCCGCTGGTCTTTCTTACCGCGTGGCACATGCTGGTTGGGAACGCAGGAATCAGGCCGGGACAGACCGTGTTGGTGCTGGGAGCAAACTCCGGGGTGGGCATTGCAGGAATTCAGATTGCCAAGCTATTTCAATGTACGGTGATTACTACCGCAGGCGATGATCGCAAAATGGCAAAGGCGCGTGAGCTTGGGGCGGATCATGTGATCAATCATTATCAGCAGAAAATTTCCGAAGAGGTCCGCAGGATCACCGGCAATCAGGGCGTGGATATCGTGATGGAACACGTTGGACCAGCTACCTGGGATGAGAGCATGCGATCGCTGAAGCCCGGAGGCACGCTGGTTACATGCGGCGCGACCACTGGACCGCAAGTCGGGTTCGATCTGCGCTTCCTGTTCTCGCGAAACCTGAGCATTCGCGGCTCGTACATGGGAACGATGGGCGAACTGCACGAAGTTCTCAAACATGTTTTTAGCGGAAAGCTGAAGCCAGTTGTGGACCGTGTGTTTCCGCTGAAAGAGGCACGCGCGGCGCACGAGTACATGGAGAAAAGCCTGATGTTTGGCAAGATTGTGTTGAACCCCTGAAGTATTAAGGTTTCACGGTTTCACGGTTTCACGGTTTCACGGTTTCACGGTTTCACGGTTTCACGGTTTCACGGTTTCACGGCTTCATGGTTTCAAGGTTTCGCGTTCTTGCTGCTCACATTGAAATCGTGAAACTTTGAAACCTGAAGACCTGAAAAGACAAATATCAGGCATGGTTTAGAATAGAACTGATGGCGAAAGCACTCGACTTCGGTCCCTACGTAGAAATCGAAAAAGGTAAGCGCGTGGTGAAAGAACTTACCTACGGCAATCCCACGCCGGAAGGTGTGATTCTTACGACGGTCGATAACGTCATCAACTGGATGCGCAAGAGCTCGATCTGGCCGATGACATTTGGCTTGGCCTGCTGCGCGATCGAAATGATGTCGATGGGGGCATCGCGTTTCGATATCGCGCGCTTCGGCGCCGAAGTGTTTCGTCCATCTCCTCGCCAGTCCGACCTGATGATCATCGCCGGCCGCGTTGCGAACAAGATGGCTCCGGTCATTCGGCAGCTCTGGGAGCAAATGCCCGAGCCGAAGTGGGTGATTTCTATGGGCGCTTGCGCAACTTCAGGCGGCGTATTCAACAACTACGCACTCGTGCAGAGCGTCAACCAGGTTATCCCGGTGGATATCTATGTTCCCGGCTGTCCGCCACGTCCAGAGCAGCTCATCTATTCCATTACCCTCCTGCAACAGAAGATTCAGGCCGAGCGCGGAACCATTAAGCGCGCGCTGAACCTGAACTCGTAGTCGATTCAGCTCACAATTTCATCAGGATCGGCCCTTTTCATGCGACGCGGTATCTGCACTTCTGTACTTCCCTGAGAAAGCAGAGAAGCAGGATCCGCTACCGGTCGATTGTGCAACCCTGGCCTAAGCTGTTTCTCCTAACCGCCACCCATAATCCGGTTCCGGCCTAAGCTCTTCCCCTTAAAAACATGCACAAAATATTCTCCCATCTGTCGATTCTTGTTGAACGTAAGTAGAGGCATTCCTAGAATCCCTTCAACTCAGCTGCCTGTCGCGGCGTTTTTCAAAAAATTTTGCTGGAGATTGGAATGACTGTTGGGAAGCTTTTGTCCATCGTGTGTCTGTGCGCGCTTGCGCTGCCTGCCTTCGCAGGCGTCTACGTAACCTCACCTGGCAACGGCGCAACCTCTGGGTCGCCCGTTCACTTCGTGGCTACCGCCACTTCACCGGCCTGCTCAAAAGGTGTGGCTGCAATGGGGATTTACACCGCACCTGGAAAACTGGCGTATACCGTCAACGGGGCAAGTTTGAACACCAACCTCAGCATGAGCAATGGCACCTACAACGTGGTCGTGCAGTCATGGGACAACTGCGGGTGGTCGGGAACACAGCCACTCACATTGACAGTAGGTGGTAGTAGTGGCGGTTCAGCCCCAGCCCCGTCAAGCGGTGGCAAAGTATTTTCGAGCCTGCAGAAGAGCGGCGGCTGGACGGGTTATGCGCTCCTGCCTCCGGGCTTTGGCATCTGCTCGGGTTGCAATCCTGGTGGCTCAAACGTCAGCTGGTCCTGGAACCAAAACGTCGGCTCGCCATCCATGGACGGTGCGAGCACGAAAGCTGCCTACAATGGTGGCTCGACTCAGTGGGCTGATATTCTCTGGAACAATCACCTGATCGGCGATTTCTCTTCGCAAGGTCTGCCGGATACCGGCAAAACGTTGGCGCCCTCATTGCACAATTTTACCTACGACGTCTACTTCTGGGTTGGTAATGTGAGCAATTCGCAGGCACTCGAGTTCGATATCAACCAGTTCGTGAACGGCAAGTCGTACATCTGGGGCCACGAATGCCGCATTGACGGCGGCCACGAGTGGGATACCTGGAGCAATCCGGGCGGGCATTGGGTTGCAAGCGGCGTAGCCTGCAATCCCGTCAGTAATGCGTGGAACCACCTGACCATCAATGTCCAGCGTACTTCCGACGGCCACTTGCTCTTCCACACGATTACGTTGAATGGAAAGACCGCAACTGTGAACCGTTACGACACGCCGACCTCAACTTCCTGGTACGGCATTACGGTCAATTATCAAATGGATAGCGATTATAACAAGACGGCGTACCCGGTTTATCTCGACAAATTCACCTTCACAGCGCAGTAATCCTACCGTTCGACTGAAAAAGGCACGCCCGCCCGGACGTGCCTTTTTCGTTTCATACCGACAGGGTGATCGCCAGCATTCAGTAGCAAGCGTATGCAACGATGCAGGCTGCCGGAGCGAGTTTTAATTGGGCAGCTTTGAGACCTGCCCTTGCCATCCAAGACTATAATTATCCGGGGTGCTGGTATGCGGCCGCGTGTTGTTCCCCTCTCGTTGGTTCTCTGCCTGGCGGGCACGCTCAGCCCGGTTGCCCGCGCCGACAACAAGACTTCCTCCGCTCTGACCGAGCAACACCGAATGGAGTTGATCCGTACATTCAACTCCGACCTGGTTTATATCCGCACACAGTTCCCCATGGGCAAAGTCGGGCTAACCATCAAAGACGGAAAGATTACTCCCAGCGGTGAAAAGTTGAACGAGTTGCTCGCCATCTGGGGACCATCAGTTAAGCCGGGCGATCGCGCCATCATCACGAAATTCGAGATGAAGGGCGACCGCATGCACTTCGAGATCAATGGCGGGCCAGTCAAGAAGGAGAAGTGGTACAAGCACATTCAGGTTGGAAACGGTATCGATATGACTACCCCGGGCGGTCAGGTTGATCCAATCAATAATCCCCGCGGGTCGTATGTGGATTTGATTTTCGACCATCACATTCCTGATCTCACGATTGAGCAGGTGAAGCAGATGCTGTGGCCGGTGTTCGACTTCGATTCGAAGTCGCCGCTCGAGGCATATCTCGAAACCGTGCCGCCCAAGGTGAAGGAGGCGATCAAGAACCACGAGGCGCTGGTGGGTATGAACCGCGAGATGGTGATCTACGCCAAGGGCCGACCGCCGAAAAAAATCCGCGAGAATGACGGCCAGGGCGAATACGAAGATTGGATTTACGGAACGCCGCCAGCCGATGTGGATTTTGTGCGCTTCGTCGGCGACGAAGTAGTGCGCGTCGAGATCATGAAAGTGAATGGCGAAAAGATTGTGCGCACCGAGAAAGAAGTCAATGTGAACGGACCGGAGGTCGCCAGCGCGGCGCAAAAAGAAAATAAGCCGACCAAAGCGCCAACGCTGCGCCGGCCGGGGGAAGAAGCGCCCGCCAATTCCGGAAATGGTAACTCGGCGCCGGTGCCGCTCACGCCGGTCCCGGATGTCCCCACACCTCCGCAATCGGGTCCGTCCTCGCCGTAGCTTTCTCCGACTTGGCTCGTAATTCCCGCGCCGTTACACTGGAAGTGTGAAGATCGCGCTGGGCCAGATCAACCCAACCGTCGGAGATTTTGCCGGCAATTCCGCCAAGATTATCGACTACGCGCAGCGGGCGAAGACGCAAGGCGCCGGCCTCGTAATATTTCCTGAGTTGTCGGTGTGCGGTTATCCGCCGCGCGATCTGGTCGAGCGCGCGTCATTTGTAGAGCATAATCGCGAAGCGACCGAGCGCATCGCGACCGAAACACAAGGCATCGCCGTAATCTGTGGCCTGGTCACTCCTGCCCATGCTGAAACCGGCAAATCGGCTATGAATTCGGCAGCACTGTTGATGGACGGGCGCGTCAAGTTCGTCCAATCCAAGATGCTGCTTCCCACCTACGACGTTTTCGATGAGATGCGGAACTTTGCGCCGGCACGAAGCCAGGTGCTGTTTCCATTCTGTGGAAAGCAGATGGCATTGACGATTTGCGAGGACGCGTGGAACGACAAGCATTTTTGGAACCGGCAACTGTACAGTGTCGATCCGGTTGAAACCCTGGTGCGTGTGGGAGGGAATTTTGTTTTGAACATTTCCGCTTCGCCATTCTGGGCGAACAAGCGCGAGTTGCGTCGAGATATGCTGGCCACAATTGCGAAAACCGATCGCGTGCCGGTTGTCTTCGTGAACCAGGTGGGAGGAGACGACAGCCTGGTTTTCGATGGATCAAGTCTTGTTTTCAATCGGGAAGGCGACGTGGTCGCGCAGGGTAAGTCGTTCGAAGAGGACTTGATTTTATTCGATGCAGACTCGCTCACGGGAGAGATGCATGAGCAGATCGAGGGGGAAGAAGCCAGTATCTATAGTGCGCTGGTGTTGGGTACACGCGACTATGTGCGCAAATGCGGATTTAAGCAAGTGATTATTGGCCTTAGCGGCGGTATAGATTCGGCTTTGACTGCAGCCATTGCCGTTGATGCGATCGGGGCAGAAAATGTGATCGGCGTGGGCATGCCGGGACCGTATTCTTCTGAAGGCTCAATCGCCGACGCGAGAGAGCTGGCGAAAAATCTGGGCATTCGATTTGAGATTCTGAAGATCACAGACATTTTCGAGAGTTACAAGTCAACGTTGCGAGATGTGTTCGGGGGCAGGCCCGAGGACGTGACCGAGGAAAATATTCAGTCGCGTGTTCGAGGAACGCTGCTGATGGCACTGTCAAATAAATTTGGCGCGTTGGTTTTGAGCACCGGCAACAAGAGCGAAATGGGCGTGGGCTATGCAACGCTTTATGGCGACATGGCGGGTGGATTGGCCGTGATCGCTGATGTTCCCAAGACACTGGTGTATCGCCTGAGCCGATACGTAAATTCGCGTAAGGCGATAATCCCAAAAGACAGCCTTGAAAAGCCTCCTTCGGCCGAGTTGCGCCCCGGGCAAAAAGATACGGACTCGCTCCCGCCCTACGAAGTGCTCGATGCTATTCTTGAGGACTACGTTGAAGATTCGCGGTCGGCGGAACAAATTGCCGAGCGGCATGGATTTGATTTGCAATTGGTGAAGGACGTGATCCGCATGGTGGAACGGAACGAGTACAAGCGCCAGCAGGCCGCCCCAGGCATCAAGATTTCTCCTAAGGCTTTCGGTTATGGCCGGCGCTTTCCGATCGCTGCCAAAGCAGACATTTGAAGTTAAAGGATGGTCATGCGCAATCAACTGAGAGTAGCTTTGTGCGTTTTTGCACTGCTTATATGCGCTGCCGCACAGCAAAAATCGACGAAGTCCTCGGAAAAACTGGGAACACACGCCACCGCCAACTTGCCTTCAGAAACCGAAGTGAATGCATTTCTGCAGCAGACGTTCGGCTACGATCCGCAACTGACCTGGAAAATTACTGGAATCAAGCCTGCCGAAGCCGAGGGCCTGGCGGAAGTCAATGTGCTGATCAGCAGCCCGCAAGGTCAGGGCGAGCAGAAATTTTTTGTTACTGAGGACGGCAAGCACGCCGTGGTCGGAGACATTATTCCGTTTGGCGCGCATCCTTTCGAACGAGACCGGCAAATACTTGAGAAAAAGGCGAATGGGCCTGCGCGTGGGCCGGCGAGTGCGCCGGTAACGATTGTTGAATTTAGCGACCTGCAATGTCCGCACTGCAAGGAGGCCGCGCCGACCATTGAGAAGTTGCTGACCGAAGATCCCAACATACGATTTATTTCTCAGAATTTTCCTTTGCCCATGCACAACTGGGCAATGAAAGCGGCCGAATACGCTGATTGTGTGGGGCAAGCTTCGAATGACGCATACTGGAAATTTGTTTCCAGCGTGTTCGACGCGCAAACGGAGATCACGGCGGAGAACGCGGATCAGAAACTCACTGATCTAGCGGAGAAAGCCGGTGTGAATGGCGGCGACATTGCCAACTGCGCCGGCAAACCTGAAACGGAAGCTCATGTTCAAGCTTCCATCAATTTGGGGAAGTCGCTCGACGTAAACGCGACGCCGACGCTATTCATTAATGGACGGCCAGTCGGCGTGAACGGAAATAATTATGACGTGCTGAAGCAGATCGTGGATTTCGCAGCGAAGCAGCAGTAATTATTTCGGCAAGAACACTACCGTGTTCTGCCCCATGGCGCGCCGGGTAATGTGCGGAGTGATCACCACCAGCAGTTCGTCATCTTCAATCTGTTTTTCGTTCGTTCCTGCTAGCTTGTTCAATCCCGGGATTTGACTGATCCCCGGAATGCCGGCAAGATCGCGGGTCTCGCTGCGGTCGATCTCGCCCGCAACCACCGCGGGTTCGCCTTCGAGCAGGTTGATGCTGCCTTTATACTCGCGGTTTCCGATCACGGGCACACCGTTGAAACTGTCTCCGGTGAGCGCGCGCAGATTGAATTCGAGATCGAGGCTCACGTCGTGGTCGGAGGTAATTGACGGCTTGACTTTCACCGTGAGCCCAAGATCTTCGTAATTAAAAGACGGAAATGCCGCCTGATAGCTGTTGTTCTGCAAAACCTGAGAAATCGCCGCGCTGTTGTAAACCGGGGCGAAGCTGGCGTTGAGGATGGGATAACGCGATCCCATGCGAAAAGTTGCGGAATCGCCCTGGGAGGCGCGCAGTGTGGCTTCATCAAGCGTTTTTACCCATCCTTCGTTGAGCGACAATTCGGCCGAAAGCTGGTCGAGGCTGACCCCGGTTAGAGTTTTTCCTCCGCCGAACGTGGCGAGAGGCTGACTGAAGATCGAATTCTGCTGGCTCTGAAGTTGCGCGAGGAGCGCGGAAAGCGCGGTGTTGTTCGCCGCGTTAATTCCCCCGCTAGCGATCAACTGATTGATGAGACTCTGAATATTCTGCCCACCCAGGGCTGCCAGGGCGGCGGCGGGAATGTTGTACAGATTGAAATCGTTGGGAATATGCACGCCGATGTTGCGCGCGAATGTGTGGCTGACCTGATAGACGTGAACATCGAGCATGACCTCCGGTCGCGAGGTGTCGAGGCCGCCGAGGAACTCCGTCGCAGCATCCAGGACCAATTGCGGAGCGCGAACCACGATCGTGGAGTTGGCTGCGTGAGGGGTAACGTACCGGATCTCAAATACGTTGCGCAGGAGGTTCACGATTTCGGTCATTGCACCGGAAGCGGTTTCTCCTGGCGTTTGTCCGCTGGGAATATAAAAGGTGCGCATGGCCATGCGCTCGTATTGGCGGCGATTTTCGAGCGTGTCGGTTGCAACCAGAATTTCCTTTTCGCTGAGCGGAGACCAAAAAGTCTTGGTTACGTCGCCGGCAGCCATCATGGCCTGAAAGAAGTCGACACTATCGATATCGAAGGATACGTGGCGGGAGGACACGGAATCATCGAGCTGCGCTGTGATGCCATACGCGGCTGCAACCTTCGTAAGCAAGTCCTTGGAGTCGCCGCGAAAGTGAAAGCTGGCTAATCCAAGGGAGGGTGACAGCTCAATTTCAGGCGACTGCTCTATCACTCTCGGGGGCTCTTCCGGTTTCGGCAGCGAATCGCCTAAGGCGTCTTTTATCCGTTGCTGCGCGAACTGATTTGTGGGATCGAGGTTGATTGCCGCGCGGAAGTCAGCCAATGCTTGTATCTGCTTTCCCGCTTGCAGTTCTGTATTCCCCTGCTGCAGATGCTCGTAGACCAGCCGCTGCTTTGCAACCTCTCGCGCCGTGATGTATTCCAAATTGCGCGGCACAAGATCGGCGGTACGCTGAAATTCCGTGTAGGCTTCATCGGGCGCGTCGGTTTGCAGCTTGAGGGCATGCTTAAAAATGTTCTCTGCTTGCTTTAAATCATGCCTGGAAGGATTGCACTGCGCCTTGCTTGCCGCGGGTGGGCAGGGCAACAGCGGGACCGAAGGCTTATCGGCGCCGAATGCAGCCGCGCAGAGAAACAGACAAACGAAAAGCAAACCCCGCCGCATCTCCCGATTGTAAACGCGATGAGCTGGGTGAAATCTACGTTTCAATCGACACCTGTACTTTCGGGGAACGTCCGTCACCTTGGAAACTTGCTGCTTTTTGGCGTATAAAAGTTAGTTACAACAGCGCATCTAACCCCTCATGCAGACCGCAGAAAATTACCCGATTAACGAGGAAACATGCCCAGCCTGACCATGACGCACGCGCCCAAAGGGCTGGAAGGGGTGGTCGCCACCACTTCGAAAATTTGCTATATCGATGGCGAGCAGGGCGTGCTCGCATACCGTGGCATCGATATTCATGAACTCGCCGAGCACTCCACCTTTGAAGAAACTTGCTACCTGCTGTGGAATGGCGAACTGCCAACCAGAAACGAGTTGAAGGAATTGCATGAGCAACTGGCAGCAGAGTGCAAGCTGCCGGACGGGGTCGTCGAGATTCTACGCACTTTACCTAAAGGCGCGCTGCCCATGGATGTTTTGCGGACGGCGGTGTCGGCCTTGGGCCTTTATGACGCGGAAGAAAAAAATAACGATCATGCTGCGAACGTGCGGAAGGCCATTCGGCTGACTTCGCAAATCGCGATGATCGTGGCGGCTTACGACAGGCTGCGCAAGGGCAAAAATGTGGTTAAGCCCGATCCGTCGCTTTCCCACTCGGCGAATTTTTTGCTGTTGCTGAATGGCGAGCCGCCGTCGAAAACTGCCGAGCGGGCCTTAGATATTGCATTAATCCTGCATGCCGATCACGAACTAAACGCTTCTACTTTCGCTGCGCGAGTTACTGCGGCGACACTTTCCGACATGCATTCGGCGATTACATCCGCAATCGGTGCGCTAAAAGGTCCGCTGCACGGTGGCGCCAACGAGGCCGTGTTTCACATTTTGGAAGATATCGATCGCCGGAAGGCGGACGCGGTCGAGTATGTAAGAGAAATGCTGGCGCAGAAGAAAAAGATTTCAGGCTTCGGGCATCGCGTATATCACACCGAGGACCCGCGCGCGACGCACCTGCGCAGAATGTCGGAAGATCTTTGTAATTCGAGCGGCCAGCCGAAGTGGTTTGAAATGTCGCGCCGGATCGAGCAGTTTATAAAGACGGAGAAGAAGCTGAATGCGAACGTGGACTTCTATTCAGCTTCCACTTATCACGTGCTGGGAATTGACGTCGACCTGTTCACGCCGATTTTTGCCGTTTCTCGCATTAGCGGCTGGAGCGCGCACGTGATCGAACAGCTCGACGATAACCGGCTCATTCGCCCGCGCGCCGATTACGTCGGCCCGGCATATCCCCAGCACTGGGTGCCGACCGAGCAGCGATAATCGCGTTTTATTTGTGCGGGGCGGCACCGCCAGCAGAATGCATACCTCCACCCACTCCGCCGCCCATGGGCTCAGAGTGCATTGGTTCCGAACGGGGTTCTGAGGCTCGCGATGAACTCTCGCTTCGTCCCGGCGGAGAAGAGCCGCCGCGCGGATAGTTAGCACCCATCCGGCCTTCAGGGGAATTCATCATCGCCGGCCGCTGGTACACGGTTTCTCTTACCATGCCGTGCTGCTCGGTTTTTCGCGAGAGCTTTGCCATATTGTCCAATTCACCGCGCGGCACGCCGAGCCCGGCGGAATTGTTGCGGACGATCAATCTGTCTCCCACGAACGTGGAAGCGGTTCCGTGGCTCACGATCAATGTGTTTGTTCCGGTCAACGGAGCTCGCGGAACGTTGAAGCCTTTAGGGGCATTCAATACCTGCGGCTGTGAATACCAGGATGTCCATGTTCCTGTTGGTTGCCATGCCCAGCCATGACCGGGAAGAAAGACCCAGCTTCCGTAGTGGTAAGGAGTCCAACCCCATGGATAGGCCGAGACCCAGCCGTAACCCCAGCCGGGATAGGACATCCAGGCGCCGTCCATGAATGGATCCCATCCCGCACCGATGAAGAACGGCTGCCACATCATGCCGTAGCCGGGATAGTTGAAGAAGTTTCCATAGTAAGAAAGATCGCTGGTGCCATACGCGTAGGGCGAGTAGGACTGAGAGGACTTCATGGCATAACGAGTGTGATACTCGTTCTGCTGATCGTCCCAGTCATCGAACGGCTCCTGGCTAATGTTCTTGGCGAGCTTGGGTTGCGCATCCGCCGAGGCTTCGAAAGTGAGCGTCTGGTTCTTCTTCAGTTCAACTTGGCCGGCGGGAGTCTGCACATTGACGAGACCCTTGAAAAGGGCAATTGAACTTTTCGGTCCCATATCAATCCGCAAATGCGCGGCGTTGGTAAGCGCTACCTTCTCGCCGCCAAATTGAACGGAAAACTCGTCGTTCTTTGTTCCCAGGAAATTGACATAGGCTGTGCCTTTTGTGACCTCGATTGCGGAGGCCTTCGCGCCCGAGTCGCGCAACACGAGTTGCGGAAACGCGATTTCGCTACCGGGAACAACATGAATCGTGCTGCCGTCTTCGAATTCAACTTCGGCGCGGCCATCGTCGGAGGTCTTGAGCTTCATGCCTTCGGCAATTGGCAAATTGACCATGGCCTTTTGATAGGCCTGCGCACCACCATGAGAAACTTCCACGCCGCCTTCGATATAGCTCAGGCGCACGATGCGGACATGAGAGTCGGCGAGAGCGGTAACGGAAGCAGCGAGGACAAACAAAACTGCTACGGACAAGGAGAGAGCGGCAAGCCGGAACTTCGGGCTGAACATAAGCGCCTCCGAGGGGAATACCTGCTAATTAGAGCACTTTTTCGGCAACTTTGTTGTCTATTCTGTGTCTCCTGAGCTTAAGAGCTCGGGCAATGAGACGGCTATTGAAAAGCGCTCGGGAATACAATAGGGGCATGCGGCGCGTATATCTGGACAATAACGCGACAACCCCTGTTCTGCCGGAAGTTTTCGAGGCGATGCGGCCGTATTTTGTCGAGCATTTCGGAAATGCATCCTCGATCCATCGGCATGGGCAGGAGACACGTGCGGCGGTGGAGCGGGCACGGGAATCGGTTGCAGCGCTGCTCGGATGCAGGTCGGCGGAAGTGGTTTTTACGAGCGGAGGCACGGAGGCGGACAACCTTGCCGTCTTTGGCCTGGTGCGGCCGGGCGATCACGTGATCACTTCGACCATCGAGCATCATGCCGTGCTCAATAGCTGCAAGCACTTGCGGGAGGGCGGAGTTGAGGTCACGTTTGTGCCGGTGGACGGACGTTGCCTGGTCGATCCGGACGACGTGCGGCGCGCGATTCGCCCGAACACGAAGCTGGTCTCGGTCATAATGGCGAACAACGAGACGGGTGTGCTGCAGCCAGTTGCGGAGATCGGGAGGGTTTGCGGGGAAGCGGACGTTTACTTCCACACGGATGCGGTGCAGGCGGCAGGCAAAGTTCCGATTCGCGTCAAAGAGATTGGTTGCGACCTGCTTTCGATTTCCGGGCACAAGTTTCATGCGCCGCAAGGCGTGGGCGCGCTGTACGTGCGGAAGGGAACGACACTCGAGCCGCGTGCGTTTGGCGGCAGCCATGAGCGCTCGCGGCGGGCAGGAACCGAGAACGTTCCGGGTATTGTGGGATTGGGCAAGGCTGCGGAGATTGCGCTTAAGGGATTCGAAAGCGGAGCGGATCGCGAGATGGCGCGATTGCGAGACCGTTTGGAGTCGGCGGTTCTCGAACAGGTGGAGGCAGCGGGGGTCAACGGGGCGGATTCAAACGGAGGCTCGGCGTCGCGGGTTCCGAATACGACCAACATTTATTTTGATTACATCGAAGGCGAGGCGCTGATCATTTCGCTCGACCTCAAAGGGCTGGCGGTTTCGACGGGCGCGGCATGTTCGTCGGGAGCAATCGAACCTTCGCACGTGCTTACGGCGATGGGACTGCGGCCGGATCGCGCGCGGGCGAGCATTCGATTCAGCCTGGGCAAGCAGAATACGACGGAAGATGTGGAGTGTGCGCTCCAGCTCGTGCCGACTGCGGTGGCGAGACTGCGCGAGTTATCTCCTCTGTACAATAAAGAGAGTGCGGTCCGCTCCTGATGTTATCTGGATCGGACGCGCAATTCCCGGATATTAGAAAGAAGGTACAAAAACGAGGGCTGATTCTGCTGCGGTGCCCTCATTGTAGGCATTATCTGGTCGGGATCTTCTCGCCGCGAGGCGATTTTAAGAAGAATGGACGGCGCAGCAACCTTTATTGTTCTTGGCCTCGCTGCTGGCATTATGGCGAGCAGGTTGCTGTGGGTGAGGCGGTCCAGAGTCTATGGCCTAGAGATGGAAGCAAGTGTTGCATCAGGCCGATGCCAAAAATAGTACACGACTAGTTTCTAAACTCAGTAAATGTTGAATGCCGAAACCATCGCCGTAGCTATGTCGGGAGGAGTCGATTCTTCGACCGTTGCGGCCATGCTGCGCGCCGAGGGTTACAACGTCATCGGCCTTACGATGCAGCTGTGGAACCAGCGCCGGCTGGCGGGACGCGAGGGCATGCCGGAGTCTGTGCAGGGCCGCTGCTGCTCACTGGATGATGTTTACGATGCGCGGCGAGTTGCGGAGACGATTGGCATTCCTTATTACGTGGTCAATCACGAGGACCGCTTCGAGCGGGACGTGGTCCGTCCGTTTGTGCAGGAGTATTTGTCAGGGCGCACGCCGATACCGTGCAGCCTTTGCAACAATCACTTGAAGTTTGATCAGCTGTTGACAGTGGCGCAGCAGATCGGCGCAGATGCGGTCGCGACCGGCCACTACGCTCGAGTCGAGTTCGATGACGAGAGTGGCCGGTGGCTGCTCATGCGTCCGACGGATCGATCAAAGGATCAGACCTATTTTCTTTTTGGCCTGACGCAAGAGCAGCTCAGCCGCACTCTGTTCCCTCTCGGCGGAATGACGAAGCCAGAGGTACGTGAGCTTGCGCGCCGGCACCGACTGGCGCTAGCGGAGAAGCCGGACTCGCAGGAGATTTGTTTCGTTCCCGGTGGCGACTACAAGAAGTTTCTGGATGCTTACCTTGCAGAGCAGGGCGACAAACTTCCCGAGACCGCCGGAGAGTTGGTCACAACCGATGGTCGCGTAATCGGCGAGCACGGCGGGATTCACAACTTTACGGTTGGGCAGCGCAAGGGTCTTGGTGTCGCCACCGGATCTCCGCTTTACGTCTTGCAGATCAAGGGCGACTCGCGTCAGGTAGTTGTTGGCGAGCAGGAGAACTTGTATTCGCGAACGTTGCTGACCAAGCGCACGAATCTGATCGCGGTTGATGACCTGCCTGAGCCCATGCGGGTGAGTGTGAAAATCCGGCATCGCCATGAGCCGGCGGCAGCGACGATTGAGAGGACTGGGGCGAACGAGATTCTGGTCACGTTTGATGAGCCGCAGCGTGCGATCACGCCGGGGCAGGCTGCGGTGATTTACGACGGCGATGTCGTGGTGGGTGGTGGCTGGATCAGTTGAGTCTTATTTTGGCCATGTCAATCTGCTGTCCCCAAGCGAAAAGCAGGTTCCTCGTTATCGCGCAAGCGCGATGCCTCGGAATGACATGATTTGAGGGGCATGTCGTTGTCACGAGTGCGCGACGCCTCGGAATGACAAGGATGAAGAACGGAAATAGGAATGGCAACACTCGGACTAGTCGAATACAAGGACGCCAGCCCGGAAGTGCGCGCGGTTTATGACGATATCATGACCGCGCGAAAGACGGAGTGGATCAACAATTTCTGGAAGGCGCTCGCTAACGATCCCATTACGCTGAAGCGCACGTGGGAGGACATTAAGCAGATCATGGCTCCGGGCGCGCTCGACCCGCTGACCAAGGAGATGATCTACGTCGCGGTGAGCGTGAGCAATCAGTGCGGGTACTGCATCGCCTCGCATACGGCTTCGGCGCGCAAAAAGGGAATGACGGACGATATGTTCCGCGAGTTGATGGCGGTTGTCGGCATGGCGAATGAGACAAATCGCCTCGCGGCGGGATACCAGATCGAAATAGACGAACAGTTCAAGGTGTAACCCCGCGGGGGCTAAAGCCCGATTAATTTAAAGACAGCTTACGCGGCTCTGAAGAGCCGCTCTTCTACAAACGCTCAGGTTGATAAATGCCGCATAAGTTCAGCACTTCGTACATTGAAGATTCGCTCTCACTTTTCCGTCATACAAGAAACTCGCGGAAGGCGCGATGGAGCAGGTTCCCGATGAGCAACTCTGCGCCACTCTCGATGAAGAAATGAATTCGATCGCAATCATGGTGAAGCACATGGCGGGCAACATGGGTTCGCGGTGGACGGATTTTCTCACCAGCGACGGCGAGAAGCCGGACCGGAATCGGGACTCGGAATTCATCGCGCCGCCGAATACACGAAAAGAATTGATGGAGGTGTGGAACCAAGGCTGGAGCAGAGTTTTTGCGGCGCTCGAACCGCTTTTGGACTCCGACCTCGAGCGCAAAGTTTTCATTCGCTGCGAGCCGCATTCGGTGATGCAGGCCATCAACCGCCAGATTGCACATTATTCTTACCATTGCGGTCAGATTGTTTTTCTTGCCAAGCACTTCAAGGCGAGCAGTTGGAAGTCGCTCACAGTTCCGCGCAACAAATCCGCGGAGTTTAACCGCCGCGTTCTCGCCGGCGAAGCCAGCCAAAGATGACTGAGATTTCTCGGCGGAATTTGGTTGGGGTGGCGGCGCTTTTCTTCTCTACCCATAGCGGCGAATGAACTTTTTCTAATCCTCTCCGGCAAAGCTTTTGCTCATCACTTCGCCACGAGGCACTTTCGTGGACAGTGGCTACTATGCGGCGTGTACGGCGCTCAAAACCCAGTCGAACGCGCTTGAATTGATCGGCAACAATGTGGCGAACGTCAATACAGCCGGCTACCGCGGGCAGATTCCCTCGTTTGAATCAACCCTGGTTGAGAGCGAGCGCTCGATGCCCACGAACGGCTGGAGCCGGCTGATCAACCAGTTTTCGGTTTTGAACGGCGCGCGTTTGGACCTGGGTGAAGGCAACCTCGAGCGCACCGGCAATTCCCTGGACTTTGCGCTTGAGGGCCCGGGGTTTTTTGCCGTGCAGACCAAAGCTGGAGTCATGTACACGCGCAACGGCGGCTTTCATCTTTCAGCCAAGGGCCAGCTTCTGACTTCCGCAGGCGATCCCGTGCTGGGAAGCAGTGGTCCGATTACGCTGCCGTCGACGAGCGAGCCCGCGATCAGCGCCGATGGAACGATTTCGATTTCCGGGGCTGTGGCTGGCAAGGTGCGCCTGGTCGAGTTTGCGCCGGGCACGCAGATCAGCGCGCTCGGCGGCTCGTATTACTCGGCACCGGCTGCGGCGGCGAAACCGGCGGTTCACACGCAAATGTGCCAGGGGATGCTTGAGTCTTCGAATGTGAACCCGGTGGCGTCGGTGGTTGAGCTCATCTCGGCGCAGCGCCAGGCCGAGATGGCGGGCCGGGCGATGGACGTGTTTTATTCCGACTTCAACCGCATTGCGGCGGATGAGCTGCCGCGAGTGTGACGGGAGTTTCGAGTTGTCAGTTTCGACTGTCAGTTTTCAAAGTTCCAAGGTTTCAAAGTTTTAATTCTGGCGATCCGGAAACCGAGTTCTTCGAAACCTTGAAACTCTGAAGCGTTAAAACCTTGGAGGTTGCATGCTGCGAGCTCTCTACACGGGCGCGAGCGGAATGAGCGCGCAGGAGATGAACCTGGAAAACATCGCCAATAACCTTGCCAACTCGAGCACGGCCGGGTTCCGCAAGCGGCGGCTGCAGTTTGAAGATTTGATCTACCAGAACGTGGTCATGCCGGGCGCGGCCTCGACCCAGCAGACCACGGTCGCCACCGGCCTGCAGATTGGCCTGGGCGCGCGCTCGGCGGCGTCGGAGATTGTGCAATCGCAGGGCGATTTCAGCCAGACCGGCAATCCGCTCGATCTCGCCATTCAGGGCGAGGGATTTTTTCAGATTACGCTGCCCTCGGGCGAACTGGCCTATACCCGCAGTGGGGCATTTCATCTGGACAACCAAGGCAACATCGTTACCGCCGCCGGCAACCCCATGGACCCGGGCATCACCATTCCCCCGAATGCTACCTCGATCACTGTTGGCTCAGACGGAACCGTGAGCGTGACCGTACCGGGGCAGACCCAGGCTCAGCAGGTGGGCACGATGCAGCTGGCCATGTTCCAGAACCCCGGCGGACTGAACAGCATCGGGGACAACCTGTTTCTCGCGACCGAAGCCTCGGGAGATCCAATCGTCGGAACTCCAGGCGGGACCGAAGGCGAAGGCACCATTCAGCAGGGGTATCTCGAGCAGTCGAATGTGGACGTGGTCGAAGAGTTCATCAACATGATCGTCGCGCAGCGCTCGTACGAAGCCAGCTCGCGCGTGGTGCAGGCGGCGGATGAGATGTTTCAGGACATAAATAATCTCGGCAAGTGATGCGCGGGGAGGCGAAAATGACAATGAAATCGGCGGTTATTTTCGCCTGGCTTCTGTGGGCCGCTGTCGCATCGGCGCAGAACCCCGCGCCACGGGCGCCCGCTGCTGGAGTGGTAGGCGAGACTGGCTGGCCGCTCGATGTGAAGGCGATCCGGGATGCGATCTCGCGATCGCAGTTGTTTCAGCCATTTGATTTAGCTGGCGCGCAGATCTCCGCTCCGCCGGATTTCACTACCCGTACTGCCCGCCCGCAGCTCGAGGTGATTCATGTTGCTGGTTCGCACGAGCATCCTCTGATAGCAATTCTGCGTTGCCACGAGCGCGCGGATTGCCGCAGTTTTCTAGTGGAGATCGCGCTCGCCGCTTCAGCTCGCGACCCGCGGGAGAATGTTTTCCGCACCACGCTCAGCAAAACCGCGCCCGCAGTCAGCACTGCGAAGGCATCCGAAAAATTTCTGGTTGATCCCCGGCATCTTGCGATGTTGGTGATTGAAGAACCCGGCTTGCGAATCACTGAACCCGTGAGGCCGGCCAAGCGGGCACGTCTGGGCGAACGGGTGCAAGTCACCGATGCGGCAACGCACCGGTCGCTGTTCGCCCAGGTGGCAGGTCCCGGATTGGTGCGTCCGGCGGATGCCAATGCGAGGACAAGATGAAACGGGCGGCAATCATCTTTTTGTCAATTTTGGCAGCTGCGGTCTCACTCCTGGCCAAGCCGAAAGATCGGAAGGACTCAGGCAATATCCAGAGCGAATCGCTTTCCCAGTACCTGGAGCGGATGCAGCAAGTCCCGCTGGCGCCGCGGCCGCAGTCAACTGGCAGCTTATGGATAGATGGCGGCCGGCTGACCGATCTTTCTTCGGACTATAAGGCTCGCCACGTCGGGGATGTCATTACGATCACGGTGGTACAGAACATCACCGCCACTAATGCGGGCAGCGTGTCTTCGCAACGGAATCTGAGCGCGAGTTCGGGAATTTCGGCTTTGCCGGGGCAGCTGAAAACCGCCGGCGTGGCCAGTCTGTTTTCCCCAACCTCGGCGTATTCGCTGGCCGGCAAAGGGCAGGCAGCGACCACTTCCAGTTTGACCACCAGTCTTGCCGGGCGGGTGGTGGCGGTGCTGCCCGGCGGGGCGCTGGTGATTGAAGCCGAACGCAAGCTGACCATGAACAACGAGAAACAGACGCTTCTGCTGCGGGGCATGATACGCCAGGGAGACATTGGCCCGGGTGACACCGTGGCTTCCAATTCCATCGCCAACCTCGAGCTCGAACTGAAGGGCAAGGGCGTGATCAGCGAGGGCAACCGCCCGCCGAACCTGATCCTGCGGGCGATTCTGCGGGTGGTGAATTTTTAGGAGGATTTTGCGAAGGGCGATTGCTATTTCGACTCTGGTTTTAGCGGCCATCTCCGCCGGCGCCGAAGAAAC
>Ga0335076_10000783_pt1 | contig 29941 bp, 34 predicted proteins | sample Lox_Sample_25_FD_206717 | JGI IMG/M metagenome (GOLD analysis project Ga0335076, IMG submission 206717) | Soil microbial communities from Loxahatchee National Wildlife Refuge, Florida, United States - Lox_Sample_2.5 | ecosystem: Environmental > Terrestrial > Soil > Wetlands | place: USA... | reverse complement strand
TGTCCATTGCCCATGTGAGCCTGGTGCTCCGCAAAGGCCTCAACCGCGCCGTCGATTCCTATTCGGCCTTCTATGAAAACGATCGCAAGACCCCGACGGGGCTCGCCGGCTATTTGCGCGAACGCGGTGTCCAACGCGTGTTTTTCGCCGGCCTCGCCTTCGATTTTTGCGTGCGCTATTCGGCCGAAGATGCACGGCGGGAAAATTTCGCGGCGTTTGTCGTAGAGGACGCCTGCCGCGGCATCGATATCGGCGGCTCGGTCGCCGCGACGCACGCGGCCCTCGCCGCCTGCGGCGCGAACCGCATCACAGTGTCCACATTGGCCTGAGCTCTTGGGCCTTCCGAGCTCTTGGTTAAGAGGGGGTAAGGGCGCCTCTCCGGAACGATTTAGCCCCTCATCCGTTGCGAACGGCACGGCCGTGGAACCGGCCGGTCCGTGAGACCCGCATGGCAAGGCTTGCCGCATCGCAATCAAAAGTGTGCAACGCACAATTTTTCCTTGACTCCGGCATAAAACAGAGAAGTAATTCACAAATCGGTCATCTTCAGTATCGGCCGAACGAGGGTTTGCCCATGCGCCATCCACTGGCTGCACCCACGTCAAGTCTGCCCTCCCTGATGATGCCCTGCCCGGTTTGCGCAGGCCGCATGGCCTATCACGGTCACCGGCCGGTTTCCGCCGATGTCGAAGACACCGTCTATGCCTGTCGCCGCTGCGGTGCGGAATTGATCCGCACCTCGGTGCGGCGGACGCCGGCACAAAAGCCGGCAGCGGCATAGTCGGAAGCGCCACGTCGGCCGGTACGGCCGACGGCTTCGCTGAGACAGATCAGCGGCTAGCCCAACCCCATCTGCTTGAACACCGCGCGGCCAAGCAGACCGTAGGGATTGTTGAGCGTCTCCAGCATTTCGAAGTGGTTGTAGCCCTCGCCGACGATCAGTTCGACCGGCTTGCCGGCCGCTTTGACCGCAGCGGCGAAGTCGCGCGTCTGCCGCTGGAACTCGGGCGTCTCGTAGGTGCCATAGGTGAGTACGAGCGGCGTGTGCAGCCGGTCGAGATGGCGGATGGCGGAAAGCTCCTGCTCCATGGCATCGGTAAACTTCACGTACCTGGAGCGCTTCGACAGCCGTACGGGCTTGAGATCGTACATACCGCTCGACAGTGCCGCGCCTTTGAGGATGTCGAGCGGCAAGCCGTCTTTGCCCCAGTCGCTCGTCACTACGCAGCCGGCAAGATGGGAACCGGACGAATGCGAGATCAGATGCAGCCGATTGCCGTCACCGCCGAATGAACCGGCATTGCGATAGAGATACCCGACCGCGCGCCGCACCTGCTCGACCATCGGAAACAGGCTGCCGCCGGCATCGGTGACATTGGTGAAATCGAGCACGGCGAAATGCGCGCCGGCATCAACGAAAGGCTCGGCAAGACAGGCGTGTTCGGCGGCACTCCCGTGCAGCCAGGCGCCGCCGTGGACAAAAATCGCAACCGGCGCATTCGGCTTGGCGGAGCGATAGATGTCGATGCCCTCGATCGACGTTGGCCCATAAGCGAGCCGCAACGGCTCGCCGAGCCGGGCGCGGGCTGCCGTGCTATTGGCGACCCGTCGCTTGGCGATCTGGTCGCGGTTCGGCGCATAAACGATCTGATCATAGGCGTCGTCGAGTTCGTGCTGGTCCATGTCGAGCCAGACGATCGGGCCTTTGACCCTCGCAGGCGCTGTGGCAGTCGCAGATTGCATTGTCTTTCCTTCAGCATTGTTCGGCTCCGCATTCACGGAGCATCACCTTTTTTATATTTCGCTTCCATCGCCTTGAAGAAACCCTGACTCTTGAGCGCGTCGAGCAAGCTCAGGTCGACGAAATCGCCGACATTTTGGCTGGCTTTGGGGAACACTTTCAAGATGTTCTGCACGCCAGGCAGCGAGGGCTCGAGATTGGGCGGCGACTGCGCGACGAAATCGCGATAGGCGATCGCGAGATTCTTTTCGTTTTCGATTTTCAGATCTTTCGCCAGCACCTCTTTGGCGCGTTTCTCGTCGGCGAGCGCGATATAATTGCCCTCGATGCAGGCCTTGAGAAAACGCGTCAGCAAATCGCGCCGCGCGCCGATATCGTCATGACGCACGGCGATGCCGGCAAACAGCCACGGGATCTGCATTGGCACAAAATCGACCAGCGCGGCGAAGCCCGCCTGGCGCGCGGCGGATGCGGCCGGCTCGTCGAGCGGAGCAGCTTTGATCTCGCCCGCTTTCAGGGCGGCGAGCCGATGTGCACTGGAGCCATATTCCTTGATGACGACATCGCTGCGGGTCAGCCCGAGCCTTTGCAAGGCGAGCGTTACCGCGGAATCGCTCTCGGAGCCTGACGCACTGATGCCGATCGTGCCGCCCTTCAGCGCGGCGCCGGTCGTCACCCCGCGCGCCCCGAACAAAGCAAAGCGCATATCGTTCGACAGCGAGGCGATGAGGCGCAGATCGCCGCCGGATTGGTTGACCTTCACCACGGCCGAAAGGCCGACTTGCATGGTATCGATGCGGCCGGCCTGCAATTCCTCGGCGCCGCGGCTGCCGCCGTTCATGTCGAGAATGTCGAGCTTGAGGCCTTGCGCGACATCAAGTCCCGCGGCTTTCGCCATATACAACGCGAGCACGGTATTCGAAGGATCGGCAATGCCGGCTTTGAACACGACCGGCGGCGCAAGCCCGGGCACCGGCTGCGTCTGCGCCGCGGCGAACTGCGACACAATCGGCAACGCGAGAAACGCAAGCAACGGCAACGCGTAGCGCGAACGGTTCCCCTTCGACAATGGCGCGTCCCTGGTTATCTCCGCCACACTAGCCCAGATTCAGCTCCTTGAAGAAGTCATTGCCCTTGTCGTCGATGACCGTGAAGGCCGGGAAATCGACCACCTCGATGCGCCAGATCGCCTCCATGCCGAGCTCGGGATATTCGATGCACTCGACCTTCTTAATGCAGTGTTCGGCGAGATTGGCCGCGGTGCCGCCGATCGAGGCCAGATAAAAGCCGCCGTATGTCTTGCAGGCCTCGCGTACCGCCACGGCGCGATTGCCTTTGGCCAGCATCACCATGGAGCCGCCGGCGGCCTGGAAATCGGCGACGAAGGAGTCCATGCGGCCGGCCGTGGTCGGACCGAACGCGCCCGAGGCGTAGCCTTCCGGCGTTTTCGCGGGGCCGGCGTAATAGACCGGGTGGTTCTTGAAATAATCCGGCAGCCCCTCGCCCTTCTCCAGGCGCTCGCGCAACTTGGCATGCGCCAGATCGCGGGCCACGACCATCGGACCGGCAAGCGACAGCCGCGTCTTGACCGGATGCTTTGAAAGTTCGGCCAGGATCTCTTTCATCGGTCTGGTGAGATCGATCTTCACCACGTCGCCACCGAGCTTCGTGGTATCGACCTCCGGGAGATATTTCGCCGGATTGTGCTCGAGCTCTTCGAGGAATACGCCGTCCCTGGTGATCTTGCCGAGCGCCTGGCGGTCGGCCGAGCAGGACACGCCGAGCCCGATCGGCAGCGAGGCGCCGTGCCGCGGCAGGCGGATGACCCGGACGTCGTGGCAGAAGTACTTGCCGCCGAATTGCGCGCCGACGCCGAGCGACTGCGTCATCTTCTGGATTTCCTGCTCCATCTCCTTGTCGCGGAAGCCGTGGCCCTCCTCGGAGCCGTGATCCGGCAGTTCGTCGTAATACTTGCAGGAGGCAAGCTTCACCGTCTTCATGGTCATTTCGGCCGACGTGCCACCGATGACGATGGCGAGGTGGTAGGGCGGACAGGCCGCGGTGCCGAGCGTAAGCACTTTTTCCTTGAGGAAAGCGAGCATGCGCTCGCGGGTCAGGATCGAGGGCGTCGCTTGGAACAGGAACGCCTTGTTGGCCGAGCCGCCGCCCTTGGCGATGAACAGGAATTTGTAGGCCGCGTCGGCGTCGCCCTTGGCTTCGGCAAAGATCTCGACCTGCGCCGGCATGTTGTTCTTGGTGTTTTTCTCCTCGAACATCGAGAGCGGCGCGAGCTGCGAATAACGGAGGTTGCGCTTGAGATAGGCGTCGCGCGCGCCTTCGGCGAGCGCCGCCTCATCGTCACCCGCGCTCCAGATGAGCCGCCCCTTCTTGCCCATGATCAGCGCTGTGCCGGTATCCTGACACATCGGCAGCACGCCGCCGGCCGCGATATTGGCGTTCTTGAGAAAATCGTAGGCCACGAACTTGTCGTTCGACGACGCCTCCGGGTCCTCGACAATGGCCTTGAGCGACGCGAGATGCGCCGGCCGCAGCAGATGATTGATGTCGGTAAAGGCGGCTTCGGCCAGCGCGCGGAGCGCCTCGCGCGGCACCACTATCACCTCCTCGCCCATGACCCGCTCGACCTTCACGCCCAAGGCGCCGCCGGCAGAGGCAAATTCGATCTTGCGATAGGTCGTTTTGTCCTTGCCGAGCGGAAACAGCGGCGTGTGCTTATAGGGCGGAAGCGGATGTTCGGTGAGAGGGGCGTTCATGTGTTCATGCGTCCTGTTCAAAGAGACCCGAAGAGCAAATGCGCTGCTCGAACGCAGATATCAATGGGCCAAAACCGCACCGCGCGATCGAGCTTGAACCGCACTCTTAGTAGAGATTGCCTGCCGGATTTACAACATCCTATAGTTGCGCTACCTGCACGCAAATCTTGCCGAGGGAAGACTCATGACGGACATCTACACGAAAGTGGTTCTTACGGTAATCGCCGGGGCGCTAGTCGCGCTCGTGACCGAACGGGCGCTCGAGCCGGCGATCGCTCAAGGCAGTTCGTGCGGGATCGAAGTCCCGTGCAAGGTCGAAAATTACTATCGGGATTCCCGCGGGCACTACCATGACTGCTACAGCACCAGTGAATCGTGTTTCGTCGTCGATGCGAAGCGCGCCGACTAACGCCCGGGAGAGCAGAGGTAGAGAACGCGGCCGAAGCGAGCCGCACAGACTTACGTCTGAATGTCCAGCAGCGACTTCACCATGCGCGAATAGATGCGCATGACATAGGCGTTGGCTACGAAATTGTAGCGCGCGGTGAACTGCTGATAGGCCTCGCTGGTGAAGTCGACATTCGGCCTCGCCACGTCGCCGTTCGCATCCGCATAAGGCGCGGTCGGGTCGTAAGCGAGCAAGGTCGCCGGCTGGACATTGGTCGTGACGGCCTGCGTGCCGCCGCCGGCGAGCGCGACCTGATGCACCTCTTTGGGCGTATAGGCCGGCGGATATTGCGTCTGCATTTCCGTGCTCGCGTCCGCAGCCGGTCCGTCGGATTCGGCGTTGGCGACATTGCTCGCGGAGTCCTGGAGACGCTCCGACGCAGCACTTATCCCCGACACGGCGATCGACAGGATCGAGCTCATAAGCGAGCGATAACGCCGTGCGTCCTAAGCGCCCGTTGCAAAAGCCGCTACAATTTTAATGAGCGTCGCCGCAGCGCAAAAAACTGTTCGATGCTGATCAAACAACGACTGGCAGGTTGCCGGCGATACTTAGTTACAATTTGAACAATTTCTCCGCGTTGCCGTGGGCGATGCGCGCGCGATCCGCTGCACTCACCGGAATCTGGTCGAGAAAGGCGCGCGCCGCTTCCATCGAATTATACGGATAGTCGGCCGAGAACATGATGCGGTCGACGCCGACTTCAAGGAGCAGATCTAGAAAGGCCTGCGGAAAATTGAAGCCTGCGATGGTGTAATGCACGTTGTTGCGCAGATAATGGCTGACCGGCTGTTTCAGCTTGGTCAGCGTCGTCGGCAGCCGCTCTTCGAAGCGTTGGATCATGAACGGCAGCCCCTCGCCGAGATGGCCGATGACGAATTGCAACTTGGGGAAGGCATCGAACACGCCGCCAAGAATGAGGCGCAGGATGTGCCCCGCGGTCTCGATATGCCAGCCCCAGCCTGAGCCGGCCAAGGCGTCGGTGACGGGCTGCGCGAAACCGCCGAACGAGGCGTCGATGACCGGCTGCGGCGGCAAGGTCGGGTGCAGATAGATCGGCGTGCCGAGCGCCTCCGCGCGCTCGAATATCGGCCAGAAGAATTTGTCGTCGAAATGGCGGCCGCGATTGTGGCCGTGAATGACGGCGCCGACAAAGCCGTGATCGCGCACCCGGCGCTCGAGCTCGGCGGCGGCCTTGTCCGGGGCAGCGGTCGGCATCACGGCGAGACCGGCGAAGCGCTTGGGATGTTTCTTGATAGCCTCGGCGAGGAAATCATTGGCCTCGCGCGCCAGCGCCATCGCGTCCGCCGCGTCGAGTTGCTCGCAGCCGGGCGAAGTCAGCGACAGGACCTGAATGTCGATGCCGGCCGCGTCCATTTCCGCAATGCGGCTGTCGCCGACATCGGCGAGCTGGGCGAACACCTTGAGCAGCCGCCCGCCGACCTTCTTGGCGTGTTCCTCGCGATGCCGCCCGGCGCCGGCGCGGAAAGCGGGAGTGGTGAAGTGCTCTTCGAGCGTGATGGTGCGCATGGGCATTTCCTTCGGGCGTTCCAATGATATTGTTGTCGACGGGCTGCGAAGACCGGCGGGAATGTGGATTTATAGCCGGACCGACGGATTGAGCAACGCGATACGCTTTAAGCTTCCGCCGAATCTGCTAATGGCGGGTGATGTCCTCGACCTCCGCGCGCACTGCCGTCCGCATCGGGCGCTCGCCGACCGGGCTTGGCCTGTTTGCGACAAAGCCGATCGCGAAAAAGGCCTATATCGCAACCTATCGCGGCAAGCGCATCCCGACCGCGGAAGCCCACCTTCGTGAACGGGCCGGCAAGGCAAAATACATGTTCGAACTCAACGCGCGCTGGACCATCGACGGCGCGTCGCGGCGCAATCTCGGACGCTACATCAACCACGCCTGCCGGCCGAATTGCGAAGCCGTGCTGCGCAAGGGCCAGCTGATCTTCGTCGCGCTGCGCGACATTGCCCCGGGCGAAGAGATCACGCTCGATTACGGCAAGGACTATTTCGACCTGTTCATCGCGCCGCTGGGCTGCCGCTGTGCGACCTGCGCCAAGAAGGCGGCGAGGATTTACGGCAAGTCACCGCGACGCGACGCCAAGGTGACACCAAAACAAAGATAAAGATGATGGCTCTGTCCTGAGGCGCAGCTGCGGCAGCGAGCGCCGGCCGGTCCAGCTGCTCATTCCACCTTGATATGCGACTCCTGGATCAGCTTGTGCCACCTCGGCCCCTCGGTTTGCAGGCGCGTCTCCAGGTCTTGCGGGGTGCCGGCGATCGGCTCGAAATATTGCGGATCGAGAAACGTCTTCTTCACTTGCGGATCGGCAAAAATCTTCTGCACCTCGGCGTTGAGTTTTTTGGTCACGGCGGCCGGCATGCCGGCCGGCCCGAACAAAGCGAACCAGGACACCGCGACATAGCCCGGCACGGCTTCGGATATGGCCGGCACGTCCGGCAGCAGCGCCAAGCGCTTGGGCGCGCCGATCCCGATCATCTTCACGGTGCCAGCCTTGACGTGCGGCACGGCAGTACCGACCGAGACGAACATCAACTGGATCTGGCCGCCGATGACGTCCTGCATCGCCGGCGCCGCGCCTTTGTAATGCACGGCGACGAGATTGGTGCCGGTCATGGATTTGAACATTTCCATGTTGAGGTGGCCGCTCGAGCCGACCCCGAAGGTGCCGTAATTGAGCTGGCCCGGCTTGGCCTTGGCCAGCGCGATCAGCTCCTTGACGCTGTTGGCCGGCACCGCCGGATTGAGGACCAGCGCATGATCGATCTGCACCAGGCCCGAGATCGGCGTGAAGCCGTGCTCCGGGTCATAGGGCAGGTGCGCGTATAAATATGGATTGACGATGAAGGTCGATTCCGGGCCGATGAACAGGGTATAGCCGTCGCCCGGCTGGTGGGTGACATATTCGGCGGCGACCTGGTTGTTGGCGCCGGGCTTGTTCTCGACCACCGCCTGGGCGCCCAAATCGGCGATGAAATGCTGGGCCAGAAGCCGACCGAGCATGTCGGTGACACCGCCGGGCGAGGCCGGTACGATGATGGTGATCGGTTTCGACGGGTAATCGTCGGCAACAGCTGCATCTGTGACCGCCATGATGCCTGCGGTTGCGATGAGACACACCAATACCGCCGCACGGCGAAGCCAGACCGTCATTTCACCCCTCCCCGTCAAACCTTCGTCTTGCCGGCGAAGGCGTATTGTTTTGCAGTCACTTTATAGCGTCTCGCGCGCCCGCTTTGAACGGCCGGCGAATAGCCTGCGACCAAGTCAATTGCGGCAGGGTCCTTTGTGAACCAGTATTCCGCGACCGCGCAAGCTATAATGTATCAGCGGCATGAGGATTGAGATGCGGTGTTTGCGCGCAATTTCACGGCGGTCCGGTGCGGCAGTGGCCGGGCTTTTGGCAGCGGCGGTCATGGCTTCGGGCGATCATGGCTTTGGGAGTTATAGCGCCCGTGCCGACGACCTGCAGGCCGACGGCGATTTCGCCAAGCGCTTCTTCGCCGGAAATGCCGGCGAGCCGAAAGCTTATGCCTGCTTCGTGCGACGGTACGACGCCGCGCATATGACCGAGCATCCGCAGCAGAAGGTCACGGTGATGAAGCTTCTCGTCACATCCGAAAAGATGGAGGACGACAAATATCTCACCTATTCGTTCCGGCTTGGCGTCAATTTCCGCGACCAGCCGGGCGACTTCGATTCCAGCGGCGACTGCGGCCACGCTCCGCCGGTGCGCGCGGCGGACACCGACCCGATGCCGCCCGCCGGCATCGACTTCCAGTGCTCCGTCGACTGCGACGGCGGCGGCATTGCCGTCAATCTCGCCAACGGCGATAACTCGATCATCGTCAAGCTCGGCCGCATCCGCATCTGGAAGAGCACCGATCCGGACGGCGGCCCGCTGCGGAGCTTGCAAGGCGGCGCCGACGACAAGATATTCCGGCTCGATCGCACGAGCGTAGACGAATGCCGGTCGCTGGTCGCAGACCGCAAGGAACTCGCCGCGATGCGGCACAAGAAATAAGGAGCCATCATGCGCCGACGTAATTTACTTCAGCTCGCGCTGGCCATTGCGCCGGCTTCGTTGTTCACAAGCGGCGCTAAAGCCGCGACGCCCGACGCCGCCAAGGTCGTCTATCATCTCGCCGATCTCGACAAAGTCGATTTCGTGCTCGGCAATATCAACAATCACTACAAAGGCATGGGCGGTCCCGAAAAGGTCACTATCGCCCTTGTCGTGCACGGGCCGGCGCTCAAGGCCTTCCATGCCGCCGACGCCTCGCCCGACACAAGCAAGCACACCGCCGATCTGGCAAAAAGCAGACTGCAGCTGTACGCCTGCATCAACACCATGCGGGCGCAGAATGTGACGCTTGAGGATCTGCTGCCGGGCTTTGCCGTTGCCGACAAAGGCGGCGTGGTGCGGCTCGCGCAATTGCAAGGCGACGGCTACGCCTATCTGCGGCCGTAGTTCTAGCAGCCCGGACGCGGCAGAGCGACATGCGGGCTACGTTTCACTGACACTGAAACTGCTCGCCGGAACGGCCGAAGCAGAATTTCTTGCCGACATTGATGAGCTGAACGCGGCGGTTGACGCCTGAGGTCGGATGCTGCGGATCACGCAACTGCTCTTCGCCGAGCCCTACCGGCTGCAGTATGGCTGGATTGACGCCGAACGGATCGACCAGAGCGGCAACGATCGCCTCGGCGCGGCGCTGGCTAAGCCCGATATTGTATTCGCGGCCGCCGACGGAATCGGTGTGGCCGATGACGAGAAAGCCGTAGCCGAGCAGGATCGGGTTATGCAGCGCGTCGGCGATCGAGCCCACCGTGCGGTATGACGACGGCTTGATCACCGCGGAGTTGAAATCGAATTCCACCTCGACCGTGAACTGCGGCAGGTTTTGCAGCTGTGGAAAGCTCAGCGGCCGCGGCGGAATGGCCCCCGGATAGTTGCGGATATTGTCGAGTGCCGCCTGGCGCATCTGCGAGGCGGTGAGATCAAGCCGTATATCGCCGCTGACGGCTGCGAGACTGTTGGCCATCTGGCCCGCGCCGATACGGTTTTGCGCGAATGCCGCTGTCAAAGCGAGCGCGAAAGCAACGGCCGCGACGGCCGAAAGATGATGCGGTTTCATTGCTGCGCCCTCTCAGTGCTCCAGCCCGAATCGAGGAAGGCCTGATTGCAGCGCGGGCTAATCGCCGAAGGCGAGGTCATTTTCAGGCATTCGACGAGATGCGCGTCGGCATGCGAAGTGCCGCACAGCCGCTCGATATCCGCTTCGCAAACCTCGCCGATATTGCGCTGCGCCGCGGCGCGGCGGCTGATCGAGTCATAAACCGTGGCGCGAGTCTGCGCGCAGCCCGGCGACAGCGCGCTGGCATGTCCGTCCAGACAGCTCTTCAGGGCGCCGCTCAGCGGAATCCCGCGGCAATATCTGGCAACGTCGCGGCCGCACGCCGCCGCAAGCTGCGAGATCGCGTCGGCGTAGCTCATGGTTTGCGCGCGCGCTACGCCTGTACCTCCAATCAACGCCCCGCCAATCAATAACGACGCAGCACAAACCAGTGCCGCCTGCCACATCAGATGAAATCGCATGAACGCCTCCCTCACCTGTCCTTAACATCGTACCGGTGATCACCCTCTGAGATTGCCATCCTATAGCACGCTCTGCCGGATTGCCCAGACTGGTCATGATGTTAGTTGCTGCGCTGCCGGAGCATGATCGCGACGGCTGGGAGCTACCGCCCGCTGCGGTTGAGCCCAGCTATCAATGACAGCCAGTGCACCACGGCATCCAAAGCTTCGTTCAAAACATCCATATCGCTACGGCCGGACCTTGCCAGCAGCTTGGCCGGGACATGAAAACTGTGATCGGCGCCGTCGATCTCGCCCAGCGTCACCCTCGGCGCCAGTGTCTTGACCACATCTTGAATCAGTGTCGGCTCGGCGAGCTTGTCGCGCGTGCCCTGCAGGAATAGCATCGGCACTTGCACATCGGATAGATGCCTGGCTCTGTCGATGGAGGGCTTGCCAGCCGGATGCAGCGGAAAACCAAAAAACACCAATCCCCGGACGCCGACGAGCGGTCGCAGCGCCTGAGCTTGCGACGTCATGCGGGTGCCAAAGGATTTGCCGCCCGCAACGAGGAGCACATCCGGACAAAGTCGTGCCGCCTCCGTCACGGCAGCGCGAACCACTGCATGTGCGAGCGGCGGCGCGTCGGGCCGACGCGCGCCTTTTTCCATGTAGGCAAATTGATAGCGCAGCGTCGCGACACCGCGGTCACACAAGCCTGAGGCCGCGTGGGCCATGAAGGGATGCATCATTCCGGCGCCGGCGCCGTGCGCAAAAACATAACACGCGATCGCACGCGCCGGCCGAAGGAGCAGACCGGAAACCGACAGCGCAGGATCCACATCGATTCGTAGTTTTTGCGGTTCGTGCTTCATGATCGGTGCGACCCCGCAATGCCGCTGTGCCGAAACGAGCGTCACGTGCTTGCGCCCGGCGCTTCAGGCTTCAGATATACGATCAGGCAGCAAATGCACATCCCGAGCCCAATCAGTGGATGCACCAGCGCCGCGAGCGCCGCAGCACCAAACACGCACAGCGTGACGATGGATCGCACGTGCATGCTCTTGCGTTCGCGAATCGGCACTTCGTCAGTAGAGGCGCGATCAATGAGCTCACGGATCAAACAAATGTAAGTTACGTTGACTAGAAAGAAAACCGCGGCATAGAACGCCACCGGTTGCGGCGCCAGCTTGCTCACGGCCATCCAGGCGGTGGAAAGCGGAAGCAGCGATACCGAATAGATGGGCAAAATTAAACCACATCAAACGCGGCGTGGCTTCGGTGGCATAGCGTAAGAGATGGTGGTGATTGGTCCAAACGATCGCGATGAACAGATAGCTCACCGCGTAGCTCAGCCATGTAGGCCACAGCGACAGCAGAGCTTTGAAAGTCGGAAGCTCGGGCGGCCGCAGGTCGAGTACGAGGACGGTAATCAGAACGGCAAACACGCCGTCGGAGAACGCGCTCAGCCGCTCCGGAGTCCTTCTCGCATGCGGCACGGCCGTCGCTCCTTTTGACTGATCGACGCATCGCTCGATTGACGCCTAGCGTATGACAGTGCGGCGCAGTGGTCACTTCAGGAAATCGCGAATGCTTTCGGCGATCTCGTCCGCGTGAGTTTCCAGTGCGAAGTGGCCGGTGTCGAAGAAACGGACGGCTGCGGCGGGAATATCGCGTTTGAACGCCTCCGCGCCGGGCGGCAGGAAGAACGGATCGTTCTTGCCCCAGACGGCCAGAAACGGCGGCTTGTGCTTGCGGAAATAGTCCTGGAAGGTCGGATACAGCGCGACATTGCTCTTGTAGTCGCCGAACAGGTCGAGCTGGATTTCATCCGCACCGGGACGCGCCAGGTAAAAATTGTCGAGGTTCTGACAGTCCGGCGATACGATCGTCGGGTCGGGTACGCCGTGCGTATATTGCCACCGGGTTGTTTCCGGGGTGAGGAAGGCATGGAGCGCCTTGCGGTTCGCCGCCGATGGATTCTGCCAATAGGCCCGGATCGGAGTCCAGCCGTCGCTAAGACCCTCCTCGTAGGCATTGCCGTTCTGCGAAATGATTGCCGTGATCCGCTCGGGATGACGGACCGCGAGCCGGAAGCCGGTCGGCGCGCCGTAGTCGAAAACATAGAGCGCGAAGCGAGCGAAGCCAATGACTTCGGTAAAGCGCTCTATCACGTTGGCGACGTTGTCGAACGTGTAAGTGAATTTGTCGCGCGGCGGCATGTCGGACTGACCGAAGCCGGGAAGATCCGGGGCAACGATGTGAAATCTGTCGGCGAGAAGCGGGATCAGGTCGCGGAACATGTGGCCGGCGCTCGGGAAGCCGTGCAGCAGCAGGAGCTTTCGCGCATCGGCCGGCCCTGCTTCGCGATAGAAAATCTTGAAGCCGTCGACGTCTGCGGTTCGGTATTTGATGCGCGCCATCGGATTCTCCTCGTTTCTTTCTTTCAATTACAATTACCGGTGACGCTGCGGATGGCATCGCGGATGATGTCGACGACGACCGACGGAGCGGTAACGCTCGGCGTGTGATCGACGGCATGCGTCTCGGTCTTTGCCATCATGCGCTCCGCCATGAAGCGCTGCGTCGCCGGCACGATCATGTGATCGTCTTCGGCAACCAGAAACCAGCTCGGAACGTCTTTCCACAGCGGACGCCCGGCCGGAGCAGTGATGCAGTTGATCGAGATCGGACGCTGCACGGCGGCGAGCACGGCGAGATCTTCTGCGGCTGCATTCTGCGCGAAAGCGGCGGCGAAGGCATCTTCAGGCAGCCAGATCAGACCACTGCCGTCCGGTGCAAGCTTTGGCGCTTTCGGATGTGGTGCGAGACGGTAGAACACGTCGGCGACCTTTTCGCCTTCGTCCGGCGCAAGCGCGGTGACGTAGACCAGAGCTTTCACGCGCTCGGGACGCGCCAGGGCGATGACTGCACCGGCATAAGCGTGGCCCGCCAATATGATCGGCCCTTCGGTCCGGTCCATGCTGCGGTTGAGGGCCGCCACGTCGTCAGCGAGCGACGTCAGCGGCAACGGCGCCGCTGTGACCTTTACGCCCCCGGTTTCGAGGGCGGCGATGACTCGTGCCCAGCTCGATCCGTCCGCCCATGCGCCATGGACCAGCACGACGTGCACATCCTTCGCCGCCATCTTGTTTCCTCCTGAGACCGCTGAGAAGCCGAACTTCCATAACCTGCTAAATAACAATTTGCAGGTTATTACAAGCCGGTGCATAACTTGTCAACGGAGTTATGACAGGTTATGCGATTGGAACCTTTTCCTGCGCCGGGGGCCCAACATGCAACGCCGACCACCTGCAATTTTCATCGCCGACTCGCCCGGCCTCGATTTCCTGAACTCCATCGCAACGCCGGTCGATACGCCCGTCGACTGGATTGATAACGGCGATGGTCTCTTGGAGTGGCTGGCGCAGGCCAGGCTTGTTCCAACGGATGAACTCGCAGAGCTGAAAGCACGAGCGATGCCCGGTGAATTGGACAAAGTCGCAGATCAGGCCCGCGCTTTGCGCGAGTGGTTCCGCGGCTTCGTGCGCAAACATATGGGCCGGCCGCTCGCGCCCAAGGCGCTCCGGGAATTGGGTCCTCTGAACCGGCTTTTGGAGCGTGATGAAAGGTTCAGCCAGATAACGCGGCACCGCCATGACGGCGGCGAGCGTTTGGACCTGCAAGTGATGCGGCACTGGCGCTCGGCTGAAGCGTTACTGCTACCGATCGGCGAAATTTTGGCGAGGTCTGTGTGTGAGGAGGACTTCGCCGATGTCAAAGCCTGCGAAGGACCGACCTGCACGCTGATGTTCGCCGACCATACGAGGAGACGGGCGCGACGATGGTGCAGCATGGCCGTCTGCGGCAATCGCGCCAAGCAGGCCGCGCACCGCAGGCGGCTCAAGATCAAGCACTGACAAGCATAAGGAACTTTAGCCCGAGCACACAGGAGTGAAAACATGGCGGCGCTTCCCTTGATCGTCTTCGATGTCAACGAGACCGTTCTCGATCTTGAAACGATGAAACCGACTTTCCAGCGCATCTTCAACGACAAGAGCGCCATGCGCCTGTGGTTCGCCAATTTGATTATGTATTCTGCAGCGCTGACCGTCGCCGGCTGTTACGTGCCGTTTACCGATATCGGCGCGGCGGTGATGAAAATGCTGGCGGATACGCGCGGCATCAAGATCACCGAAGCGGACAAGGAGGAACTGACGGAAAAGTTCTCGACGATGCCGCCGCACCCCGAAGTTCCGGCGGCCTTGCGCAAGCTGCGCGCGGCAGGCTTCCGGCTGTTCACCCTCACCGACAATCTGCTCGAAGTGCAAACCCGCCAGCTCGAGCATGGCGGCATTGTCGATTTGTTCGAGCGTCGATTCAGCGCCGACGGCGTGAAGCACCACAAGCCGTCGCGGCAGGCCTACGCTTATGTCGAGAAAGAGCTTGGCGCCGAGCCGTCACGGTTCTGTCTGATCGCATGTCATACCTGGGACACCCTCGGCGCCGTCGCGGCCGGCTGGGAGGCGGCGTTGATCAGGCGTCCCGGCAACGACGTTCTGGGTGTCGGCCCGCAGCCGAACATTGTCGGGCAAGACCTCAACGATGTCGCCGACCAGCTCATCGCCCGGCACAAGAAAGCGGCCTAGACCTTCTTCGGCGACCAGCGATAGGCCCTGGTGCAGGCGCCGCTCATGAGCATCGCGCGGTCGCCGTCGCTGAGGCGGTCGGTCTTGAGGAACGGCTCGACCGCCTGCTGGTAATTGACGACGGCGAAGGCGCGGGTCCAATCCGTGCCCCACAGGCAGCGGTCGAGACCCCAGGCGTCGAACACGCGAGCGAGCGGATCCCAGATGTCCGGAAACGGATATGGTTCCTTGGACAGCGTGCAGGCGCCGCTCACCTTGATCACTGCGTTCTTGCGCTTGGCCAACTCCAGCACCTTCGGCAGATCGGCCCACGGCTGCGGCGGCGCCGGCGGCGTGCGCGGCTGCAGGATGCCCAGGTGATCGATGATGAACCGCGTATCGGGGTGGCGATCGATCAGCGCCGTGCCTGCCTCCAAATTGCCCCAGCACAGGATGTTGACCGGAAGGTCGTGCTTGACGGCAGCACGCGCGATGCGATCGAGACCCGGGTCAGCCGGGTCGCGGTCGCGTCCCGGCTCCTTTGTCAGCATGATGCGGATGCCGACTGCGCCCGGCGTGCGCTTCCATTCGGCAACGACATCGCCGACAGCCGGATCGTCCGGGTCGACCGGCTTGACGATCGCGAACCGGCCAGGATGAGCACACTGCACCTCTACCGCATAGCTCGCGTCATAGCGGTACATGGAAAAGGCCGAGATGAAGATGGCGCCATCAACGCCAACTTTGTCCATCGCCGCTACCATCTCGTCGCCGGTCACGTGCGGGGGCCAGTTCGGCACATTATGCCATGACCGCTTCGGCGTGTTGGCCTCATAGGCGTGGACTTGGGAATCGATGATGGTCATCGGGAAGCTCCTCAATTGAAAAGAAATATTCGTAGCACGGGGTTCGCCTGTTTCGCTGTGCTTGCGCATCGAACGCCTGACCCCGGCACTCCGATACGCCAGCGCGAACGAGGACAGGCAACGCTCACTCGATCCTCACGTTCGCCGCCTTGATGACCTCCTCCCACTTGGCCGAGTCATTGCGTAGAAATTGGGCAAAGGCGTCGAGCGGCCCCGGGACCGGCTGCACCGCAAAGCGCTCGAGATATTTCTTCCGGAATTCGGGATCGCCGACGATCTTTTGCACGTCGGTATTGACCTTTTCGATGATGTCGGGGGGCGTGCCCGCCGCAGCAAATAGCCCGAATGATACGCTCGCCTCGAATCCCGGAACGGTCTCGGCGATGGTCGGCACATCGGGGAACTGCGGCAGCCGCTTCTCGCTGCCGAAAGCCAGCATCTTGAGCTTTCCGGCGCTCACGGAACTCAGCGCCACCGACGGGCCCATAATCACCGCGTCGATGTGTCCGGCGATCACATCGGCCAGCGCAGGTGCCGCGCCGCGATAGTGCACCGCCGTCATATTGATGCCAGCGAGGTTCTCAAGCTCCAGCCCGGCAATATGCAGTGCGGTGCCGACTCCGGCCGTGCCGAAGGTCAAAGCGCCAGGCTTCTTCTTGGCGAGCGCGATCAGATCGCCCACCGAATTGACCGGCACCGATGGATTCACCAGCAATGCTGCCGGAATGGTGCCGTAGCCGGCGACCGGAACAAAGTCCTTCTCCGCGTCGTAGCCCAGTTGGTCCTTGCCGTAGAGATGCGGTTGGGTCGTGTAGAAGCCGATCTCCGAAGCGAGCAGCGTATAGCCGTCATGCTCAGCCCGCGTCACGTACTGTGCTGCGATCGCATATCCGGCGCCGCCCCGATTCTCGACGATCACGCTCTGCTTCCACATCTCCGATAGACGTTGCGCGATCGCGCGGGTGAGCGTGTCGGTCAAGGCGCCCGCCGCTGACGTCACCACGATGGTCACGTTGCGCTCGGGGTAGGTCCGTGCAGGAGCGGCCGGGCTCGTGACAGGGAAGGCGAGCAGAAACACGCAGCTCAGCACGGCGGCGATCGCTCGCCGCAGATCAAAACCGAGCACGAACAATAGGAAGAGCACAAGCTTGATGTGAAAGGAGCGGATCGGTTGTGCACCCATCAGCCGATCAACGTCGACGATTTTATTCGCCGCCATCCCGTCTCCTCCCCGATGTCTTATTGCGCATGTATTGTTGCATAGTGTTGGGGCAAATTCAGTGTTGGAGCAAGTTTGCCCTTGGGGCAAGCTCGGTTCTCGGGCGCATGACTGCAATGACGTGCGGGACTGGGGAGTGGAACAGATGAGCCAAATAGGACGCATCCAAGCGCAGCCGATCGAAGTGCGGCCGATTCGAGTGAGGCGGCTCGCCCACGCGACCCTGTCGACGCCCGATCTGGACAGGCAGATAGACTATTGGACGCATGTCGTTGGCCTGCATGTCGTCGCGCGCGACGCCAAGCAGGCGGTTCTCGCCACCATGTTCGGGCACGAGGCCATCGTCCTGGAACAGGGCGACCAAGCCGACCTGTCGCGCATCGCCTTTCAAGTCGCGCCGGGAAGCGATTTCGCCGACATGAGTGCTGCGTTGAAAGAAGCTGGAGTGGCTTACGAACTGCGCTCGGATGTCACTCCCGGCGTCAAGAAGGCACTCACTTTCAGCGATCCCAAAGGCGCGCGTGTCGAGCTGTTTTCCGAATACAGCTTCCACCCTGTCGCGGCCGCAGGCGGCGGCGTCAATCCGCTCAAGATCGGTCACGTTGCCTCGCGCGTCACGGACGTAGCGAAAGTGACGAAATTCTACGAGGAGGTTTTGGGTTTTCGGGTCTCGGATTGGGTCGCCGACCATTTCGTCTTCATGCGTTGCAGCGTCGATCATCACACCGTAAATTTCGTGCACTATGACACGCCGCGGCTGCATCATGTCGCCTTCGAGGTGAAGGATTGGGCCGAGGTCCAGCGCTCCTGCGAGATCCTCGCGGGCCACAAGATCCAGCTGGTCTGGGGGCCGCTGCGCCACATCGTCGGCCACAATATCGCAGCCTATCATCGCAACAGCGATGATCTGCGGATTGAGTTCTATTGCGAGATGGATCTCATGTATGATGAGACGCTCGGCTATTGGCAGCCGCGCCCCTGGCACGAGGAAATGCCGCTCTATCCGCGGCGCTGGCCGAGAGAGACGATGCGCAGCGCCTGGGGCTTCGGCTCGTTCGGCACGTTTCCAGGCTACCCGTAGATCACCCGCACGCGGGCCGCAACGCGTTGACCGGAGCGACCTGCGATCCCGAGCGCAAATCGGCAGCCGCCATGCGAACGCCTGCAAAGCTATGACCAATCTCGACCGCCGCACCCACTGGGAGAATGTATACCACACCAAGAGCGAACGCGCCGTCAGCTGGTTTCAGGAGACACCGGCGATTTCGCTCGACCTCATTCGCGCCACGGGCGTGACGGCTGATGCTGCGATCATCGATGTCGGCGGCGGCGCGTCGCGGCTTGCGGACGCGCTGCTCGGCGACGGGTTTCGAGCAGTGACCGTGCTCGACGTTTCCGATGCGGCGCTTGAAACGTCGCGAACGCGGATTGGTCCGGCAGGTGCGATGATCAAATGGATCGCCGCCGACGTGACGGCGTGGACGCCGGCTGCGAGCTATGACGTGTGGCACGACCGCGCGGCCTTTCATTTCCTGACCGAGCGCAAGGACCGAACCGCCTATGCCGAGCGGGTATTGCGGGCAGTGCGTCCCGGGGGTCACGTTGTTATTGGGACATTTGCGCTCGACGGGCCCGAACGCTGCAGCGGCCTGCCCGTCATGCGGCATGACGCAGCTTCGCTCGGCAGAATGCTCGGCCCGCAATTCGACCTGGTCGAGAGCCGCAGTCATGCGCATAACACGCCCATGGGGACGATCCAGCGTTTTCAGTTCAGCCGCTTTCGCCGCTCGGCCTGAGAAACAACAGCGTCGGCAGACGCGAAGTTGGGCGTTTGCAACGAGTCTTTGGAAACCAATAAGCCTTTGAACCTGGGGACCGCGATAAACGCGGTGCTCTCTAAATTGCTAAAACTTAATCAGCCCGCCACGTCTCGTTAATCTGCTGCACCCACTTGTTGCCGCAGGCGAGACCGCTTTTTGAACTGGCGCGCTTGAATTTTCGGATCCGCGCAGCCCGCCAGCGGCCTCCATCCGGGAACCATGACAATGTGTGAACCGAAAGCGCAGAGTTCCGCGCTCATTCCGCCACGCTGCCCGAGCTGCGCGCAGCCGATGCAGCTCATCCGACGCACTGCACGTTTCGAAGGGCTGCCTGAGGTCGTCACCTTCGAGTGCCGCGCCTGCGGCGTCTCGCACATCGAGACGCTGTAACGGCATCGCCTGCGTGGTGTAGGCACGGTCGCGATGTTTGTGCCGCGCATATCGCGCGTGAAATACCCGTTATCGGCCCATCGGCGGCGAGCGCTCTTCGTCCGTCGCACCGCCTTTTTCGTGATGCCGGTCACAGGCGTTGTGTTGTTTGCTCGTTAGATTGGGGAAACTCAAGGCAACATGGAGCGTCGAACATGACGGAACGTCCTGCCGCCCGCCAGCCACAAACGATCACGAGGTCCGCTTCGCCCGCACTTGGCGCCTGGTCGCGCTTCAAGGAATTCGCCGTCGGAACCGATTTGGAGCTCGTTGTAGCGCTCTGCCTCATCGGCCTGCTGATCACCTTGAATCTCATGTTCCGCTTTCCCGAACTGGGAGCGGTGATCGCGCAGTGTAATCAGTTCTGATCACGACCGACAGTGCGAACCGCGACTGCGGCGCGGTGCGCGAACGTCATCCTCTTCGCGAGACCGCTTGCTGCAGTCCCGGGATAATTCGTTTGGGAGCGAGCGGTACGTCCGCTCAGGTCATCGTGCCGTCTGGCCAGCCATCGCGTTCTTGATGACGCCGACGATCGCGGTGAGGATCGCGCCGGCAATGCCGCCGCCGACCGCCTGTCCCACCAGCGCGCCGATATCGACATTGTCGGCCGTGCTTTGCAACAGCGGCAACAGCGCGGTGAGCAATGTGCCGCCGCCGGCACCGCCGATCGCGCCGGCGATCGTATTGCCGAGCGTGCCGAGATCGACATTCTTGACCCCGGCCCCTACGGCATTGCCGCCGACGGCGCCGGCGATCAGCTGGATAATGAGATTGACCAACGTCGCTGACATTGTCTTTCTCCTAGGTTGATATTTCTTCTCCCAGATCGTTTTCACTCGTTTTTATTACTGTTGTGGCCATCGCCGTCGCCACGACGCCACTTGCAATTCGCCTTCATGCAGCAGGCGTGCCTGATATTCGCGGCCTGATTTCAATGCGTCAGGCGTGTTGTTGTTTCATCAATTATTGCTCTTCGGCTGAGACTCGTGCAGTTTCCGCACGTCGCGCGCCATTTCCAGACAGGTGACGAGCTCGGTATAGCTCGACTCGCCGCCCATAGTCGTTTCCGCAGTGCAGTGGCGCTTGTCGTCCGTCGTGAATTGCGACCATTCCTTGCTCAGGGTTTCCCGATCCTTCTGCTCGGCGTCCATACATTGGGAAAACGCCACTTTGGGATCGCCGGCGGTCAACGAGTCCCCGGATTGATTGACGATTCCATGACAGATCTGTTCGGTGTGAAGAACGGGAACGTCGTCGGACCGCGCCGACGGGATCGCCACAGCGAGAGTGAAGATCGAACCGAGCCATGCCGAGAACATGGTCGCCGAGAATTTGCGCATTGTCGCCTCCTTAAAATCCGGCGGACGCGCTGCCCGGTAGCGCCCCCGCGAAATCAATCGCCGGCTATTCGATAGCCATTCGGCACTCCCTGAGATTTATCCATCATTCCTTTGATTGCTCCGGGTTTCAAGCTTGCTGATCCGGTCATCCGCTGCTTGTCGACCAGTCAAGCGCCGTCTACTTGTTTTGCTGCGCCGGTGCCGGACTGTCGAGTTGCCGCGCAGTTCTCGCCATTTCGAGGCAGGTGACGAGATCGGTATAGCTCGGCAGCGAACCGGACGTTTGCTCGTTGACGCAATTCAACCTTTCCGACGGCGTGAATGTCGACCACTCGCCGACCAGCCGCGTCCGCATGGACTGCTCGTTCTTGACGCATTGCGCAAAGGCAAGATCAGGGTCGCCTTTCTCCCCAGGGCCGGCGGCCTGCCGGGCAATGCCGTGACATACCGGATCGACGTTCAGAGCAGGAACGTCATCCGGCCATGCAGGACATGGGACAATAAGCAGGACGATCGTTGTCGCACTTGCGATCGATAAGGCGCGCATGACCTATCTCCATGTTGCCGGCCGCAGTTTGAGCGAGGACAAGCCCAATACGACGTCGACGGCGAGCGAGCCTTGCAGCGACAGCGGCTGCAGCGCGAAGGTTCGCGCGGAGCCGCCGATCAGCAAGTTGGCGCCGCCGCCGATGCCAAGGCCGATATCGCCGGACGCACCGACATATTCTCCGGCGAGCGCTCCGGGACCGATGCCCGAGGTCGGGGCGAAGACGCCCCAGCCGAGAACGCTGCCGGCGCTGACGCCAACATCCAGGCCGACGGTGTTGATGGCGCCATCGTAATATTGCGGCAGCGCCTGCACCAGGCTCGGCGTGAAGGTACATTGCATCGGCTGATGACCGGCGATGATGAATCCGACACTTGGATCGACCTTGCACATCAGCGACCCGACTTGCGCCCATTGCTGCGCGTGAGCCGCGGCCGATACGGAAATCGCGAAAACAACAGCAAACACACCCACCAGCAAGCGATGCAGCATTCTTTCCATACGACGCCCCTTTGCCTTCCTGTAGCCGCCCGAGATCTCTCACGGAATCATCATCATACATGTCCTGATGATGCACTAGTGACGCATCTCGCGGCGCACTTCCGCGAGCGCCCGCTCGCAGGCTCGCTCGTTGCCTTCGGCATTGGCGGCGCGAGCCTTGGCCATTGAATTGCGAACCATATCGACCTTGTTGCCCGATATTTCGTCCAGTCGTTCTTCAGCTCTTTCGATGCTCAATGGCGTCGGTTGAACGCTCATTCCGGCGGCAATGCTTTGCGGGGCAAATGGTCCGGCCGTCGCGTTGGCCTCGAGCCTCGCATCGATACGCGCCTGCATGCGGTCGATGTCTTTCGAGCACGGGCGCGCTTGCGCCGCCGAAGCGAACACGCCGAACGCTGCGGCGCCGCATATGACCAATCGTGAAGTCCGCATGACTTCGCCCCCTTCAGTTCAGTTGCGAGGGCGCGCCACGAGACGCGCCCTCTTCGTTGTTTCACATTATTGTCCTTCATGCTCCTTCATCAATTCATCGACTTTGCGCTTGACCGCTTCGAGATTGAACGATGCAGGCGCTTGCATCGGCGGAAAGTTGACGGCCGTCTGCGCTAATTCCCCCACTTTCTGCTGGACCAGGACGAAGCGCCAGAATTCGCGGGCGTAGAAATCGTTCATATAGCCGCCGCCAAGACTGTTGAGCGACTCGCCGCGGATCGACGGCGTCCGCTCGAACGGGTCCTGACGCAGATTGACAATGGTCGGCATGTCGGTCGTCGTCTTCTCGCCCGGCCAGCCCCAAGGCTGCTGGTAGAACTGAAATTTGAAATCGTCGATTCTGATGGCGCCGAGCGTCGGCCCGCCGAAATAGAACAATTCGTGCCGCACCGACGGCCCCTTACCCGTGATCAAGTCCATCTGGTTGTAGCCGTCGAGATGGTTCTTGTAGGTACGGTCGCCGAGCTGCACGCCCTGCAGGAGCTGCTGCGTGATGTTCGGATTGCCGGCTGCTGCGACAAGCGTCGGGAACCAATCGAGTCCGGAGATGATGCCGTTCTCGACCTTGCCGGCCGGCACGTGGCCCGGCCAACGGATGATGCAGGGCACGCGGAAGCCGCCCTCGAATACGGTGCCCTTGGTGGCGCGGAACGGCGTCATGCCGCCGTCCGGCCAGGTGAAGACCTCGGCGCCGTTGTCGGTGGTGAAGATGACGATCGTGTTGTTGGCGACTCCGATATCGTCGAGGTGCTTGAGCAGATCGCCAATATCGTCGTCCATCTGCTCCATGCCGGCCTCTTCCAGGCCGTAATTGCTCTGGTAGTTCATTTTGGCCTGATATTTCTGCGCCAAATATGTGAAGACGTGCATGCGCGTGGTGTTGTGCCAGAGGAAGAAAGGCTTGTTGGCAGCCTTGGCGCGATCCATGAAGCCCTTCGACTGCTCGACCAGCACTTCGTCGAAGGTCTCCATGTCGTATTTGGCGTCGCGGCCCTTCTGCCATTGCTGATGATCGGCACTCATGTCCTTGAACGGCTTCAGCGGGCCTTCATCGACGATGCGCTGCTTGCCGACCTTGCCCCAGCGCGGTTGCACCGTCTGATCGTCGGTATCGGTCGCGTAGCAATGGACCAGATTACGCGGGCCGTATTTGTCGATCCAATCCTGGGGATAGTCGAACCAATACGGATCCGACATGGCGTCGAGGTGATACAGATAACCGAAGAATTCGTCGAAGCCGTGCACCGTCGGCAGATATTTGTTCAGATCGCCGAGATGATTCTTGCCGAACTGGCCGGTCGCATAGCCTTGCGATTTCAGGGCCGTGGCAAGAGTACAGGCCTGTTCGGGAATACCGACATCGGCGCCGGCCTGGCCGACCGTGGTCAGCCCGGTGCGCAGCGGCAACTCGCCGGTGATGAAATTGGCGCGGCCGGCGGTGCAACTCGCTTCGGCATAGTAGTCCGTGAAAATCATGCCGTCGGCAGCGAGTTTGTCGAGGTTCGGCGTCTTGCCCGACATGATGCCGCGGTGATAGGCGCCGATATTGAACCAGCCGATATCGTCGCCCATGATGACAAGAATGTTCGGCTTGGCGCCTGCGGGCGCGGATTGTTGCTGCGCTTGTGCCGTTTGTACCGGCGCGGAAGCCGCCAGCGCGGAAGCTGCGGCGAGAGTGGTCGTACCCAATAGTATGTTACGGCGATTGACCGCGCTCTTATTCAGAGTTGGCTCTCCTTTGTCACTGCTGGACATTTCACGCTCCCGGTTCTGATGACACATCGGAATCCGACGTGGCTCGTTGACGTATCCACCGCTTCGGCATGGCGCGCGGCCGGACGATAGCGGCGGCAGTAATTCGGCGCGCATAGATGCGAGCCGCCTTTCAAAACCTTGCGGGGAATCCTGATCTTGGGCAGGCGCGGATCGTAACTGTCCTGTTCGCGGCCGCCGCGCGGATTTTCTGGAACGCAGCAGGCCTTCGGCGCGTCGGCTTCATGCTTGGTCGACCACCAATCCGACGTCCATTCCCAGACATTGCCGATCATGTCGTAAACGCCATAGCCGTTGGGCGGGAATGCCAGGACCGGCGAGGTCCGCTCGAAGCCGTCGTCGCAACGATTCTCGTAAGGGAAATTGCCCTGCCAAGTGTTGGCGCGATGCTTGCCGCCGGGCGTAAACGCGTCACCCCAAGCGAATTCAGCACCATCGAGGCCGCCGCGCGCGGCGAACTCCCATTCCGCTTCCGTCGGCAGATCCTTGCCGGCCCATTTGGCGTAGGCCAGCGCATCGGCGTAGCTCACGTGCACGACCGGATGATTGTCGAACGCGTCGATATTGCTCTTCGGTCCATAAGGATGCCGCCAATCGGCGCCTTTAAGAAAGGTCCACCACTGGCTCCAGTCGCGCAGATCGACCGGATGACTTGGCGGAGTAAACACCAGCGAGCCGGCATAAAGCATGTGCGGCAGCGCGCCGGGATAATTCTTCGGATCAGGCGGAATCTCGGCGAAGGTGACGTGGCCAGTAGCACGAACGAAGTCTTTGAACTGGCGGTTGGTCACTGGCGTGCGGTCGATCGAGAACCCGTCGACCGTGACACGATGAACTGGCGCTTCTTCGGGATAATGCTTTTCCGATCCCATGCGGAACGTACCGCCAGGAATCCAGATCATGTTCGGCGGCACCGACGGCTCGGCGCGTTGCAAAGACACGACAAAACTCTCGTTCACGGGCTTCCTCGCGACAACGCGTTCAGCCTCTAATTTTCTTCGCGCCATTCTTTCAGGCGCTTTGCGCAAAATAGATAAGTTTGTTGAAACAACTGCGTCTTATTGGATCAAAGACTAGCTGAGAAAGGCGGGCAACGCATCCTAAGTTTCCGTGATGGAACTATGCAAAAGCACCGGATTGTGCGCTGCAGCGGCGTGCAAGGCCGTTTTCCAAAGGGCAACGCAATTGTCACGCTCACATTTGAATTAAACCAGCGCATTAGCAGCGGTGCGCGACCGTACCTGCGATCGTTCAAACCCCAAGGCCAAGCGCTCTATACGAAGATATATCGCTCTTATACTAAAGTATCTGTCGTCTGGCGCGACACTCATCTGGTGCTAAAGTCGGGTGGTATCGCTGACTCTCAATTGGCAAGATCTCAACCCATGAAGGATCAACGCCATGTATCAAATCAAGGAAGACCAGACCAAAAACGATTTCGATCGGGCCGAGGACACTTTCTTTGAAGCAGTCCCCGACGAAGCAATAGAACGCACGGCCCAAGTGTGGGGGACCGGAGCCTTCACATTGGGCAATTGTACGGGTTTGGGTTCCTGCCCGGCATAATCGCCGCGCCTATCGCCACCATTCGCTCTGTCCGCAGTGAGTTCCGCCGCGGTTGTGATTTGAACGCAACACCCGCGCTGAATCGGCGGTGAAACCGTCACGCGACGCGTCGCACACGATGCGTGGCGCCGCGAGATCGGCTAGGCTAGCTGCGCTGCCGCGGGGGCGCCGATGCAAGCGAGGCCGGGGTCAAAGCATTACAGATTTTACGCGCGAACCAGTGCGGCGCTGTTGAGCCTTGTCGCTGCGCTGTATTGCACGAGTGCCGCACGCGCCGACGAAGGCGGCGTAAGTTTCTGGATCCCGGGATTTTTTGGCAGCCTCGCCGCGGTGCCGCAACAGGCCGGCTTCGCGATCGCCTCGATCTATTACCACACCACCGTATCTGGCGGTGGTGGTATCGGCCTCTCGCGCGAGTTCCAAATTCGCAATATCCCCGCCGGGGTCTCGGCAACGCTGAACGGCAGCGTCCACGCCACCGGCGATCTCGGTTTCGTGTTTCCGAACTATACGTTCGCGACGCCGGTGTTCGGCGGCCAAGCTACCTTTGGCATACTGGCCGCTTACGGCAACGTGGACACCAATTTGAACGGCGCCTTGGCCGGCACGGCGACGGTGGGCGGAGTGACGGTGCCGTTCATGCGCACCGACAGTCTGAGCAGTTCGGTGACCGGCTTCGGCGATCTGATCCCGATGTTCACGCTGCGCTGGAATGCAGGCGTCAACAATTACATGACCTACATTACCGGCGACATCCCGGTCGGCGCCTATGACTCGATGCGTCTTTCCAATATCGGCATCGGCCATGGCGCGATCGATGCAGGCGGCGGCTATACCTATTTCGATCCGAAAACCGGCCGCGAATTCTCCGCCGTGACCGGCCTCACCTACAACTTCACCAACACCGCGACGGACTACCGGAACGGCCTCGATTGGCACCTCGACTGGGGCGCTTCTCAATTTTTGACCAAACAGTTGCAGGTCGGGCTCGTGGGATATTTCTATGATCAACTGACCGCCGATCAGGGTTGCCTGCAGATTCTTTGCCCCTTCAAGTCGCAAGTCACAGGCATCGGGCCGCAGATCGGATACATATTTCCGGTTGCCGGCATGCAGGGCTACATCAATCTGAAAGGTTATGGCGAATTCGACGGCCACGACCGGCCCAGCGGTTGGAATACGTGGCTGACCTTTGTGCTGTCGCCGGCTCCGCCGTCGGCGCAATCGTCGCCGCCGCCGATGCTGACCAAGATGCCGCCGCGGAGTTAGAGACTTGCGACGGACGGCCGCTGGCGCCCGGAGGACCTCCCCGAGAACACGCGGCTGCACAGATCGAGGAGGACAGGATGCGAAGTTCGCAGCCAGCAGCCTCTGTCACGTCGCTCTCGCTGCCCAATACGTGGTTGTGCAGGACTCATCCACGCACAAATGCACGGTCATGGCGAAAATGCTGGCGGGACCGGGAAGCGGCGCCACGGCCTTAAGCGATACGCGCGCGGATGCCAAAGCCGCGATGGGGTAGAATGAGAGCCCGCGGAATCGCAGAACGAGTTGACCGCGACAAAAGCATGCTCATTGGTCGCTGGTTGCTCGCAATGATGGCTATACCGCGGAATCAATTCCGGCGCCGTGTGGCTATTCTTCGCCGGTGAGATCGCGTCGCCGTCCCTCGAGCGCCGCCGAATAACGCCGCAGCACATAGGCTTCCGTCAGCAGGCCGACGACGTGGCGGTCGGTGAAGGAATCGACAACAGCAAGCATTTCGGTTTCGGCGCGATCGAACGCCAGCACCGCCTCCTTCACCGCCATGCCGGGCAGCAGCATGTCCTCGCGATGATGCACGAGATCCTTGATCGAATAACCGGGCTCGAGTTCAGAAGCATGAGCATCGGCCACGACGATCAGACCGACATAGCGATCCTCCTCGTCGACGGCGATGACGGACGCCGCTGAGCCGAGCGGGAACAACTCGCGGAACGCAGCGATGCTCGATGATGCATTTACGGTCTGTACGTCCTGACGCATCATCTTTTCGACCGTGAGGTCGCGCATCCAGCCGATATCAGCGGCGCTGCGGATAGTCTCGCCGCGCAGGTGGAAACGCCAGGTGGCGAACGAGTAGCCGAATACTTCGCGAGTGACCTGCGCGGCGATAATGACCGCGATCAGCACCGCCGTGGTGAGCCACAGATCGTCGGTGGTCTCGAGCGCAATGAAGATCATCGTCAGCGGGCCGCCGATCACGGCGGCGGCGAGCGAACTCATGCCGATCACGGCATAGGCGTTGGGATCGAAATAGACGGTCGGCCAGAACATCGTCAGCGCGGTCGCCAGGAGGTGGCCACCGAGCGCACCGATCAGCAGCGAGGAGAAGAACATGCCGCCGCGAAAACCGGAGCCGAGCGAAGCGATCGAGGCAACGATCTTGAGCACGAAGAGGAGCGCGACGGTGCGGAACGACAGATCGAGCATGCCGGCAACGCGCAACGCGCCGTGCCCCGACGACATCACCTGCGGCGAGACGATCGCCAACAAGCCGACGACAAGACCGCCCGCCATGGTGCGCAGCGCTGGCCGTAATCTCAGCCGCGCGAACATCGCCTCACTCAGCGCGACGCCGCGCATCAGGACGATGCCAAGCGCCGCCGACAGCAGGCCGAGCGCCGCAGCAAGCGCGAGATCGTGCCCGGTGATTGTCGTCGGCTCCGGCGCCACCACGCCGAGCTCGGCCGGCGACAACGAATGCGCCACCAGATACCCGACCAGGGCGGCAATGCCGACCGGCGCCAGACCGCTCGGCGAATAACTGCCGATAATCAGTTCGAAAGCATAAAACGCGCCGGCAAGCGGCGCCCCGAAAGCGCCGGCAATGCCGGCGGCAGCGCCGCACCCGACAAGAATCCGAAGGTCGCCACGACGCAGGCGAAATGCCATGCCCATGCGCGAAGCGATGCCGCTGGCAAATTGGGTGTAACCGGCTTCGAGACCGACCGAGGCGCCGACGCCGCTCGACCACACCGTCTGCAGGGCGACAATGATACTGCCGATGAGCGACATGCGGCCGCCGTGCAACGCATTGGCTTCGATCGGGTCGATCTCGCGTTCAGGGCGCCAGCGGCTGATCAATTCGCTCGATGCGCCGAAAATGATGCCGCCCAAGAGCGGCACCGACAGCGCCAGAATTGGATCAAGCGTCAGCCGCGCCGAAAGACGCTCGCCATGCCGCAGATTGAAGAGGATTTCGTGCAGCAGATCGACCGCCGTGCCCATGAAAGCCACGACGAGTCCGCCGGCGACGCCGACCAGCGCCGCGAGCCCGATCAGGCTCGATTCTCGCGCGCGCACCAGGGCACGCAGGCGCCGGGGAATCTCGAATCTGGTTGCGGCTTTCGCTGTCAACGGATCACCGAGGAGACGCACACAAACCATAACTGTGGACGCGGCCCGCCGCGGACGAGCGCGTTATACTGGCTATTGCCGGTAGGCGCGCCATGGGGCGAGCGCCGCACATGCTTTAGCGCGTCACCTATAAAGGTAAAGCCGTGGAGACACAGTGAACTTTCTTCCCGCCCGCAGCCCCTTTTGCCGCGTGGCAAAGGAAGCGTTCACGCCCAAAAGGCAAGCGCCCTCGTCTTCAACCCTTGGAGGTAGGGACAGCGCCGGAACGCCCGATGGCACAAGGCGTTAGTGATCGTAGCCGGGTGGCGGTCCAACATGGTTTCTGACACGGCCGACGTGTTTCCGCGTCTTGTTTCCAGCGTCCCAAGCGACCCCTCTCCGCCGCCTCGGAAACGGGCCCGGGCGCGTATTGCCGCAGGTCGGCCAGAGGCCGAGCTGGGCACGGACGCGATCGCCGAGACCGATATCCCTGCCCGGCTCGACAGTCTGCCGTTCGGCCGGTTTCACCTCCTCGTGATCACCGCGCTCGGCATCACCTGGATTCTCGATGGCCTTGAAATCACGCTAGCCGGTGCACTGTCTGGCGAATTGAGGAGCAGTTCCGCACTCGGCCTGAGCAATACGCAGGTCGGCCTTGCCGGAAGCTTTTACCTTTTGGGCGCCGTGCTTGGTGCCTTCTTCTTCGGCTGGCTGACAGATCGTCTCGGCCGCAAAAAGCTGTTCACGATTACGCTCGCCATTTACCTATTGGCGACAGCGGCCACGGGCCTCGCATGGAAT
>Ga0335076_10000782_pt1 | contig 29970 bp, 26 predicted proteins | sample Lox_Sample_25_FD_206717 | JGI IMG/M metagenome (GOLD analysis project Ga0335076, IMG submission 206717) | Soil microbial communities from Loxahatchee National Wildlife Refuge, Florida, United States - Lox_Sample_2.5 | ecosystem: Environmental > Terrestrial > Soil > Wetlands | place: USA... | reverse complement strand
GAGGGGACGCGCCGCCTCCTGGCGGCGCATGGGCTCAAGACCATCCCGGGTTCGACGATGCTCCGCGACGAGAGTCACGCCCTGGAGGAGGCCGAGCGGATCGGCTACCCGGTTCTGATCAAGCCATCCGGTGGGGGCGGCGGCAAGGGCATGCGCCTGGTCCGCAACGCCCGCGAGCTCGAAAGCGCCTTCAAGGTCAGCCGCTCGGAGGCCAAGGCCAGCTTTGGCGACGACTCGCTCTACCTCGAGAAGTTCCTCGAGGAGAACCGCCACATCGAGATCCAGGTCGCCATCGACCGTCACGGCAACGCCGTCCACATGTTCGAGCGGGACTGCTCGGTCCAGCGGCGCCACCAGAAGATCATCGAGGAGACGCCCACGCCGGCCCTCTCCGAAGCCGCCCGCCGCGACCTGGCCGAGGCCGCCCTGAAGGCCGTGGTCGAGGCCGGTTACGAGAACCTGGGCACCCTGGAGTTCCTGGTCGACGGCAAGGGCGAGGCCTACTTCATCGAGATCAACTGCCGTGTCCAGGTCGAGCACGCCATCACCGAGATGGTCACCGGCATCGACATGGTCGCGCTCCAGATCAGGATCGCGGCCGGCGAGCCCCTGGGCATCAGCCAGTCGGACATCGTCTCGCGAGGCCACGCCATCGAGTTCCGCATCCTGGCCGAGGATCCGGCCAAGGACTTCCGGCCGCAATCCGGGCAGGTCGGGGCGTACCTGACGCCCGGCGGTCCCGGTGTCCGGATGGACTCGCACCTTTACCCCGGCTACGAGATCCCGCCCTACTACGATTCGCTGCTCGGCAAGCTGTGCGTCTGGGCGCCCGACCGCGGCGAGGCCATCGCCAGGGGCGACGCCGCGCTTCGAGAGTTGCTCGTCGACGGCGTGACCACCAACATCGAACTCCACCGCGCCATCCTTGCCAACCAGGTATTCATCGACGGCAAGGTGACGACCAGCCTGCTCGACCGCGTCGGCAGCGCGCCGTTCGTCGCCGCCGGCAATCGCTGAGACGCGTCACCGCCACAGGAGCCCGCCCCGTGTCCGAGTCCGCAACCAACGAGATCGTCCTGACTACGCGCCAGATCGAGAAGCTGATCCCGCACCGCTGGCCCTTCCTGCTCGTGGACCGGATCGTCGAATACGACGTCGAGGCCCGGCGGATCGTCGGCGTCAAGTCGGTGACGGCGACCGAATGGTTCTTCCAGGGCCACTTCCCGGGCCAACCGATCATGCCGGGCGTTCTCCAGGTCGAGGCCCTGGCCCAGACGATGGGCGTCTACGTGGCCCAGCAGCCCGGCTTCGGGGATCGCCTGGGCCTCTTCGCCGCGATCGACGAGTGCCGCTTCAAGCACGTCGTGACCCCCGGCGATCAGCTCCGCCTGGAGGTCACGATGGAGCGCCTGGGCAGCAAGTTCGGGCGGGGCAAGGGCGTTGCCACGGTCGACGGCGAAGTCGCCTGCGAAGCCCTGCTGAGCTTCATCATCGCCCCCGAGAGCGCGCTGCGCTGATGGTCAGGATTGCAGCCCTCTCCGACGTTCACGGCAACCTGCCCGCCCTGGCGGCGGTCCACAAGGCCGTCGACGCCACCCGACCAGATTACGTGGCCATCTGCGGCGACCTGGTCTTCAACGGCCCCGATCCGGCCGGAACGCTCGCCCTCGTCCAGGAGTTGCAACGCGCCGGCGCCTTCGTGACCCTCGGCAACACCGACGTGGCCGTGGCCGACGGCGACATGGCGGCGGCCTTCCCCTGGTTCCCTGACGGCGCCCCGGATTCGTACCTGGCCGCGGCCGACTGGGCGCGAGAGCAGATCGGCGACGATGGCGTCGACTACCTGCGCCGGCTGCCTTCCGAGCGCCGGCTCCGCGTCGGCGACGATCTGGTCCTCTTCTGCCACGCCTCGCCCGGATCGCTGACGGACGGCCTGGCGGCGGATCTCGATCCGGTAGTGACGATCGATCGTGTCAGCCGTACGGACGCCCGGATCATCGTCTGCGGCCATACCCACTTGCCGGAGGTTCGCGAGGTCGGCTGGCGGACGATCGTCAACGACGGCAGCGCCGGCTATATCTTCGACGGCGATCCGACCGCCAGCTGGGCCCTGATCGAGATCGACGAGGGTCACGTCACGGCCGAGATCCACCGGACCGCCTACGACGTCATGGCGGCTTCGGACGCAGTCTCCGCCCGGGGCCTGCCCGGCGACGTCTATCGGGCCGCAACCATCCGCACGGGGAAGCTTGTCCGATGAGCCCGACCAACGGCCTGCCTCGCGTCGTCGTTACGGGTATGGGAATGCTGACCCCGGTCGGCAACGACGTCCCGTCCACCTGGGAAGCCATGATCGCCGGCCGGTCCGGCATCGGGCCGATCACCCAGTTCGACCCGTCGCGGCTGACGACCCGGATCGCCGGGGAGGTCAAGGACTTCGACCCCTCGATCGTCCTGGACCGCAAGGACCAGCGCCGCAACGACCGTTACGTCCAGCTCGCGCTCGTGGCCGCGCGCGAGGCCATGAACCAGGCCGGGCTGCCCGGCCGCCTCGAGGGCGAGCTGGCGGAGCGGACGGGGGTCATCGTCGGCACGGGCATCGGCGGCATCCGCACCCTCGCCGATCAGGTTCTGCTGATGGGCGAGAAGGGCCCGGACCGGATGTCCCCGTTCCTGATCCCGATGGCCATCTCCAACCTGGCCGCCGGCGTGATCGCCATCGTCTTCGGCCCCCAGGGTCCGAACTTCAGCGTCGTGTCGGCCTGCGCCACCGGGGGCCACGCCGTCGGCGAGGCCTGGGAGACGATCCGGCGGGGCGACGCCGACGTGATGCTGGCCGGCGGAACCGAGGCCACGGGCCACGAATCCCTGGTCGCCGGCTTCGCCGCGATGCGGGCTCTCTCTACCCGCAACGACGAACCGGAGCGGGCCTCCCGACCGTTCGACCTGGGCCGCGACGGATTCGTCATCGGTGAGGGCGCGGGGATCCTGGTGCTGGAGACGCTCGAACATGCCCGAGCCCGCGGCGCCGAACCGCTGGCCGAGATCGTCGGCTACGGTGCCACGGGCGACGCCTCGCACATCACCCTCCCCGCCCCGGGCGGTTACGGCGCCGTCCGGGCGATCAGGCGGGCCCTCGAAAAGGCGGGCCTGAGCGTCGACGACGTGGCTATGGTCAACGCCCACGCCACCTCGACGGCCGAGGGCGACCCGCGCGAGCTGGAGGCGATCAAGACGCTCTTCGGCGAACAGGCCGGGAAAGTCAGCATCACCGCCAACAAGAGCATGCTGGGTCATACACTTGGCGCGGCCGGAGCAATCGAGGCGATCGCCACCGTCATGAGCTGTCGCACCGGCATCGTCCCGCCGACGATCAACCTCGAGGTCCCCGATCCCGCGGCCGAGGGACTGGATCTGACGCCGAACGTGGCCCGCCGCCGCGAGATCGACGTTGCGGTGTCCAACTCGTTTGGTTTCGGGGGCCAGAACAGCGCCCTGGTGATCCGGCGTTGGGCCGAGTGAGGGCCGACATGAGCGATCGTCACGACGAACCGCCGGCCGTGGCGGCCGGTGAACCGGACAAAGCCGAGGTCTCGGGCAAGACGATGTCGCCAGAGACCGAATCGCTGCTGGGCCTGGTCGACAGGCTCGGCTCGCTGCTCGAGCGGAGCGATCTGGTCGAGCTGGAGGTTGAGTCGGGCGAGACCGGGATAGTCCTGCGCAAGCCGGCGGCCCTGCCCCAGGTCGCAACCCTGCCGGCCCAGGCGACCCAGTCCGGCGCCGAACCCGGCACCGCTGGGGCAGCGGTTTCGGCCGGTCCCGCCGAGCCGCTGCCGGCCAATGTCAAGACCGTCAAGGCGCCCCTGACCGGCGTGTTCTACGGAGCCCCGTCGCCGAACGCGCCGCCGTTCGTGACGGTCGGCCAGCACGTGGCGGTGGGTCAGGTCATCGGGCTGATCGAGGCCATGAAGCTCTTCAACGAGATCAAGTCCGACGAGGCCGGCCGGGTCGTCAGGATCGTCGCGGAAACGGGCAAGCTTGTGAAGGCCAAGCAGCCCCTCATCGAGGTCGAGCCGTAATGACCCGTTCCAAGAGCGTTCATCTAACCGGCTGGGGAGCCTACGCACCGAGCCGGGTTCTCACCAACGCAGATCTGGAACGTATGGTGGACACGTCCGACGAGTGGATCGTCACGCGCACGGGCATCAGCGAGCGACGGATCGCCGGGCCGGAGGACACGACCGCCAGCATGGGCGCCGTAGCCGGCCTTCGGGCGATCGCGACGGCCGGTCTGCAGCCGCAGGATATCGACCTGATCATCCTGGGCACCCTCACGCCCGACTATCTGCTCCCTTCGTCCGCGGCGCTGGTCAAGCAGGCAATCGGCAACACCCGCGCGGCGGCCATGGATCTCGCCGCCGCGTGCTCCGGGTTCGTGTACGGCTACGCGGTCGCCCACGCTTATCTGGCCAGCGGCCTCGCCAGGCACGCCCTGGTGATCGGCTCGGAGACGATGAGCCGCTGCACCGACTTCACCGACCGAGCAACGTGCGTCCTCTTCGGCGACGGTGCGGGAGCGGCGGTTCTGTCCGCCTCCGACGAGCCGGGCGGAACGCTCGGCATCGAGCTGACGACAGACACCGCCGCCACTTACTCGATCTGGATTCCGGGTGGGGGAGGCGCCCGGCCGGCGAGTGTCGCCATGCTCGAGGCCCGAGAGCAATACATGCGGATGAAGGGTGGCGAGACGTTCAAGCTGGCGGTCCGCCGCCTCGGCTCGACGGCTCTGAAGGCTCTCGAGAACGCGGGCATGGGCCTGGAGGACGTCGACCTCGTGATCCCGCACCAGGCCAACTCCCGAATCATCGAAGCCCTTGCGAAGTCGCTCGCTTTCCCGATGGAGAAGGTCTTCGTCAACATCGGCCGTTACGGCAACACCTCGGCCGCTTCCGTGCCGATCGCCCTCGTCGAGGCCGTGGAAGAAGGCAGGGTGAAAAAGGGCGACCGCCTGGTAATGGTCGCCTTCGGAGCCGGCGGCACCTCGGGGGCGATCGCCTTCGAATGGACCGCCGATCCGGCCGACGGCAGGCGCGCGGCCGGCATCGGAGCCGACGCCGCCCGGATCGTCGTCCCCGACCTCGAACGTGCCGCGAACCCCTACCCGCCGGAGCTCGACGGGCTGGGCGAAGCGGCGGACGCCGTGGCGCGCTAGACAACCGGACCGGATCCAGACCAGACCCTCCGCCCGACCCATCGGGCGGCGTCCCATCCAGGAGGAGGAAGCAATGCTCGATCTGACCGGCAAAACGGCCCTCGTCACCGGCGGCGCGCGTGGCATCGGCAAGGCCATCTGCCTCAAGCTCGCCGGCCAGGGCGCGGACGTCGCCTTCGTCGACGTGGGCCGCGTCGAGGTGGCCGAGGCAACCGTGGCGGAGATCCAGGCCCTCGGCCGCAAGGCTCTCTTCATCCCGGCCAACGTCACCGACCCCGAAGCCTGCGACCGGGCCGTCAAGGCGGTCGTGGAGGCCTTCGGCAAGATCGACATCCTCGTCAACAACGCCGGCATCACCCGCGACGACCTGATCATGCGGATGCCGATCGACGACTGGAAGCTCGTCCTCGAGGTCAACCTCTTCGGCGCCTTCTACATGATCAAGGCCGCGATCCGGCCGATGCTCAAGGCCCATGCCGGCCGCATCGTCAACATGTCGAGCGTTTCCGGCCAGGCCGGCCAGATGGGTCAGGCCAACTACTCGTCGTCCAAGGCCGGTCTGATCGGCCTGACCAAGGCCACGGCGCGCGAGGTCGCCTCGCGCGGGATCACCTGCAACGCCGTGGCACCGGGCTTCATCCTCACCGAGCTGACCAAGGACCTGCCTGAGACGCTCCAGGACCAGATCAAGACCTCCACGCCGCTGGGCCACTTCGGCACGGTCGAGGACATCGCCAACGCCGTGACGTTCCTCGCCTCGGACGAGGCCGCGTACATCACCGGCCAGGTCCTGGCGGTCGACGGCGGCCTGGTGATGATGTAGCGACAGGTCCTCGACGGCCTGGGGCAGCTCCTGACGGCCTTGCCCGAGCGCCGACCTGGAGGCGCAGGTCGCGGCCGCGGGCCGGCGATTCCTGTATCTTTCGCTCCATGCCCACCACTCACAACCTTACCGTCGTCGGGGCCGGCTACGTCGGACTCGCCACCGCCGTGGGGCTGGCCACGCGTGGCCACTCCATCGAGCTCGTCGAGATCCGGCCGGACCGCCTGGATCTGCTACGCGCCGGCACGCTGCCGATCCACGAGCCGGCCATGGAGGCCGCTTTCGCCGATCCCGAGGTCCGGGCCAGGATCAACCCACTCGGGCGGATGCCCGCCGGCCCCACCGACGCCGTCCTGATCTGTGTCGGGACTCCCGTCGGTGAGAACGGTCAGAGCGACCTGCGCCAGCTTCAGGCGGCGCTCGAGGCGTCGCGGCCGCTGACTCGACCGGGGGTGCCGCTCGTGATCCGTAGCACGCTGCCGGCCGGATCCAACCAGCAGGTGGTCCGCTGGGCCGGGGGCGACGAGTCGCGGATCTTCACCAACCCCGAGTTCCTGGCCCAGGGCCGGGCCCTCGAGGATTTCCTGGCGCCAAGCCGGGTGGTCATCGGCACGTTCGACGATCCCGATCGGGCCGCCCTCGAGGTCGTCACCGACGTTCTCGGAACGGATACCTGCCCTGTCCTGGTGGTCAGCGTGGTCGAAGCGGACCTGATCAAGAACGGCGCCAACGCCTACCTGGCCCTGAAGCTCTCGTACGCCAACGAGCTGGCCGTGCTGTGCGAGGAGCTCGGCGCGGACGTCATGCGCGTCATCGAGGGCATCGGGCTGGACCCGCGGCTGGGCAAGAAGTACATGCAGCCCGGCTTCGGCTTCGGCGGCAGCTGCCTGCCCAAGGACCTGCGATCGATCACCAACGTCGGTCGTGACCGCGGCCTTGAGATGCACGTTACGTCGGCGGCATCGGAGGCCAACGAGGCCCATCAGCGCCGCTTCGCCCGCCGGATCCTCGCGGCCATGCCGGCCGGCTGCAAGCGAGTGGCAATGCTCGGCCTGGCCTTCAAGGCCGGCACGGACGACGTCCGGTCCTCACCCGCCCTGCGCGTCGCCGAGCTGCTTATGGCTCGTGGCCTGGACGTCGTCGGCTACGACCCGCACGCGGCTCAGAACGCCACCGCGGTCCTGCCCGGGCTGCACCTCGCCCCCTCCGCCGCGGATGCGCTCCGCGGGGCGGGCGTGGCCGTGATAGGTACCGAGTGGCCCGAATTCGCGAGCCTGGATTGGGGCGCGCTACGGGCCACGATGGCGGCGCCCGTCATCGTCGACGGCCGGAGGTTGCTCGACGGAGCGGCGATGAGCGCCCTCGGATTCACCTACGACGCCGTCGGGGCGCCGCCGGCGGCTCGCCAGGGAACGGCCTCGCGGGCGGTCGCGGCCGGCCGCCAGTAGCTCCGAGCGCGATTAGCTGATCGTGACCTTGTCGGTGGGCGGCAGGCTCTGGATGAAGATCTCGCCCCGGACGAACGAGATCTCGTTGCCCGAGGAATCGTAGAAGCGGGTCAAGGCCGTGTCGCTCTTCTTCTTCCACGTGCCCACGATCTCGCGGCCCTCCTCGAAGATGAGGGCCTTGCCTGAGCCGACGTTGTACACGACCGGCCGGACGTGGTTGGCTTCGGAGAGATCGGTGCCGAGGCCCTGGTACATGACCACGATGGTGCGCGCGTAGACCAGGAAGTTGTTGGCCGGATCCACCTCGGGCTGGCCGCCGACGAGTCGCAGATACGAGTCCAGCCCCGGCTGGAAGACGTAGCCGACCGTGTCGTTGCTGTACTTGATGCTGATGGTCTGGGCCGTCGGCCTGTCGGCGGGGTTGGTGTCCGGCCTGAACGGCCGCGTCGGCAGCTTCTGGTAAGTGGTCGGGTACTTCTTGGTGGCGAGGCAGGCGATCAGCTTGTTGGTGCTCGTGTAGGCGTTGTGCGGTTCGACGCGGCTGGTGATGCGGTGGTACGGGCAGCCGCCGCCGGACAGGGCGTCCATGTTGTAGATGTACCTGGCGTTGGCCGGGATCACGACGTGGCGCGACTGCGAATCGCCGCCATAGTGGCCGTAGAGCGCCTTGTACTCATCGGCCCAGTAGACGTAATAGGGCCGGGCGCTCCGGACCGGCCCGATGGCGCTGGCCGTGCCCTCCTGGAAGACGAACATGTAGCGGTCCTCGCCGCCGTCGGCCGGGGCCTGGTAGACGATCGAGGCGGTGGAGATGCCCGACTGGGGCCGCGCCTGCTTGGCGTCGTCGACCATGATGGCCATCGGCAGCCTGTCGGCCAGGGCGACCGGGGCCGCGACTCCGTCGAGAGGGGCGTAGGCCCAGCCGGACGGCAGCGGCGTCTGTTCCGGATAGGTCGTGGGGGTGGGGCTTGGCGTGGGGGTGGGTGCGGCGGTGGGCGACCAGAATGGCGTCGGCGAAGCCGTCGGCCACGTCGGCGTCGGGCTGGCCTCGGCCGTGCCGCCGACGGTCGATACCAGCAGCAGGCTGCCGATCACGATGGCCACGATCGCGATCGCGGGGGCCACGATCACGATTGTCCTGTGGCCGGTCCAGATGCGTTTGATCACCGTTGCGCTCCAATCCTCGCGGCCACCCACGGCAAGACCACATCGGGAATGCCGCGCCACGGCATGCTGCCGCGCGCCGAACCGCTGCCTGGCGGCGAATGACCGTTCCGCTGGCGAGAGCTCTATTCCCTACGCGTCCCCCGTGAGCCGGCCCCTCCTCAACGCGTGGTTGCCGCCTCGTCCAGCACGTCCGCCAGGGTCTGGCGGAGTGGTATCTCGGGTCGCCAACCGGTGAGTTGTCCGAGTAGGGTAGCATCGCCGCGGATTTCCGCGGGATCGTCGGCCCGGACCAGGACCTCGTCCACCTCGATCGAGGCTTCGATCCCGGCCATCTGGCACAGCTGCTCGATCAGAGAGCGGATGCTGACCGACGTGCCCGAGGCGACGTTGACGACGTGAGCGGCCGGCCCCGGCAGGCCCGCGAGCCACTCGAGCAGCAGGCGGTAGGCCCGGGCCACGTCCCGCACGTCGGTCAGATCGCGCTTGACGTCGATGTTGCCGGCGTAGACGCAGCTGGCCTGGCCGCGCTTGACCGAGATCACCCGGCGGGCGATGGCCGGGACCACGAACACCGGGCGCTGGCGCGGTCCGGTGTGGCTGAAGGAGCGCGTGACGACGACCGGAAAGCCGTGGCGCGCCGACGCCTCGACGGCGACTGCCTCCTCGCCTATCTTCGAGAGGGCGTAGGGGTTGAGCGAGGCGACGGGCGATCGCTCGGTGAGCGGCAGGTCCTTGGCCGCCGGCGAGCCGTAGACCTCGGACGATCCGACGACCAGGACCGGCGGCCTGACCTCGAGCTCTCGGAGGGCCTCGAACAGCGCCGCGGTGCCGCCGACGTTGACCCGAAAGGCCTCGGCCGGGTCCGTCCGCGCGTCCTGCGGAAAGGCCATCCCGGCCAGATGGACGACCGCCTCCGGAGTACCGCCGCCGCGGAACCAGCGCACCAGGCCGGCCCGATCGGTGATGTCGAGCGACTCGGGGCCGGGCGCGGGCACGACCGCGTGACCGTGGCGCCCCAGTTCCTCCTGGAGCCACGAACCGACGAAGCCGATGGCGCCCGTGACGTAGACGCGCATCGCCGTGCCTAGCCCCGAACGTTCGCCAGGCCGACGTCGGTGCTTCGTACGGGGTGCTTGCGCAGCCGGTCGAGGTCGGCGTCGACCATCATGCGGATCAGCTCCTCGAAGCTGACGGTCGGCTCCCAGCCCAGCTCCCGGCGCGCCTTCGACGGATCGCCCAGGAGCTTGTCCACCTCCGCCGGGCGGTAGAGCTGCGGATCGACCACGACGTACTTCTCGTAGTCGAGGCCGACACGCTCGAAGGCGATCTTGCAGACGTCGCGGACCGAGTGATCGATCCCGGTCGCGACGACGTAATCCGAGGGCTCGTCTCGCTGGAGCATCGCCCACATGGCCTTGACGTAGTCGCCGGCGTAACCCCAGTCGCGGCGCGAGTCCAGGTTCCCCATCCGCAGCTCGCGGGCCAACCCCAGGGAGATGCGGGCCGCGCCGTCGGTGATCTTGCGGGTCACGAACTCGAGGCCGCGGCGGGGCGACTCGTGGTTGAACAGGATCCCGGAGACGGCGTACATGCCGTAGCTCTCGCGGTAATTCACGGTCAGGAAGTGCCCGTAGGCCTTGGCCACTCCGTAGGGGCTGCGGGGGTGGAAGGGCGTCAACTCGTTCTGCGGCACCTCGCGGACCTTGCCGAACATCTCGCTCGACGACGCCTGGTAGAACTTGACCGACTGGCGGACCTGGCGGATGGCCTCGAGCATCCGGGTGACGCCCAGGCCGGTGAACTCGCCGGTCAGGACGGGCTGGTTCCAGGAGGTCGGGACGAAGCTCATTGCGGCCAGGTTGTAGACCTCGTCCGGCTCGACCGTCTGCAGCGCGGCCACGAGCGAAGCCTGGTCCAGGACGTCGCCCTGGAGGAGCTCGATCCGGGGCGCGATGTGCTCGATCCGCTCCATCGAGTCGGTGCTGGATCGGCGCGTCATGCCGACGACCCGATAGCCCTTCTCGAGAAGGAACTCGGCGAGATAGGAGCCGTCCTGGCCGGTGATGCCGGTGATGAGGGCAGTCTGATTCATGCCCGGAGTATAGTCAGTTGCGCGGGCCCACCTGCCGACGTTGCTCGGCCCCGGCGTCTGCAGCCGATGCCGCTATCATCGGCAGCCGAAGGAGGGTCAGCCTTGAGGGTGATCGTCGACACCGCCGAATTGCGCCGTACTCACGCGGGCAAGGCCCGCTGGATCGTCGGCCTGGTGGGCGCCCTCGAGAAGATGCCTGACCTAGAGATCATGCGCGCCCCCGGTCCGCGCCGGATCGGCGGTGGCCTGCTCTTTCGCCCGATCAACGTCACCCGCCAGCGCTGGTGGTATCAGGCCGCGATGAGGCGGATGGCCGAGCGCTGGGGCGCGGACGTGATGCTCATGCCCGGAGCCTACGCCTGCTCGCGAGGCCGGATACGGCAGCTGGTCGCCATCCTTGACGTCAACTACCTATCCCGCCCGGGCACCTACGAGCCGATGTTCGAGCAGTACGCCCGCTGGTCTGTCGGGCGCGCGGCCCGCGACGCCGACAGCCTGATCACCATCTCCAACTTCAGCCGTTCGGAGATCTGCCGCCACCTCGACGTGGACCCGGCGAAGATCTCCGTCGTCTACCCGGGCCTGGACGAGCCCCCTGCCGGGACCTACCCGGTGCCGCTCGATCGGCCTTACGCGCTGTACGTCGGGGCGACCGAAAAGCACAAGAACATCGGCCTGCTGCTCAACGCCTGGGAGGGGCTGGGCGGCGAGCTGACCCTGGCGATCGTCGGCCGGCCCGGCCGGGATCACACCGCGTTGGCGGCCCGGGCTGAGAAGTCGGGCGGTCGCGTACTCCTGGTCGGCTCGGTCGGCCAGGACGAGCTGGAGGGCTGGTACCGCCACGCCACGGCGTTCCTCTTTCCGTCGCTGACCGAGGGTTTCGGCTATCCGCCGCTCGAGGCCATGCAGCGGGGCGTGCCGGTCGTCGCGTCCCGGGCCGGAGCCCTGCCCGAGGTGCTCGGCGACGCCGCGGCCTACTTCGCCCCCAACGACCCCGGCGAGCTCGCGATCAAGCTCAATCAGATCCTCGGCGACGCCCAGCTCCGCGACGCCATGGTGAACCGGGGTCGCGCGCAGGCCGCGCGATACACCTGGACGGACGCCGCGACCGCCACCGCCCGCCTGCTCGAAGGCCTGGCCGGCCGTGGTTGAGGCGGCGCCGGATCGCGCCCGGCCGCGAGCCCTGTTCCTGTCGGCCGACCTGCCCTGGCCCCGCGACGGCGGTGGACGGATAGCCACGCTCCACATCCTCGAATCGATGTGCCGCCGTTACGACGTCGATCTGGTCGCCATGGCGGACCCGGTCGGCGAGCCCGATCTGGCCTACCTGCGCTCGATCTGCCGGAGCGTGGAAGTCGTCCGCATCCCGTTCACGTTCGGGCAGCACCGCCTCCGCCAGACGGCCGTTCTGCTCCGCAGCCTGGCGTCGCGCGAGCCGTACCGGTTGCGCAAGTTCCGCAGCCGCCGGTTCGAGGCGGTCGTCCGGCGCCGGCTGCGCGAGACCGCTTACGAGGTCGTCCACTTCGACCAGTTCGGAGCCGTGCCGTACGTCCGGCTGACCCCGCCCGAGGCGATAACGACCGCGGCCCACCACAACGTCGAGTCGGACATCTACCGGCTGGCCGCGCATCGGACCGCCAACCCGGTCAGGCGGGTCTTCGCCGCCAACGAGCGGGCCAAGCTGGCGCGGGCCGAGCGGCGCTGGCTGAACCGGGTCGATCGGGTCTTCGTCCTGGCCCAGGATGACGCCGAGCTGCTCCGTGGACTTGGCGTGGAGCGGACTACCCTGGCCCCGATGCCGGCTCCGGATGCGGCCGCCCGCGACCGCGTTCCGCCGCCCGGCCGGCGACTCCTGACCCTCGGCTCGATGAGCTGGTACGGCGTCGCCGACGGGCTGATGTGGTTCCACGACGAGGTCCTGCCGGCGATCAGCGCCGCCGTCCCGGACGTGGAATGGGAGCTAGTGGGCCCCAACGCCCCAGCGGCTATCCAGCGGCTCGCCCGCGAGCCCGGGATCATGGTCACCGGCTACGCGGAGGTGCTGGCTCCCCACCTTGCCGCGGCCCGGGTCGGGATCGTACCCCTCCGCATTGCCGGGGGAGTGCGGATGAAGCTCCTCGACTTCCTGGCCGCCGGGCTGCCGGCCGTCTCCACCTCGGTCGGGGCCCGCGGGCTCGAAATTCCCGAGGGCGCCGGGTGCTTCGAGCGCGACGACCCCCGCGAGTTCGCCGCGGCCGTCATCGAGCTGCTGACCGACGACGCCCGGTGGGCGGCCGCGGTATCGGCCGGCCAGGACTTCGTCCGCGAGCATCGCTCAGCGGCCGCGCTGGATCTCGCCCTGGAGCGGGGCATCGATCTGGCGCGCCAGGCTCGCGACCGGCGAAGCGGAGCACCGGCGTGAGTCAGTCGAAGGCTCCAGTCGTTCAGATCGGCTCGATCTTCCTGGACAACGTCACCACCGAAGAGGCCGACGCCACGATCGAGGGCTGGCTGGCGCGACCCGAGAAGACCGGGCGCTACGCCTGCACTCCCAACGTCGACTACGTCATCCGGTCCGGCCGCGACCCGCTCTTCCGCGAGTCGATCAATGCCGCGAACCTGCGCGTTCCCGACGGGATGTGGATCGTTTACTCGTCGCGGCTGGCCGGCCGGCCTCTGCGTGGCACCGTGACCGGGCGGCTGCTGCTGCCCCGTTTCGCCGCGTACTGCGCCGCGGCCGGCCTTTCTCTGGGGGTCGTCGGGGCGGGACCGGGCGTGGCCCAGGAGGCGGCCCAGAGGCTGCGGGCCGCGAACCCGGGACTGCGCCTGATCCATGCCATCACGCCGCCGAAGCCATTCGTCGTCGGGTCCGCCGAGGATGCCGCGATCGTCGCCGCGATCAAGGCCGAGCCCCCGGCGATCCTGTTCGTCTCGCTCGGGGCGCCGCGGCAGGAGATCTGGATGCACGCCCACGCCGCGGAGCTTGCCCCGACGGTGCTGATCGGCGTCGGCGCCGCGCTCGACGTCGTCGCCGGCCGGGTCCGAGAGGCGCCTCGCTGGATGACCCGGATCGGCCTGGAGTGGCTGTTCCGGCTGGCCCAGGAGCCCCGCCGCCTGGCCAGACGCTACCTCTGGGACGACCCGCAGATTCTGCTCTGGGCGCTGTCGACGCGCGCAAGAGGCGGTCGATGAGCCCGAGCGGCGTTCGATGAGTCTAGATTGGCGGCCGTTGAGCCTCGACCGGCGGTCGGCGGCCATCGCCGGCGCCGGGCTGGCGCTTGCTGGGCTGGCTCTGACTGACTCGCCCGTCCATCTCGCCGGGGCGGTGGTTCTCCTGGCCGGTGTGGTTCTGCTCGGTCTGGCCGCGCCCGACCTGGGCCTCCTGACCGTGCTCGTGCTCTTCCCCGCCCACCCGCTCGCGACTCGCGTAGCCGAGTTCGACTTCGGCGTGACCGGGACGGCCCTGCTGGTCTTCTCCGCCTGGAAGGAAGCGGCCCTGGCCGCCGTAATCGCCGGCCAGGTCGTCCCGCGTCTCGCGGCCCTCCCGGACTGGCGCGAGTTGCGGCCGAGGCTGCAGGCCGTGGACGGGGTCGCCGCCGCGCTGGCGATCCTGGTGGCGATCGGGCTCGCCCTCAACCCCGGCGGTCTGGCCCTCAACCAGGTCCGGCTGTGGCTCTTTCCGATCGGCGTCTACGTGGCCGTGCGGCTCTCGACCCTGAGCCTGCGGACCTATCTCGAGGCGGCGGCCGTGGTCGCGGTCGGCATCGGGGCGCTGCTGGTGGTCCAGAGCAACTTCCTGGGCTGGGGCTTCGTGAGCCGCTACTGGACGGCCGTCGACGGAACGATCCCATACACCTTCTACGGCAACTCGCTCGACGGGCCGCGCGGAGCTGGAACTCTGGCCTCACCCAACGAGGCCGCCCTTGCCCTGGCGGTCTGGGGCTGCCTGCTGGCCGCGGCCGTGCTGGTCCTGCGCGACCGGCGGCGCTGGCACGCCGCAGCCCTGGGAGTGGTGCTGGTCGCATTGGCCGTGACCTTCTCGCGCTCCGGCGCCGCCGGAGCGGTCGCGGGCATCGCGGCGGTGGTCCTCGCCGTTCGGGCGGTCGGTGGTCTGCAGCCTCGACAGGGTATCGCCTGGCTTCTCGCCGCGGTCGTAGCCGCGGGCGCCGTCTCGGGCGCCGTCTATCTCGAGCGGGGTGGCGTGTCGCTGATCGTGAACACCTTCCTGACCCTCTCCGGAGAATCCGAGAGCCCGGACACCTCGACCGTGGCCCACGGCAACTCGCTCGTCTACGGGGTGACCCTGATGGAGGCCCACCCGACCGGCGTTGGGCTGGGCAACGTCGGCGCCAGGACCGATCCGCTGACCGGCGAGCGCCCCAGCTACATAATCGAGTCCTACTACCTGACGCTGGGCGTGACGTTCGGCTGGGTCGGGCTGGCCTGGGCCCTGGCCCTGCCGGTGGCCTTCGGCGCCTGCGCCCTGCGGGCCATCAGGCGCGGGCTGCCCCTGGCCGGCGCGGCGCTGCTCGGGGCGACCCTGGCGTTCGCGGTCGTGAGCGTGCTGCTGCCGACCATGGCCGAGCCCCAGATCGCGATGCTCCCCTGGGCGCTGGCGGGTTTCGCCGCGGGACCGCTCCTCGGAGTCCTCCCCGGTGGCGCCGCTACTGGGCCGGCCGCGGCGGGACCGGCCGGGGCCGAAGATCGCTAGCCGAAGACCCTCGAGTAGGCTGCCCAGAGAGCCTCGGCCGTCGAGGCTCGCGAGTAGCGGCCGGCTATCTCGGCTCGAGCCCGGTCGCTGGGCGGTCGTGGCGCGGCCATCGCGGCCGCGATCGACCCCGCGTCGGACGGAACCAGAGTGGCCGCATCGCCGACCGTCTCGCGCGCCGACGGAATGTCGACCGAGATGACGGGCACTCCCCTGAGAATGGCTTCGACCGGGGGCAGACCGAAGCCCTCGAGACGCGATGTCGCCAGCAGCGCCGTGGCCGTGGCGTAGGCCGCGTCCAGCTCGGGGTCGGAGACGCGGCCCTCGAAGCGGATCGCGTCGACGACGCCCAGGCGTTGGGCGGCGGTGCGAACCCCGGCCCGCTGCTCCTCGCTCGAGGGCCCGATGAAGTGGAGCAGGCCGCCACCATGAGTCTCGCGGTAGCCGGCCAGGGCGGCCACGGCGAGTTCGGGCTGCTTGTGGGGATCGAGGGCGCCGACGAACAGGAAGGTTGGCTCGGCCGGCGCGGCTCCTCGAGCGGGGTCGATGGCCTCGTCCGGCTTGGCTCCTCGAGCTGGGTCGAGCGGCACGGCCGGCGCGGCCACGACCGGGCAGACGATCGCGATCCGGTCCGGGCCGACGCCGAGCCGTTCGGCGACGTCGTCGGCGGTCGCCCGCGAGATCGCCACGACCAGATCGGCGCGGCGGACCTGATCCAGGTAAGCCCGGTAGGCGTAGCGCTGGTGCGGCTGCCAGGAGGCCAGCATCTCCGTCTCCCGGAGCGGGATCAGATCGTAGGCGGTCACGATCTGGCGGACTCGACGACTCCGCCAGGGACGGTGGGGGTCGGTGGCGTGAAAGATGGCGGCTCGGGTCCGGCGCGTCGCACGGTCGAGCGCGATCGGGCTGGCGACGAGGCCGAGGTCCAGCGGCCGGAAGCCGAGCCAGCGCGAGGTGGTCGCTCGCGATGCGAACGACCCGAGATCCTGGCCTGCCCTGCCGACGGCCCAGATCAGCTCCCGTCGCTCGGCCGGCCAGTCATCGAGCGAATCGACGAGGCCGCGGACGTAGCGCCCGATGCCGCGGGCGCCGTGGCCACCGGCGGCCGGGCCGACATCCAGCAGGACCCTCGATGGCACGGGTTGGACCTCCGGCTTGGTGTCGATGCGCGCGCGTCCTAGTCTGACCGACCGCCTCCGCTTATGCTTGCCCGCGGTCCGCCGCAAGGCCGGCGTATTCGGGGCGTGCTGCCGAGGAGGTCATGGTCGACAAGTCGAGTGGGCGTCCGATCGTCGTCTCGATCGTGGTGAACTTCCGTGGACTGGCCGAAACGCGGGCTTGCCTGGCGTCCCTGCTGGCGGTCGACTATCCGGCTCACGAGATCGTGGTCGTCGACAACGCGTCGGAGGGGGGCGACGCGGCCGCGCTCCAAGCCGAGTTCGACGGCCGCGTCCGGGTCATCGCCTCGGAGCGCAACGTCGGCTACGGCGGGGCGGCGAATCTCGGCCTGCGAGCCGCGATCGACCGCGGAGCCGCGTACGCCTGGGTCCTCAACAACGACACCCTCTTCGCCAGGGGCTCGGTCGCGGCGCTGGTCGAGGCCATGGAGTCGGACCCAGCCTACGGAGCGGCGAGCCCGGTGATCGACGCCCCGGTCGGCCCCGAGGCGCCCGGCGGAATCTGGTACGCCGGCGGGACCGCCAACGCCGCCAGGGCGTCGGCCCGCCACGTGCTGGAGCCGATCGACCCCACTCCCGGGATCGTGCCGACGGGCTTCGTCACAGGCTGCGCGATGTTCATCCGGGTCGCGGCCCTGGATCGAGTCGGCCTCTTCTGGCCGGAGCTGTTCCTCTACTGGGAGGACGTCGACCTGTCCTACCGGTTCGTCGCGGCGGGCTGGAGACTCGGCGTGGTGCCGCTCGCCCGGATCACGCATCTGGTCCACGGGAGCGTCCACTCCGAGCTGGCCACGTACTACTTCTATCGCAACGCGCTGCTGGTGGCCCAGCGCCACGGCCACACCCGAGGCGCGGCGCGCGCGATCCTGGCTCTGACGACACGAGCCGCGCGCCGCTGGGCGGCCTGCACGATCAAGGGCCTGCGGCCCTTCCCCACGGCCGAGACGCGGGGGCTGCTGGCCGGCATGAAGGCTCTGTTCACGGGCCCCCCGGAGCCCTCGAGCGGGGACCGGGACGGACCGGCGTTCGTGTAACATCGGCCTCCATGCAGAGACGCCCGGCGATCCCGAGTCCCGATGGGTCCGAGCCGCGACCGCCCGAACAACGCACCCGCGACTCCGGACCCGCACCGAACGCCGGGGAAGGAGCGGCTCCGGGCTCGTCCCCCGACCGGCCGAACCGGGCCTATTCGATCTTCTTCTTCGAGGGTTGGGTTGGCGTCGCGCCGACCGTCATCAACCTGACCACGATGCTCGGCGAGCTTGGCTCGCAGGTCACCATCTACGGTACGAGGAACCCGTATCAGGCCCCGCCGTCGATGGGCGAGAACGCCCGCGTGCTCTACCTGCGCCGGCCCGAGGACTTCCCGGGCGGCCGATTCGTCTTTCGAATGCTGCGCCGGCTTCGGCTGGGCTCGGCCCTGCCGGGCATCGAGCTGCTCGTCTTCGCCTGCCAGTGCTGGATCGCCTCGGCCTTCACTCGGGCCGGATGCTCGGTTCGCATGGGTCCCAGCATCGGAGTCGACACGATGGGCTCCATCGTGGCCATGTTCCGCCGGATGGCGACCGGCAAACGCTACGCCTACCTGTCGTTCGAGTTCCGTGACGTCGACCGGACGAGGCTGCTCTCCTGGTTCGTCAACCCTCTCGAGCGAGCGGCGTATCGGCGGGCCGACTTCGTCGTGATCCAGGATCGAGATCGGCTCCGAACGCTCGAACGCTACCTACGCTTCGAGCACCCGAACGTGATCTTCCTGCCCAACGCGCCGCGTGCCTCGGCCGGGCGCCGCACGGCACCGGCCGAGGCGAACTTCCTCCGCCGGCGGCTGTCGATCGACGCGGCGGAGTTCCCAGTGATCGTCCTCAGCGCCGGGATGATCGACCCCGAGGTCTTCTCGGAGGAGGCCGCCTCGGCCTTCGAATCGGTCGGGCACGGAGCCGCGCTCGTCTACCACGAGAGACGCAAGCGCACGGACGGCGACCCGTTCATCGTCGCGCTGAAGGAGGCAAATCGGCGCAACCTCTTCCTGTCGCTCGATCCGGTGTCGCTGGACGAGGTGGACCTGGTCTACGCCTCGGCGACCATCGGTCTGGCCTTCTACCGCGAGTCGGACGCCAGTCACACGAACGTGTCTATGGCGTCGGGCAAGATCGGCCAATACCTCATGCACGGCAAGCCGCTGCTGGTCAACCGGACCGAATCGCTCGGCCGGTTCATCGACCGGACGCGGGTCGGCGTGGCCGTGACCGACCCGACGGACGGCCGCGAGATAGACACCGCCGTCGGCGAGCTCCTAGCAAACTACGCCACCTACAGCGCCAACGCCCGCGCCTACTACGAACGCGAGATGGACTTCGATCGCAACGCCCAGCGCGTGATCGACGCGCTCGCCAAGCTGTAGCCGATCCCGGTCGCTGGGAAGCGGCACGAGCCGGCTCATGGGCCGACCAGGGCCACCCGCCTCTCGACCCTTATCATCTTCGGCTTGAACGAGACTCTTCACAGGCACGATCTAGCAGACAAAAGGGGCAGGCACTGGGTAATCGAGAAATTCCCGTAACTGACGGCCACGGAGAGGCGACTTCTGGTCCCGACCGGGGCGACCGGCGGGAGCACTCGTTGGCATCTCCCGAGAACAATCGAGGAGCCTCCGGTCCCGGCGGCGCCGCCGAGAGAGCAGACTCGCCGGCCCGACGGTCGGGGCTTGCTTTCCGGGTTCTGGCCGGAGGCTTCAGTCTGCTCGTATTCGCCGCCAGCATCTGGTTCATCGCCCGGACCTTCCAGTGGGGCGAACTGGCGGATGTCCTGCGCGGTGTCGACGTCGCGTTCCTCGTTGTCGGCGGCGGGGCATCGATCGTGGCCTATTGGGGCCTGAGAACACTGCGGTGGCACGTACTGCTTCGCCGGACCGACACTTCCGTCCCATTTCTCGATCTGTATCTGTGCACGGCGGTCTCGCTGAGCTTCTCGCTGTTCACGCCACTCCAGTCGGGCGAGGCGGTGAAAGTCGAGCTGCTCAAGAAATACGGCATGATCGAGCGCTTCCCCGGATACGGTTCCTTTCTGGTCGAGCGGGCGCTGGACATGGCCGTGCTCGTTTCGATGGCCTGCGTCAGCCTTCTCGCCATCGTCGACATCCTCCCGAATCGGACTTACGCCCTGGCGATCCTGGGTGCTCTGGTCGCGGTGTGTTCGATCGGACTGGTCGCCCTGGCGAAACTGAGGCTGACGGGTCGCCCGCAGGTCCTCCTGGAGACGATGCGACAGTGCGTGGGGGACGTGCCGACGCTCGTCGCCGTCACCGTCATCAGCTGCGTCTCCTGGGCTTCCGTTGCCTTCAGCTGGCAGGTCTTCCTCTACAGCGCCTCCATACACATATCATTCGCGCAGGCGGTAGCCCTGATGTCGATCGTGGCGTTGATCAACATCGCCAGCCTGATTCCCGGCGGCCTCGGAGTTTCGGAGGTCGGGACCTCGACGATGCTGATGCACTTCGGCTTCGCGACGGCGGTTTCGCAGGCTGGCTCGCTCGTATTGCGCTGCTACTCGCTGGTGGCGATCGGACTTGGGGCCGGACACCTGGGCCTGTGGAAGCTGGTCAGATTGCGCCGCGACCGGCGCATCAGGGTCGTTCGGGCGACCGCGGAACCACGGGCGGCCGACGCCGACTCGACCTCCGGCTAGGCCGCACGGAGAGAGCGGTATGGGCAAACGGATCGCGATCCTGCAATCGAACTACATCCCGTGGAAGGGCTACTTCGACCTCATCAACAGCGTCGACGAGTTCATCCTCTACGACACTGCCCAGTTCACCAAGAACGACTGGCGCAATCGAAACAAGATCAAGACGCCTAGAGGCCTTTCGTGGCTTACGATCCCCGTTTTCCACGACTTCGGGCAGACGATCGAGGAGACGAAGATCAGCGATCCGGAATGGGCCTCCAAACACTGGAGCAGCCTTCGCCAGAACTACTCGGCAGCGCCCCATTTCAGAGAGTACGCGGCCCGGATTGAAGACGTGTATCGCGAGGTCCGCCTAGAGCGGTCCCTGAGCGTGATCAACTACCGGTTCATTCGCGAAGTCTGTGAGATCATCGGCATCGACACCGCCATCACCTGGTCGCGTGATTACGAGCTGGCCGACGGGAGGGTCGAGCGGCTTGTGGGGCTGTGCCGGCAGGCCGGCGGCGAGGAGTACCTTTCCGGCCCGGCCGCGAAAGCCTACATGCGGGAGCAGCTCTTCACTGATGCGGGCATCAAGGTGACCTACATGGACTACTCGGACTATCCCGAGTATGGGCAGCTGTACCCTCCGTTCGAACACGGCGTCAGCGTCTTGGACCTGATCTTCAACATGGGTCCGGAGGCGCGCCTCTATCTGAAAAGCTTCGTCGCCGAGGGCGCCAGCTCCTCTCTGCCAGGGGCGCGGTGATGGACATCTCCGTAGTGATCCCGGTGTACGGCTGCAAGGCGTGTCTGCCCGAGCTCCATCGCCGGCTTGTCGCGGCCCTGTCCGAGATCACACCTAGCTACGAGATCGTCCTGGTCAACGACGCCTGCCCGCAGGGCTCCTGGGAAGTTATCAAAGCGATCGCCCTCGAAGATGCCCACGTCAAGGGCGTGGACCTGTCGCGAAACTTCGGCCAGATCCGCGCGATCACCGCCGGCCTGCATTACGCCGAAGGAGATTGGGTCGTGGTCATGGACTGCGATCTGCAAGACAGGCCGGAGGAAATCGCCAAGCTGTACGACAAGGCCCGGGAGGGCTACGACGTGGTCTTCACCCGTCGAGCCGCGCGACGGGACTCGCTTCTCAAGAGGCTTTCCTCGAAGATCTTCTATTGGGTGTACGGCTACTTCACCGATGGCGCGTTCGACAGCTCGGTCGGGAACTTCAGCATCAGCCGCCGGATGGTCATGGACAACTACAAGCGGATGGGCGATCGGAATCGGGCGTTCATCCTCTTCATCAAGTGGATGGGGTTCAGGTCTGTTGTTGTCGAGATAGAGCACGCCGAGCGAGCCTCGGGGAGTTCTTCGTACACTCTCCGAAAACAAGTGCGGCTCGCCCTCGAAGTGATCACGACGCAGTCCAACAAACCCTTGATCCTGTCAATCAGGCTGGGGTTCGGAGTCTCGTTCCTCGCGTTCCTGTACGGCATCTACATGATCGTTCGGTACCTGGCATACGGGATCAGCGTTGCCGGATGGACGAGCACGATTGTTTCGATCTACTTCGTGGGCGGCATCATCCTGGCGCAGCTGGGGATCCTCGGGCTCTACATTGGATACGTATTCGACCAAACCAAGTCCCGACCCACATTCATCGTCAGAGAACGAGTTGAGAACACAAAGGTGAAACTTGGAGGCGACTGACGCGATCATCGTTACGGGCGCGACGGGTTTTGTTGGGCGCTACCTGGTAGACCATCTCGTCAACGCGGGCGAGAAAGTCATTGCCACCGGTCGCACGCACAAGTACGATCGCTTCTTCGCCGAACTCAGCGTTCCATTCCTGCCGCTCGACGTGAGCGATCCAGCTGCCTTTGCGGTCCTCCCGACTGGTCCCGCTAAGGCGTTCATTCACCTTGCGGCGGTCATCCCCGCGGCCGTCAAGGATGTGAAGTCGGACGTGTTCCTCAAGACGAACACCCTTGGGACGTTCTATGCCCTTGAGCACTGCCGGCGCAACGGCATCGTCAAGTTCCTGTTGACGACGACGTTGTACGAGGGGATGGGCCACACCGAGATGCCCATAAGCGAGGCGATGGGGCGCAACTACTCGCTGAGCGGCGACCATGCGTCCTACGTCATCTCGAAGATTGCCGCGTCCGATTACGTCGCCCACTACTCGGAGGAGTACGGCCTCCAGGGCATCGTGCTTCGGCTGACCGGGCTGCTGGGGTATGGGCGCCAGGAAGGCTTTTGGGCCGATGGGGTATTCCACCCCAGCGCCTTCGAGGTCTTCTACGCGCGGGCCAAGGCGGGCGAGCCGATCGAGATCTGGGGGGCGCACATGGCCAGACGGGATTCGCTGTACGTCAAGGACGCGGTGCGAGCGATGCACATGGCCGTCAATAGCGACAACGCCCGCGGGCTATACCTTATCGGGTCCGGAGTGGGGCGGACCAACGAAGAGGAGGCGCTCACATTTTCGCGCGTCTTCGGAACGCCCGAGCGGCCGGTGCCTGTCGTGTACCGGCCCGACAGTCCAGAGAAGCCCAAGGACTACTTCTTCGACATCGGCAAAGCCCGGCGAGACTTCGGCTGGGAACCGCTCTACGACTATGCCAGAACGCTCGAGGACTATGACGCTGAGGTAGAGTCGGGACGGTTCCGGACTTGAGGACGGCCGCAATGTTCGGGCGAGCCAGGTGTCCATCTAGCCAGAACCGTACGCAGCCGCGGAATCATGAATAGACTCTCGTTCAACAAGCCTCATCTCACCGGCAAAGAGCTCCACTACATCAGCGAAGCTCACGCTCTGGGTCAGCTCTCGGGCGACGGCCCGTTCACGCGGCGGTGCAACTCGTGGCTGGAGCATCAGACGGGCTGCAAGAAGGCGCTCCTGACCAACTCGTGCACGGCCGCGCTGGAGATGGCGGCGCTGCTCACCGACATCCGTCCCGGCGACGAGATAATCATGCCGTCGTTCACATTCTCTTCGACCGCCAATGCCTTCGTGCTGCGTGGCGGTGTCCCGGTCTTCGTTGACATTCGCGCTGACACGCTCAACATCGACGAAACCAAGATCGAGGCGGCGATCACGCCCCGGACCAAGGCGATCGTGCCAGTCCACTACGCAGGTGTCAGCTGCGAGATGGACTCGATCATGGAAGTCGCGCGCAAGCACGATCTGGTTGTGATCGAAGATGCCGCGCAAGGCGTCCGGTCCGAATACAAGGGCAGGCCTCTCGGCAGTATCGGCGACCTGGGCTGCTTCAGCTTTCATGAGACGAAGAACATCATCGCCGGTGAGGGCGGCTCGCTCCTGATCAACGACGAGCGATTCATCGAGCGAGCTGAGGTCATTAGGGAGAAGGGAACCAACCGAGCGAAGTTTTTCCGCGGCCAGGTTGACAAGTACACGTGGGTAGACGTCGGGTCGTCCTACCTGCCGGGCGAGATCGTGGCCGCGTTCCTCTGGGCCCAGATGGAAGATGCCAAACGGATCACCGACAAGCGACTCGCAATTTGGAACACGTATTACGTGGCCCTGGACGCGCTCGCGAAGACCGGCGCAGTGCGGCTGCCGATAGTCCCGCCGGAATGCAGGCACAACGCTCACATGTTCTACCTGCTATTCCGCGATCTGGACATGCGTACGCAGGCGATCGAGTGCCTGAACCGGGCTGAGATCACCGCGGTATTTCACTACATTCCGCTGCACTCCTCACCCGCCGGTCTGAAGTTCGGTCGAGCGCACGGAGACATGACGGTTACGAACGAGACCAGCGACAGGTTGCTTCGGCTGCCGCTGTTCTACGACATGAACGAGGCCGACCCGCAGCGGGTGGTCGACACCCTCGTCTCGTTCTGCGGCTCGTAGACTCGGCGCGCGAAGCCCGGATGAGTCAGCTGATGCCCAGGAGTCTTTACTCCTTCGTGTCGTCTGGCTGGCTGCCGGCCACGCTCCTGGCCATCGCGACGACGGTGATACTCCAGCACTACGGAACCCCACCGGCGCAGGTTGCCATCTTCGCGGCGTACGTCGCTCTCGGCATCGCCCTGCCGGGGATGCTCTGGGTGAGATGGGCGCGAGGTCGGCCCGCGCACGTCGCCGAGGACCTCACCCTCGGCCTGGCCACCGGGTACTGCCTGGAGATCGCCACGTACGTCGTCGCCAGGGCTGCCGGCGCGCCGCTCCTCTTCCTGGCATGGCCGATCGCCACCCTGGTCCTCTTCGCCGCGACCCCGTCGCTGCGCAAGTACTGGCAGGGCAGCGGGATCCGTGCCCCCTGGGCCTGGTCCTGGTCTCTGGCCGCGATGCTCGGATTCATCCTCTTGTACTCGGCGCGGACCTTCTTCGCCGGGCAGCATCTGACCGGCACCGACACGCCGTATGTGGACATGCCGTTTCACCTGGCGCTCATCGGCGAGCTCAAGAACCACGTGCCGCCTCGGATCCCATACGTCCCGGACGTGGCTCTGGCCTATCACTGGTTCTTCTACGCCGATGCCGCCGCGACGAGCTGGGCAACGGGCATCGACCCCGCAACGCTGCTCTACAGGCTGTCCGGGTTGCCGATGTTCGTCGCCTTCGTAAGCCTGACCGCTGCGGCGGCGAAGCGCCTGACGGGCGCGTGGTGGACGGGGCCGGTGGCCGTTGCGATAGCCGTCTTCGGTACGGTAGCTTCGCCGTATCGCTGGACGGCGCGCCCGGTGTTCGACAGCCAGACCCTTGCCACGACGTGGATCAGCCCCACCAACCTCTTCGGGCTGGCCATGCTCGCCGCCCTGATCCTTGTCTTCATCGACCTCCTGCGGTCCGACGTGAACGTCGCCCGCCGGTTCTGGCTTCTGGCGGCGCTCCTGGTCGGTGGCTGTGCCGGCGCGAAGGCTAGTCTCCTGCCGCTGGTGATCGTCGGCGGCGTGACGGCCGTCGGGGGAGCCGCAGTCGTCGGTCGTCGGTTCGATCGCCGATCGGCTGCCGTGCTGGGGCTTACCGCAGCCGGGCTGCTGGTCGCGGATCTGCTGATTTACCGTGGAGCTACGGGTGGGATGACTATCGGGCTGGACTCCTTGCGTGAGTTCGGCGTGGCCAGCCAGGTAGGGGCTCAGGGAGCGCTGGGTGCGGGTGCGGTTGTTTTGCCTATCGCCGCATTGCTCGTCGCCCTGGTGCTCTGGTCGTTTCTCTGGGCCGGGGCATACGGGCTCCTCGTTCGAGCGCGGGCGAATCTGAGTGATCCGCGAACCCTCCTGGTGATGGGCATATGCGCCGGTGGTCTCGGCGTCGTGGTCCTGCTCTGGTATCCGGGCGAGAGCCAGGTCTACTACCTCTATGGGGCTGCGGGAGCGTTCGGTCTTCTCAGTGCGTCCGGTATCGCCGCTCTCATGCCCGCCCAACCGCGCCGTCTGCCACTGGTGGCGGGCTTGGCCGCGGCGGCGATTCTTGGCGGCCTGGCAGATGTGGCCATCGCCGCGCTCGGGTCGTCACGAGCACCCGACCTCGCCACGGGTCAGCTGGACGGTGTAGCCGGTGCGATCATGCTGCCGCTTGCGGCCATGGTTGGCGTTGTCGTCGTGGCGCTCGTCGCCTTGCGGTTGGGAGCCCGCAGGTGGATCTCCATCAGAGCCGCAACGCCCCTGATCGCGATTGCCCTCGCCATGGGTTTCAGCCTGCCAAACGTGATTTCACTTGTGAAGGCGCCCATTAGCCCAGTGCCCCTGGCCGGTCCGGCGATACCCAGCGACGGGATCGCGGCCGCGACCTGGCTGCAGGACAACAGCGGCCCTGACGACCTCGTGGCCACGAACATGCACTGCGCCGACTCGGACGACACCACACCCAATTGTGACCACCGGCATTTCTGGGTCTCCGCCTACTCCGAGCGACGGGTTCTCGTCGAAGGCTGGGCGTACACCTCCCGGAGCCCGGACCCGTCCGGCCCCTTCTGGGATTCGACGCTCCTGGACGACAACGACGCGGCCTTCACCCATCCATCGGCCGCCACGATGGCCACTTTGCGCGCCCGCTACGGCGTACGCTGGCTATTAGCCGACCTGGCCAACGCGGACTCGATGGCCGTAGGTCGCTACGCGGAGTTGCGCTACCGGCAGGGCGACTTCGCCGTATATGAACTGACCGGCTCGTGACCGGCAAGCATCTCGATCGCGAGCGGGCCGCCCGCCGGCTGCCTTGGCACCGACAGACTCGCCGAGATATCCGGTACGATCGAACGGTTCAGACTCCAACACCTCGCGTTTCGGATCTCCGGCATGACCCAGAACCAGGGGGAGTCCATGAAAATCGAGACCGAGCCGTTTCTCAAAGGCAAGCTCGTTTACCTTCGAGCGCTCGAGCGGTCGGACCTGACCGAGCGCTACCTGGCCTGGCTCAACGATCCCGACGTCAACGAGCACCTGTTCGTCGGCCGGAGCCCCTCCACCACGGGCCGGCGAGTCTGCTTCCTCGGCCGCGCCGCCGGTACCGGAGGCTCCTTAGCCCACCTGGCCAACGCGGACTCGATCGCCGCAGGTCGCTACGCGGAGTTCCGCTACCGTCAGGGCGACTTCGCCGTATATGAACTGACCGGCTCGTGACCGGCAAAGCATCTCGATCGCGAGCGGGCCGCCCGCCGCGGCCATAACAGGGAGGGCCGGGTGACTCGAACCGTTGCGATCATTCAGGCGCGGACTGGCAGCACCAGACTCCCGGGGAAGGTTCTCCGGCAGGTGCTGGGGGTGCCAATACTGACCCACGTCGTGGATCGAACGCGCCGGGCGCGCCTCTTGGACGAAGTCGTCGTGGCCACCACGAGGCTGCCGGCCGACGACGCGATCGAGGTCCTGGCGCGGGAGTCCGGTTGGCCGGTGGTGCGGGGCAGCGAGGTCGACCTGCTGGACCGGTATTTGCAGGCAGCCCGAGCCCACCAGGCGGACGTGGTGGTTCGCATCACCTCGGACTGCCCGCTCATAGACCCGGCCGTGATCGACGACGTGGTCCAGACCCTGACGGACAGCCGCGTCGACTATGCCAGCAACTCCCTCGAGCCGCGCACATTTCCGCGAGGTCTGGACGTCGAGGCGGTCCGCCGCGCCGCTCTCGAACGGGCCGGAGTCGAGGACGCGAGCGCGGCATGGCGGGAGCACGCCACGCCCTATATCTACCGACACCCCGAGTTGTTCCGTCTGGAGCGCGTGGCTTCGCCGGACGACGCCTCCGCCGAACGCTGGTGCGTCGACACGGCCGAGGACCTCGAGCTCGTGAAGCGCATCTTCGAGGCCATCGGCAACGCCACGTTCGGGTGGCGCGAGGCTCTGGCGGCCGTCCGGGCGCATCCGGAATGGAGCGCGCTGAACCGCGACGTCGTCCAGAAGTCGGTGGCGACCGAGTAGGGCGCCGGCCCCCTGTCAGTCGATCGGGGGCGTCACGTCGCGGGGTCCGATGCCCTCGCCGGCCTTGACCGCGACCGCGGCACGCCGGCCCCGCAGCTCGTCGAGATGGCGCGGGTGCATCCCGGCCGAACGCTTGCCGGGTCGGAGGACGTCGAAGTTCTCGCCCTCGACCAGAGCGTCGCCGGGCGCGAGATCGCGCGTGGCCTGGATCGCCCGGACGGCGAAGCTGCGCAGCTCGGTCTCGTGGCTCCCGACTGCCTTGACGCCGTCGCCTCGGGCCTGTTCGGCCAGGCGGATGGCTCGAACCATCGCCGCGAGCTCATCGGGCTCGAGCGCGAAGGGGTGGTCCGGGCCGGGCAGACGGTTGTCCAGGGTGTAGTGCTTCTCGATGACCGTGGCGCCCAGGGCCACCGCGGCGACCGGCCCGGCGATCGGGTCGCGGCTGTGGTCCGAGAACCCAGCCGCCACCCCGAACCGCTCCCGGAGCCACGGGATCACCGTCAGGTTGAGGCTGTCCGGCGGGGCCGGGTAGCTCGAGGTGCACTGGAGCAGGGTGACGTCGCCTGCGCCAGCCGCGCGGACCGTCTGGAGGCAGAAGTCGATGTCGTCCTCGGTCGCGGCGCCGGTGGAGATGATCAGCGGCTTCCGCGTCGCGGCCAGTCGCTGCAGCAACCGGACGTGGTTGATCTCGTAGCTGGCCACCTTGTGGCGCCGGACGTGCGGATCGACCGCGGCCGCGTCGGCAACCGAGAACGGCGTCGACATGAACTCGATGCCGGCCTCCCGGCAGTGGGCGGCGATCTGGCCGAGCATCTCGTAGGGCATCTCCAGGTCGACGAAGATGTCGTTTATGGAGCGCTTGATGCCGGCCTCGGAGAGGTAGTCGCTCTCCCCGGCGTCGGGCACGTAGGTGTCCTTGGCCCGGTAGGTCTGGAACTTGACCGCGTCGGCTCCGGCCTCGACCGCCACGTGGACCAGGGCTCGCGCCATGGCCATGTCACGCTCCGGAGTGCCCATGCGCCAGTTGCTGCCCGCCTCGGCGATCACGAACACGTGCTGCCCGTCGCTCATCTGCCCACCACTCCAATTGCGACTGCCGCGCGGGTCGACGCCGACGAACGGTACAGCAGCACCCCGTCATTGTCGCCGACGAGCCGGTAGCCGGCATGCTCGAACATTGCCCGCGAGGCCGCGTTGCCGGTCTTGACCTGGGCCAGCAGCGGCGTCTGGGGCGATCGCGCCAGGAAGCGCCGCGTCGCGCTCGCGAGCAGGAGGCCGCCGGCCGTTCCGCGTCGCTCGGGCGCCACCGATATAGAGACGACGGCGCCGTCCTCGCCCGCGTCGAAGCGGACCTGACCGACCGGGCCGCGCCCGTTCTCGCCGATGAGGAGCAGACACGCGCGGTCGGCCAGGCGGGCTCGAAGCCACTCCACGTGGTCCGGGTAGGGGATCGGGTCCGGGTCGAGCGAGACGGCCCGTGTGACGGGGTCGTTGGCCCACGTCCACAGCAGCCGGGCGTCGGCCATGGTCGCTCGCCGGACGCGGACTCCGTCGACGTGGTTGGCCACCCGCTCCGCGCCCCGGCCGTCCACCAGCTCCCAGGCCCGCAGGCTCATCGCCTCGCGCCTCGAGACGTCGCCGGCCAGCTCGCGGACCGTCGCCGCCAGGACTGCCGTGTCGAGCGTCTCCGCCGCTCCCGCGTCGACGGCCGCGCCCGCGGCCGCCAGAAGAGTGGCATTGGCATTCTGGTTTTCGGCGACCCGGACGATCACCGCCGGCCGGCCGAGCGCGCAGCGTTCCCACGAGCTCGTCCCGCCCGCGCCCACCGCCAGGTCGGCCGAGGCGACGAGACTGGCCATGGCCTCGGCGTCAACGGCCCGATGAACCCGCACGCCGGGCCCGAAGGCCGGTTCGCCGGCGTAGAGCGCCCCGAGCACGACGTCTACGGTTGCGGCGGGCAGCGCCGACCGAACGGCCGCGACCGTCTTCGCCGTCGCTCCGAACGGATCTCCGCCGCCCATCGACACGAGAACGTTCTGGACCGCCCCGGCCGCCCGACGACCGCGAGAACGCGCGGCCAGGAAGGCTTCCCGCAGAAGGGCGTAGCGCGTCCCCAGGAGCAGCCGCGTCGCCGGTTGGACCAGGCCCGCGTAGTTGTCGGGCGAGGCCCCGAGGTTGGAGTTGACCAGGACCTCGCAGGGCAGCCGCCGGTCGGCCGGGTCGTCGATGACGAACCGGGTCGTCGCCAGCCGCCGGGCGGCCCGGAGCCACTCCGCGCCCAGACCGTAGTGGTCCATGACCAGCG
>Ga0335076_10000781_pt1 | contig 29978 bp, 26 predicted proteins | sample Lox_Sample_25_FD_206717 | JGI IMG/M metagenome (GOLD analysis project Ga0335076, IMG submission 206717) | Soil microbial communities from Loxahatchee National Wildlife Refuge, Florida, United States - Lox_Sample_2.5 | ecosystem: Environmental > Terrestrial > Soil > Wetlands | place: USA... | reverse complement strand
AGCTTGACGTGCAGCATCCGGTCGGCGCCGCGCGGGATCCGTTCGGCTTCCATTCGCGCCTTGATGCGGCGGATCTCGCGGACGGCGGCCGGGCTGACGCCTTCCAGGGGGTAACGGAACTCGGCGATCATCCGGGTGAACCGGTCGCCGAGGTCCTCGTCCCCCGTGGCCGGCTCGGCGCGCAGCAGGGCCTGCGCCTCCCACGGGGCGGACCAGCGGCGGTAGTAGGCGCGGTAGGAGGCCAGCGTGCGGACCAGCGGGCCCTGGCGGCCCTCCGGGCGCAGGTCGGCGTCCACGACCAGGGCCGGATCGGGCACCGGCAGCATCAGCAGCCGCCGCAGCTCCGCCGCCACCGCGTGGGCGGCGTCCGAGGCCTCCTTCTCCGGCCGGCCGGGCAGCGGGTCGTGCACGAATAGCACGTCGGCGTCGCTGCCGTAGCCGCTTTCGTGACCGCCGAAGCGGCCCATCGCGATCACCGCGAACCTGGTCGGCAGCGGGTAGCGCAGCTCGGCGGCGACCTTCCGCAGCGCCACGGACAGCGCGGCCGCCAGTGACGCCCGGGTGATGCTAGTGAGCGCCTCCCCGGTGGCGGCCAGGCCCGTCCCCCCGGCGCCGGCGAAACCCAGCACGTCGGCGGCGGCGGTACGGAGCAGTTCGCGGCGGCGGACCGAACGCACCGCGGTCACCGCGGCCTCGGCGTCGTCCCCGTGGCGCTGGGTGGCCGCCATCATCTCGGCCCGCAGCCCGGTCAGGCTCCTCGCCTTCAGCTCGGCGTCGTTGCCGAAGATGGCCACCGCCTCGGGCGCGCGCAGCAGCAGGCCCGCAGCGTACCGGCTGGACGCGAGCACATGGGCCATCCGCTCGGCCGCCTTGGTCTCGTCCCGCAGCAGCCGCAAGTACCAGGGCGACGAGCCCAGTTCGTCGCTGACCTGGCGGAACGCGAGCAGGCCCGCGTCGGGTTCGGCGGCGTCGGCGAACCAGCCGAGCAGCACAGGCAGCAGCGTGCGCTGGATCGCCGCGCGCCGGGACACGCCTGAGGTCAGCGCGTCGATGTGGCGCAGCGCCCCAGCCGGGTCGACGTAACCGAGCGCCTCGAGCCTGGCCCGCGCCTCGGCCGGGGTCAGCCGGGCCGCCTCGGAGGGCAGCCGGGCTACCGCGTCGAGCAACGGCCGGTAGAACAGCTTCTCGTGCAGCCGGCGGACCTGACGGGCATGGCGGCGCCACTCCTCGTCGAATTCGACCGCCGGGTCGGAGCGGATCCCGGTGACCTGAGGCTGGAACCAATCCTCGTTCGGCCCGTCATTGAACCGCATCGCCCGGCCCAGCCGGCGAAGTACGGCGGGGTCCTCGGGCAGGGTGTGGGTGCGGCTGAGCCTGCTGAGCTGCAGCAGGTGCTCGGTGCGGCGCAGGAACCGGTAGGCGGCGCCCAGTTCCTCGGCGTCGGCCCGGCCGACGTAGCCGCCGGCCGCCAGGGCGGCCAGGGCCGGCAGCGTGGCGGCTGAGCGCAGCGTCTCATCGGTTCGGCCGTGCACGAGCTGCAGCAGCTGGACGGCGAACTCGATGTCGCGCAGCCCGCCCGGGCCGAGCTTGAGCTCGCGTCCGGCCTGCCTGGCCGGCAGTGACTGCTCCACCCGGCGGCGCATGGCCTGCACGTCCTCGACGAAGTGGTCGCGGCGGGCCGCCTGCCAGACCAGCGGGCCCAGGGTGTCGGCGTATGCCTGGCCGAGCGCCAGGTCACCCGCCACCGGCCTGGCCTTGAGCAGCGCCTGGAACTCCCAGGTCTTGGCCCAGCGCTCGTAGTAGGCCAGGTGGCTGGTCAGCGTGCGCACCAGCGGCCCGGCCCGGCCCTCCGGGCGCAGGTTCGGGTCGACCGGGAAGATGCTGCCCTCCGGGGTGGACCGGGCGCACACGCCGATCAGCCCGGCGGCGAGGCGGCTCGCGGTGGCCAGCGCGGCGGCCTCGTCGTCGTCCTTCACCGCTTCGGCCACGAAGATGACGTCGACGTCGCTGGCGTAGTTCAGCTCGCGCCCGCCGCACTTGCCCATGGCCATGACGGCCAGCCGGCACGGCGCCGAGCCGGGCGGTAGCTCGGCCCGGGCCACGGCGAGCGCCGCCTCGAGGACCGCGGCGGCGATGTCGGCGAGTTCCTCGCCCACCACGTCCACCGTAGCCACACCGGTCAGGTCCCGCGCCGCGAGATGCAGCAGCCTGCGCCGGTACGCCGCGGCCAGCGCCGCCGTCGGCTCAGGGCCGGTGGCCGTCGGGCCGCCGGGGTCCGCGGCGTCCGCGCCGACCGCGCGGAGCATCTCCGCGCACAGTTCGGCCGGCTCCGGCCGGGCGACGGCACCGCGCAGGACCTCGGCGTCCTCCGGGTGCCTGGCCAGATGATCGGCCAGGCCCGCGCTGACGCCGAACACGGCGGCGAGCCGGTCGCGGAAATCCTGCTCGGCGCGGAGCGCGGCGCGCAGGGCGTCCTTCCTGGCGGTGCCCGGCCGGCCGGTGCCCTGCTGGCCGGTGCCCTGCTGGCCGGTGCCCTGCTGGCCGGTAGCGGCGAACAGCCGGGCCATCCCGGCCAGGGCCAGGTCGGGGTCGGCCCCGGCGGCGATCGCGGCGACCAGCGGGTCGGTCCGCAGCTCGCCCGCGGTGATGCCGAGGTCGCCGAGCAGCAGAAGTTCGGCCCGCGCGGGATCCGCGAATCCCACCCGCGCCAGCCACCCCGCCAGCGTCGTCCGCGAATCGCTCACACTGAGAAAAGCTAACCGATCCCGGGGCGCGAGATAATACCCGCACCGAGTCAACGAGCCTGACCTGCCGCGAGCCAAAGGCCGCCGGCGCCGACTGGGACTGACGAGCGAGGAGCCTGCGACGAGCGAGGAGGGAAGGAGGCGCCAGTGAAGGGGGACGGGGAGGTGGGCGGGGGCCGGAGGCGAGTGGGAGAGCACTGTGAGATATCTCTACATCGCCGGCAAGTGGGCCGAAGCCGCACCCCTGCCTGCCGCAGGCCGAGTGGGGCGGCTTCGGCAAGTCGGGCATCGGCCGCGAGCTCGGCCCCTCCGGCCTGGAGGAATTCCAGGAGAAGAAGCACATCTACCACAACACCAGCCCGGCACCCACGCACTGGTTCTCCGGCTAGACCCCTGCACGGCTTCTGCCTGCGGAAACATACGCGGCTGGCGGCACGTGCCCGAGATGACGGTGCTCACCGGACCCCTGCCGGGCCGTCGCCGGGCCGTCAGAGCTGGCGAACACCGCATCGACGTCCTGCCGCATCCGGTCGTCGGCCGAGGGCATCAGGTGCACGTAGGTCTGCAACGTGAATCCGGGGTCGTAGCGGCCGAGGCAGGCGGCCAGGGCGCGGATGTCCACCCCGTTGTGCAGGCAGGCCGAGGCAAAGTAGTGGCGCAGCGCATGAAATCCGTTCCCCCGCGAGCAGGGCAGGCCCGCCTACCTGCCCCCGTTCTCGGGCTGGGCGACCCTGGCCTGGATGCGCCGCCGCGAATACGTACGATCCGCACGGATAGGCCGGCTAACCGGTGAGCAAGCCGATGCCCGTGTGCCGCCAGGGTGGCGAATAAGACTTTGAGAAGGTTATCAGCCTTTTAGGATACAAATCGGTCACAAACCGTGAGACGTGTACACGCAGCCCGGCCCTCGCGTGTCATCTGACCAAGCACCACAGGGGAGGGAATTCATGCGCGCAGCCATCGCTGCCATCCTTAAGCCCATAGTAGGCATGCCCGGCGACAATACGTTCATCACCTACTACACCGGCTGGTGGCCGATCGCCGGGGACCCAGGCCGGTAAGAACGAGGCCCGGCCCGCGCCAACGGCAACTTCACCACTCACCACACCGGCAACTGGTGACCTGAGCCGCCTGGTACCGGCGGTTCAAGGTGGACGAGGCCGCCCGCGCCTGGTGGGACGAGGCCATGGGGGGCAACGGATCCGACAGCGCGTTCGTGCGCTGGCTGACCCGCAAGCCGCTGCCGCTGAAGATGAGCGGTCTTCGTGGAGGCCGCGTCGGCCTCGCTGACCTACCTCAAGGGCAAGCCCCAGGACTGACGGCTGGGCGCAGGGCGCCAGCTGACCGGCAACGCAACGCAAGACAGGAGACAGCAGTGAAGATCACCATCACCCGCCGCCGGGCCGCCACGGCCGTATGCGCAATCGCGCTGGCCGCGGGCGTGGCCGCATGCGGCACCCAGGCCGCCGCGCCGTCGCAGAGCCCGGCCGCCGCGGCGAAGCCCGCGCCCGCCAAGACGGTCACCGCGCCGCCCCGGCCGCAGCCCACCAAGACGGTGACCGCGCCGCCGGCGAGCCAGGCGCCCGTGATCATCAACAACAACCCGCCCGCGCAGGCCCCGGCCGCGCAGGCCCCGGCGCCTGCCTACGGCGAGCCGGATCCTGCCAGCGTCGTGTACCAGTACTACGCCGACATCGACGACGGCGACTTCACCGATGCGTGGGCGCTCGGCGGCAGCAACATCGCCGCCCGGAACGGCCAGACCTACGACGAGTGGGTGGCCGGGTACTCCGGATCCGAGCCGCAGGTGAGCGCCACCGATGAGGGCGACGGCGTGGTCAGCGTCACCGTCACGGGCGGCGGCCAGGCCTACGCAGGCAGCTACACCGTCTCCGAAGGCGTGATCGTCTCCGGCAGCCTCACCCAGACGTCATAAGCACCGACGGCCGCATCCACCGCAGCCTGTCGCTGGGCACGGCCCTCGGCATCATCGCCGCGATCGCCGGGGCGCTGGCCTGGTGGCGAGCGCCGCCGGCTACGCCGCATGCCACAAGCGTCCGCGCGATTCCCAGCGCAGCATTCGAGTCAAACCGCTGGCTGCCGGTGCTCGACGCGCCGATGTGGCACTCGGCGAGCGTGCTCTCCGGGGACAGTGCGTTCGGCGACGTGCTGCACAGCTTCTTCGGCTACAGCGACGCCCCCACGCCGCTGCAACTGCTGATCTACGTGGGCTACCTGGCCATCGTGATCATCGTGATCATCGTCTATCTCGGCATCCGCGGCAAGCTCGCCGCCCGGGCCCGCACCGATCGTTCGCACGCGGCCGCCTAGCTTTAGCCGGGGGCACGGGGGGTCGGCCCTCCGGAGGCGGCGGAGCCTTCCGGTTCACTGCCGACCCTGTGATAGGGATTGGACCATGGTCGAACTCATCCCTCGTGAAGTGCTTTTCGGCAACCCCGAGCGGGTCAGCCCGCAGATCTCGCCCGATGGCAGCCAGCTGGCCTGGATCGCGCCGCGCGACGGGGTGCTCAACGTCTGGGTCGCGCCGGTCGGCTCCTCCGGAGTCGACTGGGACAGCGCGAAGGTCGTCACCGACGACACCGACCGGGGCGTCCGCGTGTTCGCCTGGGCCCGGGACGGCAGGCACCTGCTCTACCTGCAGGACACCGGCGGCGACGAGAACTGGCGGCTGTACGACGTTGACCTGGAGACCATGGCCAGACGCGACCTGACGCCGTTCGACGGCATCCAGGCGCGGATCATCGCCACCCGGAAGAGCCACCGCGACGAGGTGCTGGTCGGGATCAACCGCGACAACCCGCAGCTGCACGACGTGTACCGGCTCTCGCTGACGTCCGGCGAGCTGGTCAAGCTGATCGAGAACCCGGGCTACGCGGGCTGGCTGGCCGACGAGGACCTGGTGGTCCGCGGGACCGTCGCCCCGCTGCCCGACGGCGGGTTCGACCTGCTCGTCCGCGACGACGCGGACTCCGACTGGCGCAAGCTGATCACCATCCCCGCCGACGACGCCGCGGCCAGCGACGTGCTGGCGTTCACCGGCGACGGCAGGTACCTGCTCGGCATCAGCTCGATCGGGACCGACACCGGCAGGCTGGTCAAGATCGACCTGGCGTCCGGGGACAGCCAGGTGCTCCTGGAGGATCCCGAGGCGGACGTGGCGGGTGCCATACTCCACCCGGACACCAGGGAGCCGCAGATCGTCGAGGTGCTCAAGGACCGCACCGAGTATCACGTGCTCGACCGGTCGGTGGCGGAAGACTTCGCGGCCATCCAGGCGCTGCACACCGGCGACCCGCAGCCGATCGGCCGCGACGAGGCCGACAAGACCTGGCTGGTCGCGTTCACCGACGATGCCGGGCCGGTGCAGTACTTCGCCTACGACCGGGGCAGCCACGCCGGCAGCTTCCTGTTCTCCAGCCGCCCCGAGCTCTCCCGCTACGAGCTGGCCCGAATGGAACCGTTCTCGTTCAAGGCGCGGGACGGGCTGACCATCCACGGGTACGCCACCTTCCCGCCGGGCGGTGCCGGGTCCGGCCTGCCGACGGTGCTCGACGTGCACGGCGGCCCGCAGACGCGCGACGTGTGGGGCCTGGATCCGGAGGCGCAGTGGCTGGCCAACCGGGGCTACCTGGTCCTTCAGGTGAACTACCGCGGGTCGACCGGCTACGGCAAGTCGTTCGTGACGGCCGGCGACCGCGAGTGGGGCGCCAAGATGCACGACGACCTGCTGGACGCGGTCCAGTACGCGGTGGATCAGGGCTGGTCCGACCCGGCCAAGGTGGCGATCTACGGCGGCTCCTACGGCGGTTACGCGGCCCTGGTCGCGGCGGCGTTCACCCCCGGGGTGTTCTGCTGCGCGGTGGACATCGTCGGCCCGTCGAACCTGCAGACGCTGCTCGAGACGATCCCGCCGTACTGGAAGCCGATGGCGGCGGCGCTGTACAAGCGGGTCGGCAACCCCGAGACGGACAAGGAATTCCTGTGGTCTCGATCGCCGCTGTCCCGGGCCCGCGACATCCGCATCCCGCTGCTGATCGCCCAGGGCGCCAACGACCCGCGGGTCAAGCAGGCCGAGTCGGAGCAGATCGTGGCCGCGCTCAAGGACGCGGGCATCGACTATGAGTACATGCTGTTCCCGGACGAAGGCCACGGTTTCGCCAAGCCGGAGAACCGGCTGAAGTTCTACGCCGCGGCCGAACGCTTCCTGGCCAGGTACCTAGGCGGCCGGTTCGAGGAGTAGCCGGGCGGCCCAGCTACGCCGTCATAGCTGGGGCACGGCGTACAGCGCGGAAAGGGGGTCAGGCCTTCCAGCGCGGCCACTCGGCGGTCGGGATCGTGAACTTCAGAGGAGCCGGGAGCGGGATTTCCTGGCCGTACTCGCCGTCGGCGACGATCTGGTAGCGCTGCCAGCCTTCGGCCAGCCCGTGCAGGGTCCACCGGCCGAGTTCCTGATCCACGAGCAGGTAAAGGGGAACGCCCGCCTTGGCGTACTGGACAGGCTTGGCTGTCCGGTCGTTGAAGACCGTGTCCTGGGACGTGGGTGACGTCACCTCGACGATGAGCACAATGGCGGCCCGTTCCTCTTCGGCGGTCACTGCGTCTGGGTGGATAAAGACAAGATCGGGGATATAAAAACGGCGTGCCTGGTCACCGGGCAGATCCCACTGGTAATTCTCGTACGTTTCCCAGTTGACCTCGATCGACCCTGCATCGAAGACCTGCTGTGCTCTCTTGACGATGCTCCGGACTATCCGGCGGTGCTCGACACCGGCTGGGTTCATGATCAGCAGGACTCCCTCGTCCACATATTCGACCCTAGTGGTCTCGAGCAGACGATCTGCCAGGTCCCGCAGATCCTGGTCGAATTCATCGAGCCGGATAGCTCCCTCGCTCATCTGCAGGCACACCTCCTCGTCTCTGACGATACGCCCGGGGGGGTGATCATCAGAGCACGGGGAGGTAGCGGCCCAGCTCGTATTCGGTGACCTGGCGGCGGTACTCCTGCCACTCCTCGCGCTTGTTGCGCAGGAAGAAGTCGAAGACGTGCTCCCCCAGCGTCTCGGCGACAAGCTCGCTGTCCTGCATGGCCCTGATGGCCTGGTCCAGGTCCTGCGGCAGCGGCCGGATGCCGAGCGCGCGGCGCTCGGCGGAGGTCAGCGCCCACACGTCGTCCTCGGCGCCGGGCGGCAGCTCGTAGTCGCCCTCGATGCCCTTGAGCCCCGCGGCCAGGATCACCGCGAACGCCAGGTACGGGTTGCAGGCGGCGTCGACCGAACGGAACTCCACCCGGGTCGAGTTGCCCTTCTGCGGCTTATACATCGGCACCCGGACCAGGGCCGAACGGTTGTTGTGACCCCAGCACACGTAGGCGGGGGCCTCCCCGCCGGCCCCCGCGGTCCGCTCGGCCGCGCCCCACAGCCGCTTGTAGGAGTTCACCCACTGATTGCACACGGCGGTGATCTCGGGCGCGTGCCGCAGCAGCCCGGCGATGAACGCCCGGGCCGTCTTGGACAGCTGGAACTCGGCCCCGGCTTCGTAGAACGCGTTCTTGTCGCCCTCGAACAGCGACACGTGCGTGTGCATGCCCGAGCCCGGGTGGTCGGTGAACGGCTTCGGCATGAACGTCGCGTAGACGCCCTGCTCGATCGCCACCTCCTTCATCACCAGGCGGAACGACATGATGTTGTCGGCGGTGGTCAGCGCGTCGGCATAGCGCAGGTCGATCTCCTGCTGCCCGGGCGCGCCCTCGTGGTGGCTGTACTCCACCGAGATGCCCATGGATTCCAGCATCGTGATCGCCGTCCGGCGGTAGTCGTGCGCGATGCTGTGCGGGGTGTGGTCGTAGTAGCCGCCGCTGTCGATCGGCCGCGGCCTGGCTCCCGGCTCGGGCCTCTCCCTGAGCAGGAAGAACTCGATCTCCGGATGGGCGTAGAAGGTGAAGCCGAGTTCGGAGGCCCGGGCCAGGTTGCGCTTGAGCACCCAACGGGGATCGGCGTATGACGGCGATCCGTCCGGCAGCAGGATGTCGCAGAACATCCGGGCCACCCCCGGGTACTCACCGCGCCACGGCAGCAGCTGGAACGTGGACGGATCCGGCCGGGCGATCATGTCCGCCTCGTAGACCCGGGCGAACCCCTCGATGGCCGAGCCGTCGAAGCCGATGCCATCGGCGAACGCGCCCTCGAGTTCGGCAGGCGCGACGGCGACCGACTTCAGCGAGCCGAGTACGTCGGTGAACCACAGCCTGACAAACCGGATGTCCCGCTCCTCGAGCGTGCGCAGCACGAATTCTTCCTGCCTGTCCACGGTAATCACCTTAGACGCTCCCCATCGCCAGACCAGCCTCCGGCGGCCCCTGCTTCGGCAGCCCGCACGCGTATCAGCGAGTCTGCCCGGCCGGTGTTTCCGCACGGTTAAAGCAGGCGGGCTAGCCTGAAGGGGTGGGCGTCCGAGGGGGTCTGGCCGCCTGGCCTGCGGGGGCGGCGTACCTGGCGTCGGCCGTGGCGTGCTGCGCGGTGGCCGCGCGCACCCAGGCCCATTTCGTCGACCTTCAGGTCTACCGGATGGGCGGCGCGGCCGCGCTGCACGGCGGCCGCCTGTACCAGCTGCGGCTTGGCGGGCTGCCGTTCACCTATCCGCCGTTCGCGGCGGTCGTCTTCGCCGCGGCGGCGTCTACCTGCTCGTCACCGGGCGCCGCCGGGCCGCGGCCACCGCCGCCGCCGGGTTCGCCGGAACGGTCGCGGCCGGGTTCGCCGTGCTCCCGGCCAGCTCGGCGTGGTTCTGGGCGGGCCAGTTCGCCAACCCCGGGCACGTCAGCCCGGTCCAGAACCCGCAGAACCAGAGCCTGCTCGGCGCCCTCGCGCGGATGACGCACACCGCTGACGTCGGGCCGACATGGCTGCCGCTGGCCGCGGCGGTAGCGGCGGCGGGGCTGGCGCTTGCGGCCGCCGCCTGCCGCCGCGGCGACGAGGCGCTCGGCTTCAGCCTGTGCGCGGTGACCGGACTGCTCGTCTCGCCGATCTCCTGGATTCATCACTGGGTCATCGCCATCCCGGCGCTGCTGATCGCCGGCCTGGCAGCCGGCCGCACCTACCGCGCCGGAAACGTCGCGGCCGGCTGGCTCGGCGCGGCCGCGATCACGGCGATCGCCGCGATCGGCTGGGCCGGGCTCGCCGGGGAGACCCCGCGCTCCGGCTGGCTCAGCCTGCCGGCCGGGCCGCTGGCGCGCAGCGTGAGCTATGTCCTGATCGGGCTGGCCGTCCTGGCCCTGGCGGCCGGCTTCTGGCTGCGCGAGCCGGCCAGGCGGCTGGCGAGCAGGCACGGCCTCGCCGGCCGGCGCGTCTGGTGACGGGGGTGTCCGGCCGATCGCCGGGGCACGCGGCGGAACCGGGCTGGTACGCCGCTCGTTCGGCCTATTCAACGGGAGCACCGGGGACGGCGGGTCAGCTGGCCACCGCTCAGCTGGCCACCGCTCAGCTGGCCACCGCTCAGCTGGCCACCGCCTAGGCTGGGAACGTGACAATGCTCAGGATCGCGCTGGCCCAGGTCAATGCGACAGTCGGTGACCTGGACGGGAACGCCGAGCTGATCGCGGCGTGGACACGCCGGGCGGCGGCGCGCGGGGCCAGGGTCGTGGTGTTCCCCGAGATGATGCTGACCGGTTACCCGGTGGAGGATCTGGCGCTGCGGGCGTCGTTCGTCGAGGCGTCCATCGCGGCGCTGCACGCGGTGGCGGCCCGGCTGGGCGGCGAGGGACTCGGCGGGATCGCCGTGGTGACCGGCTACCTGGACCGGCGGGCGGACCTGGCGCCGCGCACCGGGCTGCCGGCCGGCGCGCCGCTGGACGCGGCGGCGCTGCTGCACGGCGGGCGCGTCGTGATCACCTCGGCCAAGCACCACCTGCCGAACTACGGGGTGTTCGACGAGTTCCGCTACTTCGTGCCAGGTAACACGCTGCCAGTGTTCCGGCTGCCCGTTGCGGGGGGCGAGAGCGTCGAGGTCGCCATCGCGATCTGCGAGGACCTGTGGCAGGACGGCGGGCCCGTGGCGGTCTGCGCACGGGCCGGCGCGGGCTTGCTGGCTGTGCCGAACGCCTCACCCTACGAGCGGGGCAAGGACGACGTGCGACTGGACCTGTGCGTGCGCCGGGCGCGCGAGGCCGGGGCGGCCCTGGCCTACGCCAACATGATCGGCGGCCAGGACGAGCTGGTCTTCGACGGCGACTCGATCCTGGTCGCGGCCGATGGCGCGCTGCTGGCCCGCGGGCCGCAGTTCGAGGAGGCGCTCGTCGTCGCCGACCTCGACCTGCCGCCCGCTCCGCCTGGTCGCGGACCCGAGGAGCAGCCCGTCGACGCGGGCGACGGCTCGGTGATCACCATCAGGCGGGTGACGCTGCCGCCGTCGGAGCCTACGGGTCCGGCCCGGGCCGTGGATACCGACGAGGAGGCCGCGGAGGCGGCCGGGGTCCCTGAGGTCGAGCGGCCGGAGGGGGCCTACGGGTCCGGGCCGTTCTGGCCGCGGCTTCCCGATCCGGCCGAGGTCTACGCCGCGCTCGTGACCGGGGTGCGGGACTACGTGCGCAAGAACGGGTTCCGGTCGGTGATCCTGGCGCTGTCCGGCGGGATCGACTCCGCTTTGACCGCCACGATCGCCGCCGACGCGATCGGGCCGTCCAACGTGCACGTTGTGCTGATGCCCAGCCGGTACTCCTCGGAGCATTCGGTCACCGACGCCGAGGACCTGGTCAAGCGCCAGGGCCTGCACGCGCTGACCATCCCGATCGCCTCGATGGTCGACGCGTTCACCGGGGAGCTCACCCCGGCGGGGTTCCCCGAGACCGGGCTGCCGACCGAGAACCTGCAGGCCCGGGTGCGCGGCGTGGTGCTGATGGGGCTGTCCAACGCGGGCGGGCACCTCGTGCTCACCACCGGCAACAAGAGCGAGCTCGCGACCGGGTACTCCACGCTGTACGGGGATTCCGCGGGCGGGTTCGGGCCGATCAAGGACGTGCCCAAGACGCTGGTCTGGGAGCTGTCCCGGTGGCGCAACGCCGAGGCGTCCCGGGCCGGGGCCACTGCGCCGATCCCGGAGAACTCCATCATCAAGCCGCCCAGCGCCGAACTCGCTCCGGGGCAGCTGGACACCGACTCGCTGCCGCCCTACCAGGTGCTGGACAAGCTGCTCGACGACTACGTGGAGAAGGACATGGGCACCGCCGAGCTGATCGCGGCCGGCCATGATCCCGCACTGGTCGAGCGGGTGGTCCGGCTGGTCGACGCGGCTGAGTACAAGCGGCGGCAGTACCCGCCGGGCCCGAAGATCAGCCAGAAGAACTTCGGCCGCGACCGGCGGCTGCCCATCACCAACCGCTGGCGGGAGCCGCGGCCCGCCTAGGTGTCAGCGGGCGGCGAGACCGAGCAGCAGCTCGTCGACGATACGGGCGGCGAATTCGCCGTTGAGCGACCCGTCCGCGGCCTTCTCCTTGGCCAGCACGGCGCCGGTCAGGGCGAGCAGCGCGATCTCGACGTCGGCGTCGGCCCGCAGCTCGCCGGAGGCGATGCCGCGGCGGATGATTTCCCTGATGGCGTCGTGCCGCGGCCCGATCACGGTCTCCTTGTACCGCGTCATCAGCCGCGGGTACTTCTGGCCCTCGCCGAGCAGCAGCGCGTACCTGCGGGCCTTTCTCGGGTCGGACTTGTCCGCGCACATCACCGTGAGGTGCGCGACCAGGTCGTCCCGGACCGAGCCGGCGGGCTCGGGGATCGGTGACTTCATCGAGCCGAGCGCGGCGAGCAGCAGCTCTTCCTTGTTCGGCCAGCGGCGGTAGATGGTCGCCTTGCCGACGCCGGCCCGGGCGGCGACGGCCTCGACGCAGACGCCTTCGAAGCCGTGCTCGGCGAACAGGTCCAGGGTGGCTTCGATGATCGCCTGTTCGGCCTGCTCGCTGCGCGGCCGACCGGGCCGGCGGGTGGTTTCCGCCGACCCGGCTTCCGGATCAGTGCCGGGATCCTTCGACCCCTGATCCAGCATCACGGGCTGCATGGCTGCTCATCCCTCTCGCTCAGCAGTCTTGAGCGCGTCCTGTTCCATTATGGCCAGCTCGGCCTCGTACGAGTCCTCGCTGGCCGCCGCGATCTCGGCCGCGGGTCGCGCCTTGCCGGGCATCCAGCGGAGGACCACGAACCCGCCGGCCAGCGCGAGCGCCGCCGCGATCAGCGTGGTGATGTGCATGGAGTGGACGAACGCGTCGTTCGCCGGGCCGAGCAGTGATCGCCCGGCCGGGCCGAGCTGCTGGGCCACCGCCTGGGTGGCGGTGATCGAGGACGACGCCGCCGACTTCGCCGTGGCGGGCAGGCCGGTCAGCGCAGGGCTGAGCGCGTTCCGGTAGAACCCGGCCAGGATCGAGCCGAGGATGGCGACGCTGAGCGCGACGGCGACCTGGCGCGACGTGTTGGTCAGCGCGGAACCCGCGCCGGCCCGCTCGCGCGGCACCACGTCCATGACCGCGGCCGTGGCGGCCGGCATCACGACGCCCATCGCCGCGCCCTGGATGCCGAAGAACACCGCGAGCAGCCAGATGGGGCTGGCCGTACCGAGCGTGGCGTACGCCGCTATGGCGGCGGCCATGACGAACATGCCGGTCGCGCCCGCCGCCTTGGCCCCGTACCGCGAGACCAGGCTGGCGCTGCGCGGCGAGAGCAGCAGCTGCCCGACCGCGAACGGCACGGTCAGCAGGCCGGCCTGCAGCGGGCTGTAACCCCGGACGTTCTGCAGGTAGAAACTGATGAAGAAGTACACGCCGCCCATGCCGAAGAACACCAGGCCGATCGCTCCGACCGACGCCGACAGCCGCCGGTCACGGAACAGCCGCACGTCGAGCGAGGGATGCGCGATCCGCGTCTCGTACCAGCCGAAGACCGCGAGGATGGCCAGGCCGCCCGCGATCGGGCCGAGCACGGTCGGGTGGATCCAGGAGCCGATGTCGCCGCCCTGCACGATGCCGTAGACCAGCAGCACCAGGCCCGCGATGGACAGCAGTACGCCCACGTAGTCGATCCCGCCGGCTTCGTGGTTGCGCGACTCCGGCACCAGGATCGCCGCGGCGATCGCGCCCGCGGCCGTCACCGGCACGTTGATGAGGAAGACCGAACCCCACCAGAAGTGGTCGAGCAGCGCACCGCCGAGCACCGGACCGGCGGCGATGCCGAGGCCGACGGCCATGGCCCACAGGCCGATGGCCCGCGGCCGCTCGGCTGGCTCGAAGACGTTGGAGATGATGGACAGCGTCTGCGGCATGACCGCCGCGCCGCCCAGACCCATCGCGGCCCGCGCGAAGATCAGCTGCTCGGGCGTGCGTGAGTAGGCCGACAGCAGCGAGGCGATGCCGAACAGCGCGAGGCCGATCATGAGCATGCGCTTGCGGCCGATCTTGTCGCCGATCACGCCGAACGTGAACAGCAGGCCGGCGAAGACCAGCGTGTAGGAGTTAATGGCCCATTCGAGCTGGCTCTGGCTGGCGCCGAGACCCCCGCGAGGCTCGGCGATCGTCTTCAGCGCCACGTTCAGGACGGTGTTGTCGATGACGATGGCGAGCAGCCCGACGATCAGCACGCTGAGAATCACCCAGCGGCGGCGGTATATGGTCTGGGTATCCATGTGTCCCTTTCCGGATCACTTGAACCACCTGAAGCTTGCGGGCGGAACCGGGAAGGTGCCGGCCTTGTCGCATGTTGCGATGGTCAGGACGCCCGGGCACCGCTTCCATCGATACGGAACGGTCTCGTATCGGAATCTATTTCCGGCAGCTTCCGGCAGCGCGATGTGACCTGAGTCACATGTAGGGGACGATGTCGGCCATCCGGAGCAGGCGGGTCTCCGGGTCGATGACCAGGGCCAGCGTGATCGTGGCGTGCCCGCCGGCCAGTTCGGCCGCGACCGAGGCGGCGCCGTCGCCCGCCTTGAACGCGCCGACGCGGCAGGGGCCCGCCCATACCGAGGCCATCCGCAGGCGGCGGGCCAGCAGGCCGGTGTCCACTCCGCCCGCCACCGGGATGGACGGCGGCCACTCGCTTTGGCCCGCGTTCATCCAGTCCACCACGGCGTCCAGCGCCACGCGCAGCGCCGAGCCCGCGGCCGGCGGTACGGCCAGCGTGAGGGACTGCACCCGGGGCGGCCGTTCCGGGTTGAGCTGGATCTGCGCCTGGACCACGCCGCGCTCGCCGGCCAGCCACCAGCGGCACTGGGCAGGGGTGTCGAACTCGGGCGGCCGCCCCGGATCGTCGCCGAATTCGCCGATGCGCTCGCGGATCAGGACGATCCGGCGCTGCCGCTCGCCGAACGGGGCATCCTGGGCCACGTTGGGCGAGAACAGCCGGTGCGCCACGGCGTCGTCCCAGCTCTTCAGCAGCTCGCTGGCCGCGTCCCTGGCGGCCAGCGTCTCCGGCCAGGGACCGGGCGAGCCGAGGGCGATCCCGGGAGCGCGGCCGGCCGGCCCGCCCTGTCGCACGACGGCCTCGAGCAGCCGGGCGGCCAGCGGCGCCATGGCCGCGTAGGTGCTGTTGGCCAGCGCGATCACCCCGGTTCCGGTAGCGGGGTGCCAGGCCATGTTGCTGCCGAAGCCCGGGTAACCGCCGCTGTGGCTGACGATCCGGCCCAGGACCGGGTGCTCGTCGACGAACAGCCCGAATCCGTACGTGGCAGGCGGCGACGACGCCCCGTCCCCGGGAAAGCCGGGACCGGGGGCCCACCCGGTGAGGACCTGCGGCAGTTGCATCTCCCGCCGGCTGGCAGCCCGCACCGGATGCGCCGGGTCGGCGTCCCCGGGCGGGAACGCGGCGGCGAAGCCGGCCACCCAGCGGGCGAGGTCGCGGACGCAGCTGAAGATCCCGCCCATCGGGGCGAACGCGCCGTCCGGGTCGAATCCCACCCCCGACCAGCCGCCGGGTGCGCGCCGGTAGCCACGGGCGACGCCCACCGGCCTGGTGGCCGACCCGCCTGGCGCCTCGAACTCCTCCGCCTGGTAACCGGTCCGCGTCATGCCCAGCGGGCGCAGCAGGCGGCGGCGAACGTAGTCCGGGTAGGCGACGCCGGTGACGCCGGTGATGACCCGGCCCAGGATCGCGTAGCCGAGGTTGGAGTACTCGAACCGGGTGCCCGGCGCCCAGTTGAAGCTCACGCCGCTGGCGAGGAAGCGCGCGAAGTCGTCGAGAGGCAGGCCCTGCTGCCGGTCGCCCCACGGGTCGTCGGTCGGGAAGCCCGCGGTCATGGTCAGCAGGTGCCTGATCGAGATCCGCGCCGCGTCCGGGGTCACCGGCGGCCAGCCCCGCAGTTCCGGCACGTAGTCCTCGGCCAGGTCGTCGAGCCTCAGCGCGCCCTCGTCGCGCAGCGCCAGGATCGCGGATGCGGTGAAGCTCTTGGTCATCGAGGCGATGCGGAAGACGGTATCGGCGTCCGGCGCCGACCCGCCGAGGTGCCGTTCGCCGAGCCCGGCCGCGTGCGCGAGCTCGCCGCCGGCCACTATCCCGTACGCCAGGCCAGGCTGCCCGCCGCGCTGGTGATAACCCGCCGCGAGGGTGCGCACTTCCGCGAAGTCGACCATCGCCTCAGCCTTCCATAAACCGCGACCTCGCAGGGACCTTCGGCCTTACCATTCGGCCCTGCCGTCATGCGATCATCAAGCTGTCCGGGTACGCCGCTGGGGCGACACGAGGCATGGAGGTCGACGAGAATGTCACAGCACGCAGCTGTAAACATGGCCGCGACAGGACCGCGGACCACTCCAGAACCGCTTTACGGCGGGGCCAGCACCGGTCGGCGGGTGACCGTCCGCGACCTCGCAGCGGCCAAGGCCCGCGGGGAGAAGTGGCCCATGCTCACCGCCTACGACGCGCTCACCGCCGGGGTCTTCGACCGGGCCGGGATCCCGGTGCTGCTGGTGGGCGACTCGGCCGCCATGGTCGTCTACGGTCACGACACCACGATCCCGGTCGCGGTGGATGACCTGATCCCGCTGACCGCCGCCGTGGTGCGCGGCACCAGCCGGGCGCTGGTCGTGGCCGACCTGCCGTTCGGCTCCTACCAGGCATCCCCGGGCGCGGCGCTGGCCGCCGCGACCCGCTTCCTGAAGGAGACCGGCGCGCAGGCGGTCAAGCTCGAGGGCGGCCAGCGGGTCGCCGCGCAGGTCGAGGAGCTGGTCGCGGCGGGCATCCCGGTGATGGCGCACCTCGGCCTGACCCCGCAGTCGGTGAACGCGTTCGGCGGATACCGGGTGCAGGGACGCGGCGAGGACGGCGAGCGGCTGCTGCACGACGCCAAGGTGCTGCAGGCGGCCGGCGCGTTCTCGGTGGTGCTCGAGTGCGTGCCCGCGTCGCTGGCCGCCCGGGTCACCGAGACGCTGGCCATCCCCACCATCGGCATCGGCGCCGGGCCTTCGTGTGACGCGCAGGTGCTGGTCTGGCAGGACATGGCCGGCCTCTCCCCGCGGGTGGCGAAGTTCGTGAAGAAGTACGCCGACCTGGCCACCGTCCTGACCGAGGCGGCCACCGCCTTCGCGGAGGACGTCACCGGCGGCGCCTTCCCCGACGAGGCACACTCCTACCGCTAAGTAGCCGCCCCGGCGTTTCCGCGGAGACGCCGGGTTTCCGCGGAGACGCCGGGGCGGGTCGAACAGATGTCCGACTCGGCGTCACGTGCGCCTCAGCTGTGATCCCGACATGACTCTTATCACTATTCGGCTCAGACCACTCCGCCTGCCTGGCCTGGTCTGGTCATCTGCCAGACAGTTCTGTCGATATCCCCACCCGGGGGCGGATGTGCTGGGACACTGGGCGGGGATGCCACGACACGCCGTGTCGCTGAGCCGCAACGTGAGTGACTACGCACACAGATTCGAGATAATCGACTCGAAGGTTGGCTGATCGCAGGAGTGGAGCGTTAGGTGATCAAGACATCCAGGCCCGGCCGTAACGGTACCGTCCGCGTTACGTTCGCGCTGCCCATCAACGAGCCCGACGGGCCTGTCTCCGTGGTGGGCAACTTCAACGACTGGAACCCCCACACTCATCCGCTGCGCAAGCGGGCGAACAGGACCCGGAGCGCGGCCGTGACCGTTGAGGCCGGTACCACGCTGCACTTCCGCTACCTGGCCGAGGGCGGCGTGTGGTTCGACGACGACACCGTCCCGGTCCACAACGGCGACGGCGCCTTCATCACCGTCTGACATCACCGTCTGACCCAGGCGGCCGTCAGCACCGGCGGCCGGACTCGGCGAGATGCCTCCTGATGATCGAGCCGGGGTCCGGGGTCAGGCCTTGTCGGCCTGCCCGGTCAGCGCGGACCCGGGCGGGCCAGCCGGCGACGATCCGGGCCACTACCGGATCGGGGATCCAGTCGATGAGCGCGCTGGCCTCCGGCCCGGCGACCCGGGCCAGCGCGGCGGCCATGTCCCCGACGCTGATGGTGAGCGCGGGCAGGTTGACCGCACTGCGCCCGCCCCAGGCATGGTCACTGGCCGTGGCGGCGCACCGGAGTCCGGCGATGGCCTTGGCCGGCGAGGCCAGCGCAACCTCGGTGTCCGGGCTGACCCGCGGGGCAGCCGGGCACCGGGCTATCTGCTAGCCGCACGCGAGCAGGACAGCACTCGCGATCAGCACGAGGGCCGCGGCGGCGACGGTCACCTGGCGCCCGTACCGCCAGTGCCTGGGCGGGTCCGCCCGGAGGCCGAGAATGAATTGCCTGCTCAGGGTGTAGCCAGCCAATCCGGCGGCGGCCACCGGGCCGGATCGCGCCAGCCCGGCCGACAGCACCACGGCCAGCACCGCGAGCCCGGTGATCAGCGACGCGAATGCCTCAAGCAGTTGCGCGGGCTCACGCCGGCAGCCGACCCGGCGGTCCGATGACCAGATTCCCCGGCGGGACGCGGTCGGGCGGCCGGTGCAGCAGCCGGCCCAGAAGCATCCAGGACGGCCGATGGCCATGCCGATCAGCAGCGCGGGCGCGGCAGCGCTCAGGAAGACTCCGGGCGGCACGCCGGGACCCGCCCAGGCCGCCGCCGCGACGACCACCGCGGCGCCGGCGATGAAGCCCTGGATGCACCAGCCATCGAACTTCCGGCCGCGCTGCGCCGCGACGTACCAGGCCTTCCCGCCGATCACGCCCGCCAGGACCGCGGCCGCCGAGAATACCAGCGGGCCGGCCACCTGGTAATGGCCGCCCGCCAGGAGCAGCGCCTGGAGGGCCAGCCCGGCCAGGGCACCGAGGGTAACCAGGCTTGCGTAGGCGAACCGGATGATCCCGGGGACCTTGGCACGCAGCAGCGACGCGGTGCGGACCGTCGCCGCCGGGCCAGCCGGGACCACCACCCGGCGCGGCCGGGGCACCCGGCCGGCGGGCTGGGGCCGGCCCGACCGCGCGACAGGGCGCGCGGTCACGCTCCAGGTCCCCGGGTGGACGCCGCGCACTTCCGCGGTGATCGCCACTGGCCCGCTGCCCGGGACGATCCCCGTGACGGTTTCCTCCTGCCGGAAGGTGTCGCCGGGCTGAGGCTTCCCGGTCAGCCCGGACCGGTGGCCGGAGAAGCGGATGGTGGCGTCGAATGGCTCACCGGTTTGGCCGGGATCGAGCCAGTAGGTCACGGTCAGCAGTTCCTCGACGGCTCTCGCGGCCCATCCGGGCAGGCCGTCCGGCGCCGGGGCGGACGATATCCCCGGCTCCGGGACCGCCTCGCCCCGCGGCCGGGGCGGGTCGTTCCGCGGCCGCGGCGGGTCGTTCCGGCCGCGGGGCGGGGTAAGGCCGGCCGGGCCGCCCGGCGCCGGGAGCAGCTTCGCGAACTGACCCGTCTCGAGGGCGAGGCCGGGGGTCGAGATCGTGGCTGGCCGCAGACCGGGCGGCAGGGCGGCCGGTGCCGGTGACGGCGCGGGCTGGCCGCCGTTGCGCCGGGGCCGCGGCTGAGCCGTCCCGGCCGCGGGTGCCCCGCGCCGGTGGCTCTTCTTGCTTTTCTTCGACCGCGCCATCATGTTCCTCCTGACTGGCACCACATCGTTCCGGCCGGCGTCGGCGGCGCGCTGGACAGGCGCTTGCGCGCAGATGATGTCTCGGTGAAGAGAACGGGACGCCGACCTGGTGACGGTGAGCCTCGGGTAGCGTGACAAGCCGTGGGGCTGCGGTTCGCCATGGTCACCGACACCCACGTCGGGCTCGCGGCCGGGCCTGGCCGTACGCCGGGGTGATGATCCGGTCGCCGTATCCCTGGCGGGGCGCCTGGCTACCGTGCGCGGCGTGACCGCGCGCGATCACGTTGGTCTGGCCGCCTTCGACGATGCCCTTCCCGTCGATCCAGATCGCCCAGCCGATGATCGCCGTGGCGTCCACCACGATCGGGCGGCCCGCCCGGATACCCGGGTCCAGCGTGGCGTCACCGGCGGAATTGCCCAGGACCCGGCCCGGGTCGGCGCACGACGTGACGTACGCCCACGGGTACTCGGACCGTCCCGCCTCCGCTATCTCGTGCTTGACCATCAGCCGCGCCCGCGGCGGCAGGTCGTCGGCCAGGAACCGGGCGCGGACGGCCGGCAGCGCGGCCCGCGCGGCCCGCATCGCCCGGTCCATCTCGTCCGACGGCGCCAGGTACCGGATCTCCGGCGCGGGCCGGCCGAACACGGCCGCGCACACGCCGGCCAGGAACTCCCCGGCCGAGGCGGATAGTCATCCGGCGGCTGGACGGACAGGAAACCGTCCGCGTCAGGCTGCGGGCCGGGATCGAAGGTGAGCCGAACGGCCGCGGCGGGACCGTCGGTGGCTCCGGGAGAATCAGGTCACCGGCCACCTCCGCCGCCCACGTTAGCCTCCCGGGCCCGGACGGCGGAATGCCGGGAGGGACTGGCGCGGGCGGGTGACGGGAAACCCGGCCCGTTCGGAGCTAAATGTCGCTGATGCGCAGGCCGGCGTGCGCCTTGTAACGGCGGTTGATGGAGACCAGGTTGGCGGTCAGGCCCTCGATCTGGCCGGCGTTGCGCAGGCGGCCCGCGTACACGCCGCGCACCCCGGGAATCCGGGCCGCCAGGGCCTGCACCAGGTCGGTGGCGTCCCGGTCGTCGCCGAGCACCAGGACGTCCTGGCCGAGGTCGGCGACGTCGGGATCGAGTAGCAGGACCGCGGAGACGTGGTGGAACGCCGCGACCACGCGGCTGTGCGGCAGCAGGGCCGCGGCCTGCTGGGCGGCGCTGCCCTCGGGGACGGGCAGCGGGTAGGCGCCGCGGGCGTCGAAGCCGAGCGGGTTCACGCAGTCCACCACGATCTTGCCGGCCAGTTCGGGTGCCAGGCCGGACAGCAGGCCGGCGTGGCCCTCCCACGGCACCGCGGCGATCACCAGGCCGGCCTCGCGGGCGGCGCCGCGGTTGGGCAGGCCACGGACCCCGTGCCCGATCTCCCGGGCGACGGCGCGGGCCCGGTCGTGATTGCGGGAGCCGATGATTACCGGGTGGCCGACCATCGCGAACCGGCGGGCCAGGCCGCGCCCCTGTTCCCCGGTGCCGCCGAGGATGGCGATGACAAGCCCGTCGGGGGACGGGGTTTCGCGCTCGGTCATGCCCTGCATCCTCTCAGATGCCGGGCCGGGCCGGGCGACCGGGCGGTACCTGCGGGTTCGCAAAGATCGCAACCCTCCGTACCGATATGGCTGCGCGGAGAGGCCTTCTGGATGCACCATGGATACGTGGACGCGAACCAAGTGACCACTCTGCGTGCGCTCCTGGCCCCGACCGGCTGGCTCGAGCGGACTCGCGCGTTCGCGCAGGGCCTGCGCCAGGCCACCCGCTCGCCGGGCGGGCTCCTGCTGGTCGGCACCCTCGACGAGGAGCCCTGGCACCTCGCCGCCCACCTGGACGAGGAGAGCCGGCTGTCCGGGATTCCCGAGCTGACGCCCACGCTCGTCCGCTGGCAGGTCCCGGCGGGCGCGCCGGCGCACCTGCGGGTGGGCCTCGAGCGGCTGGAAGCCGCCCGGCGGGGCGAGACGCTCTTCGTCGTGACGGCCTCGACCGCGCCGGTACCGCTGCTCGAGCGGGTCGACGATGCGCGGCGGACCGGCGCCACGATCTTCGCACTCGATGCGGGCGATCCGGAACTGGACGCGCTGGCCCATGAGTCGATGGCGATCCGGCCGGGCCGTGACGCGGTGTCGTTCGGCGGGGCCCAGCACCTGATCAGCTCGGCTGTCGGCGAGATCGGCGCGGACCCTTCGGCCGAGCGCTTCGAGCGCACTGAGTTCGGCGTGGCCAGCGCGGACGCCCGGATGCCCCAGCCCGGCCCCCAATCCGGCAGGGTGGGCCAGCAGCGTTACCGCCCGGGCGTGCGGGGCCTGCGGGACCGCGTGGCGCGCCTGCTCGACGTGGTGAGCGGCCCCACGGGATTAGGCCCTGAGCCGTCAGGCGTCCAGGGTGAGCACCATGGTGGGGCGCTCGATGATGTGGTCGGGACGCAGCGGGCGCACCGCCGTGCCGATGGCGAAGAACTCCGTGGTGTGCGAGCCCCAGGTATGGCTGTGCTGGCGGAGCTGGACGCCGACGATGCCCTCCGCGTGCAGCGCCTCGGCTTCGGCCTGCATCCGGCTCATGGCCAGCTCGCGCGCGTCGTACAGGGCCTGCGTGAACTGCTCGATCTCGACGTTCTTACCGATGTTGCCGATCTTGCTGCCGAACTTCTGGTGGGCCACGTGGTACACGCATGAGCCCATGACCATGCCGAGCGGCGCGTAGCCGGCCCGGATCAGCGTCCAGAAGTCCTGGCCGGACAGATCGGAGGTGAACGGCTGGTTCTTGTTGTTGCGCCAGTTGTCGACGCCGCCGCCGCCCGCGCCCTCGTCCGCCTTGACCGCGGTGCCGACCGCGATGAATTCGGCGATGTCCGAGCCGAACTCCTTCATCTCCACGTCCAGCCGGACACCGACGATGCCGTCGGCGCGCAGCGCGTCCGCCTCGGCCTCCATCCGGCTCATGGCCAGCTCGCGCGCGTGGTACATGGCCTGGGAGAGCACGTCGAGCTCCTGGTTGCTGCCCCAGCGGCCGATCTGCAGCCCGACGTGGTAGATCGAGCTGCCGAGGACCAGCCCGAGGGGCCGGAAGCCGGCCTCCCGGACCAGCAGGAACTCGTTGACCGACAGGTCGGAGGTGAAGATCGAACCGGGCCGTCCTGGCTGCAGCTCGGCCAGCCGCGCCATGGCGTCGTGCGGAACGCCCGCGGCATCCAGTTCGGTCGCGATGTTCCCCTGGTCGGTCATGCTCTCTCCTGTCAGATCCGGATCCTGGCCGCCTGGCGGCGCTGCGGGTCGAGCGACATGACGGCCAGCGTGGGCCCGCTGTGCCGCTGCTCCGCACGGGTGAACCGGGTGATCGCGGTGCCGATGGTGGTGGCCTCGACGATGTGATCGCGGCGGCCCTCCATGGCCGGGCACTCGCGTTCCCGGACGCGCATCTCCATGGCGGCGATCACCACGCCCTCGCCGCCGAGCCGTTTGACGTCGCGTTCCAGTTGCTGGCGCGAATCGTGCCTGGCGTCGTTGACCAGTTCGGTCCAGCCGGTGACCTCGGCGTTGCCCGACCCCCACCGGGTCTGGCCGACGGTCATCCAGTCGTCGTGCCGGGAGCCGATCGAGATGCCGAGCGCGAGCCCGGCGGGTACCCAGCCCTTCATGATCAGCTTGGCGAAATCCTGGCCGGTCAGGTCGGAGGTGAACGGCCGCCGCGGGCGGCCGCCGCGGCTGGGCCAGGCCGACACGGGCGGGAAGCCGGGCGCGCGGATGGCCGTGCCGATCGCCTTGAACTCCAGGCCGCCGGCCGGGAAAGGCCCGATGGTCAGCCGGACGCCGACCACCCCGTGCCCGCCGAGTTCCTCGCACTCGGCCGTCATCCGGTCCAGGGCCTTGTGCCGCGCCTCGTACATCGCCTGGACCAGCGGGGCGAACGAGCCGAAGCCGCCGCGCGAGGACACCTGGGTGGAGGTCCGGACGGGGATGGCGGCGCCGTAGCCCCAGGAACCCCAGGCACCCGGGCAGTTGTAGCCGCCGGCGTAGCCGATGTTGTAGACGCAGGCGCCGAGCACCTGGCCGACCGGCTCGAAGCCCACGCTGCGGATCGCGGCGAACTCATCGGACGTCAGCGCCGAGCCCCAGGTGCCGCTGCTCCGGATCTCCGCCATCCGGGCTTCGGCCACGGCCGGCAGTTCATCGCTCACGGCCCTAGCCTAATAGCGCGGGACGGCTAGTTTTGCGCGTCCCACTCCTCATTCCTGCGCTGTACGGTTTCCAGCGCGCGGGCGGCCTCCTCCCTGGTGGGGTAGGGGCCGAGCCGGTCCTTGCCCGGGGTGGGACCGTCGTCGTCCTCCACGGTGTGGTACTTGAGGCTGTACCACCATCGCTTTGCCTGTTCCGCATCCATGCACATTAGACTCGCAAAGCATGGCGACAGTGCTGCATCCGGGCCGGCTTTCTCCCACCCGCCAGGTTCCCGCGGAGATCACGCGGCCGGAATACGTGGGCAAGAAGCGTCCCAAGACCGGCGAGCCGGACGTCAAGACGCCCGAGATCATCGCGCGGATGCGCGTGGCCGGCAAGCTGGCCGCCCAGGCACTGGCCGAAGTGGGTGCGCATGTAGCCCCTGGCGTCACAACCGATTACCTGGATCAAGTAGGCCACGATTTCCTCGTGAGCCACGGCGCTTACCCGAGCACGCTGGGATACCGGGGCTACCCGAAATCGCTGTGCACCTCGCTGAACGAGGTGATCTGCCATGGCATCCCGGACGACACATTGATCAACGACGGCGACATCGTCAACGTCGACATCACCGCCTTCATCGGCGGGGTGCACGGCGACACCAACGCCACGTTCTGCGCCGGCGACGTGGACGAGGAGTCCCGGCTGCTGGTGGAGCGCACACACGAGGCGATGATGCGCGGCATCCGCGCGGTGGCGCCGGGCCGTCCGCTGAACGCGGTGGGCCGGGTGATCGAGTCGTACGCGCGGCGGTTCGGCTACGGGGTGGTGCAGGACTTCACCGGGCACGGCATCGGCCGGACTTTCCATTCCGGGCTGATCGTGCCGCACTACGACGACCCGAACAACAACGTGATCATGGAACCGGGGATGACGTTCACCATCGAGCCGATGCTCACCCTGGGCACCATCGACTACGACATCTGGCCAGACGGCTGGACGGCGGTGACCAAGGACCGCAGGCGCACCGCGCAGTTCGAGCACACGATCCTGGTCACCGACGACGCCTACGAGATCCTGACGCTCCCCTAGGCGCCGCGCGCCCGGGCGTGCAAGGTGATCGAGTAGCCCGCGCCGCGGCCGCGCAGCCGGTGTCGCCGGCCGTGCACCCGGGTCGGGCCGGGCCGCAGTATCGCGCTGCCGGGCGCGCCCTCGGTGGCCTCGCCGGCGATGACCGTGGCCGCGTCGCATTCGCAGTCCTGCCCGGCGTGGCCGGGCGGCAGGACCACCAGCCAGGCACCGTACTCCGGCTGATCTTCGATCTCAATCCGGACCGAACGGTCTGGGTCGAAGTGGACCAGCTCCCACCAGCGCTCCGGGGTGGCGGCGAGCATCCGCAGCCGGCCGGCCAGCGTGCCGAGCGTTACCGGGGAGGCTGGCCGGCTGAGCGGCCTGGCGGCCGGCTGGGCGGGAACGAGCAGGGTGGCGCCGGCCAGGATGGCGATTTCCGGGGCCGCGGACATATCTGCGGTCAACTCTGCGGTCAACGGGATTCCTTCGTGCAGGACCGCGCTGGGCGGCCACGACGGCGACAACGGTCAGCTGGAAGTCGTTGTCAGCGACAACACGAAGGACAGAGCGCGCGCGTAAGCATCGCGGTGACACCGTGATGGCGGGTGGCGCGGCCTGGCATGCCACATAGCATACCCGCCGGATGGGCGCGTGCGCATCATGTTGCCCGGTCGAGACGCCCGATCGCGTCGCGTGCCGCGTCCTCGCGGACGCCAGCGCCTGCCTGGCCGCCCGCCGCCCAGGCGGCGGCGCACAGCGCGCGCAGGCCGTCGATGCGCTCGCCATCACCGGTCAGCTCCAGCCGGTCCCCGGCCAGGCGCGCGGTCCAGCCGCCGCAGCCGAACGCGCCGTCGTCCCCGGTGACCTCCGGATGCGGCTCGAGCAGGCCGCTCAGACCCTCGGCCAGGTAGGAGGGGCGCTGCGAGGGCGGCGCGAGCACCGCCTCGGCCGGGCTGGTCACCCCGGTCAGCACGAGCATGCTGTCCGCACCGACCCGGTGGGCGGCCTCGATGTCGGTGTCCAGCCGGTCGCCGACGACGAGCGGGTTCCTGGCGCCGGTCCGCAGCACCGATTCCCGGTGCAGGGGTGGCTCGGGCTTGCCCGCCACCAGCGGCCTGACCCGGGTCGCGGTCGTGATGACCTGGATGAGCGACCCGTTTCCCGGCTGGCGGCCGCGCCGGCCGGGCAGCGTGCGGTCGCCGTTGGACGCGACGAACAGCGCCCCGGCGGCGACCGCGAGGCCGCCTTCGGCCAGCATCGAGTAGCTGATATCGGGCGCGTAGCCCTGGACCACCGCGCGTGGTTTCTCGATGGCGGTGCTGACCGGGCGCAGGCCGCGTTCCCGCAGCGCGGCCCGCAGGCCGCTGCCGCCGATGACCAGGACCGGGGCGCCCGCCGGGAGGCGTTCGGCCAGCAGCCGGGCGGCGGCCTGCGCGGAAGTCACCACGTCTTCCGGTGCGGCCGTGACGCCGAAGCTGGTCAGCAGCGCGGCGATGGCGGCCGGGGTGCGGAAGGCGTTGTTCGTCACGTACGCCAGCCGCATCCCGGCCGCGTCCGCCTTGCGCAGCGCCTCGGCCGCGCCCGGGATGGCGGCGCCGCCCAGGTAGACCACCCCGTCCAGGTCGAGCAGGGCGACGTCGTACACGGAATCGAGGGGGTCGGCGCTGCCCCGCGGCGCCTGGACGCTTCTCATCCGGCCCCGCCTTCCTTACTGGCGCGCAAGGTGGCCCGCACCGAGCGCAGGGCCTCGGTGTAGTGCGCGGCGTCAGGCCGCATGGCCGCGGCGAGAGCCAGGTACTCGGCCGCGGCGGCGTGGTTCCCGTTCCTGGCCAGGGCGAGCCCGAGCCCGAAGTTCGCGTAGTCGTCCGACGGGCTCGCCTCCACGATCACGCGGAAATTGGCCGCCGCCTCGGCGTACCGGCCCGCGTCGAACTGGGCCCGGGCGAGGGCCTCCCGGACGCTGCGGGAGCCTGGTTCGGCCGTCGAAGCACGCTGCAGGACCTGGGCCGCGGCCGCGGGGCTGCCGCGGCCCAGAAGCTCCATGCCGCGCCGGTACCAGGCGTGCACATCGTCCGCAGATTCTTCGGGAAGGGGCTGGCCAGGGAAGTTTTCTTCCGGATGGGAATCCTGGCTCGCGCTAGATCCTTTTGACATGTTGTGCACGCCCTTCCGTCCGACTCTGGTTCCGGCCTCGTGCTGGCGCCCTTCCGCGGCATCCGTTATGCCCGTGACCGGGTAAGCGGCATCGCAAACGTCACTTCCCCACCGTACGACGTGATCAACGGAGGAATTCTCGATCATCTGCGGGCAGCGGATCCGCATAACATTGTCCGGCTCATCCTGCCAGGTGACGACGCGGACGCGAGCAAGGTGGCGGCCAGCCTGCTCCGCGAGTGGCTGTCCGCCGGCGTGCTCATCCGGGACCGGATGGCTTCGCTGTACATTTACGAGCAGGAGAACTCCGGCTCGGGCGACCGGCAGCGCGGCATCATCGGCCTGGTCCGCCTCGGCCCGCCCGAGTCGGCGGGCATCTTGCCGCACGAGGGCGTCATGCCCGGCCTGGTGGCCGGGCGCCGCGAGCTCATGGCGGCCACGCAGGCCAACCTGGAGCCGATCTTCCTCATCTACGACGGCTCGCAGCCCCGGCACGCGGCCGCGGCCGAGACGGCCACCGAGGTCATCGACCGGGTTGCGGCCGAACGCGCGCCGCTGGTGACCATCACCACCGAGGACGGTGTGACCCACCGGCTGTGGCGGCTCGGCGAGTCCGCCGAGCAGTCCGCCATCACCGCCGACCTGGCCGAGCGCCAGGCCCTCATCGCCGACGGCCACCACCGTTATGCCGCCTACCTGGACCTGCAGGCCGAGATGCGGGCGGCCGGCCTGGGCGCCGGGCCGTGGGACTACGGGCTGGCGTTCCTGGTCGACTCGGCGGCGTACGCACCGCAGCTGGGCGCGATCCACCGGGTGCTGCCCGGCCTGCCGCCGGATCGCGCGGCCGAACTGGCCAAGGCCGCGTTCACCGTGCAGGATCTGCCCGCCGGCCTCAGCCTGGGCGACGCGCTGCGGCAGCTGGCTGCGGCCGGGCAGGAGGGAACCGCGTTCCTGCTGGCCGGCGGCCCGGTGTTCCGCCTGCTCAGCCACCCGGACCCGGCGCAGCTCGCGGCCTCGATGCCGGCCCGCGCGTCCGGGCCCTGGCAGGCCCTCGCCGCGTCGGTCATGCAGCAGCTGCTGCTCGGCCGGCTGTGGGGGATCACCGACAGCGAGCGCGACGTGCTCATCAACCACGACGCGGCCGACGCGGTGCGAGCGGTGTCCGGGGACGCCACCGCCACCGACGTGGCCGAGCGGTGGCCGGGCGCATCCGCCGCGGCTTCCGGGGGCGGGGGGACCGCGGTGATCTCGAACCCGGCTTCCTTCGAGGCCGTCGCCCAGATCGCGGCGCACGGGGAGAGAGTGCCACGTAAATCCACCTCGTTCGGCCCCAAACCGCGCACCGGTCTGGTCCTGCGCACGTTCGGCCCGGCCGACTGACTACGGACCTTAGTCCTGCTCCTCGCCCTGGAGGTCGCCCTCTTCGAGACCGTCTTCTTCGAGATCGTCGAACTCGATGCCGTCGAGCTCGTCGAGCCGGTCAGCCGCGTCGGTCTCGCCGCCGGTGTCGGCCTCGGCTGCCCGGGCGAATGCATCCCGGGCCTCGTCCGCGCGCCCGGCCGCCAGCAGCGCGTCTGCGTAGGCGTAGAACAGCCTGGCTGACCAGGGCCGCACCCGGCCGCTTGTCAGTTCGGGGACCTGCAAGGCCAGGACCGCGGCCGCCGGCAGACCCTGGTCCCGGCGGATGCCCGACTCGACGATGCCAAGCTCGATCTGCGTGGCCCGGTCCAGGTCGGCGGTGTTCGCCTCACGCACCAGCGCGAGTGCCCGGTCCGGCCTGCCGAGCGCCCGCTCGCAATCGGCCATGATCGGCAGGTAGTCGTCCCGCCCGGTCATCCGCCGCGCGGCCCGGAGCTCGGACAGGGCTTCGGCCCAGCGCCCGGCCCGGTAGGCGGCGATGCCGCAGGCCTCCCTGACCACGCCGACGCGTGCGGCCAGGCGCTTGGCGGCCTGGGCGTAGCGGTAGCTGTCCTCGAGGTCTTCCGCCAGGCCGGCCGCCACCAGGTAGCGGGCAACGCTGTCGGCCAGGTCGTTCGGCAGGCTGTGCAGCTGGGCGCGTGCTTCGGGGTCAAGTTGCTGTGCGCTGATCGAGTCGGGAAGCTGTGGCCCGGTTTCGTAGCCAGGTCTTGCCAGGGCCTCGTCCCGGCCGGCCGACGGACGCGAGCCGCCGGGGCGTCCCGGGCCCCGGCCGCCGCCCTGGGCACGGCTGCCGCCCTGGGCACGGCTGCCGCCCTGGGCACGGCTGCCGCCCTGGGCACGGCTGCCGCCCTGGGCACGGCTGCCGCCCTGGGCACGGGATGGCCACGACGCCCGCTCTTGTCGGCCGTCGCGCGGAGATATCCCGGGCCGGTCTCGCTGCGGCCGTCCGGCGGTGCCACCCTGACCGCGGCCTGCCTGACTGCGGCTTGTCCGGGCTGCCGGTCCGCCGGCGCCCGGCCGTGAAGCACGGCTAGGGCCGGCGCCCCGATCGTCACCCTCGCCCGGGCGCGCGCCGTCGCCGTCGCCGTCGGCGGGCCAGCGCCGCCCGCTCCGCGCCGGGGTACCGTAGCGGCCCTGCGAGCTGTGCCGGAGCCTGCCGCCTGCCCGCGCCGGAGTGCCGCCGCCTGCCCGCGCCGGAGTGCCGCCGCCTGCCCGCGCCGGAGTGCCGCCGCCTGCCCGCGCCGGAGTGCCGCCGCCTGCCCGCGCCGGAGTGCCGCCGCCTGCCCGCGCCGGAGTGCCGCCGCCTGCGCGCGCGGAAGTGCCGCCGCCTGCGCGCGCGGAAGTGCCGCCGCCTGCGCGCGCGGAAG
>Ga0335076_10000779_pt1 | contig 29996 bp, 27 predicted proteins | sample Lox_Sample_25_FD_206717 | JGI IMG/M metagenome (GOLD analysis project Ga0335076, IMG submission 206717) | Soil microbial communities from Loxahatchee National Wildlife Refuge, Florida, United States - Lox_Sample_2.5 | ecosystem: Environmental > Terrestrial > Soil > Wetlands | place: USA... | reverse complement strand
TCGTCCTCTCCGAGGGCGCGGTGATGATCGACTTCGCCGGTCCGTGGGAGGTCTTCCAGGACGTCTACCTGCCGCACCGCGGGAAGGACATGGACGAGCAGATGCCGTTCCGGCTCTACACGGTCGCAGGGACGAAGGCGCCGATCCGCATCTCGGGGGGCCTGCAGGTGGTTCCGGACTACACGTTCGGCGACGCGCCGGCGCCGAGGGTCGTCGTCATCCCGGCGCAGGGCGGCGCGACGCCGAAGATGCGCGAGTGGATCCAGAAGGCCGCCGGCCACGCCGACATGGTGATGTCCGTGTGCACGGGCGCCTTCGTGCTGGCCGACACGGGCCTTCTGCATGGCAAGTCGGCGACCACGCACCACGGCGCGTACAAGGCGTTCGCGATGAAGTTCCCGGACGTGCGCCTCGAAAAGGGCATGCGGTTCGTCGAGAACGGGCACCTCGCGACGGCGGGCGGCCTGTCCTCGGGGATCGACCTCGCGCTGCGCGTCGTCGAGCGGTACTTCGGCAGGGACGCGGCCGAGCAGACCGCGTTCCAGATGGAGTACCTCGGTGAGGGCTGGACGAAGCCGCAGGTCAACGCGGTCTTCGCGGTGCGCAAGGCCTCGACCGGCGCGGAGCCGCTGTGCCCCGTCTGCGACATGGAGGTCGACAAGGCTTCCGCGCCGACGTCCGTTTTCGAGAAGAAGACCTATTACTTCTGCTCGACGGCGCACAAGTCTCAGTTCGACGCCAGTCCCGGCACGTATCTCGGGCCCTGAACGTGATGTAACCGCATCTTGCGGAGCGGCGCCGGTCGCCCCACTCTGACGCGCTCGGGGAGGAGCGATGCCGCGACTGCTGATCATCCAGGCGACGGGCTACCGGACGTACGGAAGCCGGGAGCGGTACCGCCTCCGCAAGCGCAAGCTGGTCGGCGCGGTGCTGCCCTACCTCGGAGCCCTCGCGCCGAAGGAATGGGACGTCGCGCTCGTCGACGACGCGACGGAGGAGGTCGACTTCGCCGCGGACGTGGACGTCGTGGCGTTGACCCTCCGGACCGTCACCTCGCTGCGCGGCTACGAGATCGCCCGCCGGTTCCGCGACCGGGGCGTCACGGTGCTCATGGGCGGACCGCACGCCACGTTCCACGCGGAGGAGATGCTGGCCCACGCCGACGCCGTCTGCGTCGGGGAGGCCGAGGGCGTCTTCCCCGAGATGCTCGCCGACGCCGCCGCGGGCCGGCTCCGGAAGCTCTACCGCCGCGACACGCCGGCGCCGCTCGCGCAGATGCCCGAGCCGCGCTGGGACCTCCTCGATCCGTCGAAGTACGTGTTCTACCGGCCCTACGTCATCCAGTACTCCCGCGGCTGCCCCTACACGTGCGACTTCTGCGCCGAGCGGCGGCTGAACGGCGACTTCGGCTACCGGGTGCGCCCCGTCGAGGAGGTGGTCGCCGACGTCCGGCGCTGCGGCAGCCGCCACATCTTCTTCGCGGCGAGCCAGTTCGCGGGTGACAAGGAGCACGCGATGGCGCTCATGGAGGCGCTGATCCCTCTGAAGATCCGGTGGTCGACGCTGATCTCGGCGCACTTCTGTCTCGACCGCGACTTCCTCGAGCTCGCGCGGCGCTCGGGGCTGCTCCACGTGAACATGGGCATCGAGTCGATCGATCAGAAGACGCTCCGGTCGATGCGCAAGGGCTTCAACCGCGTCGGCAGCTACGAGGAGCTCCTGAAGAACCTGCGGCGCGCCGGGATCAGCTACTCCCTCAATTTCGTTTTCGGGTCGGACGAGGAGGAGGAGGACGTCTTCGAGACGACGCTGCAGTTCCTGGAAGAGCAGAAAGCCGAGACCGCCTACTTCAACCTCCTCGCGCCGCTGAAGGGCACGCCGCTCCACGAGCGCTTCCGGTCGGAAGGGAGGCTCCTCGACGAGGAGAACATGGAGCGCTGGCCGGGGCTGACGTGCCACTTCCGCCCGCTCCGCTACTCGCCCGAGGAGCTCGTCTCCCGCGTGGCCCGGATCCGCCGCGACTTCTACCGTTTCGGGTCGGCGGTGCGCCGCCTGCCGATCCCGTTCCGACAGTCCCACTGGGCCGCCTGGAACCTGCACTTCCTGCAGAGCAAGGTCGCCGGCAACCTGGACCGCATGAAGGATTTCACGGAGTTCTAGGCCGCGGCGAGGGGTGCCCTCGCCCCTTCCTCTCTCCCGGAGAGGGGTGAGCCGTCACGGCAGAGAGCGCAGGTACATCGCGATCGACTGCGCGTCCTCGTGGCTCATGCGGAACGGCGGCATCGGGAGCTGCGGCCGGTTGCCGTCCCGGCCGATCCCCGTCTCGAGAAGGCGGACCAGCGCGTCCTCGGAGTGGTCGGCGAGCTCGCGCAGGTCCGGCGTCCGCAGGGCGAACTCGACGCCGGGGTAGGGCGAGCGGAGTGGCATCGGCGCGCCGCGGAACTCCTGGCCCTCGATGATCCGCCCGGATCCGTCGCGCGGCGAGTGGCACTGCACGCACATCGCCACGTCGTGCGTGAGGTAGCGGCCTCGCTCGAGCGACGCGCCGGCCGACGCCGGGGGCGTGCCGCCGCGGCGGTCGCTCTGCCCGCTTCCGGCCGCGCGGACGACCGTGCCGATGCCGAAGGCGACCGCGAGGCCGAGGACGAGGACGAAGGAACCGAGCCGCGCGCGGCGGGCACGCGCGGGCGTTTCGATGACGTCCGCGATTCTCATGCCCCGGGACGCAGCACGAATCGTGCCTTCGCCGCGAGGTTCCGGCGGCGGACGGTTACGCCGGCAGCCCGCTCCCGGCGCCGGGCCGCTGGCCGTTCCTGCGGAAGACCAGGTAGAGGGCGGGAGCCGTGGTCACCGCGCCCAGCGCGAACAAGGCGGTACCGAGCCGCTTGCGCCGGCGGTTTCCCAGGCGCGACGCGACGAGGAGCGCGACGCCCGCGCCGAGGGCGACGCGGGTCGCGACGATGAATCCGAACTGCCGGTAGGAAAGGTCGATTCTCTTCATGGCGTGCCGAGGATACTCCGCTCGAGAGACTCCCTTAGGGACCGAGATACGTGACGTGGCAGTAGGTGCCGAGCCGCACGTTGTAGGCGAGATACCAGCCGGGGTGCTCCGGATCGTCGTAGATCGCCACCTCGTCGCTGTCCCAGAGCCAGTCTCCGCAGCCGGTGTCGAACGGAGCGAGCGCGAAGTAGCCGGAACCGACCCAGAAACGGCCCGGGCCGCCGCCGCGGAGGCGGAACACGTGATTCGGGCCGAAGCCTCCCTCGTACCGGCCGTGCGGCCACGGGTGGTCGAGGTGGAATCGCGCGTCGCCCTGCGCCTCGTGTCCCTCCCAGCGGTCGCCGTCCGGGTTGACGCGGTGCGAGTGCGACTCGGTCCCCCCGTGCTCCTCGTGCGCCTGCGGCGCGGCCTCGCGGCGCGGGCTCTCCGCGACCGGACCATGCGGCGGAACATACCGCTGGGGCGCGGCGGCTCGCAGCGGAGCCGCGGGGGGCGGCGGCTGCTGCCGCTCGTGCTCCTGGTCGTGCTCCTGAGCGAGCGAAGGCAGCGCGGCGAGAGCGAGAGAAGCGACGGCGCACAGCGCCGCGCGAAGGAGAAGGGTTTCGAGGCGGGAGCGATGGATCGAGCGAACGGACATGACGGCCTCCGCGGCACCAACTCGCAAGATTCCTGCCAGCTGGACCCGATGCTAGGCTCGGTGGGTTGCTCGAGACTCTTCGCCGTCTCCTCCGCCGTGTGCCGCGGCCCCGGCTCGATCCCGACGGACGGCGATCGCTGCCCGGTCGATGCAACGTGTGCGGCCTCGACACCTTCTTCCTCTACGACGATCCCGCGCTCTATCGCGAGTCACTCGTGTGCGTTCATTGCCTGACGACGAGCCGCTATCGCTCGATGGCGCGAGGACTGCTTCAGGCGTTCGGGCGCCTCGCTGGCATCCGCGCGGCGAGCCTGGCGACGTTGCCTTCCCGATCGCGCGCCCGGCGCCTCGCGGTGTACGACACGCAGGTGGCCTTCGATGCCGGTGGGTCGGCGTATCCCATTCCCGATCTCCTCGCGCGGTGCTCGTGGATCGACCTGTCCGTCTCCCGCTGGAGGGGGGACCTCCCGCTCGGGACGCCGCTCGGTCCGCGCGTGACGAACCAGAGCCTCGAACGGCTCACCTTTCCCGACGCGGCCTTCGACGTCGTCCTGACGAGCGACGTGATGGAGCACGTGCGGCTCGAGGAGCCTGCGCACCGCGAGATTCGCCGCGTGCTCAAGCCGGGCGGCCTCTACCTCTTCACCGTGCCGCACTTCCGCGACCGTCCGACGATCGAGCGGGTGCGCGTCGTCGATCCGGGCGATCCATCGCGCGACCTCGACGTGCTGCCTCGCGAATACCACGGCGACGCGAACTCCGAGGAGGGCCGCGCGCTCGCCTACCGTTCGTTCGGAATCGACCTCGACGAGAAGCTGCGCCGCCTCGGCTTCAAAGTCGTCTACGAGAAGCGGGACCTGCCCGAGCTCGGAATTCTGAACACCGAGCTCTTCTCCTGTGTCGTGACCGGTCCGCCTACGGCTTGAGCCCGCCCGGCCACCAGTTCCAGCGGCCCGCGAGGCGGAGCAGCGCGGGCCCGATGACCATCCGCACGGCGATCGCGTCGATCAGGACGGCGACCGACAGCGCGAAACCGAGCATCTTGATCGGAAGGAAGCTCCCGAGGGTGAACGCCGCGAACACCGCGATCATGATGGCGGCCGCGCTCGTGATGACGGTGGCGGTTCGCGCCAGCCCCTCGGCGATCGCGGCCGACTCGCCGAGCCCGGTCCGACGCGCCTCGGCGACTCGAGCGACGAGGATCACCTCGTAGTCCATCGAGAGCCCGAACACGATGCAGAAGACGAGCACCGGGATGATCGGAAAGATGCTGCCGGTCGGCCCGTCGAGGCCGAACCAGCGCGCGCCGTACCCCTCCTGGAACACGAGGACGAGCGCCCCGAAGGAGGCGCCCACCGACAGCAGGTTCAGGAGCACCGCCTTGACCGCGACGAGGAGCGAGCGGAAGCCGGCGAACAGCGCGAAGAACGTGCACCCCACGACGAGGACCACGACCCGCCGGAAGTGCCGCGCCACGACGTCCTCGTAGTCGGCGTCGAACGCGGGCCGGCCGCCGACGCTCATCCGCGTGCCGGGGAGTCCCGTGATCGCCACGGCGTTCCACGTGCGCAGCTCGCGCGCGAGCGCTCCCTGCTCGCGCGGGTTGAGGCGCTCGGCGGGAATGGACTCGAAGAGGGTGGCGCTTCCGTCGCTCGCCTCGAGAGTCCGGCGGACGGCCGGCGACAGGAGCGGCAGGAACCGCAGCCCGTCCGGACGGTCGAAGATCGCGGGCAGGCACTGGATGCGTTCGAAGCGATCGTCCGACTTCAACTTCCGGTACAGCTTCACCGCCGCGTCCCAGCCCTCCTCGCTGTCGAGCTTCACGCCCGGCGGGAGGTCGAGGACGATCCGCAGCGAGTGGATCAGGTTCTCGCGGCCCATCGTCTGCAGCGCGTGGTAGGCGCGGACCGACTCCGAGCCCTTGGGCAGCCAGTCTCCGAACGGAATCCCGGTGTCGAGCCGCCGCGCCTGCGCGGCGAGGAGAAGAAGAGGGGCCGAAGCGATCGCGAGGGCGAGCACGGGCCAGCGCGTGATGCGGCGCCCCCAGTGCCGCCACCGATCCGAGCCCTCCGCGGCGCGGACGGGGCTCGCGCGGCGGAGGCGCAGCCAGTCGATCCGGTGGCCGAGGAGGGCGAGCACGGCCGGGAGCAGCGTCACGGACAGGAGCAGGGCGAAGAGCGTCACGAGCAGGCCCGCCAGCCCGACGGAGCTCTGCTCCGAGAGCGGGATCGTCAGGAGCGCGGCGAAGCCGATCGTGACCGGGAACGCCGAGAGGAGGATCGTCCATCCGGCGCGGCGCGCGGCCTCCTCGCCCGCGGCCCGGGCGGAGCCCCGCGTCGCGAGGGCCTCGCGGAAACGGCTCACGGTCAGCAGGGCGTAGTCGACGCCGAGCCCCAGTCCGATCATCGACGTGATGGTCTGGATGAATATCGAGATCGTGAAATAGCGCGCGAGCCAGCCCGCCACTCCGAGGGCGAGCGCGATCGAGAAGAGGCCGACGCCGAGTGGAAGGACCGCGGCGAGCGCGCCCCCGAAGGCGAGGAGCAGCAGCAGGAGCGTGAGCGGAAGGACCCGGAGCTCCGCGGCGCGCGCGTCGGCCGCGCTCGCGATCCGCAGGTCGAAGTTCAGCGGCACCTCGCCGGTCCAGCCGAGCCAGACCTTCGGAAAAGACGGCCTCAGTTTTTCGGTGAGCGCGCGCGTCGTGTCGCGAAGACCCGGCAGGAGGTCTTCGACGGGCTTGCCCTTCGAGTCGAGCCCGACGACGACGAGGAAGCCGCCGCTCCTGCCGGCGAAGATCGGGTCGCGCGTGTCGAGGGACGAGAGCGTGCCCGCGACGCCCGGCACCTTCTTGATCTCCCGCACGATCGTCTCGAGCGCCTCGCGGCCCTCGGACGTCGTCGGGACCGGCACGCCCTCGACGACGAGCAGGACGCGATCCGTGAACGGCGAGCGGAATCGACGCTGCAGGTCGTCGTGGACGCGCTGCGCCTCCTCATTGGGCATTTGCGCCGCGACTTCGAGCCGACGCTCGATGTGGATCGCCTGCGGCACGAGGACGGCCGCCACCGCGAGCCAGATCGCGGCGAGCAGCCACGGATGCCGGACGACCGCGCCCGGCCAGCCGGAGGCGAAGGCCCGGAGAGAGCCTCGGCGCGCCGGGTCAGCGGGCACGCAAGATCCCGGTGGCGCGCGGCCGTCTCATTCGCGAGGGATCATGGCATGCCCTCTCCGATCCGGGAACTCGTTTTCCGGAGAGCGCGCTACCAGCGCTGGGGAATCTTCTCGAGATGCTCGGTGTCGTAGCCCCATGCCGTGATCCGGGAGACCATCGTGTCGTAGTCGGCGTCGGAGACGACGGGCGTCCGCGCCATGATCCACACGAAGTCGCGGCCGTTGCGGGCGATGATCGCCTCGGAGTAGTCGGGACTGACGTACGCGATGAGGTACTCGGCGAGGATCGGGCCGAACTGCAGGCCCCACTTCGCGTTCGATCCGTCGTCGCCGACGTAGCCGTGCGGCGTGAGCGTCTTCTCCTTCCCATCGAAGCCACCCTCGCGGTACTTGAACGTGGTCGAGATCGTGCCGTCGGCGTTCAGCTGGTACGTCTGGACCGCGTTGTAGGCGCTCTTGACGAACGGCGTCGGAATTTGAGCGATCACGTACCACTCGCCCATGAAGCGCTCCAGGTCCACCTGCGGCACGCGAATCGGCTCGAGGCGCCCCGAGCGGCAGCCGAGCCAGGGCCCCGAAAGGGCCACGACCAGCAGCGCGGCGAGGCGGCGGCGGCGCACGGCCACGCCAGTGTAGCGGGTCGGGATGCGGAGGAACGGTGAAAACGCGCGGGCGTTGAGCGGGGCGTTATAGAGTCTCCGGACCGGCCGCGTCCGGCCGCTCCATTTGAAAGAGGAGTTCGCATGGGCAAGAAGCTGACCGTCCTCGGTGTGTGCCTCGTGATTCTGACCTCCATTTTCGGCTGTTCGTCCTCGGCTTCGACGACGCCGCCGAAGGGTGGCGTTCATGCGGTCGACGGCCCGAAACCGATCGTCGTCTACTCCGCCTGGGCCCTCAACATGCTGGGCGGCGGCGGTGGAACGACCGTGACGATCGGCATCTACCGCTGGTCCTCGGACGCGGAGCGTACGGCCCTGGTCAATATTTTGAAGACCGAGGGCAACGAACAGCTCGTCGCGGACATGAGCCAGCTTCCCCAGGTGGGCTACATCTACACGCAGGGCACGCTCGCCTACGCGCTCTTCTATGCCCGTGAGAACACCCTTCCGGACGGCACGAAGCAGGTCGTGCTCGCGACGAACCGGCCGATCTCGTTCGGGGGCGCGGTCGCGCCGGGGGCGATGCAGAAGTACGACCTCGGCGTCGTCGAGATGCGCTTCGACAAGAGCGGCAAGGGCGAGGGCAAGGTCATCGGCCAGGGCATGGCCTCGATCGACAAGGACACGGGCAAGATCGAGGTCAACAACTACATGGGCCAGCCGACGCGGCTCATGCAGATCAAGGAAGAGAATCCCTAGCGTTCCGGCGCAACTCTCCTCTCCTAAGGGGGCGGTGCAGGGAGGCTGCGGCGTCCCTTTCGTTTTCGGCTACCTTTTTTCTCGAAGGAGGCTCCGATGCGAAACCGTTGGAACGTTCGCCCGTCGCTCGGCCTCATGCTCGCCGTTTCTCTCTTTGCCGCCGTCGCGTTGCCGGCGCAGGAGCGCTCGGGAGACAAAGGCGAGACGGCCGAACAGAAGAAGCTGAGGGACCGGTCCACGGCGCCCGGGGCGGCGGACATGGATGCGGCCGCGACCTTCGACGCCCTCCTTTCGAAGAAGGACAGATCGGCGTTCTCCGAGCGCAAGGGCGCGACGGTGGAGGGCTGGGTCGTGCAGGTCGAACGCGAGGAGGACGGCGATGTCCACCTGGCGCTCGCGCCCGAAAAGGGCGGGGCCGACACGAAGAAGTGGGTGATCGTCGAGGTTCCCACCGCGTGGCAGAAGAAGTCTGCGTCCTTGAGCGAAAGCGCGCTGCGCCAGCTCGTGGGAGCGAAGGTGAGAGTCACGGGCTGGCTGTACTACGAGCCCGATCCGGATCAGCCCGATCCGCGGGGAACGCGCTGGGAGCTCCACCCGGTGACGGCGGTCGCGCCAGCGAAATAGGCGGCCGAAAACGAAACGGACCGCGCCCCCGGAGCGAGCGCGGTCCGCGAATGAGGCTCGGACGCGCGCTACTGCTTCGGCGCGCCTTCCTTCGACGCGCGGTACCCGGCCTTGATCGCGTCCTGCTCGGTCATGAACTTGCCTTCCTTGGTCTTGCCGTACCACTGGTCTCCCTCGTAGTGGTAGACCTTGGTCGCGGTGTTGACCCAGACCATCCCCTTGGCGGGAGCCTGACGCGCCTCCGTCGGACCGCTCGCCGACTCGGACGCCTTCGGCGCCATCTTCTGGGATCCGGTGGACGCGGGCGCGGACTCCCGGGTCGCTTCGGCCGGAGCCGAGGCCCTCTTCGATGTCGCGCTCGAAGACGAGGCCGCCGAGGCCGAGCTCACCGTGACCATGGAGGAGATCTTCGAGATCGTGCTCGCGGACACGCCCGCCTTCGAAAGGTCCGAGACCGACGCGTAGGGACGTCCCGAGACGATCTTCTTCGCGGTGGCGGATCCGACGCCGGGGAGCGCCTCGAGCTCCTTCTCCGACGCGGTGTTCAGGTCGACCGGCGAGGCCGGCGCCTCCTTGCCGCCGCTCTTCGAGGCCGTGGACTCCTTCGACGACTTCTCGGCGCTCGCCGACTTCGACGAGGCCGCCGGCTTCTCGGACGCCATCGACTTCTCGCTCGACGCGGCCTTCTCGCTCGTCGCCTTCTCCGTGGACTTCGCCTTCGACTTCGAGACCGTCACCATCGACGAGATCTTGTCGATCGTGGACGCCGGGACTCCCGCCTTCGAGAGATCGGCGACCGAGGCGTACGGCCGGCCGTCGATGATCTTCTTCGCGTACGCGGAGCCGATGCCGGGCAGAGCCTCGAGCTGCTCCTGCGTGGCGGTGTTCAGGTCGACCTTCGAGGATTTGCTCTTGGCCGCGAAGCCCTGCGCCGCCGGCAGGAGGAGCAGCGCCGCGACGACGGCGAGGAACCGGTGCACTCGAACCTTCGAATGAGACATGGTGGTCGTCTCCTTTCAGAGGCGAAGCTTCTCTTCACTCCGATGAACGGGGGATGAACGGGTCGGGAAACGAAGGAGCCGGCTAGACCGGAATCATCACGGCCGGCGTCCCCTTCAACCTGTGGATGATCCGACCGAGCCGCACGTTCAAGCCATGCCGGCGGTCCAGGAAGGGGAGGGGCGGCGGCTGCCGGACGCCCAGGCGCCGGCGCATCCGGAGGAGCACGAAATTGTCGGGCGAGGCGCGCAGCCCCTTCTCCACGGCCTCGATCGCCTCCTTGCGGGACTTGCCGACGAGGTGGATCTGGGCCAGGCACCAGAAGATGTGGGGATTGCGCGGATCCGCGTACTGGGCCTTCCGGCAGAGGTCGAGGCCGAGCTTCATCTCCTTCGTCTGCGCCAGAGACAGCGCGTAGCTCGCCATCGCGGAGGCGGGGACGTTCTCCCGACGAACGGAGAACCGGCGCACGTACTCGCTCAGGAGCTCCCGGGCCTGGGTCCACTGCTCGCGCTTGGTTGCCTCGCGGCCCTCTTCGAGCAGTTCTTCGTCGGCGTACTCCTGAAAATCCATGAAACCTCCCGCGCCGGACGGCGCCGTCCTCATTCTAAGGCAGGGGGCAACTGTCCGGTCGGACGGGTCGGGCTTCCGCTTCCTCCACGGCCCGGCCCACGCTTGGCGTGCTCCGTGCCATGGGCGCGGCGTTTCCTCGCCGCTTCTTCCACGGCCCGGCCCACGCTTGGCGTGCTCCGTGCCATGGGGCGCGGCGTTTCCTCGCGGCTTCTTCCACGGCCCGGCCCACGCTTCGCGTGCTCCGTGCCGCGGCGCGCGGCGTTTCCTCGCCGCGCGGGTGCTATCCGAGCTTCTCCTCGAGGATCTTCGCGGCCTGGTCCGCGCGGAACTGCGCGAGCTTCTGCGAGAGCTCGGGGCGCTTGCCCGCGAGCACCGCGACCGCGAAGAGCGCCGCGTTGACCGCGCCGGGCTTGCCGATCGCGAACGTCGCGACCGGAATGCCTCCGGGCATCTGCACGGTCGAGAGGAGCGAGTCGAGCCCCTTGAGCGACGCGCTCTCCATCGGGATGCCGAGGACCGGCAGCGTCGTGTGTGCCGCGGCGACGCCGGCTAAGTGCGCCGCGCCGCCGGCCCCCGCGACGAGCACCTCGATGCCGCGGCCCGCGGCGCCCGACACGTACTCCGACGTCTCCTTCGGCGTGCGGTGCGCCGAGAGCACGCGGCTCTCGCTCGGCACGCCGAACTTCGCGAGCGTTTCGGAGACGTGGCGCATCGTCTCCCAGTCCGACTTCGATCCCATGAGGATGCCGACGAGCGGCGCTCCGGTAGACGTCATGCCGTCATTCTCCCTGACCGAGCGAGAATCCGCGCTCTCCGTCGAACTCGGAGAGGGTCTCGGTCTTCACGAAGTCGAGGCCCGCGTCGGCGATCCGGGAGAGCAGGGCCACGATGTCCTTGTGGCCGACGCCGGTGCCGTTGCCGAGGAATCGGCAGCGGCACTCGTCGGTGCGCGTGATCTCGGGTTGTCCGTCCGGCCACACCTTGATGCCGCGCGAGGTCAGCATCTTCAGCTCGAAGCCGGGCGCCGCGAGCGGCTGGAGCTTCTTCGCGAGAGCGTCGCTGTCGGGATTCGCCCACCCCACGTAGACGTCCACGCCGACGGTGCGCTGCGTGGGCCGCCTCGCCGGCGGGCGCGGCGCGACCGCCGCGGCCGGCCGGCGCGCGGCGCCGTAGCCGACGGCCTTGAGCTTCTGCGGCAGCTTTCCCATCCGCGCGACGACGGCCTCGGCGAACTCCTTCGTGCCGACCTTCTGCCGGCTGACGCCGTCCTTGTGAATGTCGTACGTGTGGACGCCGTCCTCGATCGTGGCGAGCCACGCGTTGTGGACGCGCTGCGCGACGTCGGGCTGCTCGATGTGGACGAGCATCATCACGGCGCCGAGCAGGAGCCCGGACGGGTTGGCCAGGTTCTGCCCCGCGCGGCGCGGCGCGGAGCCGTGGATCGCCTCGAACATCGCGCACCGGTCGCCGATGTTGGCGGAGCCCGCGAGTCCCACCGAGCCCGCGATCTGGGCGGCCACGTCCGAGAGGATGTCTCCGTAGAGGTTCGGCATCACGATGACGTCGAAGGCCTCCGGCGAGTCGGCGAGCTTCGCCGCCCCGATGTCGACGATCCAGTGCTCCTTCTCGATGTCCGGGTAATCCGCGCCGATCTCATCGAACACCTTGTGGAACAGCCCGTCGGTCATCTTCATGATGTTGTCTTTGGTGAAGCACGTGACCTTCTTGCGGCTGTGACGGACGGCGTACTCGAAGGCGTAGCGGACGATCTTCTCGGAGCCGGGGCGCGTGATCAGCTTCAGGCACTGGTAGACGTCGGGGGTCAGCCGGTACTCGATGCCCGCGTAGAGGTCCTCCTCGTTCTCGCGGACGATCACCACGTCCATGATCGGGTGCTTCGTCCGGACGAACGGGTAGTAGGAGACGCAGGGCCGCACGTTGGCGTAGAGGCCGAGCGCCTTGCGCGCCGTGACGTTCAGGCTCTTGAAGCCGCCGCCCTGCGGAGTCGTGATCGGCGCCTTGAGGAACACCTTCGTGCGGCGCAGGGACTCCCAGGCTTCGGGCGCGATGCCGGCGCTGTTGCCGGCGAGGAAGATCTTCTCGCCGATCTCGATCTCCTCGATCGCGAGGCGGGCCCCGGCTTCCTTCAGGATGTGGAGGGTCGCGGCCATGATCTCCGGGCCGATGCCGTCGCCGCGGGCCACCGTGATCGGGACAGGGTTCGACATGATGGTGCTCGTCTCCGTTTCGGCGTCCCTCCGGGACATCCGGAAGGCCCCGAAATTATCATCGGACGCGGAATGGCCGCGGATGATGCATTCGCACTGCTCGCCCGGAAGGTCGCGGCGGCCTCGCGGCTGACCGTCCTGACGGGGGCGGGCGTCTCGGCGGCGAGCGGGGTGCCGACCTTTCGGGGCCCGGGCGGCCTCTGGCGAAATTTTCGACCCGAGGAGCTCGCGACGCCCGAGGCGTTCGACCGGGACCCGAGACTCGTCTGGGAGTGGTACGCGTGGCGGCGCGAGCTCGTCCGGAATGCCTCGCCCAACCGCTCCCACGAGGTTCTCGCGGCCTGGAGCCGGCGGATGCGAGGGTTCCGTCTCGTCACCCAGAACGTGGACGGCCTGCACGAGCGGGCCGGCACGGAGAACGTCGTCCGCTTCCACGGCTCGCTCTGGGAGGTCGCCTGCCGGGCCCGGTGCGCCGGCGCGCCCCGGGCCTGGCGGAACGAGGAGGCTTTCCCGGAGCTGCCGCCCCGCTGTCCCCACTGCGGCGGGCTCCTGCGCCCGGGCGTCGTCTGGTTCGGCGAGCCGATCCCGGCGGCGGCGCTCGAGGCGGCCCGCGAGGCCGTCGATTGCGACGTTTGTGTCGCCGTGGGCACCTCCGCGGTCGTGCACCCGGCGGCCGGGCTCCTGGCGGCGGCGCGGGCCCGCGGGGCCTTCACCGCGGAGATCAATCCGGAGGCGACCCCGGCGACCGGGGCCGTTTCCCTGGCGATTTCCGGGCGCGCGGAGGAGGTCCTGGACGAGGTCGAGAGGCGGCTCGAGCCCGTCTGACGAGCGCCCGGCCGCGATTTCGGGTTTAATCTTACGGATGGTGAAACGGGTCCTCTGGATCTTGCTGGCGATAGCTGTCGCTGTGGCCGGCGCCTGGGGATACGGCGAGCTGGTTCGTCGGGAGAACGACAGCGGGCAGCCGCTGCGCCTGCTCGCGATCGCGGAGGAGCAGAGCCTGGCCGTTTCCTTCTCCCGTCGCGGACGGCTGACGACGCGCGTTCCCGAGGAGGGCGAGACGATCACCGCCGGCCAGGAGGTCGCGCGCATCGAGGAGCCTGGCCTGACCGAGGACGCCACGGACATCGAGCGGCAGATCTCGCAGGTGCAGGCGCGCGACGCGATGCGGCTCCAGGAGATCGAGAAGCTGAAGGCCCAGTCCGCCTCCGTTCAGGCCGACGAGCGGCGCTACGCGAAGCTCGCGGCCGAGGGCGTGGCTCCCGCCGCGATGCACGAGAGCCTCCAGCACCAGCTCGAGGCCATCGCGGCCGACATCCGCGCCCACGAGAAGGAGCAGGGACAGCTCGAGGCCGAACGCGAGGCGCTCGCGGTCCGGCTCGACAAGGTCCGCCACTTCGAGAAGGAAGGCGTGCTCGCGTCGCCCGCGGGCGGCGTCGTGCTGACGCGGCACCACCGGCAGGGCGAATGGGTCGAGCCCGGACAGCCGATCGTGACGCTCCAGATCGCGGAGCCCTACCTCCGCGTCGAGGTGCCCGAGGAGCGGCTGTCCGCGTTCGTCGTCGGGAAGAACGTCACCGTGTGGCCCCAGGCGCGGCCCGACGCGCGCTTCCAGGCGAAGGTCGTCTCGATCAAGCCGCGGTCGGAGTTCGCGACGCGCAAGAACTGGGGCCTCCAGAGCCGCGACCTGCAGACGTTCTCCGTGCGGCTCCAGCCGCTCAACGGAGCGGTGGTCTCGGGCCAGGCCTTCGTCGTCGAAGCGGGACTTCCGGCTCCCAAAGCGTGAGCTCGGCCCGGCCGATCGAGGTCGAGCGGCTGACCCGGCGCTTCGGCGACTTCGTCGCCGACGACGCGGTCTCCTTCTCGGTCGAGCCGGGCGAGATCTACGGCCTCCTCGGCCCCAATGGCGCCGGCAAGACCACGCTCATCCGCATGGTCACGACGCTGCTGCCGCCGACCTCCGGCACGGCGCGGGTCGTCGGCCGTGACGTCGTCCGCGAGAAGTCGGCCGTCCGGCGGCGGATCGGCACGGTCTCGCAAGCGCAGACGACCGACGAGAACCTCACGGTGCGCGAGAACCTCGCGGTGCAGGGAAAGATGTACGGCCTCTGGGGCCGGACGCTGCGCGAGCGCATCGAGCACCGGCTGAAGCAGGTCGGCCTCTGGGAGCGCCGCGACCAGATCGCGCGCCACCTCTCGGGCGGCATGCGGCGCCGGCTCGAGATCGCGCGCGGCGTGCTCCACCGGCCGAGCGTCCTCTTCCTCGACGAGCCGACGACCGGACTCGACCCGCAGAGCCGGCGCGCGATCTGGGACATGTTCGGCGAGCTGCGCGCGCACGACCCGGAGCTCGCGATCATTCTCACGACGCACGCGATGGAGGAGGCGGACCACCTCTGCCACCGGGTCGCGATCCTGGACCAGGGGAAGCTGCTCTGCGAGGACTCGCCGGCGACGCTGAAGCGCGGTCTCGCGACCGGCGAGCGCGTCGAGCTCGAGACCGACCGGCCGATCGCCGAGGAAGACCGGCGCGGGATCGCGGAGGAGGGCGCCTCGGACCTGGTGTTCGCGTCGCCGACGCGCGTCTCGTTCGCGGCGCGGCCGGGCGAGGCGACCGGGCGGCGCGTCGCGCGGCTGCTCGAGATCGAGGGTTACCACATCGTGCACCTGACGATCGCGCTCGCGACGCTCGAGGACGTCTTCTTCTCCTACACCGGCCGCGCGCTGCGCGAGCCGCCGCCCGCCGCATGAGCCGCGAGCACGGCCCCGCACGAGGGCTCTTCCTCGCGCTGCTCGGCATCGTGGCGATCGGGCAGCGCGCGTTCGTCACGCTGTGGCGGCAGCCCGTCCTCGTCGTGTCGACGATGATCTTCCCCGTCGTCTACCTCGTGATCCTCGGCAACGCCATGAACCGGCAGCTCGAGTTCGTGCCCATCGCGGTCGTGGACGAGGCCGGCAACGCCTACTCGGCGGAGTGCCGGCGCGGCGTGCTCGCGCTCGAGACCGGGCGGCGGCTCGTCACGGCGAGCTTCGTCGAGGACCGCGCGACGGCGCTCGACGGCCTGCGGCGCGGCCGATACCGGGGCATGTGGGTGCTGCCGTTCGGCCTCTCCCCGTCGGGGCCGGGCCCTTCGTTCATCGGCGACAACACCGACCGCTTCTCCTTCGAGGCCGTCGAGTCGGCGCTGCGGCAGATCTGGCAGGAGGTCTCGGCGCCGAAGGATGTCCCGCCGTCGGTCCCCGCCGTGCGGCTCGAGGCCTATCCGTACCTCGACTACCTGACGTACCTCGGCCCGGCGGTCGTCTGCCTCGCGATCTTCATGGGCTCGATGGTGTCCGGCGGCCTGCAGGTGCTGGAGGACCGGATGTTCGGCTACCACGAGGGCTATCTCGTCACCCCGATCACGACGGGGACGCTCGTCGCGGGCCACGTGCTCGCCGGCGCCGTCGTCGCTTCGCTCGCGGGCGGGCTCGTCCTCGGTGCGATCCTGGTGATCACGCCGCTCTCGATGGCGGGCGGCTCGAGCGTCGCGGCCGCGGCGGCGACCGTCTTCCTGACGTCGCTCGCGATCGCGGCGCTCTGGTTCCTCCTGTTCGCTCGGGCGCGCAGCGCGAGCCTGCTGCGCGGGATGTTCGGCATCATCAACGTGCTCCTCTTCTTCCCGTCGGGCGCGCTGTATCCGGTCGAATCGTATCCGCCGTGGCTCGCGAAGCTCTCGGCGGCCGACCCGCTGACGTACGGCGTGCGCGCGTTGCGCAGCCTCCTGCTGCGCGGCGCGGCGCCTCCCGCCGTCTACGCGGACTGGGTCTTCCTCGCCACGTTCTCCCTCGTCGCCGCGATGCTGACGACGGCGCTGTTCCGCAGAGAGGTCTAGGCGGGGCACCGATTTCTGTCATCCCGAGGGGCGCAGCGACGAGGGATCCCTTTGAAAGCCGCGTCGAGGTAATGAAAGGGACCCCTCGCTTCGCCCGGGATGACAAACATGTGCTTTGGGCGGTGCCGGACAGTCGATCAGACCCCGCGGAGGTAGTTTTCGAACTCCTCCGGGTGGGCGGCGCGGCCGCGGGCCTCCTCGAGATCGACCACGCCGTCCTTCGCGAGCCGCGCGAGCGACTCCTCGAGCGTGACCGAGCCCTGTTTGCGGGTGATCGCGATCTCCTGGTGGAGGTGCTGCAGCGCGTTCTTGCGGATGTGCTGGCGCGCGCCGTAGCTGACGAAGAGCAGCTCGGCGGCCGCCGCCCGGCCGCCGCCCTTCTTCGGCAGCAGCGTCTGCGTGAGCACGGCCGCGAGCGACATCGAGAGCTCCTGCCGGATCGTGTTCTGACGCTCCGCGGGAAACGAGTCGGCGATGCGCGAGACCGTCGAGCCGACGTCGGTCGTGTGGACCGTCGAGAAGACGAGGTGGCCCGTCTCCGCCGCCGCGAGCGCGATGCGCATCGTCTCCGGGTCGCGCATCTCGCCGACGACGAGGACGTCGGGCGCCTGGCGCAGCGCGGCGCGGAGCGCGATCGGGAAGTCCGGCGCGTCGACGCCGATCTCGACCTGCTCGACGAGGCTCGCGTGGTGGGGGTGCTCGTACTCGATCGGGTCCTCGATCGTGACCACGTGCCGCGCGTCGCGCCGGTTGATCTCATCGACGAGCGCGGCGAGCGTCGTCGTCTTGCCGGAGCCGGTCGGTCCGCCGACGAGGACGAGCCCGCGCGTCAGGCGCGTGAGCGCCTCGGTGCCGGGAGGGAGCCCCAGACTGGCGAGCCGGGGCGGCTGCGTCGGAAGCGCGCGCACGGCGGCGGCGGCGCGCCCGCGCTCGCGGTGCAGGTTGACGCGGAAGCGGCCGACGCCCCGGACCCGGTGCGAGCCGTCCGCGATGCCCGCGTCGCGATACTGCGCCCGCGCGTGCGGCGCGAGCGCCGGGAGCACGGCCTCCTCGATCTCGTCGCCGGAGAGCGGTGCCCCCGGGAGCGGCACGACGCGGCCGTCGATCCGGAGCGAGGGGGGCGCGCCGGCCACGAGCAGGAGATCGCTGCCCGCGCGGCCGACGAGCTCCTGCAGCCAGCCGTCGAGCCGGACCGAATCCGCCGCCGCGTCCCCGCCGGCCGACGCGCGCGCGGGTCGGTCCTCGTTGAGCTCGCGGATCAGCCGGTTGATGTCCTCGGTGTCGTCCATGGCGCCTCCCGCAGGGAATACGTTACCTCCGGGCGCCTTGTCTCACCGGGCATAGGCTTGCAGCCGCGGAGGACCCCATGAGCACGGCAGAGAAGCCCCGGCCGCCCCTTCCGCCCTTCGACTCCGCGACCGCCGCGCAGAAGGTACGGCTCGCCGAGGATGCCTGGAACCTGCGGGAGCCCGAGCGCGTCGCGCTCGCGTACTCGCCCGACAGCGTCTGGCGCAACCGCGCGGAGATGTTCTCGGGACGCGAGGCGATCGTCGCGTTCCTGCGCCGCAAGTGGGCCAGGGAGCTCGACTACCGGCTGATCAAGGAGCTGTGGGCGTTCCACGAGAACCGCATCGCCGTGCGCTTCGCCTACGAGTGGCACGACGACTCGGGCAACTGGTTCCGCTCCTACGGCAACGAGAACTGGGAGTTCGACCCGCTCGGATGCATGCGCCGGCGGATCGCCTCGATCAACGACCTGCCGATCGCCGAGACGGACCGCAAGTACCGCTGGCCGCTCGGCCGCCGGCCCGACGACCACCTTGGGCTGAGTGACCTGGGGCTCTAACCCGCCAGGTGCCAGTCGGTGTGCGGCGCCTTGTTCTCGAAGATCCAGGCGCGGAAGAGGCGGCCGTAGGTCGTCGGCCTCCAGCCGATCTCGTCGAAGAAGGGGCGCAGCGCGAAGTGCAGCTTCCGCAGCTTGTAGAACGGCACGCCCGGAAAGTAGTGGTGCTCGAGGTGGTATGCGGACGAGAGGAACCAGAACTCCCAGAAGCGCGAGGGTTTCAGGATCGAGCCCCACTTCGCGGGATCGGAGGGATCGATCGCGTAGTGCTGGCCGAGCCGGTTCAGCGCGAACGCGATCGGGAAGACGAGGAAGACCGGTACGAGGTAAACGCGCGCGAGGACCGCGAGGCCGCCGAAGAAATAAATCGCGGCCATCACGGCGAGATGGAACAGGATCGTCGCGAGGCGCTCGCGCGCGATTTTCTTCCGCAGCTCCGGCGGGTACGTCGCCGTCTCGTGCGCCGCCGCGCGAAAATAGATCGGGAAGAGCGCGGGCGTGAAGTAGAGCAGCTTGTACCAGGGGCGGTTGATCTTCGGCGAGAGGTAGTGCCGCTTCGGATCCGCCTCGGCGTCGCCGAGCTCCGCGTGATGGGTCAGGTGCCACTTCGTGAACTGCGACGCCGAGATGCCGGAGGGCACGGCGTAGAGGAGCGAGAGGAAGCGATCGCCTCGCGGGTGCGGCCCGTTGAAGACCGCGTGATGGAGCGCCTCGTGCAGGAGCACGGTGAAGTTGAAGACCGTCCAGCCCGAGACGAGGGCCGCCGGGATCCAGATCCAGGGCTGCGGGAAACGCCACGACACCCACGCCACGGCGAGGAGCATCGCGAACTGCCGTGCCGCCACGGCGAAGTGACGAGCCGGGCTCTTCTGATGGAGCGCCTTCAGGAGGTCGTGCGGGATCGCGCGGTTCAGCCGGTGCCGCAGGTCCCTCGAGGCCTTCGCCCAGTGGTGCTCGCCGGGCGCGGAGGCGTCCGGGCGAGCGAGCGTGCCGGAGGTCGGATGGGAGCTCATGCGAAGCCGTCGTGCCGCAACCGCGGCGTCGGCGCCCTTATTCTCACACAGGGACGCGCCCGCCCCCGAGCCGGGACGCGCCCGCCCCCGAGCCGGGGTCAACCGTGCGTTCATGTATCTAGGGCTAGATGCAGGAACGCACGGTTGACCCCATGACGGGGCGGCGCCTCCTTCGCCGTCTCTACGCCGCCGCGCTCGAGGGGGCCGACCCGGAGGCGGCGGTGCGCCGCGTTCTCGCGCGGTCCGACGTCGCGAGCGCCCTTGCGGGGGCGCGGAAGGTCGGCGTCTTCGCCGTGGGCAAGGCGGCCGCGCGGATGGCGGCGGGCGCGCGATCGGTGTCCGCGGCGCGGCGGCTGATCGTCCTGCCGCACGGCCATGCGGCGCCTGGGCTGGCGCGTCGCGAGGTCGCCTTCTCCCGTCACCCCGAACCGGACGCGTCGAGTGTGCGCGCCGCGCGGCGCGCGTTGCACTTCTTCCGCGGCTTCGGAAAGGGCGACGTCGTCCTCTGCCTCGTGTCGGGCGGGGCGTCCTCGCTGCTCGCGCTGCCGCGGCCGGGGCTGACGCTCTCGGACGAACGGCGGCGCGTGCGCGCACTCGCGGCATCCGGCGCGTCGATCCTCGTCCTCAACCGTCTTCGCACGTCGCTCTCGGCGGTGAAGGGCGGGCGCCTCGGCCGCGCGACGCGCGCGCGCCTCGTGACGCTGGTCCTGTCGGACGTTCCGGGCGATCGCGCCGCGAGCGTCGGCTCGGGGCCGACCGTGCGCCGCGGGCGCCGCGGCGACGTCGTCCGGATCGTCGGCTCCAACCGGATCGGCCTCGACGCGGCGGCGCGCGAGGCGAGGCGCCTCGGCGTGCGCGTCGCGCGCGTCCGCGAGCGCCTGGCGGGGGAGTCGCGGAAGGCCGGTGCGCGGCTGGCGCGCCTGGGCGCGAAGCTTCCGCCGGGGACGGTCCTGCTCGCGGGCGGCGAGACCATCGTGACGCTGGGTCCGCGGCCCGGCCGGGGAGGGAGGACTCTCGAGCTCGCGCTGGCGGCGGCGGCGGCGCTCGAGGGCGCTGGCGGCTGGGCCGTCCTCGCCGCGTCTTCGGACGGCCTCGACGGGAGCTCGGGCGCGGCGGGTGCGTGGGCGGACGGGGGCACGGTTTCCCGGGCGCGGCGCGCGGGTCTCGATCCCGAGGCCGCGCTGGCACGCCACGACACGCACGCCGTCTTCGCCGCCGCGGGAGACCTGTTCGTCACGGGGCCGACCGGCGGTAACGTCGGAGACTGGGTCTTCTTCGTGCGAAACCCGGCCCGGCGCCGGCCCGTATAATCGGCGGTTCCGTCATGACGCCCACGCCGCGAAACCGGGAGCGCGCCTCCCTCGAACGGTTCGTCGAGGCGCCGAATCGCTTCGGCGCCTATCGCGTCGCGCTCGGCTTCCCGAACACGTACGAAGTCGGGATGTCGAACCTCGGCTTCCAGTGGGTGTACCGCCTCCTCCACCGCGTGCCGGACCTCGCGGCCGAGCGCTTCTTCCACGAGGAGGGGGAACCCGCCATCACCTTCGAGACGGGAACCCCGCTCTCCGAGTTCGGCCTCCTCGCGTGGTCGCTCTCGTGGGAGATGGACATCGTCCACATCCTGAGGACGCTCTCGGCGGCGGGCATTCCGCGCCGCCGCGCGGATCGGGACGAGCGCCACCCCATCCTGATGGTCGGCGGCGACATCGCGCGGATGAACCCGGCGGCGCTCGCGCCTTTCGTGGACGTGTTCGCGCTCGGCGACGGCGAGCGGCTCGTGCCGCGAATCGCCGACCTCGTCCGGCGGGGCCTCGACCGCGACGCGTTCCTCGCCGAGACGGCGGCGCTTCCCGGCTTCTTCGTGCCGGGCGTGCAGGGGCCGCGGGCCGAGGGGGCGGGCGACGGGCGAGTCGTCGTGCAGCAGCCCATGTCGCGCCGCGAGATCCTGCCGGACTTCGAGGTCCCGCACACGACGATCCTGACGCCGCGGACGGAGCTGTCGGACAAGCTGCTGATCGAGATCTCGCGCGGCTGCACCGAGATGTGCCGCTTCTGCTGGGCCGCCTACGCGATGGCGCCGGTCAAGCAGTACCCCGCGGCGTCGATCCTCGAGGTGGCGCGGCGCGCGCGTCCGCTGACGGGCCGCGCCGGCCTGATCGCGACGGCGGTCTGCGACCATCCCGAGATCGGCGCGATCCTCGAGGGGCTCGCGGCGCTCGAGTACCACATCGCGCTCTCGTCCATCAAAATCGACGCGATCGAGGACCGGATCCTCGAGGTCCTCGCCCGCCAGGGCGAGCGCGCGCTCTCGATCGCGCCCGAGGCCGGGAACGAGCGCCTGCGCCGCTTCATCAACAAGAAGGTGTCGGACGCGATGCTCGACGAGAAGGCGCGCCTGATCTTCGCGCGCGGCTTCACCCGTCTGAAGCTCTACCTGCAGGTCGGTCTGCCGTCGGAGACGGACGCGGACGTCGCCGACATCGTGTCGACCGTCGAGCGGCTCCACGCGATGGCGGTGGCCGAGGGGCGCGGCAGGGGACGCGTGGCCGAGATCGTGCCCTCCGTGAACGCGTTCATCCCCAAGCCGCACACGCCCTACGAGGACCAGTCGCTGCACGACGAGGCGGAGCTCCGCGAGAAGCTTGCCTTTCTGCAGCGCGAGCTCGCGAGGATTCCGAACGTCGCCTTCCGCGGCATGCCCGTCGGGGAAGCCGTGTGGGAGGCCTTCCTCGCGAAGGTGGACGAGTCCGGATCGGACATCCTGGAGGAGGCGGCGGACGGCGCGCCCGTCCGGCGGATTCTCAAGATCCATCGAGAACGCATCGCGGCCGTCGTGCGGCCGCAGTCGGCGCGGCCGCCGGCCGAGCCGGCGCCATGGAGCTTCATCGCCAAACGCTGAAGGAAGAGGAGAAGACGTGAAGAGATCCGCCATCGGAGTCCGGTCATCGATCCTCGGGTTGCTGCTGTTTTCGGCCGCCGTGGCGGCCCTCCCCCTCGACGCGCCGCTCAAGCCCGATCCGGCGGCGTTCGCGGCGCGGCGGCAGAAATTCATGGCGATGCTGCCGCCGAAATCGATCGCGATCCTGCGGTCCGCCCCGACGCGGGTCATGACCAACGACGTGAACTACCCCTACCGGCCGGACAACGACTTCTACTACCTGACCGGCATTCTCGAGGACGACGTGACGGCCGTGTTGCGGCCGGACGCGGCGGACGGCAAGAAGTACGTGCTCTTCCTGCGTCCGCGGGACCTGCGCCGCGAGGCGTGGGCGGGCGTGCGCGTCGGACCGGACGAGGCCGTCGCGGCCTACGGCGCGGACGCGGCGTTCGCGCTGAAGGACTTCGAAACGAAGATGGCGGACTTCGACCGCACGACCTACAAGATGAGCGGCTATCTCATCGGGCCCGAGAAGCTCTACCTGTCGGACGGGCACGATATCGCGTGGACGACGGAGTTCGACAAGAACTACCAGCAGATGCGCTCCCACGACGAGGGCCCCGCCGCGATCGTGGACGCCCGCGGGCTGATTCACGAGATGCGCCTGATCAAGGACGCCGAGGACCTGCGCTTCCTGCGGAAGGCGGCCGAAGTGTCCGCCCAGGGCCACGTCAAGGCGATGCAGGCGGCCGCGCCCGACAAGTGGGAGTTCGAGGTCCAGGCCGCGCTCGACGGCTGGTGCTACGCGAACGGCGTCCGCCGCATGGCGTATCCGTCGATCGACGGCTCGGGGCCGAACACGTGCATCCTCCACTACGAGGACAGCAGCCGGCAGGCGAAGGATGGCGAGCTGTTCCTGAACGACTCGGGCGCCGAGTACGGCATGTACGCGACCGACATCACGCGCACGTATCCCGTCAACGGACACTTCTCGCCGGAGCAGAAGGCGATCTACGAGATCGTCCTCGACGCGCAGAAGAAGGCGATGGCGATCGTCAAGCCGGGCATTCCGCACGACGAGATCGAGAAGACCGCCGCGCTCGCGCAGGCCGAGGGTCTCGTCAGGCTCGGGCTGCTCCAGGGCGACCCGGCGACGCTCGTGAAGGGCATGGGCCACCGGAAGCTCACGCTGCACGGCGTCTCCCACTGGGTCGGTCTCGACGTGCACGACCAGTGCCCGTACCGGGGCGCAGACGGGAAGTCCCGCCTGCTCGAGCCCGGGATGGTCTTCACGATCGAGCCCGGCATCTACATTCCCGCGAACACGCAGGGCGTCAACCCGAAGTGGTGGAACATCGGCGTCCGCATCGAGGACACGGTGCTCGTCACGAAGGACGGATCCGACTGTCTGTCCTGCGCGGCGCCGCGCGACGTCGCGGACGTGGAGAAGACGGTGCAGTCGGGGCGGAAGGTGGCGCTGGCCCAGTAGACGCGGGCGAGGGAGATCCGGTCGCGTCCTTAGGAAGCCCGAGCCTCGCTTCGCCCGGCCCCGGCTTCGTCGCGGCGTTCCCCCGCCGCGGCGGGCGCCAGCACGCGCACGATCTCGCTCCCGACGCGGCACCGGATCGGCGTCTGCAGCACGCAGTCGCCGTCCACCTGGACCTCGACCGGGCCGTCGAGCGAGCGGATCGACACCTCGCGCCCCCGGACGATGCGGGCGAGGCCGTCGTTCAGGTGCTCCGACTTGCCGGACGCCATCTGCGTGAAGAGCTGGGCGAGCTTGCGGTGACTCCGGTGCGAAAAGAGCAGCACGTCGAAGTGGTCGGCGTCGAGGCGCGCGTCGGGGGCGATGATCCAGCGGCCGCCGTAATGACGCGCGCGGCAGGCGACCGCGAAGGTCGCCTCGTGTACGGCGCCGTCCACCGTCACCTCGAGCCGCGGGAACTCGTAGGTCAGGAACTGGAACACCGCGGTCGGGAAGATGCCGAGGCGGCCGAGCAGGCGCTTCCACCCGAGGCGCATGTTGCCCATCACCCGCGCGTCGAGGCCGGCGCCCGCCCAGAGGAGGAAGGGGCGGCCATCCGCGTGGCCCACGCGCACGGTCCGAGGCTGCCCCTCGTGGAGCAGCGCCTCGGCGCGCTCGAGGTCGGGGGGGATGCCGAGCTCGATCGCGAGCACGTTCGACGTTCCGCCGGGCAGGACCGCGAGCGGCACCGGCGAGCCCTCGAGACCCGACGCGGCCTCGGAGATCGTGCCGTCGCCGCCGCACACCGCGACGACGTCGAGACCGCGCGGGAGAAACGTCTTGACGATCTCGGTCGCGTCGCCGGGCCCGTTCGTCGGGGCGTTGACGAGCTCGAGGCCGCGGGCCCGCTGGCGATCGATGAGCGCGTTCATGTCCGCCCGACGGTCGCGCTGCCCGGCCGTCGGGTTGTAAACGAGGAGTCCTCGCTTCACGAGAGCGTTCCCGAGCGCGCGCGGGGCGCCGGGCGAGGTCCGGACGGGCGTTCGGACGCGCGGAGCGCGACTTCCAACGGCGAGTTTCTAGAACAGATCGCCATCTCTCCTCGGTGCGACGATGCCCAGATGCCGGTAGGCCGCCGGCGAGGCGACCCTTCCACGGGGAGTGCGCTGCAAGAACCCCGCCTGCAGCAGGTAGGGTTCGTACAGATCCTCGAGCGTCCCGCGGTCCTCTCCGAGCGAGGCGGCGATCGCGCCGACGCCGACGGGGCCGCCCCCGAACTTCTCGATGATCGTCCCGAGGATGCGGCGGTCGAGCTCGTCGAAGCCGTGCTCGTCGACCTCGAGCCGCGCGAGCGCCTGCCGCGCCGTGTCGAGATCGATCGTGTCCTTGCCGGCCACCTCCGCGAAGTCGCGCACGCGGCGCAGCAGGCGATTGGCGATGCGCGGGGTGCCGCGGCTCCGGCCACCGATCTCGCGCGCGGCCTCGGGGGTGATCCGGATCGAGAGGATGCCGGCCGAGCGCGCGATGATCTCCGAGAGCGAAGCGACGTCGTAAAAGTCGAGCCGCAGCGTGATGCCGAAGCGCCCGTGGAGCGGCTGGGAGAGCAGCCCGGGCCGGGTCGTCGCGCCGACGAGCGTGAACGGCGGCAGGTCGACCTTCATCGTCCGCGCCATCGGGCCTTCGCCGATGAGGACGTCGAGTCGGAAGTCCTCCATCGCGGGATAGAGGATCTCCTCGACGGCCGGCGAGAGGCGGTGGATCTCGTCCACGAAGAGGACGTCGCGCGGCTGGAGGTTCGTCAGGATGCCCGCGAGATCCCCCGCACGCGCGATCATGGGCCCGGCCGTCAGGCGGAGGCCGGCCGACATCTCGCGCGCGATGATGTGCGCGAGCGTCGTCTTTCCGAGTCCGGGCGGTCCCGTGAGGAGGACGTGATCGAGCGGCTCGCCGCGATTCCTCGCGGCGGCCAGGAAGACGGAGAGGTTCTCCCGGACCTTCGTCTGTCCGATGTACTCGCCGAGGTGCTGAGGCCGCAGCTTCGGCTCGACGGCGGCGTCGTCCTCGAGCGCCGTGCCGGCGAGAATCTCGCGGGAGTCGGTCAAGGTGGAAACAGTCTATCGCTCGGGTGCCGGAGGCGGTCGAGGGTCAACCGGACGTCAGCCGTCTCAGCGCCTCCTTGAGAAACCCCCCGAAGTCCGCGGCGCCGCCGGCGCGGGCCGCCGCCTCGACCGCGCGCTCGGCCTCGGCCTTGCGGTAGCCGAGGTTGACGAGCGCCGACACGACGTCGTCGGCCGCCACGGCCGCGGGCGCCTTCGCCGGCGCCTCGCCGGGCAGGCTCGCGACCTTCTCGGCCAGCTCGAGCACCATGCGCTCGGCGGTCTTCTTGCCGACGCCGGGCACCGCGACGAGGCGCCGCACGTCCTGCGCGCGCAGCGCGGCGATGAGCTCCGCGGGCGGGATGCCGGAGAGCACCGTCAGCGCGACGCGCGGCCCGATTCCGGTCACTCCCAGAAGCAGCAGGAAGAGCGTGCGCTCGCGCTCGGTGAGAAATCCGTAGAGCGCCAGCGCGTCCTCGCGCACGTGGGTGTGGATCCAGAGCGACGCCGGCGCCTCCGCCTCGGGCAGCTCGTAGAAGGTCGAGAGCGGGATGTGCACCTGATAGCCGACGCCGCCCACGTCGAGGAGGACCTGGTCCGGGGCCTTCGCCGCGACGCGCCCCGTCAGCCGGCCGATCATGCGGGGATTCTACGTGCCGGGCGCGCTCTGCCGGTTGCTCGAGGTGCCCGTGTCGCGCAGGAAGGTCGCGAGCAGCGGCTCGTTGACCTCGACCTTCCGCTCGATGCGCGCCTGCTGCAGGAAGGCGCGCGTCAGGCGATCGGCCTCGCGCTGCCGGATCGAGTCGCGGAGCTGGTCCTTCTGGGCCTCGAAGGTCGTCTTGTCGCCCTCCGTCCGCGTGAGCACGCGGAACAGCACGAAGCCGGTCGGCACCGCCACCGGCGGGCCCGCCTGGTCCTTCGGCGTGCGGAAGACCGCGGACACCAGATCGGGCGCGGCGCCGATCTGGGGCACCGGCCCGGCGGGTCCGAACTCCGTCGTCGTCTTCACGTCGGTCGAGTACCGCGCCGCGAGGGCGGCGAGCGTCGTTCCCGACGCGAGCTCCTTCGCCGCGGGCTCGAGCTGCGCGAGCGCGTCCTTCTCGCGCCGCTCGGCCTTCCAGTCGCTCTCCAGCTTCGCCTTGATCTCCGCGAACGGCGGCACGCCCGCGGCCCGCTCCTCGGCGGGTCGGACGAACACGATCCCGCGGGCCGTCGTGATCGCCGTGGCCGAGACCTTGCCGAGCGGCGTCGTCCACGCCTCGTCGGAGAACTTCTGATTGGCGCCGATGCCCGGGATCGCGTCGCCGCGCGCGCTCCACTCCGTCGTGTTGTACGTGACGGCGTCGCTCTGGAGCTTGCGCAGGTCGTCGTCCGAGGCCGAGCTCATGCCCTTCAGCTTCTCGGCGAGCTCGCGCGAGAGGCGATCCACCTCGGCCTGGGCCTGCCGGTCGGAGAGCTCGGCGACGAGGGATCCCCGCACTTCGTCGAAAGACCGCATGCGCGCCGGCGTCTTCGACTCGACCTTGATGATGTGGTAGCCGAACTGAGTCTTGATCGGTCCCCGGATCTCGCCGGGCGCCATCGAGAAGGCCGCCTGCTCGAATTCCGGCACCATCTGGCCGCGCGAGAACGGCGGGAGCTTGCCTCCCGTCGTCTTGCCGCTCGGATCGTCGGTGTTCTCGTCGGCGAGTTTGGCGAAGTCGGCGCCCGGCTGCTTCGCCTTGGCCGCGAGGATCTCCGCCTTCGCTCTGGCGGCGGCGTCCGCGTTCGGGTCGCCCTCCTTGACCGCCACGAGAATGTGGGACGCGTTGACCTGCTCGGGGACGCTGAACGTGTCCTTCTTCTGCTCGTAGGCCGCCTTCAGCTCCGCCTCGGTCGGCGTCATCTTCGCCCGCACGCGGCCGCGGTCGATCAGCAGGTACTTGATCTTCCGCTGCACGGGCGCGCGGTACCGGTCCTGGTGCTTCGCGAGATACGCCTGCAGGTCGGCGTCCGTCGGCTGCGCCTTCGAGTCGAGGCGCGCTGCGGGGATGAGGACGTACTCGATCGTCGCCTTGTCGTTGCGCGCCGCGAACTCGCGGGCGAGGTCGGCCTCGGGAACGACCACCGACGCCTTGACGAGGCCGGCGTACTTGTCGAGGAGCAGGTCCTCGCGGAGCTCCTCCTCGAACCGGTCCGGCATCACGCCGTTCGAGCGCAGCATCTTCTCGTACTTCTCCCGGCCGATGAACTGGTTGTTCTCCTGGAAGAAGGGGAGCGTCACGATCTTCTGCGCGAGCTCCTCGTCCGAGACGTGGAGGTCGAGCCTCCGGGCGGCCTCGAGGCGGAGCATGCGCTCGATCATCGAGTCAAGGACGTTGCGCGGCAGGTCGAGCGCGCGCTCGAGCTCGGGGGAGAAGTTGCCCTGGTACATCTGCCGGTAGCGCTCGACCTGGGCGCGGTACTGCCGGTCGAACTCGACCGCGGTGATCCGCTCGTTGCCGACCCGGGCGACGATCTGGCTGCCGCGGTTGGGGTCCGAGCTCGAGCCGGACCAGAACACGAAGCCGAGGATGAAGACCGCGATGACCAGAAACAGCGTCCACTTCAGGTGGTGGAAGCTGTTGCGCATCGTCTTGAGCATCGAGAACCCCTCCGCCGAGTCGTTCGAGAACGCGCGACTATAGCAGGGCGCCCGCGCGGGCGTCCGGCGCGGAGCGGCCGCCCCCCGAGGGGGCCTGGAGTCCCCGACACCGGCGTCGAACGCCCGAGTGTGCTATAAGCTTTCGGGGTAAGTCCCGCAGTTTCGGGAGTTTATGCGAAAGCGGAAGTCCGGCCAGCCGGCGGGAACGGATCTGGACTGGTTCGTCATCCCGATCCAAAAGATCCGCCAGTGGGCCCTGGTGGTGGTGCTCCTCGCCGTTGCCGGCGGTGTCGGCTGGTTCGTGCTCCTGCGGGGCAAGGGCTCGCCGCAGGAGCGCGCCCGCTCGGAGATCGCGCAGGCCGACTCGCTGCTCGCGCGCGCGACGCGGGCGACGGGCGCGGCGCGCCCGGGCTCGAACACCGCGCAGGCGAAGGACTTCCTCCGCGACGCGCGCGAGTCCTTCGCCGCGGCGCGCTACGAAGAGGCCTTCCGCCTCGCCGTCGAGTCGCAGTCCTACTCGCGACGGGCGCTCGGCGCCTCGGGCGCGGGCGAGCAGGGCGACGCCACCTTCGTCTTCGTCGAGGGCGACGTGTCGCTGCAGCGCGCGGGCCGCTCGACGTTCGAGCCGGCGCGGCAGCGCGACGCGCTCTTCGACGGCGACTTCGTCAAGGCCGGGAAGACCGGATCGGCCGAGATCATGTTCTACGACGGCACGCTGTACACGATCCGGCCCGGCTCGCTGTTCGAGTGCCGCAAGCCGGTCTCGTCCGAGTCCTCGGGCAGTCAGATCAAGATGGTGTCGGGCGCCGTGAACGTCTACACGTCGTCCTCGAACTCCACCGTGTCGACGGACGTGGCGACGGCGGCGATCAGCCGCGACTCGCGGGTGTCGGTCGACGTCGCGCCCGGCGAGAAGACGGAGGTCACGAGCTTCCGCGGCCGCACGACCGTGTCGACCGCCAAGGAGAGCGTGACGCTGGAGGGCCGCGAGCGGGTCGCGGCCGCCGCGCAGACGGGCACCTTCAGCCCCAAGGTCGCTCTCCCGGACACGCCGCAGCCGGCACTGCCCGCCGACAACCGCATCTACGACCTCAAGACCGGCGACCAGGTGGAGCTGAAATGGTCGAAGGTGCCCGAGGCGACGCGCTACCGCCTCCAGATCTCGCGGTCGCGGCTCTTCGTCCCGGACTCGACCGAGGTCGACCTCGACGACCGCGTCCAGACGACGGCCCGGGTGAAGGTCTCGAAGGAGGGCTCCTATTTCTGGCGCGTCGCCGCGATCGACGCGGGCGGGCTGACGTCGGACTGGAGTCCGGTCCGCCGATTCAAGATGATGACCGAGCCGATCAAGACGGGCACGGGGGACACGACCCCGCCCGACCTGACGGTCTTTCCGCCGCAGCAAATGGGGAACCTGTTTTTGGTATACGGGAAGACGGAACCGGGGGCGGTCGTCACGGTCAATGCGGAGCCGGCCGACGTGGAAGCCGACGGCTCGTTCAAGAAGACGATCACGATCGAGCGCGACGGCGCGTCGGTCCTGGTCGTCAAGGCCGTCGACGCCTCGGGCAACGAGACGGTCCGGCGCGTGAGAGTGTTCGTCGAATCGATG
>Ga0335076_10000778_pt1 | contig 30007 bp, 28 predicted proteins | sample Lox_Sample_25_FD_206717 | JGI IMG/M metagenome (GOLD analysis project Ga0335076, IMG submission 206717) | Soil microbial communities from Loxahatchee National Wildlife Refuge, Florida, United States - Lox_Sample_2.5 | ecosystem: Environmental > Terrestrial > Soil > Wetlands | place: USA... | reverse complement strand
TCCGCGCTGCGCCGATCGGGATCGCCTTTCTCGCCGAGGGCGAGACGTTCGCAGGGCCTGCGTTCGGGGAGTCGGCGCCGCCGGCGAATCACGCGGGGCGCACCGGCTCCGTCCCTGCGGGCTGCGTTTTCTGGATGAAGGCGAACGAGGGCACGTTCTCGACCGCCGCCGCGGATCACGCGAACTGCGGCGTCGGCAGCTACACCCACGGCTTCATCACGCTCGCCGAGGCGGCGAAGACGGACGACGTCGCGGCGGTGCTCGAGGCGGGCTGGGTCGATTCGAGCACCGTCGAGTCGTTGCCTCACGTTCGCACACGGCCCGCGCGGATCGCGTACGGCTCGCTCTCGACGCTGCCGGTCGAGCCGCACGTCGTGCTCATCCGCGTGGTCGGTGCCGCGCTGATGACGCTCCGCAACGGGCTCGCGCACCTGCGGATCGAAGGGAAGCCGCAGTGTCACGTCATCGCGATCGCGCTGGAGCACGGCGAGCCCGCGGCAAGTGTTGGCTGCGCGCTGAGCCGCGCGCGCACCGGCATGCCGCCGGAGGAGATGACCTGCGCGTTGCCTGCTGCGACCCTTCGCGGCACCGTCGCCCGGATCGAGGCCGCGGCCGAGCTCGACCGAGCGATGGTCCGTTACGCGAGCGCCGATGCGAGGCGCTTCACTCGCGCGAGCGACTGAGGCTCCGGCCCCGCCCTGGCCCTAGGGAGCTTGCGGCCGCGGCGCGCTCCGCTTGATGCCCTTGCGCGCTTCGCGGTCTCGATTGCGGCGGAGTCCGTCCGCGAGCTGACGCTCGAGGACGGCAGCGGTCCAGCCGTACATGCCGTCGACGCCGCGCGCAGTCTTCGGCTTCTTGCACATCTTCTCGCGCCGACCCCAGAGCAACAGATACGGCTTGCGCTCTTCCTGCGCGATCTTCAACTCGGCGTTGACCCGGCTCGAGTCATCGGTGTGCTCGCCGCAGATCACGACGACTTCGTCGGCTTCCGTGATGCGCAAGCGCACGTTTGCAGCCCAGGCTTCGTTCATGTCGCCCGCTTCCGAACGGCTCGCGATCGCGAACTGCGACTCACTCCACTGTGCGAGGAGCCGATCGTGAAGGTCCCGATCGTGCTCGAGATCGAAGCTCACGTAGACCCGCACTAGCGCTCTTTGCGCGGGTCGGGACCCGCCGGGAGGACGCCGTAGCGGTCGAGGTCGTCGCGGTCGGCCACATGGCCGCCCCGCGACGCCTCGTCGTTGTCTGTGCGGCGCCGCGCCGCGCGCTTGAGCTCGGCCTGCTCGGCCTTCTTCCGCTCGCGCAAACGCTTCTGCGCGGACATTTTCCCGGGCCGCGCCAACTAGACGCCTGCTGCCCTAGTAGCGCGAGCCGCGGATTGAAGCGCCGGTCGGACGAGGCTTGTCCTGCGCCTCATTCACCTTGAGCGCGCGGCCACCGACTTGACTGCCGTCGAGCGCGCGAATCGCGTCGGTCGCCGCACTCGGCTCCGACATCTCGACGAACGCGAAGCCGCGCGGGCGGCCCGTCTCGCGATCCGTGATCACCTTGACGGAGTCCACGCTCCCGTGGCGGCCGAACAGCTCACGCAGCTCGTCCTCCGTCGCGTTGAAAGAAAGATTGCCGACATAGAGTTTCTTGCCCATTTCCGAATAGTTCCTCGTCGCAAACCCAAATCCGTGGGTACGACCTGCTCCAGCTCAGATCCAGAACGTCCGGACGAGAGCCGCAGAGCGGTCGAGGTGGAGTCCGACGGGGGAACAAGATACGGGCCGCTAGGCGAGGAGCCTGCTATCCGGTCGAACGTCTCTCGAGTATAGAAGCATAGCAGTAGAAGCGAGAATGCGCCCGCGCCCACACCACGGGAATGAAGCTCGCGCTTCTACATCGGCGAGGTCCGAAGCCCACTGTGCGCACCGAGTGAGTGGGCGGCCGCCCTAGCGGTCGTCTCGCGGATCGGAAGCCGGCGGGAGGACGCCATAGCTGTCGAGGTCGGCGCGGTCGGCGACCTGGCCGCCTCGCGGCGCGTCTTCGGCGTCTGCGCGGCGACGCGTCGCGCGCTTCTGTTCGGCCTGCTCGGCCCTCTTCTGCTCGCGCAGCCGTTTCTGCACGGACATCTTGGTGGAACGCGCCACGTGGCCTCCTTCGCGGTTCGAAACGGAAGGGGCGAGAGAGCGCATGCGCACTCTCCCGCCCCTGAGGAGTGCTAGTAACGCGGGCCGCGGCCCGAGCCGCCACCCGGACGGCCCGAACCGCCGCTGGGACGAGGCTTGTCTTGAGCCTCGTTCACCTTCAGCGCACGGCCGCCCATCTGGGTGCCGTCGAGCGCGCGAATGGCGTCGGTCGCGGCGCTCGGCTCCGTCATCTCGACGAACGCAAAGCCGCGCGGACGACCGGTCTCGCGATCCGTGATCACCTTGACGGAGTCCACGCCGCCGTGACGCTCGAAGAGGTCACGCAGCTCGTCCTCCGTCGCGCTGAAAGGAAGATTGCCGACATAGAGTTTCTTGCCCATTTCCGAATGAATCCTCGTCGCACACCCAAGTCCCTTGGGTATGACCTGCCCCCGGCTCCACTCCGGAACGTCCGGACAAAAGCCGCCGAGCGGGTCGAGAAGCAGTCCGACAGGGAAACAGATACGGGCCGATGAGGCGAGGGCCTGCTAGCCGGGTCGAACAATCTCTCGATGGCACAAACCCTATCAGGGGATTCGAGGGGAATCGAGAGGGCGCTCGTCCGGTTCGAGTAAGCTCCTGCGATGATCGATCTCTACTACTGCCCCACGCCGAACTGCCAGAAGGTCTCGATCGCGCTGGAAGAGCTCGGCCTGCCCTATCGAGTGCACCCGATCGACATCGTCGCCGGCGACCAGAACGAGCCCGCGTTCGCGGCCATCTGTCCGAACCGCAAGGTGCCGGCGATCGTCGACTCGGAAGGTCCGAACGGCGCACCGCTCACGCTCTGGGAGTCGGGCGCGATCCTGCTCTACCTGGCGGAGAAGGCCGGAGCGCTGCTGCCGCGGGATCCCGTGCGGCGGGCGCACTGCATGCCGTGGCTCTTCTGGCAGATGAGCTACGTGGGGCCGATGATGGGCCAGCTGCACCACTTCGTGCGCTATGCGCCGGAGCGGCTCGAGTATCCGATCGCGCGCTACCGGAGCGAAGTGGAGCGGCTGCGCCGCCTCTTGGATCGCACGCTGGCGGAGCGCGACCATCTCGCCGACGAGTACTCGATCGCCGACATCGCGTGCGTACCGTGGCTCAAGATGTTCGGGCTCGGCTACCCGAACGAGGCGCCCTATCCTCACCTGGACGCATGGGTCGAGCGCGTGATCGCGCGGCCCGCCGTTCAGCGCGGCATGCGGATCGATCTGGACAAGATTCGCCCCGTCGTCGTCGGCGCGGTGCCCGTCACGGACGACGTGAGGAAGCACCTGTTCGCGTCGTACCAGACGGGCGACGGCTCGACCCGGGCCTGAGCCCGCTCGCTGCGCCCAGCAGAGCGACGAGGGCCCACCGCCCCCAGGGGGGCAGCGCCGGAGTCGGCGCGGGCGGAGCGGTGACCGTCAAGCCTGCGCCGCTGGAGGCAGCGCGAGTGCCCTGGTCGTCTCGGTCACCTTCAGCGACAGCGCTTCGGTGTCACTGCCGACCTCGGACTCTTCTCGGGAGCACGAGCGCGGCGCCCGTCGGCCCGACGAGAACCAGCTCGAGGTTCCCGACGTGGTTGTGGCTCAGGCTGTTGACCTGGACCGAGATGGCGCTGGCTGGGCCGCCGCGCAGCGGACAGACTTCGACCGGCGGCGAGCGACGGCAAGACCCCGATTCTACGGGATTGGTACGCTCGCGTTCATGACGGATGTGCAGGGAAGAACCGCGTTCATCACGGGCGGTGCGAACGGGATCGGGCTCGGGATCGCGCGCGCCTTCGGCCGCGCAGGCGCGAAGCTCGCGCTCGCCGATCGCGACGTCGCGGCGCTGGAGAGAGCCCGGAAGGAGCTCGGCGAGCTCACGCCGGTCGAGACGGTCCTCCTCGACGTGCGCGACCGAGCGGCATACGCGCGCGCAGCCGATGCGGTCGAACGCGCGCTCGGTCCAGTGTCGCTCTTGTTCAACAACGCGGGCGTCGCGGGCGGCGCTCCCGCGCACAAGCTCACCTACGAGCTCTGGGACTGGGCGATCGGGATCAACCTGCACGGGGTCATCCACGGCATCCAGACCTTCCTGCCGCGGATGGCCGAGCGCGGTGCAGGCGGACACATCGTCAACACGGCTTCCGGTGCGGGGCTCGCGGCTACGCCGGCTGGCGTGCTGTACTCCACGGCGAAGTTCGCGGTCGTGGGCCTGTCCGAGACCCTTCAGCTCGAGGCGGCCGCACTCGGGGTCGGAGTCAGCGTGCTGTGCCCCGGCCCGGTGGCGACCGACATCATCGCGCGTACGGCCGAGACACAGCCTCCCGCGAACGAGTCACTCACGGACGCCGAGCGCGCGCTTCGCGCGGAGCGCGCCAAGCTCATGACGCGAGTCTTGCAGCAAGGTGTGACTCCGGATCGCGTGGGCGAGATGGTCCTCGAAGCGGTCCTCGCCAATCGCCTCTACATCCACACCGACCGGGTCATGGAGCAGCCCATCCAGGCGCGGGCCAGGGCGCTTCTCGAGGCGCTCCCCCGGGCTTGATCGCGTTGTAGACTTCGCCCATGAAGACTGCGATCGGCATCGGCGGCGCGGCGTCGGGCCGCGACGGCGACTTCGAGCCCGCGGCGCGCTTCGCCGTGGAAGCGGAGCGGTTGGGCGTGGACGCCGTGTGGTCGGCGGAGGCGTGGGGCCAGGACGCGGTCGCGCCCCTCGCGTTCGTCGCGGCGCGCACCACGCGCATGCTGCTGGGCACGGGCATCATGCAGATCAGCGCGCGCACTCCGTCCATGACCGCCATGACGGCGCTCACGATGGCCAGCATCTCGAAGGACCGGTTCATCCTCGGGCTCGGCGCGAGCGGACCGCAGGTCGTCGAGGGCTTGCAGGGACGTCCGTTCGCGCACCCGCTCGAGCGCATGCGCGAGACGATCGAGATCGTGCGGCTCGCACTGCGCGGCGAGAAGCTCGAGTATCACGGCCGGCACCACCAGCTGCCGCTGCCCGGCGGCGAGGGCAAGGCGCTCCGGCTCTCGCAGCCGGCGAATCCGAACATCCCGATCTACCTCGCGACGCTCGCGCCCAAGGCGCTCGAGCTGACGGGCGAGCTGGCCGACGGTTGGCTCGGCACGTCGTTCACCCCCGACCACGCCGACGCGCATCTCCGCTATCTCGCCAAAGGCGCGGAGAAGGCCGGGCGGAAGCTCTCCGACGTGGCGATCTGCGTGGGCGGTGCCGTCGGCTTCGGCGACGACGTCGAGCGCATGGTCGAACGGCTCAAGCCCGCGCTCGCCTTCACCCTGGGCGCGATGGGCTCGCCGAAGACGAACTTCTACAACGAGGCCTATCGCCGCGGTGGCTTCGAGGACGCGGCGATCGAGGTGCAGAGACTCTGGGTCGAGGGCAAGCGCGAGCAGGCCGTGAGCCGCGTGCCCGCCGAGATGGTCATGCAAGCCGCGCTGCTCGGCCCCGAGAAGACGGTGCGCGAGCGGATCCGCAAATACCGCGACGCGGGAGTCACGATGCTCCGGCTCGACCCGCTCGGCGCGACGGCCACCGAGCGCCTCGACGCACTCGGCCGCGCCGTGGAGCTGGTGCGCGAGGAGTGCCGCTGAGGCTCGGAGCGCGCGGGCGGTCCAGGCTCGGGGATCGGCGTAGGTGTTCGCGCAGATGTACCCGCCTTCATCGCGTCTGGGATAGGCTGCCCGAAATCTCGGAAGGGAGCGCGCTTGAGCACTTCGCGGATCGTTTCGCCGACTCTCGCCCTGAGCGCGGTTTGCGCGCTGCTCGCGTTCGCGGGCTGCAACCGGCCGGCTGCCCACGTACCGGCGGCAGACAAGGGTCTGCCGATCGAGCGCATCCTCAAAGCGGGCGAGCTGCGCGTCGGCACGAGCGCGGACTCGCCGCCGCTGACCGTGCACGACCGCGACGGGAAGCTCATGGGGCTCGAGATCGATCTCGTGCAAGCGCTCGGCGACACCATGAACGTGAAGGTGCGCTTCGTGGAGATGCCCTTCGCCGAGCTGATCCCGGCGCTCGAGCGCGGCGACATCGACCTGGCCGTCGCGGGCATGACCATCACGCCCGAGCGCAACGCGCGGGTGGCCTTCGCAGGGCCCTACTTCGTGTCGGGCAACACGCTCTTGTCGCACAAGCGCGAGCTGGCCGAGGCACAGGACGCCGCTCAGCTCGACGATCCCAAGCTGTCCTTCGCGGTGCTGAAGGGCTCCACGAGCGAAGCGTTCGCGCGCGCGCACCTGTCGAAGGCCAAGCTCGTCGCGGTGCCCGACAACGACGCGGGCGTGAAGGCGCTGCTCGCGGGCGAGGTCGACGGCATGATCTCCGATCTCCAGGTCTGCACGGTGGCTCGTCTGCGCCACCCCGACGCGGAGCTCCATCTGCGCTTCGCGCCGCTCACGACGGAGCCGCTGGGCATCGCGGTGGCACCCGACTCGATGCTGTTCCTCAACCTGGTGACGAACTACCTGACGACGCTCGAAGAGACCGGACAGCTGGCCCAGCTGAAGGCCAAGTGGCTCGGCGGCAGCGAGTGGCTCGAGCGACTGCCATGAGGCGCCGGTGGGCATCGGTCGCGCTCGCGGTGCTCGCGGCCGTCCTCGCGCCCCCCGCCCGGGCGGACCGCACGGTCCTTCTCGACTCCACGTACGACGATCGCGACGCCGGGCGCGAGGGCGCCAAGGGCGTCGAGGCCCAGATCGGCCTCCTCAACGACAAGGCTCTCGACGCGTACGTGCAGGGCATCGGCGACAAGCTGCTGCGCGCGATCCCGAATCGACCGTTCGAGTACCAGTTCCGGGTCGTGGACCAGGTCGCGCCGAACGCGTTCGCACTGCCGGGGGGACACATCTTCGTGTCACGGGGCCTGCTGGCGCTCGCCAACGACGAGGACCAGCTGGCGTGCGTGGTCGGCCACGAGATCGGCCACGTGGTGAAGCGCCATAGCGCGGCCCAACAGGAGAGCGAGAGCGGCAGGTTTCCGCTCTTGAGCCCCGTGCTGCGCCAGGGAGAGATGGCGGCCTACTCGCGCGACCTCGAGCGCAGCGCAGACCACGACGGCCAGATCCTGTGCGCCGCCGCGGGCTACGACCCGCGCGCGCTCGCCGATTTCCTCGAGGCGATGATGAACTGGGAGAAGCTCGAGACCGGCAGCGTTCGCGAAGCCAGCTTCTTCGACACGCATCCGGCGTCGTCCGAGCGGGCGACCGTAGCTCGGGTCGAGGCGAGCGAGCTGCGTTGGACGCGGGATCCGAAGCTCGGCGACCCGCGCGCGGCGCTGCTCGCGCACATCGACGGCCTGCCGCTCGGCCAGCGCCCCGAAGCCGGAATGTTCCTCGGCGACGTGTTCCTGCACCCCTCGCTCGGCTTCAAGCTGCGCTTCCCGCACGGCTGGGCGAAGGCGAACACGCCCCAAGCCGTGGGCGCGCAATCTCCGCACGGCGACGCCATGGTGTATCTGGCGAGCGACGTCCCGCCCGGCGAGCCGCGCCAGGTCGCCGAGACCTGGGCGGACAAGAACGTGCGCGACAAGGGCGGCGAGGTCGAGAACGCAGCGCCGTTCGCGGTCGGCGGGCTGCCGGCCTGGCGGCTCGACGTGGCCGGCAGCACCGGCGGGATGTCGGTGCGCTCGATCATCACGTTCATCCCCTTCGCCGACTCGGTCTGGCGGCTGACGGGGGCCGCGGTCCAGAGCAAAGACCTGGACACGACGCTCGCCACCACGCGCAGCTTCCGCGCGGTGACCGACGAGGACCGCGCAAACCTGCGCGTCACGCGCCTCGCCGTCGAGCATGCGCAGGCGGGCGAGGACTTCACCGCCCTCACGGCGCGCACGCAGAACGTCTGGGGCTCCTACCAGACGGCCGTCTTCAACGGGCTCTTGCCCGACACGCGCTTCCAGGGTGGCGAGTCCGTCAAGATCGCGCGCGAGTCGCCCTACTCGGCGCCTCCGGCGAGCCCGCCGAACTGAACCGCGCTCCTGCGGTACGATCGGCCATGCCCACGCCGCTGCCCTTCCGCCTCCGCGCGCTGACCGCCGCAGCGAGCTTCGCGTTCGAGCGCGGCTGGCTGCCGACTCCCCGGGCGCTCCTCGACACGCCGCACGACGCGCGGCTCCGCCGCAAGTCGATGCGCATCGCCTGCCGGCCGGGCGATCCCTCCATCCGCACCGAGGACCACCAGGTCCAGGGCCGCGGCGGGCCCATACACGCGCGCGTGTACACGCGACCCGACACGCGGCCAGGCGCACCCGCGATCCTCTTCATCCACGGCGGCGGCTTCGTCGACGGCGGCGTCGACTTCTGCGACAACGTGCAGCGCGGGCTCGCGGCGCGCACGGGCTGCGTCGTGGTCGGGCTCTCGTATCGCCTGGCGCCCGAGCACCCGTTCCCGGCGGGGCTCGAGGACTGCCAGGACGTGCTGTGCTGGCTGGCGGAGTCGACGCCCGCGGGACTCGATCCCACGCGCATCGCGGTCGGCGGCGAGAGCGCGGGCGGCAACCTGACCGTCGCGCTCGCGCTCGCGAGCCGCGACGCGGGCGGCCCTGCGATCGCGCACCTGTCGATCTACTACCCCTTCACCGACACGACGCTGCGCTCGGCCGACTGGGACACGAGCGACATGCCCGGCGTCGGCCGCGCCGAAGGCGAGTTCATGGTGAAGGTCTACGCGCCGAACGACGCGAGCCATCCGCTCGTCAGCGTGCTGCACGCCAAGCTGGCGGGGCTGCCGCCGTCGACGGTCATCACCTGCGGCCACGACCCGCTGCGTTCCGACGGGATCTGGCTCGCCGAAGCGCTGCGCGCCGCCGGCGTGCGCACCTTGCACACGCACTACGACGACATGCCGCACGGCTTCCTGATGTTCTCGCGCCTCACCCGGCGCGCCGACGAGTCGCTGGACGAGATGGCGCGCGAGACCGCGAAGGCCTTCGCGAGCAGCTCCGAGAGGCGCACCCGCCGCGAAGCCCTCGTGCTCGAGCACATGTCGAGCGAGAACGTCCAGGAGTGGGAGCGCACCATGAAGACGTTCAGCCACGCGCGCTACGAGCTGCCCGACGGCCGCGTGATCGACGGCCACGACGACGTGATGCGCTACTGGCTCGAGGGCCGTGCGGTCGTGCCCGACCAGCGCAACGAGCTGATCGCGCTCACCCACCTGGACGACGTGCACGTGCAGATCGAGTTCTGGCTGCGCGGCACGCCGAAGCCGAGCGGCCAGCCGTTCGAGGTGCGGCTGTGGGCCGTGTACGACTTCGACGGCGACGACCTCATGACGAACGAGCGCGTCTACACGCAGGCGCCGACCGCCGACCAGATCGCGGGCCGAGTCACCCCCGACGGCCGCCGGCCGGCAGGTCCCTGAAACCGCACCCCGTCTCCACGTAGAATGGCAGCGTCCCGACGGGCGGCTGCAGCCGCTCGCGGTTGCCGAGGAGACGCCATGGCCGATCTGCGCGAGATGCCCGAGGCCGAGCTGCGCGGGCGCGTTCAGAAGCTGCTCGCGGAAGTCCATCCCGAGCGCACCGATTCGATCACGTTCCGGCGCAAGCAGTTCGAGCATGGGCTCGCGTGGGTGCACTTCCCGGAGGGGCACGGCGGTCTGGGCATCAGCCCGAGGCAGCAGCTCACGGTGCTGGACGAGATCCAGAAGCACTCGAAAGTGGTGCACGGCGATCCGCTCGTCAGCACGATCGGCATCGGCATGGGCGCGCCCACCGTGCTCACGTACGCGAGCGAGGCGCAGAAGAAGTACCACCTGCCGCGCATCTTCTCGGGCGAGGACATCTGGTGCCAGATGTTCAGCGAGCCGAGCGCGGGCTCCGACGTCGCGGGGCTGTCCTCGCGCGCGGTGCGCGACGGCGACGACTGGGTGGTGAACGGCCAGAAGGTGTGGACCTCGGTCGCGCACCTGGCCAGCTGGGGCATGCTGATCGTGCGCACGAACCCCGACGTGCCGAAGCACGACGGCCTGTCCTACTTCATCGTCGACATGAAGACGCCGGGCGTGACCGTGCGCCCGCTCTACCAGATCACCGGCGAGGCCGAGTTCAACGAGGTGTTCTTCGACAACGCGCGGATTCCGCACGCGAACATGCTCGGCAAGGAAGGCCAGGGCTGGCGCGTCGCGATCACGACGCTCATGAACGAGCGCGTGGCGATCGGCGGCGGCGGCGCCAAGCGCAAGGGCGCAGGTGCGATCTCGCAGGTCGTGCAGCTGTGGCAGAAGCGCAAGCCGGGCGCGCTGTCGGCGGCGCAGGAAGCGATCATGCGCGACCGAGTGACTCGCGCGTGGATGGACAACGAGCTCTTGCGCATCACCAACCAGCGCGCGCGCGCGGCGCAGCGGTCGGGCAACCCGGGGCCGGAGGGCTCGGTCGGCAAGCTCGCGCAGGCCGAGATCAACAAGCGGCTGTGGGAGCTCGCGATCGACGTGTTGGGCGCCGACGCCCTCGCGTTCGAAGCGGGCTTCGAGCTGCGCCAGAGCGGCTTCGAGTCGCGCACCGTCGAAGGGCTGGCGAAGTACCAGTTCCTGCGCTCGCGCGCGAACTCGATCGAGGGCGGCACCTCGGAGATCATGAAGAACATCCTCGGCGAGCGCGTGCTGGGCCTGCCGGGCGATCCGCGCGTCGACAAGGACGTGCCCTGGAAGGACGTGCCGCGCTCGTAGCGCGCGCTGCGAAGGAAGAGACATGCCTAGCGATTTCGTCTTCACCGATGAGCACGATGCACTGCGCCAGAACCTGCGCGCGTTCCTCGAGAAGCGCTCGGACGAGAAGGCCGTGCGTGCGGCGATGGTCACCGAGCGCGGCTACGACACCGAAGTGTGGCAGCAGCTCGCTCGAGAGCTCGGGCTCGTGGGCCTGATCGTTCCCGAAGAGCACGGCGGCGCCGGCTTCGGCCCGGTCGAGCTGCTGATCGCGATGGAAGAGATGGGACGCGCCCTCTTGTGCGCGCCGTTCCTCGGCACGTCGGTGTTCGCCGCGCAGACACTCTTGTCGTGCGCCGACTCCGTCACGCAGAAGGAGCTGCTGCCGAAGCTCGCTTCCGGCGCGGCGATCGTGAGCGTCGCGTTTGCCGAGCCGAACGGGCGCTGGGACCTGGCGGGCATCCAGCTGCGCGCAAAGGGCACGGGCGCGAACGCCACGCTCGATGGCGAGAAGACACTCGTCCTCGACGGGTCGAGCGCGGACGTGCTGCTCGTGGTGGCGCGCAGCGACGCCGGCCTGGAGCTCCTGCGCGTGGACGCGAACGCGCCCGGCTTGTCGCGGAGCGCGATTCCGCCGCTCGACCTCACGCGCAAGCTCGCGCGCGTGCGCTTCGCGAACACGCCCGCGGCGCGCATCTCGAGCGGCGACCAGACCGCCCACTTCGAGCGCGTGCTCGCGCTCACGTGCGCGGCGCTCGCCGCCGAGCAGGTCGGCGGCGCGCAGAAGTGCCTCGAGCTGGCCACGGACTACGCGAAGAGCCGGCTGCAGTTCGGCCGACCCATCGGCAGCTACCAGGCGATCAAGCACAAGTGCGCCGAGATGCTGGTGAGCGTGGAGATGGCGAAGTCCGCCGCGACCAACGCCCTGTTCGTCGCCGCTGCGAACGAGCCCGACTTCGTCGAAGCCGCGGCGCTCGCCAAGGCCTACTGCTCGGAGGCGTACTTCCACGCCGCCGCGGACAACATCCAGATCCACGGCGGCATGGGCTTCACCTGGGAAGCGGCTCCCCATCTGTACTTCAAGCGCGCCAAGGCGAGCGAGCTCCTGTTCGGCGACCCCGCGCACCACCGCGAGGAGCTCGCCAAGCACGTCGGGCTGTAGCGGCCCGCGTTTCTCCGGCCGAGGCACGTGCCTTGCACTTCGTGCGAGGCACGAATGGACCCATCGCGGAATCGAGCCCGGCTGGCGCTCCTCGCGGCGCTCGCGAGTCTGTCGGCGGCGAGCGCTCGCGCGGACGAGGTGCGCGTGCCGATCGCGCTCGACCCGCCCCTGCTCGAGCACGGGCTCGAGTCGCGCGTCTTCACCGAGCCGGGCGGCGCCGCGCGGATCTGGGACGACGGCCACGGCTGCAACCTGCTCCTGCTGCGCCATCCGCGGGTGTCGATGCGCGGCGACTCCGTGCGCATCGTCGCCGACGTGGAGGCGCACGTCGGCACGCCGGTCTTCGACGACTGCCTGTTCGGCTTCGAGTGGCGCGGGGTGCTCGAAGCGATCGAAGCGCCGTCCCTCGATCGCGAACGCTCGAGCGTCGTGTTTCGCGTGACCGATTCGAAGCTGCTCGAGACCGACGGCACGGAGTCACTCGCGCCGAGCGTCCTGTGGGACTGGATCAAGGCGGACCTGCCGCCGCGGCTGGAGACGGTGACCGTGGATCTCTCGGGCACGCTGGCGACGCTGCGCCAGGCGCTTCCGCTCTTCCTGTCGAACGCTCCGCCCGACCGGGTGCGCGGCGTCGTCGACTCGCTCGCCCTCGAGGACCTCCGCACCACGGACGCCGGGCTCGAGCTGACGCTGCGGCTGTCGCTGCCGCCGCCGGCCGCGCCGGCCCCGAGCACGGCGCCGGCGCCGGCGCTGTCCGACGAAGAACGGACGAGCCTGGACAACGCGGCGCAGCGCTTCGACGCGTTCCTCACCGTCGTCCTGCGGCAGGCGGGCGGCGATGCCGCGGACGCCGGCGTGCGCCGCGAGCTGCTGGAGGCCCTGCTGGACGCTCGGCTCGAGCTGGTGGACGCGCTCGCGAGCCCCAGTCCGGCAGCGGAGGATCCAGTGCGGCGGATCTTCTTCCGCAGCTGGGAACGCGTCACACCGACGCTGCGAAAGCTCGACGATGAGGTGCCGGGCGACGGCGGCCTGCGCTACTTGAGCCTGGTCACCGCCGCCGATGCGCTGCGTGCGCTCGACGCGCTCGGCGCCGTGAGTGGCTTCGAGATCTCGGCCGACGGCCTGCGCCGGCTCGCGCGCGTGGTGACGCCGGCGAGCGAGGCGGATCCGCTGCGCTACGAGCTCGACGTCGACCCGCGGCTGCGCTCGGCGCTGGGCTTCGGCCCGCCGCTTCCGGAGCCGGAGGACGTGCCCGAATCCGAGCCCGAGCCGGCGCCCCCCGCTCCGCGGAGCGGGCTCTGGCCCGCGGCGCTGCGGCTCTTCGCGGCCTTCGCCGTGGGCGAAGCGCACGCCGCCGAGGTGAACCCGCTCGGCGACGTGCCCGCGGGCATCTCCCGCGAGGAGCTGCGGCGTCTCGACCGCTGGGTGCCCAGGCCGAACGAGCTCGACGTGTATCTCCCGCTCATGCGCGACCTGCTGCAGGCCGTCGCCGCCGAGCGGCTCTCGGCCGACTCACTCGACGGGCACTACGCGCCGATCTTCCCGCCGCTCGTGCTGGCCACGGCCTGGCAGGAGACGTGCTGGCGCCAATTCGTGCGCGTGGGCGGCCAGGTGCGCGCGATCCGCTCGCGCCGGGGCTCGGTGGGCCTCATGCAGATCAACACCAGGGTGTGGCGCGGCTTCTACAGCGTGCCTTCGCTCGAGCGGCACACGAGCTACAACGCGCGCGCCGGGAGCGAGATCCTCATGCGCTATCTGCGCGACGACGTGATCGGCGACCGCGAGCCGCCGCGCGGCGGCTCGGCCGACGACGTGGCCCGGGCCGCCTACTCGGTCTACAACGGCGGCCCGTCGACCCTCCGCCGCGCAGCACCGGCCTCTCGGCGGGAGCGCGGGGTCAGCAGGGCCTTCCTGGAGAAGTTCCGTGCGGTCCGCGGCGGCCAGGACCTCGCCGTGGCGGCCTGCTTCGGCGGCGAGTGAGATCAATCAATCCAATTTGACACATCGACTCTGGTTGATGTAAACAGGCGGCGTGAACCAGCCCATCGCCCCGCCCGAGTTCTTGCAGCTGGCCGGACATCCGCTGCGCTGGCGCCTGCTGGGCGAGCTGGCGCGCAGCGATCGCCTGGTGTCCGAGCTGACCGGCCTGGTCGGCGAGCCGCAGAACCTGGTCTCGTATCACCTGGCCAAGCTGCGCGACGGCGGGCTCGTCTCCGCGCGGCGCAGCTCGGCCGACCGCCGCGACGCCTACTACGCGGTCGAGCTGTCCCGCATCGGCGCTCTCTTGGCGGCGACCGGCGGCGCGCTGCATCCCGGCATTCGCCTCGCCCGGCGCGCGCCGGCGCGCGCGCGCGGCCGCGCCGCGCGGCGCGCGCCGAAGGTGCTGTTCCTGTGCACCGGCAACAGCGCGCGTTCGCAGATGGCCGAGGCGCTGACTCGCTCACTCTCGGGCGGCACCGTGGAGGCGTACAGCGCGGGCAGCGAGCCCAAGCCGCTGCACCCGAACGCGCTGCGCGTCATGCGAGAGGAGCACGGCCTCGACCTCGCGGGCCAGGTTTCGAAACACATGAAAGTGTACGGCAGCCGGCGCTTCGACTGGGTGATCAGCCTGTGCGACCGCGTGCGCGAGGTGTGCCCCGATTTCCGCGGCCATCCCGAAGTCGTTCACTGGAGCATTCCCAACCCGGCGACCGGCGAGCCCGACGACGTCACCTATCCGCGGTTCCAGGACGTCGCCGCGGAGCTCGTGAGCCGCATCGGCTTCCTGCTCGCGGTCGTCGGCGAGCCCAACCCCCGCGCCAAGGAGAAGCCATGACCGACGCGAAAGAGCTGGTGAGCGTCCGCTATCTGGTCGACGACGTGGAGGCCGCCCTCGCCTTCTACACGAAGCTCCTCGACTTCCGCGTCCTGACGAGCTTCCCGCCCGCGTTCGCCGACGTGGCGCGCGGCAACCTGCGGCTCCTGCTCAGCGGGCCCACGAGCTCCGCCGGGCGCCCGATGCCGGACGGCGCCAGGCCGGGCCCCGGCGGCTGGAACCGCATCCACCTGATCGTCGACGACATCGAGCGCGAGGTGGCGCGCCTGCGCGGCGCCGGCGCTCGGTTCCGCAACGACGTCCTCTCGGGCCCGGGCGGCAAGCAGGTGCTGCTGCAGGACCCGTCGGGCAACCTGGTCGAGCTGTTCCAACCTGCGGCGCGCTGAGCGAGAAGGAGACGCGATGTCCGAACGAGCACCGTCGACCCAGGCACTCCTGGCCTGCGGCGTCGTGGCCGGCCCGCTGTACGTGGTGGTCACCCTGGTCGAGTCACTGACTCGTGACGGATTCGACCTGAGACACGACCGCTTCTCGTGGCTCACCGCCGGCGACCTCGGCTGGATCCACCAGGTGGCCATGATCGGGGTCGGCGCGCTGTCCGTCCTGCTCGCCGTCGGTGCGGGCCGGCGGATGCGCGAGGGCCGTGGCGCGGTGTGGGGGCCGCGGCTGCTCGCGCTGTTCGGCGCCGCCTACGTCGCCGGCGGCCTGCTCCGAGCCGATGCCGTGGTCGGCTTCCCGCCGGGGACCACGGCCGAGATGGTGCACCAGAGCTGGCACGGCATCGCGCAGAATGCCTCGCGCTCGGCGAGCAGCCTCTTCCTCGTCGGGGCGAGCCTCGTGTTCGCCAGCGCCTTCGCCGCCCAGGGGCGCCGCGGCTGGGCCTGCTTCTACGCGACCGCCCTTCCGGCGGCATTCGCGGCGCTGACCGGCGTCGGCCTGGCGATCGGCGGCAACCCCGTCGCCCTCGCCTTCCTGATGACTCCGTGGGTGTGGGTGACGGCGCTGGCGCTGAACCTGTACGGGCGCGAGCGAGTGACTGCTAGCCCCGCTTGACGCGCATGGCGCCCATGTAGTCGCGCTTGCCGAGCGGCACGCCCTTCATGCGCAGCATGTCGTAGGCCGTCGTCGCGTGGAAGTGCAGGTTGGGCATCGAGAACGACATCAGGAAGTTCTCGGCCACGAACGGGATCTTGAAGTCGCCGAGCTGGAACACCACGTCCTTGCCCTGCAGCGCGTCGACGTCCTCGCGCGACACCTTCTCGAGGCGGGCGCGCGCGTCGGCGATCACGGCCTGCAGCCCCGCGTAGTCCTGGTTCATCGGGCCCGTCGGCGGCTTGAACACACCCGCCTTCGCGCCTTCGATCGCGTTCGCGGAGTGGTGCGCGACCGCGACGAGCTGGAAGCGGAAGGGCAGCATGTCCGGGTAGAGCCGCGTTTCGAGCAGCTCGGGCAGCGACAGGTTCTTCTCCTTGAAGTGCGCGAGCCCCTTGTCGAGGAAGCCGGCGACGCCGCCGAGCACCTGCTGGAACGAGGCGACGCTGACGTCGTAGAGCGAAATGGCCATGTGGTTCTCCTGGAATTTTCGAGGTCCCGGAGCCTACCACCCCGGCGGGGCAAAGATCTCTTCGACACGGTGCTGGAGCTCTGTGCCACAATTCGTGTGGAGGGAATCCGATGAGTCAGCGCATCCGCCTGTGCTGCTTCGCCATCCTGTTGCTTTCGGCGGTGTGTCCCGTGCCGGGGACCTCGCGCGCCGCAACACTCACGCTAGGTCAGGACTCTCATTCCTACTTCCCGAATCTGTTCGACTTCGTCGGCGCGGGAGTCACTGCGAGCGACGGCTCGACGCCGATCGCACCCGTCCCTTACGCGCCCCGGACGCCTGCCATTCCGGCGAGCGGCGGGAGCATGAGCCTCGACTACATCAACGGCGGGAGCCAGGTCCAGGTCCAATTCTCGGTGTCACTGTTCAGTGACGCAGATCCGTTCATCCAGACGGGGACGTGGGGACCGAGTGCGATTCCCGTGACGCTTCGCATCGACGAGATCACGTACGAGAATCCGGCGAGCGGCGACCCCGCGTTGCTCATGCCTTCGGCGGGCGGAGCGATGCAGAACCTGACGGCGACGGCGACCGTGCGCGGAAGCCTCACCGTCGGCACGGTGACGATGCCCTTCACGCAGTCCGCCAGCGGCTGCTGCGCCAACCGCGACGCCATTCCCAATGGCCCTGCGCTCGACCTCAACATCTACGCTCCGAACAGCGTCGTCGTCGGCTTCGGCGGCGGACCCGGGCTTTCGGCCGGGTTCGGGGCGAGTCCGCCGCCCGTCTCGGTGACGGTCGATGGAACGACCTTCACCGTGGGCAGCATCTTCACGAGCTTCTACACGCTCACCTACGTGCCGGAGCCGAGCGCGGCCGCGCTCGTCGCTCTGGCCGCGCTGTCGCTCGGGTTGCGAAGGCGCGGCTGACTTCAGTCGAGCTTCACTTCCCCCGCGGCGTGTAGGGCTGCGGCAGCGGCACCTTCACCGGCCAGCCGGCGGCGAAGCGGTCGGCCGTCTCCACGCCGTTCGCCACCGCCACGCGCTCGGCTTTCCAGCTCGAGCCCGTGCGCTTCGCGAGGTCGGCCGGCGTCTCGTTCGCGCGCGCGGTGCGCACGCGCAGCCGCACTTCGCGGATCGACTTGCGCTCGCTCGCGTGCAGCGGTCGGAAGCTGCCTGCCGTCGCGCGGAACACCGGCGCGTACTGACTCGCGACGGAATCGGCGCTCTGACCGACGACGCCGTAGACGGTCTTCTCGTACTCGATCAACGTGATCTCAGTGACCTTGCCGCTGCCGGAGGTCCGCGTGCGTGCCGCCCGCAGCCCGCTCACCTGGAAGCGCTCGAAGCTCACGTCGCTCTGCTTCTCGGCGAGCTTCGCGAGCACCTGGTCCAGGCTCGAGTCCTGCGCCGCCATGTGCAGCGCCACCACCGCGTCCTTCGCCGGGCTGAGCGCGCCGACGGAGTCGTTGGTGTTCTGCGTCTTCCAGCCCGCGGGGAAGTCGAGCGCGAAGTCGAGCTCGGGGTGCAGGAAGCGGCTCTTCTCGAACACGCCCTGCGCCGGGTCGTCGCCCACGAGCAGGCCGTCGAGCTTTGCGACGAACGCGGCGCGTGAGCCGGCGATCGGGCTCGCGGCGGCGCGCGTCAGCTGGCCCGCGCGCTCCTGAGTCCGCGCGACCCGGTCCGGCGTGAGCGGATGGCTGTCCAGGAAGTGGAACGAGCGCTGGTCGCCCGGCAGGAGCGCCATGTCGCGGTCGAGCGTGTGCAGGAAGCGCGGCAGGCCGGCCGGGTCGTAGCCTGCGCGCGCCGCGAGCGCCTGGCCGAGCTCGTCGGCTTCGTGCTCCTGGTCGCGGCTGAACGGCGCGATCACGAGCCCACCGGTGATCACCTCGCCCGTGCCCGACACCGCGCTGCCGAGCAGCGGGCTCACGGTGCCGACCGCGAAGCCCGCGAGGCCGGTCGCGATCGTCACGGGCGCGGTCAGCACCGCGACGCCGATGCGCTTGGTGGTGTGGTGCGCGGTGACGTGCCCGATCTCGTGGCCGACCACGCCCGCGAGCTCGTCCTCCGAGTTCACCAGCGCGAGCAGCCCGCGCGTCACGTACACGTAGCCGCCCGGCAGCGCGAACGCATTGGGCTCGGGCCGGTCGATCACCTGGAACTTCCACGGGCCGTCGGGGCGGTCGGACACGGCGGCGAGCTTCTCGCCGACCGCGCGCACGTAGCCCTCGAGCGCGGGCTCGCGCAGGAGGCCCATCTCCTGCTCGACCTTCTTCGCCTCGTCGTCGCCGAGCTTCTGCTCGTCGACGAGCGAGGCGCAACCGAAGAGGCCGAGCGCGAACAGCGCCGTGGCGCAGACGTGGAGTGACTTCACCAGGAGGCCGCGTCGCACTGGGTCACCTCGAGCGGCGCCAGGACCTCGGGCGGGAACATGCGCATGTTCACTCCCATCCGCGGGTACCGCTTGTCGATCGCGGCCCAGTGAGTGACGCAGCCGCACACGGTGCAGTGGTGGAATTCGAGGTTCCGCTTGGCGCGCATGTGGATGGTCGTCGCCCCCTCGCGTGGATGGAGCCGGACACGGTTCGGATGGAAGTAGGACCAGAGCGCGCCGTAGCGGCGACAGACTCCGCAGTTGCAGTTCGTGACTTCGTCCGGCGTTTCGGCCAGCTCGATGCGGATCGCACCGCAATCGCAAGATCCTTCGAGCACGCGGCCTCCCTGGCTCGCTCAGATCTCGCGACAGAACCGCGCGATGCTGGCGGCGGTCTCGCGGCTCACGTCGGGGCAGGCCATCGCGAAGATCTCCGTGCCGTGGATCGTGCCCATCACCTGGCGGCACTGCGCCGGCACCCCGGCGCGGAGCAACAGCCGATAGAACTCGATGCCCTCGTCGCGCAGCGGATCGCACTCGTTCACGCTGACGATCGTGGGCACGAGGCCGCGGACGTCCTGCTCCGAGGCGAAGCCGGGCCAGGCGAGCGGGTTCTTGCGCTCCAGCTCCTGGATCCCGTAGGCCATCGCGCCGCGGTTGTTGTGCAGGTCGAGCAGGATGCCGTTGTTCTCCACCGAGCTCGGCAGCCGCTCCTGCGGCCAGTGCCCGGCGATGTAGGGGCAGAGCGCGTAGAGGCCGCGAATCAGGCCGAGGTCACCGTCCTGCTTGAGCTTGAGCCCCGTGGCCAGCGTCAGGTTCCCGCCGCCGCTCTCGCCCGCGATGACGATGTGCGCGGGGTCGACCCCCAGACGCGACGCATTCTGGTGTAGCCACTTCACGCCCGACACGCAGTCGTTGAGCCCCGCCGGGAACGGCTCGACTTCCGGCGCGGACGACGGGGTCAGGGCATTGCGGAAGTCGACCATCGCCACCGCGACGCCCTGCGCCGCGATGATGCGGCCCCACGCGCGGTACATGCCGTCGAAGCACGACATCGCCTGCATTCCGCCGCCGTGGATGTAGTACACGCACGGCTGAGGCTCGCGCGCTTCGGGCTTGATCAGCTGCACCTTGATGGTGTTGCCATCGGGCGACGAGCGGAACTCGTGCGTGGCAACGGAGAGGCCCTTCTTGCTGGCGATCTGCTCGTTGTCCATCAGGTCGAAGATCTTGGTCATCTGCTCCCGCTGCGCGATCGCCTGCGGCTGGTTCACCTCGGCGAGCATTTCGTCGCGGCTCCGCACGTCGCTCTGCGTCATGGTCGGGAACGCCGCCATCGCGGCCTTGATGCGCGGGTCGATGCGCCGGTCGTCCTGCAGCTTGCTCATGGGGCCTCCTCGGTTGGGTAGGGGCCCCATCTTACGCTGCGGAGCCGGAAAGCCGCAGCCCGCGCCGAACTCGACTCCGCTGCCGGCGCGTGGTTGAATCGTCGCGCGTGACCTCACTCGTTCTCCACGCGCTGGCCGGCCTGGCCACGGTGCTGTTCTCGTTCTTCGTCGCGAACGCGCATCTGTACCGCGGCGATTGGCAGGGCTCGCGCACGACCTGGCTCGAATGGGTCTACTACGTGACCGCGGTGGTGTCGGTCTGCATCGGCTGGTACTTCAACCAGAAGTACGTGTTCATGTATCCCGAGCAGGCGAGCTGGGTGCACTACACGAAGCAGCTGTTCGACACGCCGGCCGGCGGCTCGATGGCGCAGGACGCGATCATCGCGAACGTGGTGCTGTTCCCGCTGTGGACGATCATCGACGGTCGCCGGCGCGGCATGCGCCACGCATGGATCTACTTCGTGATGAGCCTGTTCACGAGCTTCGCGTTCTCGATCGGGATCTTCCTGGCCGCACAAGAGCGCCAGCTGCGCTGGAACGCGCGGGGCACGGCGTGAGCGCGGCAGAGGCTACACAGAGCTGCGACGTCGTGGTCGTGGGCGCGGGCCACAACGGGCTCGCGGCGGCCGCGCTGCTCGCGAAGCGCGGCCTGCGCGTGCTGTGCCTGGAGAAGAACGCGTACGCGGGCGGCATGGCGGGCACGCGCGAGATCCTGTCGGGCTGCAAGAACGACGTGGGCGCGAGCCTGCTCTTCCCGCTCGCGAAGGGAGTCGCCGAGGAGCTCGAGCTCGCGCGCTACGGCGTCGAGACGATCGAGCTGCCGATCATGGCCGTGAACCTGAACTCGAAGGAATCGCCGCCCGCGGTCTTCTACGCCAGCCCACTGCGCATGGCGCTCTACGTGCTGCGGCACTTCGGCGTCGGCGCCATGGTCGGCTTCGTGCGGCTGATGGCGTTCTGCAAGTACCCGGCGAGCCTGATGGATCGCTTCACGCCGCGCAGCGTGCCGCCGACGCTCGACGAGCTCTACGCGCGCGCGCCGAACGCGCGCCGGCGGAAGCAGATCGAGCTCGCGTTCACCGGCAGCGCGATGGATCTCGTGAACCGCTTCCTGCCCGACCGCGAAAAGCACCGCACGCTGCGCGCGCTGGTCGCGTTCGCCGCGGTGCAGTCGACCTACAAGGGACCGTTCACGCCGGGCAGCGCACTCTGTCTCGTCTACACGTTCGCGCAGAACGAAGGCGGCGGGCTCATGCGCCGCGTGAAGGGCGGCATGGGCGCGCTGTCGGACGCGCTGTGCCGCTCGATCGCGGCGAACGGCGGCGAGGTGCGCCTGCGCACGCCGGTGCGGCGCATCGTGGTGGAGAACGGCCGCGCCACCGGCGTCGAGCTGCGCGACGGCACGCGCATCGCCGCGCGCGCGGTGATCTCGAACCTCGACAAGCCGGCGACGCTGTTCGGTCTGGTCGGGCGCGAGCACTTCGACGCCGAGACGATCTCGCGCGTGGAGAAGATCGAGCACCGCGGCGCGTACATGCACCTGTTGTTCAAGCTGTCGCGGCTGCCGAAGCACGGGCCACCGCTCGAGCACCTGAACGCGGACCCGCGCACGCGCTTCAACACGACGATCGTGCCCGACCCCGAGCTGCAGCAGGCGAGCTTCGAGGCGTGCTCGCGCGGCGAGCTGCCCGAGCACCCGGCGATCGGCATGCAGATCCCGACGGTCATGGATCCCAGCCTCGCGCCACCGGGCTGCCACGTCGCCACGACGTACGGCTTCTTCTTCCCGTGTGAAGCGCCGCGCGACGAGCGCGGCAAGCTGCGCGACGAGATGGCGGAGCGCATCCTCGACCGGCTGTCCGAGTTCCTGCCCGATCTGCGCGAGTGCATCGTGGAGCGCGCCATCTTCTCGTCGGATCACTTCGCCGTGATGCAGGGCGCGACGAACGGCGACTTCACGCACGGCTTGATCCACCCCGAGCAGATGATCGGCGGGCGCCTGCTCGTACCCGGCTCCGCGCACGCGACGCCGCTCGCCGGCCTGTGGCTGTGCGGCGCGTCGTGTCACCCCGGCCCGGGCGTCACGTTCCTGCCCGGCTACGGCGCGGCGTACGAAGTCGCGGAGGCGCTCGCGAAACCGAGCTGACGAGCCCGCGCTGCGACTGCGGCTAGGATCTCTCGCATGTCGAACCAAACGCGCCAGGAGACCGACAGCCTCGGCAGCGTCGAGGTCCCCGCCGACAAGCTGTGGGGTGCGCAGACCCAGCGTTCGCTCGAGTACTTCAGCATCGGCAGGGACCTCATGCCGCGCGAGATGATCGGCGCCTACGCCATCCTGAAGAAGGCCGCGGCGGCCGCGAACCACGCCGGCAAGCGCCTCGACGGCGAGCGCTGCGCGCTGATCATCCGCGTCTGCGACGAGATCCTCGCGGGCCAGCACCACGACATGTTCCCGCTGCACGTGTGGATGACCGGCAGCGGCACGCAGTTCAACATGAACGTGAACGAGGTCATCTCGAACCGCTGCTGTCAGCTCGCGGGTACGCCGCTCGGCAGCAAGGCGCCCGTGCATCCGAACGACCACGTCAACATGGCGCAGTCGTCGAACGACGGCTTCCCCTCGGCGATGTACGTCGCCGCCGCCGTCGGCGTGAAGGAGCGGCTGGTCCCCGCGGTCGCCGCGCTGCGCGACGAGATCGCCGCGAAGGCGCGCGCGTGGCAGGACATCGTGAAGATCGGGCGCACGCATCTGCAGGACGCCACGCCGCTGACGCTCGGGCAGGAATGGTCGGGCTACGCGGCGATGCTCGGCGACGACCTCGAGCGCATCGACGCGGCGCTCGCCGGCGTGTACCGCCTCTCGCTCGGCGGCACCGCCGTGGGAACGGGGATCAACTCGGCGCCGGGCTTCGCCGAAGCGGCGGCCGCCGAGATCGCGAAGCTCACCGGCTTGCCGTTCGTCACGGCGCCGAACAAGTTCGCCGTGCAGGGCGCGCACGACGCGCTGGTGCACTTGTCCGGCGCGCTGCGCACGCTCGCGGTGTCGCTCTACAAGATCGCCAACGACATCCGCCTCTTGGCGTGCGGCCCGCGCGCCGGCTTCGCCGAGCTCGAGCTGCCCGAGAACGAGCCGGGCTCCTCGATCATGCCCGGCAAGGTGAACCCCACGCAGTGCGAGGCGCTCGCGATGATCGCCGTGCAAGTCATGGCGAACGACGTCGCGGTCGGCTTCGGCGGCGCGGGCGGCTACCTGGAGATGAACGTCTACAAGCCGCTCCTGTGCTTCAACGTGAGTCAGTCGATCGCGATCCTCACAGACGGCTGCACGAACTTCCGCAGGTTCTGCGTCGAAGGCGCGAAGCCGAACCTGAAGAAGATCGCCGAGTACGTCGAGCGCTCGCTCATGCTGGTGACCGCGCTCGTGCCCGTGATCGGCTACGACAAGGCGGCGCAGCTCGCGCACCACGCCAGGGTGCACGACCTCACCCTGAAGGCCGCCGCGTTGCAGCTCGGCTTCGTCACGGCAACGGAGTTCGACCGGATCGTCGATCCCAAACAAATGGTGAGGCCGTACGTGGCGAAGGGCGACTGAGGCGCTCATCCAGCGCGCTAGGAAAGCGACTCACTCGAAGAACGTTCAGGACTCGGCGGCGTGTGACGGAATAGAGGCATTCCGACGGGCGAAGGCCGCGCGAAGCGCCATCCGCCCGATCCCGCTCGCGTACGCAACTGTGGGATCATGGGCACGGCGTTCGTCAACGGTCGGAGCCCCGTGTCAGTGGCAGGTTTTCGCGCAGGGTGTGTCGTCTTGTCAGCGCTGCTCTACGCGGCGTTGCTGCCCCTGCGCGCCGGGGCGCTGCTCTCGTTCTTTGCGCTCGTGCCGCTGCTCGTGGCCTGTGCCGGCACGTCGCCGCTGCGCGCGCTCGCGCTCGGCGCGGCGTTCGGCGCGCTCGGCACCTTCGGCGTGGCCTGGTGGTTCCCGGGCATGTCGGAGCGCTACTTCGGCGCCTCGCCAGCTGTCGCCTGGCTGGGGCTCGTGGCGCTGGGCCTCCTGGACGCCCTGCCCTGCGCGCTCTTCGCGGGCTGGGTCGCGCTCGCTGCGCACCGCGGCCGAGCTACACCATTGCGTGTTGGCGCGGCGTGGGCGCTCGCCGAACTCGCGCGCTCGTACGGACCGGTACCCAATCCGTACGCGCTGCTCGGCTACGCGCAGCACGGTACCGCCTTCGCGCAGGCTGCCGACGTGGCCGGGCCGTGGGGCGTCGGCGCGCTGGTCGCGGCTGCGAACGCGGCGCTGGCCGCGCAACTCGCGCCGGCGCTCGCGGGCAACCGGCCGCGGCGCGCGCTCGCCGTGGGGGCGGCGCTGCTGCTGCTCGCGTTCGGCTACGGCGAGCTGCGGCTCGCGCAGCACTTCGGCGACGGCGAGCCATTGCACGTAGCGCTGGTGCAGGGCGCGGTTGCGCGCGGCGCACAGTGGGACCGCGCGACGCGCGACGCGAACCTGGCGCACTATCTCGCGCTCCACGCACAGGCGACACGGGCTCCGGTCGAGCTCGTGTTCTGGCCAGAGTACGCCGTCGACTTCTACCTGTCCGAAGAGACGCTCGAGCGCGCGCGGCTGCTCGACGGCGTGCGCGCCGGCGGCGCCGACGTCGTGCTGGGCGGGTCGCGCTACGAGTTCGCCGGCGACCGCACGCGCTACTTCAACTCGGTGTTCGCGATCGACGGCGACGGGCGCCTGCGCCTGCGCAGCTACGACAAGCAACGGCTGGTCCCGTTCGCGGAGTACGCGCCGCTGGGCGATTGGCTGCGCTCCGACAGCGCGATGTACGCGCCCGGCAAAGGGCCGCGCGTGCTCGAGACGCGCCGCGCGCGCATCGGCGCGTTCGTATGCGCCGAAGCGCTGCACCCCGAGATCGCGCGGGAGCTCTCGCGCGCTGGCGCCGAGCTCTTGGCCAATCCTGCGAACGACTACTGGTTCGGCGCGCGCGAGCCGCAGGCCGAGCAGCTCGTGAGCGCGTCGTTCCGCGCGATCGAGAACCGGCGCTACCTGGTGCGCGCGACTTCGACCGGCATCTCGGCCGTGATCGATCCGCAGGGGCGCGTTGTGGCGCAGAGCGAGGGCGCGGGACCCGAGATCGTGACGGCCTCGGTCGAGCGCGCGCACGCAGTGACTCCGTATCAGCGTGCTGGCGACGCAGGAGTCGCCGTGCTCTGCGCGTTCGCCGCCGGACTCGGCTTTGCCGGCCGGCGCCAGCATTCACGAGGAGATTCAGGAGGACCGACATGAAGCGACGATCTCTGTCCCTCGCATTCGCCGCACTCGCGCTCTGCACGGGGCGGGCGTGGGCTTCGAATCCCGGCACCGACACGCGCGCGTCGGGCGACGCGGCGTCGGCCGGGACCACCACCGTCTGCGAGAGCGGCACCAATCCGGGCGCCAGCTGCTCGTTCTCGGGCGACTGCACCGGCGGCGGCACGTGCACGGGCATCGCACAGGTGCGGGTGGCGGCGCGCGGACTGCTCACGATCATCGCCGACACGAAGCCGGTCGGCGTGGGCTGGGCGACGACGGCGCTGCCGGGCACGTGCACCAATCCGAACAAGTCGGCGGGCACCATCGGAAGCTGCGAGACGAAGGACAACTCGGTGCTCACCATGCTGCTCGAGTTCACGTTGAACGGGAAGAAGTACACGTTCGCGGAGAGCTTCACCCGCCTGCCCGACGGGCAGGCGTGCGGCTCGGGGAGCTGCGACTTCCTGATCCCGAACTGGACGATCGGGCTCGGCAGCGGCTCCGGGTGGGGCCAGCCGGCCGTCGAGAGCGTGCTGGCCGAGCGCTCGCTCAGCACCGGGCAGGTGGTGCAGATCCGCTGGGGCGGCCTGCCGCCGGCGGCCGAGGCCGCGGTGGGCGCCGTGCTCGGACGCAGCGGCAACGAGCGCGTCGTGCTGTCGCGCACCGACGACGTACCCATCTGCACCGACACCACACCGTGCAAGCTGTCCGCGACCAACCCGCGCTTCTCCGACCACTCCGACGGAACGGACGCGCTCGCCACCGTCCGGCGCTTCAAGGTCGACATCGCGGTGATCGGTCCCTAGCCGGAGGCGCGGTTGCCCAGGCTTCGCACCGCCGATTGGTTCCTTCTCGTCGGGCTGACGGGCCTGTGGAGCGTCTGCTTCGTGCTGCACCTCGGCCAGGTCGTGACCGGACGGCTGGCCTGGATCCCCGTCTACGTGGCGCCGGCGCGTGACGCCGCGGCGCTGCCGACGGTGCGCGAGCTGTGGCCGGGCCGCGGCCCCGAAGTGCTGGCGCCCGGCGACGCGATCGCGCGCGTCGGACCCGACTCACTGGCGGGCGCGGCGCCGCTCGACTTCGTGCGCGCGGTGTACGAGCACGCCGAGGACGCGCGCGTCGCTCTCACGCGCGTGCGCGGCGGCGACGTGAGCGACGTCGAGCTCGACCTCGTCGCCATCCCGCACGCCTGGCGCAAGAGCCTGGTCGCCCTGGCGTTCGCGGGCCTGGCCGCGCTCGCGTTCTGGCGCACGCGCGGTTCGCGCGCGGCTCGCGCGCTCTACCTGGCGATGACCGCGTACGCGTTCCACTGGACCGACTTCTTCGGCGGCGCGCCCGAAGTGACCACCGCGGCGCTCGCGTCGTTCGGCGTGGCGACGTCGCTGTTCATGCCGCTCGCGCTGCGCACGGCGGCGCTCTTCCCCGAAGAAGTGGCCCCACCGGGGGGTCGCGAGCCGCGCTGGCCCTGGCCGTTCCTTCTGAACGGCCCCGTCGTGACCGCGTGGGCGTTTGGCGTGCCCCGCTCGTTCACCGGCGCGAGAGAGCTCGCGTTCGCAATCCAGGGCGCGTTCATCGCGGGGCTCGTCACGCTGCTCACGCGGAGCTACCGCCGCTCGGGCGCGACGGGACGCCGGCAGCTGAAGTGGGTGGTGCTCGGTTTCTGGGTCGGCCTGGTGCCCGCGCTCCTGGCGAGCGCCGTCGCGCTCGTCGTCCCGGCGCTGTGGTGGCTCTACGAGATCTCGCTGCTCTTCACGCTGGCGATCCCGCTGTGCCTATTCATCGCGCTGGCGCGCTACAACCTGCTCGACGTCGACCGCCTGCTCACCTCGGCGGCCATCTCGCCGCTGCTCGGGATCCTGCTCATCACCTTCGGCTTCATCGCGGTGCCGCCAACCGCGGCTGCGGCGCAGAGCTGGGTGAATCCCGCGGTGAGTCAGCCGGCGCTCTCACTCATGCTGGCTGCGTTCGCGTTCCTGCTGTTGCGCAGGCTCGACCGAGGGCTGCAGGATTGGATCTACCCTGAGCGCGCCAAGCTCACGGTCGAGGCGCAGACGCTCTACGCCGAGCTCGGCGCGTGCGAGAAGCCGGCCGACGTGCTGACCTTGCTGGGCCAGCGGCTCGGCGCGCTGCTACAGCTGCAGACGGCGGCGATCTACGCGCGCGGCGCCGACGCGTTCTCGCCGGTGTTCGCGCACGGGCCGGCCGTGAGCCCCGGCTTCGCGCTCGACGGACCGCTGCCGCGCGCGCTCGCCGCGCGAGCCGCACCGCTCGAGCCCTTCGCGAGCTGGCGCGACGAAGACCCCGGCGAGCGTCGCGCGCTGGCCGAGATGGGCGTCGAGGTCGCGCTGCCCGTGCTGGTGCGCGGCGACGTGGCGGCGTTCGCGTGCCTGGGCGGCAAGCGCTCGGGCGACGTGTTCACGGCCACCGATCGCGCGCTCTTGCAGGGGCTCGCGGACCGCGCCGCGATCGAGCTCCAGCGTTTCGACCACGAAGACGTGGTGCGCGAGACGCGCCTGCAGATGGAGCGGCTGCGCGCATACGTGCCGGGCGCGGTCGCGCGCGAGCTCGTGGCCGGCGGCGAGCTCGCGCCCGGCGAGCGAGAGATCAGCGTGATGTTCGTGGACATCCGCGGCTACACCTCCTTCGCGGAAGGCCACACGCCCGAGGCGATCTTCGACGCCGTGAACGCCTACACACGAGTGGTGTCGCAGATCGTGACCGACTGCGGCGGCTCGGTGGTCGAGTTCAACGGCGACGGGCTCATGACCGTGTTCGGCGCGCCGCACGCGCTCCCCGACAAGGAGCGCTGCGCCGTGCGCGCCGCGCGCTCGATCGCCGAGCGCGTGCCGCAGCTCCGCGTGCGCGAGTCGGGCGGCCAGCCCACGCGCCTGCACGTCGGCATCGGCGTCGCCACGGGCCCGGGCTACGTGGGCAACGTGCGCGCGGCCGACCGCGCGATCTGGGTGGCGCTGGGCAACACCACGAATCTCGCCGCGCGGCTCGAGCGCATGACGCGCGAGCTGGGCGCCGCGGTGGTCGTCGACGTCGAGACGCACAAGGCCGCCGGCGACTCTGCGGCCGACTTCGCGCTACGGCCCGCGCAGAGCGTGCGCGGGCGCAGCGAGCTTCTCGACGTGTTCACCTGGTCGCCGGCCGAATCGGCCGCGGCGCAACCGGTTCAGGAGGAAGTGACGTGAGACTCTTCGCACGTCTCGCAGCTCTGGTCTTCGTGGTCACGCTGCTCGCGCCCACGTTCGCGCAGGCCGCGGGCTTCACCGAGTTCGAGGACCAGCCGGTCAAGGACCCCGACAACTCCGAAGACGATCCGCTCACGTCGCCCGCGCCGGTGCCGTGGAACCTGGCGCCGTTCGCGACCTCGTTCCCGGGCGGCGCGAAGCTGATCCGCGGCTCGCTCGACGCGCACGACGTCGACGCCTACGCGTTCTCGCTCAGCGCGGGGCAGCTCCTGCTCGCAGCGCTGTTCGAAGATCCCGCCGGCGAGAAGAACGACACGCAGCTCGGCCTGTTCAGCGGCACGGCGCCGCCGCCGGTCACGAGCGACGACGACGCGGGCCCCGGCTTCTTCTCCCGCCTGGCGTTCTCGGTCACGAGCACCGGTACGCAGCGCATCGCGGTCTCGGGGTTCGGCGACGCGAATTGGAACGGCTCGCACCAGGAAGCGGCGAACGGGCTCGTGCCGTACAAGCTCGTGGTCGCGGCGGTGTCGAACCCGCCGCCGTTCCAGGAGGCCGAGAGCAACAACACGCTCGCCAGCGCGAATGCGCTGCCGCCCGAGGAGGGCGTGGTCGGCGGCGCGCTCACGCCTGGCGACGTCGACTACTTCAAGATCGATCTCGAGCCGGGCGACCGGCTCGCGCTCTCGGTGTTCGACCTGGTTTCGCCGGTCGCGTTCGCATCGGCGAACGGCGAGAGGAACGACGCGCTGCTCGGCGTGTTCACGCCGTCCGGCGCGCTCGCCGCGGGTGGCACGAACGACGACGGCGGGCCCGGCTTCCAGTCGAACCTGCTCGTCACCGTGCCCGCGGGACAGGGCGGCACGTGGAAGGTCGCGGTGAGCGGCTTCGGCGACGGCGCGTTCACGGGCGCGCACAAGGAATCGTTCTCGTATCTGCTCGTCGTGGCGCGCGAGCGCTCGTGCCCGAACGTGACTCCGCTGATCTCGAACATCGTGGTGTCGACGGGCAAGACCTATCAGACCGCGAACCTGATCGGCGGCCAACACTACTACGTGGACCGCACCACGCCCGGCCAGCACGTGCTGGTCGACGTGCCGTCGCAGTACGAATGCTCGCAGTGGCTCATGACCGCGAACGACGACAAGGCGGTGACCTCGACCTCGTATCTCAGCTTCTCGCTCGCACAGCCCTCGTCGGTGTACGTGGCGTTCGACACGCGCTCGTCGACCGAGCCGCCGTGGCTCGCGACCGGGTTCACGGAGACGGGCGACATCGTGGACATCGCCGACCCGGACAAGACGCAGGAGTTTCGCGTGCTGCGGCGCGACTTCGCAGGGGGCACGGTCGTGCTGGGTGGCAACCTGCCGTCGGGCGCCGGCTCGAACTACGTGGTGTTCGCGCGCCCGCTGAATCTGTCCGACCCGCAGCACGCTTTCG
>Ga0335076_10000776_pt1 | contig 30028 bp, 24 predicted proteins | sample Lox_Sample_25_FD_206717 | JGI IMG/M metagenome (GOLD analysis project Ga0335076, IMG submission 206717) | Soil microbial communities from Loxahatchee National Wildlife Refuge, Florida, United States - Lox_Sample_2.5 | ecosystem: Environmental > Terrestrial > Soil > Wetlands | place: USA... | reverse complement strand
CTGCTCTCGGAAGGCACGCTGCTGCTGCTCAACCTCAAGTCCGACAAGCAGGCCGAGCCGCTGACGGGCGCACCCGGCGAGCCGCCGATGACGGTCGAGCAGTGGGCGCGGCGGCTGCGCGCCCGCTACCAGGTGGGCCTGATCGGGTGGATTCGCGGTGAGCGCGCCGAGCAGAACCTCGAGATCCTCGCCGCGGTAGCCCGCAAGCTCGAGCAGATCGCGACCCGCCAGCCGGTGTTCCAGCTGTGGTGGGTGGTCGGCGCGGTCATCGAGGCGCTGCAGGAGAACGGCCTCGAGAGCGGCCAGTCGGTGAAGCGGCTGCTCGGCCTCGGCGATCGCGAGATCCGGCGTCTGTACGAGCATGGCGAGGCGCGCTATGCGCAGGCGCCGCCCGTCGAGCTGCTCAACAACCTTCTTTACTACGTCGGCCGCTCCGAATCCTCCGGCGGACGGGTGAGTGCGGTGCGCGCCTCGTTCCGCCTCAACGAGCTGTTGCCGGTCGACGAGAGCATCGAGCAGGAGCGCGAGAACCTCTCGGCCCCCTCCGTGAAGCTCATGCAGACGGTGGCCGCGGCGATCCGCGAGGACCTCGGCAAGGTCAAGGACGTACTGGACATCTTCGTGCGCCGCGGCGCGGGGCAGCCGGCCGAGCTTGCCTCGCAGGTGGAGCTGCTGCGCAAGATCGGCGACACGCTCGGGGTGCTCGGCCTGGGCGAGCTGCGCGCCAGCGTGCAGTCCGAGACCGAGCGACTGGGGAAGATCGTCAATGGCACACTGCGCGCCGACGAGGCGACGCTGGTGGACATCGCCGCCACCCTGATCGGCGTCGAGGACAAGCTCGACGACCGCCTCGTAGGCATGATCCTGCCGCCGAAGGATGCGGACCTGCAGCAGCCCGCCGAGGACGCCGAGTTCCAGCAGGTGCAGTCGGCGGTGCTGCGCGAGTGCATCGTCAACCTCGCGCGCATCAAGGAGGCCGTGACACAGAGCGTCGGCGGCACGCTCGATGCCGCCGGGTTCGACAGCTGGCAGGACCTGATGCGCGGCATCAAGGCGGGGCTGCTGCTGCTCGGCAAGTCGCGCGCCGTCGAGATCATCGAGGCGATCACCACGCAGCTCAAGCGTGTCATGCAGCCGGGCGTGCACGTGCTGCCGCCGGGCTTCATCGACCGCCTGGCCGATGCGATCGTGAGCGTCGAGTACTACATGGAGACGCTGCAGGCCGGTCGGGCGGATCCGTGGTACATGCTCGACAACGCCCAGTCGTGTGTTGCGGCGCTCGAGCAGCAGCCGACGCCGACTCCGCCTACGGTGCCGCCGCTCGAGCCTGGCGCCTACGCGCGCACCGTCCAGATCCCGACCGCAGCACCCTCGCCGGCACGGCCGGATGTGCGGGCGGTCGGTGCCGCCGCACCGACGCTCGCGGCATCCCCTGCCGCCGCCGCGGCGGCACCCGTCGAGTACGCCGACCCCGAGCTCATGAAGCTCTTCATCGAGGAGGCGAACGAGGAGCTCGCCAAGATTCAGCACGGGTTCCTGGTCTGGGACCAGAACCCGCTCGAGCGCGAGGCGCTGGTCACGGTGCGCCGCTCGTTCCACACGCTCAAGGGAAGCGGGCGCATGGTCGGGGCGCGCGAGCTGGGCGAGTTCTCCTGGTCGATCGAGAACCTCCTGAACCGCGTGCTCGACAACACCCTCACCCGCTCGCCGGCGATCCTGGACACGCTGCGCCAGGCGGTGGCGGCGTTGCCCGCACTCATCACGCAGCTCGAGAGCGGTGCGCCGGTCGGCGCCGGCCTGAGCGCGATCTCATCCCGTGCTCATGCACTCGCCGCCGGACGCGACGGCGGAGCCGCGCCAGCGGCGGAGCCCGCCGAGGAGGAAACCGTCGCCGCTCTGACGCCCGAGGCTTCACCCGCCGCGACCGGGGTACGCCGCGCCATGGCCGCCGCTCCCGCCGCAACAGCCGAGGCGGTCGCTGCGCCGCCGTCTCCGGCCATCGCCGCGGCCGCTGCGCGTGCCGCAGCCATCGCTGCGGCCGTACGGTCGCCGGCGCAGCGTGAAGCGCGCGCTCCCGCACCACGTGTCCCCGCGCCCGCGGCGGCACCGCCCAGAAGCGCATCGGCGATGGCGCCGGCCGAGCCGCCCAAGGCTACGATCCCCGATGACACGCTGCGCGACATCTATGCCCGTGAGACCGCTGCGCACGTCGCCGCGGTGCGTGCCTATCTAGCCCGCGAGTCGCAGCTGCCCGAACCGCATGCGCTCCCCGAGGAGGTGTACCGCGCCTGCCACACGCTCTCGGGAAGCTCGAAGATGGCCCAGGCGCGTCACGGCATTCGCCTCGCCGAGCCGCTCGACCACTGGTTGCGACGCGCATTCTCGAGCGGCGTGGGCCTCGGCACCGAGGATCTGGCGCTGCTCGAGGACTGCATGGTGGCGATGGAGACCGTCGCCACGCATCTGGACGAGCCGACGGGCTTCTTCGTCAATCACTGGCAGCTGCTCGAGCGCATCGAGCGTGCCGACCGCAACCTCGAACAGCGCATCGCCGCCGTTGCCACGCACGCGGCCGGGGCGCACGTCGCGACCGCCGCCGCCGCTACCGCCGGCGGCGAGCCGGCCGACGAGGCAGTCGACTTCGATCCCGAGGTGGCGGCGATCTTCACCGACGAGGCGACCGAGCTGATCGACGCTTCGGAGCATGCCCTCTCGGACTGGCGCTCGCAGCCGGCCAGCGCCGAGTACCGCCTCGGCCTCAAGCGTCCGCTGCACACGCTCAAGGGCGGGGCGCGCATGGCGGGTATCACTCCCATGGGGGATCTGAGCCACGAGGTCGAATCCCTCGTCATGCTGGTCGACACCGGCAAGCTCTCGGCCGACGGCGCACTCTTCGATGCGATCCAGGCGAGCCTCGACGAGCTCGCGCGCATGCGCGATCGGGTTGCGACGGGTCAGCCGGTGGCTCCCGCGCGCGCGGTCATCGCGCGGCTGCAGGCGCTCGCGCGGCCGGCAGGCGCACCGCCCGCCGCACCTGCCGCGCCCGCCAGGCCCACCGCCACACCCGCAGCGCCCGCCGTCGCGTTCGCGGCGCCCGCCGCTGCAACCGCGGCGCCAGTGGCACGGGTCCCTGTCCCGCCGCGCACGGCAGTCCCGACCCCACCTGCGATACCCGTAACGGCGGCGGCGCCCGCGCCGACCACGGCGCCCGTGCCCCCGATGCCCGCGCCGCAGGCGGGCAGCGGAGCGGGTGCACCGCGCGAGCGCTTCGTACTGCCAATGGCGTCCGCGAAGCCAGCGCCAGCACTCGAAACGTCAGAGTCGCTCGATGGCACCGACACCGCCTTGGCGAAACTCAACGCGGAGCTCCTCGAGTCCCGCGGCGATGAGGAGGCGGCGCCACCCGCAGCGCGCGAGCTGGCGCGTGCGCCCGCCGGGCCGTCGGCGACACCGCCAGCGGCCCCGGCGGCCCCGGCGGCTGCGGCGGAGGCTCCTCAGACCGTGCCCGCGCCGCCGTCCCCCGTTCCGCCCGCCGCCGCTGAAGCTGTGTGGACCTCGGCGAGCGCGCTCGCGGCGGTCTCGCCGCTCTCGCGGGCACGCGCCGTGGAGGGGCACGCCGAAGAGAGTCTCGCGCCACCGCAACCCGTCCCGCCGGGACGCGAGCCGGCCGCCGTGACCGAGCGGCAGGAAATGGCGCGCGTGGACGCCGAGCTGCTCGATCAGCTGCTCAACATCTCGGGCGAAGCGAGCATCGCCCGCGCACGCCTCGAGCAGCAGCTCGGCTCCTTCGATTTCAACCTCGGCGAGCTGTCACGCACGGTGACGCGACTCAAGGAACAGCTGCGGCACCTCGAGATCGAGACCGAGACGCAGATCCTGCACAAGCACGAGGACGAGGGCCCGCACCGCAGCGAGTTCGATCCGCTCGAGCTCGACCGATATTCCTCGATCCAGCAGTACTCGCGCGCGCTCGCCGAGACCGCCAACGACGTGGCGAGCATCCAGCAGCTGCTCGAGAATCTCGCCAAAGACACGCAGAACCTGCTGCAGCAGCAGGCCCGTACCATCACCGAGCTGCAGAACGGCTTGATGCGCACGCGCATGGTGCCGTTCCAGCGCCATGTGCAGCGCCTCGCACGCATCGTACGGCAAGCCGCCGCGGACACCGGCAAGCGCGCCGAGCTCATCGTCGAGGGCGCCTCGGGCGAGCTCGACCGCCAGGTGCTCGAGCGTATGCTGCCGCCCTTCGAGCACATGCTGCGCAACGCCGTGGTGCACGGCATCGAGAAGCCGGACGAGCGCATCCGCCGTGGTAAGCCCGACACGGGGCGGATCCTGCTCGAGCTGCACCGCGAGGGCGCCGAAGTCATGGTGCGCCTCACCGACGACGGCGGCGGGATGAACCTCAAGGCGATCCGCGAGAAGGCGCACAGCCTCGGCCTGATCGGCACCGGTCAGACGCTGAGCGACGAGGATGCGATGCAGCTCATTCTCGAGCCCGGCTTCTCCACCGCCGGCGCCGTGACCCAGCAGGCCGGCCGCGGCGTCGGCATGGATGTGGTGGCCACCGAGATCAAGCGGCTGGGCGGCGCGCTGCACATGGAGACCAAGGCGGGTGAGGGCACGGTGTTCACCATCCGCCTGCCGCTGACGCTTGCCATCAGCCACGCGCTGGTGGTGCGCACGGACGAGGAGTACTACGCGCTGCCGCTGCCGACGGTCGAGGGGGTGCTGCGGCTGTCGAAGCCGGAGGTCGCGGCGCACCTCGGCAAGGATGCGGCCGTGTTCGACTACGGCGGGCAGAAGTACCGCTTCCAGCACCTGGCGACCTTCGTCGGGCTCAACCCCTCGGAGCTGCCGGGACACGACGTGACCATCCCGGTGGTGCTGGTGCGCGCCGGTGAGCACTCGACCGGGCTCGTGGCCGATGAGCTGGTCGGCAGTCGGGAGATCGTGGTGAAATCCGTCGGTCCACAGATCTCCGGCATCCGCGGTATCTCCGGAGCGACGATCCTCGGCGATGGTCGCATCGTCATCATCCTCGACATCGGTGCGCTGGTGCGCGGCGAGTGGCGGCTGCGGGCGCAGGCACCGGTGCAGCCCAAGGAGCGTGGCGGCGATCGGCGCACGTTCGCCCTGGTCGTCGACGACTCGATCACGGTTCGCCGCGTGACGCAGCGACTGCTCGAGCGCAACGGCATGCGGGTGCTGACCGCGCGCGACGGCATGGACGCGGTGGCGCTGCTGCAGGACAACGTGCCGGACGTGATCCTGCTCGACATCGAGATGCCACGCATGGACGGTTACGAGGTCGCGGCCCATGTGCGCAACGACCCGCGCCTGAAGGATGTGCCGATCATCATGGTCACCTCGCGCGTCGGGGAGAAACACCGCGCGCGCGCCATCGAGCTCGGCGTCGATGACTACCTCGGCAAGCCCTACCAGGAGGCGCAGCTCCTCGATGCCATCGCGCCGCTCGTCGAGCGGCGTCGCGCCGCTGCCCGCCAGGCTTACGGGAGCTGACGAGTGGCCGAGCGCGTCGCCGAGATCTACAGTCTCCTCGTCCCGCTGGTCGATGGGCGACTGATCATTCCGCGCGCCTGCGTCGCCGAAGTGATTGGTTTCCAGACGCCCTCGGAGATGACCGGCGCGCCGCCCTGGTACATCGGTACGGTGCCGTGGAACGGCAAGGCGGTGCCGCTGATCTCGTTCGAGGGCGCGTGTGGCCAGATGATTCCGCCGGCCAGCGGCCGCACGCGCATCGTGATCCTGCATGCCCTCGGCACGCGCGTGGACGGCGGTAACTTCGCCCTCGTGAGCCAGGGCTTTCCGCAGCTGGTGCGCGTGAGCTCGGACGTGGTGCGGCCGGATAACTCGCGTGTATTCCCTGACCGCATGCCGGTCATCTGCCAGATCCGCATGGTCAACGAGACTCCCCTGGTTCCGGACATCGAGCGGCTCGAGGAGATGATCGCCGACGAGACCAGCATCGGCACGGCCTGAGGCCGGCGGGATGCGCGCGCGCCGGCGCCCTCAGGCCGTCGGCAGCTTGTAGTCCCTGAACTGCTCGCGCAGCTTCTCCTTCTGCATCTTGCCCGTGGCGCCGAGCGGGATCGCATCGACGAACACCACGTCATCCGGCGTCCACCAGCGCGCAATCCGTCCTTCGTAGAAGGCGAGCAGCTCCGCGCGCGTCACTTCGGCGCCAGGCTTCTTCACCACGATGAGCAGCGGGCGCTCGGCCCAGCGCGGGTGCGGCGCGGGGATACAGGCGGCCATCACCACGGCCGGGTGTGCCATGGCGATGTTCTCGAGCTCGATCGATCCGATCCATTCACCGCCGGACTTGATGACGTCCTTGCTGCGATCGGTGATGCACACGTAGCCCTCGCTATCGATGCGCGCCACGTCGCCGGTGAAGAACCAGCCGTCGCGCAACGGTGTGCCGCCCTCGTTCCTGAAATACTCTGCCGCGACCCAGGGACCGCGCGCCAGAAGATCACCCGACTTCGGGGATCCCCAGGGAATCTCGCACCCCTGCGCGTCGACGACCTTGATGTCCACCCCGTACACCGCGCGGCCCTGCTTGGCCATGAGCGCGTAACGATCATCGGTGCTCAGTGCCGCGTGCTGTGCTTTGCGCGCGCACACCGTGCCGAGCGGACTCGTCTCGGTCATTCCCCAGGCGTGCAGCGCATGGATGCCGTAGCGCTCGCCGAGCGAGCGCAGCAGCGCCGGCGGACAGGCGCTGCCGCCGACCAGAACCCGCTTCAGAGTGCTGAAGGTCAGGCCGCGCGGCTCGATGCAGGCGAGAATCCCCTGCCATACGGTGGGCACGCCCGCACCGAACGTCGCGGCCTCGCTCTCGAGGAGCTCGTAGAGGCTTGCGCCGTCGAGCCGCGACCCGGGCAGCACGAGCTTCGCGCCCACCATGCAGGCGACGTACGGCAGTCCCCAGGCGTTGGCATGAAACATCGGCACGATCGGCAACAGCGTGTCGGTGGCCGAGCAGTTGAGCGTATCGGGCAGCGCGGAGGCGTAGGTGTGGAGCACGGTGCTGCGGTGGGTGTAGAGCACGCCCTTGGGATGGCCGGTGGTGCCGCTCGTGTAGCACAGCGAGCTTGCAGTGTTCTCCTCGAGGGGCGGCCAAGCGAAATCGTCGCTTTCGGCCGCAATCAGATCCTCGTAGAGGAGGAGACGCGGGATCTGCGCCGCCGCTGGCGGCAGATGCTCGCGGTCGGTCATGACGATGAAGTGCCGCACCGTCGGCAGCAGCGCCGCGACCGATGCTACCTGCGGCGCGAGGCCGGCATCGAAGCAGAGCATCGCGTCCTCGGCATGGTTGGCGATGTAAGTGATCTGCTCGGGATGCAGGCGCAGGTTCAGGGTGTGCAGCACGGCGCCGGAGCCGCTCACGGCGTAGTAGAGCTCGAGGTGGCGATAGCCGTTCCAGGCGAGCGTCGCGACGCGCTCCCCGAGCTTCACGCCGAGCCGGGCGAGCGCCTTCGCCAGGCGCCGCGAGCGCGCGGCGAGCTCGCGGTAGTTCGTGCGGTGAATGTCTCCCTCGATGCGCCGCGAGACGATCTCACGCTCGGCGTGATGTCGCTCCGCATGCGTGAGGAGCGATGAGATCAGCAGCGGCTGCTGCATCATGTGGCCGTACATGAGTCACCTTCGTTTTACAGATCACCGAACTCCCGCTGCAGCAGGACGAGCGCCGCGATCGCCGCGGTCTCGGTCCGCAGCACCCGCGGCCCGAGCTGCACGCCGACGAAGCCGGCGCCGAGCGCGCGCTGCTGCTCGTCCTCCGCAAGTCCGCCCTCGGGACCGATGAGCACCAGCACCGACCCCTCGGGGCGCGCTATCTGCGCGACGCGCAGCACTGCCGCGGGCGACAGCAGGAGTCGCGTGCCGGTCCGCTCCACGCGCAGCAGCTCCTCCAGGTCGACGGGCGATGACACCTCCGGCGGGTGGTTGCGCCCGCTCTGCTCGCAGGCGCCGATCGCGATCGCGCGCCAGTGCTCGAGCCGGCGCGCAGCCTTGTGGCCTTCGAGCTTGACGACGCTACGCGCCGTGAAGACAGGCAGGATGCGGCTGACGCCGAGCTCCGTCGCCTTCTGCACTACCAGGTCCATGCGCTCGCCGCGTGAGACCCCCTGGGCGAGCGTGACCCGCAACGGCGACTCGCGCTCGATGCGCTGCGCCGCGCCGACCGTGACGGTCACCGTGCCGGCGCGGATGGCGGCGATCGTCCCGGAGTACTCCCCGCCCCTGCCGTTGAACAGCGTGAGCGGCGCCCCCGGGCGCAGGCGCAGCACGCGCGTCACGTGGCCGGCGGCGTCTCCCGCGAGCGTGACGCGAGCCCCGTTTTCCAGGGGCGCCGCGACGAACACCCGGCTCAGTCGCACGTGGCGAGCCCGATGCCTTCGCGCGCAACCTCGACCATGAGATCGATCTCCTGCGGCGTCACGACGTACGGTGGCATGAAGTACACCACGTTGCCGATGGGCCGCAGCAGCACCCCGCGCGCGAGCGCGTGCCGGTAGACGATGAGCCCGCGGCGCTCCTGCCACGGGTAGGGGAGGCGTGCCGCCTTGTCGGCGGTGAGCTCGATCGCCACGATCATGCCGCGCTGGCGTACCTCCGCCACGTGCGGGTGGTCCTCGAGCGCCGTGCGGGCGCGCTCGCCCAGGTACGCCGCGAGCGCGCGGTTACGCTCGAGCGTGCGCTCCTCGCGGAAGATGGCGAGACTCGCGAGCGCCGCGGCGCAGGCGAGCGGGTTGCCGGTGAAGCTGTGCGAGTGCAGGAAGGCGTTGAGCTTTACGTATTCGTCGTAGAACGCTGCGTACACCGCATCGGTCGTGATGACCGCCGACAGCGGCAGGTAGCCGGCGGTCAGCCCCTTCGACAGGCACATGAAGTCGGGGCGGATCGCGGCCTGCTCGCAGGCGAACATGGTGCCGGTCCGGCCGAAACCCACCGCGATCTCGTCGGCAATGAGGTGCACGCGGTGGCGGTCGCACGCCTCACGCAGCAGCGTCAGGTACACCGGGTCGTACATGCGCATACCGGCCGCGCACTGCACCAGCGGCTCGACGAGCACTGCGCACACTTCATGCGCATGCCGCGCGAGCGCCGCCTCCATGTCCGCGAAGCGCCGCCGCGAGTGCTCCGCCCAGCTCTCCCCCGGCGCACGGTCGAAGCAGTCGGGCGAGGGCACGGTGATGACGTCCATGAGGAGCGGGCGATAGATCTCCTTGTAGAGCTCGACATTGCCGACGGCGAGCGCACCGAGCGTCTCGCCGTGATAGCTGTTGGCGAGCGTGACGAAGCGCCGCCGGGTGCTCGCGCCGACGTTGCGCCAGTAGTGGAAGCTCATTTTCACCGCCACCTCGATGGCGGATGAGCCGTTGTCGGCATAGAAGCAGCGCGTGAGCCCGGTGGGCGCGATCCCGGTGAGCGCCTCTGAGAGCGCGATCACCGGCTCATGCGTGAAGCCGGCGAGGATCACCTGCTCGAGCCGCTCGAGCTGCGCGCGTACCGCGGCGTTGATGCGCGCATTGGCGTGACCGAAGAGATTCACCCACCAGGAGCTGACCGCGTCGAGGTAGCGCTTGCCGTCATAGTCCTCGAGCCAGGCGCCTTCGCCGCGGCGTATCGGGATGAGCGGCAGCTCGCGCTCGTGGTCCTTCATCTGCGTGCACGGGTGCCAGACGTGCGCGAGGTCGCGCACGACGTAGCCAGAGTTTGCGGAATTGCCCGAAGTCATGGCGGCGATTGTCGCACCCCCGGCGACCTGCGCGAGCCGCTGGCCTGCGCCGTCGAGCCGCCCCGCCTCTGCCGGCGGGCTCAGCTCGGGAGCACAGGTCAGGCGTATACGTACCCGCTGCCGCCGCACCGGGTGCAGTGGACCGGCGGCGCAACCGGAGGGATGGCCGGGAACCCGGGACGATGGCCCACAGCAGGTTGCGCTTCGCGCGCACCGCGCAGCGGCATCCTATAGCCGCTCGCAGGCCGGCACAACGAAATGGCTCGATGGGCCGCCCCGCAGTCCCAGCACCAGGGCCCGCACGTCGCGGCATAATGCCCGATGTGACGTGCCCCGCTGGCACCGCCGCTGCCGCCGAAGGAGTGAGCCTTTGAGTCGTGTCCGCGTTCGCGGGGGCGGCCAGCACGGGCAAGTACGGAGTAATGGTGACAATGCGCGCGAGTGAAGGTCGTTCGCCGGCGGTCGATGCCGCCACAGGGCTCCTCGCCGGCGTGCGTCAGGTGTTGTCGCCGCACTTCGACGAGCGGCCGGCGGGGATGCAGCCCGAGCTTCTGGTCGTGCATGGCATCAGCCTGCCCCCCGGGGAGTTCGGCGGCCCGTGGATCGATCGGCTGTTCACCGGCACGCTGCCGTGGGATGCGCACCCCTACTTCAAGGAGATCGAGGGGCTGCGGGCCTCGGCGCATGCGCTCATCCGCCGCGCTGGGCAGATCGTGCAGTACGTACCCTTCAGCGCGCGCGCCTGGCACGCCGGCAAATCCGCGTGGCGCGGCCGAAACGCCTGCAACGATTTCTCGATCGGCATCGAGCTCGAGGGCACCGACGCGACGCCGTACACGGATGCGCAGTACGCCGCGCTCGCCGCTCTGATCGCCGCGCTCCTCGAGGCCTATCCGTCGCTCTCCGCGGCGGCGATCGCCGGCCACAGCGACATCGCCCCCGGGAGGAAGACCGATCCGGGCCCGGCATTCGACTGGCCGCGGCTGCGGGGGATGCTCGCGGCCGCGGCGGGTCGGCCGAAGTCCGGCGGCTGACCGCCCGGCGTCGTGCGCTTAGCCTCGACTTGCCGATCGCGGCGATGGATCTCGCAGTCTTCTTCGGCCTCGGGTCCGCGCTCTGCTACGGCGCGGGCGATCTGCTCTGGAGAGTGGCGGGCCGCGGCCTCGGCGTGTGGCGCAGCTCCTTCTACGGAGCGATCGTGGGGGTCACTGTCCTCAGTGTCTGGCTGCTGCTCGCTCCCGCGCTCGTGCACGCGGCGCTGCGCGCCACGCCCGGCGCGTGGGAAGCCGCCGTCGGCTCGGGAATCGCGCTCGAGGGCGGCTCGCTCCTTTTGACACAGGGGCTGGTGCGCGGCTCGCTCGCAGTCGTCGCACCCGTGACGGCCACCTACGCCGCGGTGGCCACGATTCTCGCGGTGCTCTCCGGCGAGCGCTTCACCCCGATCGTCGGCGTCGGTCTCACGCTCATCATGGCCGGAGTCTGCGTCGTCGCCATCCGCCGCCAGGAGAGCCGCGAGGGCCCGCACAGCGGCACGGGTCTCGGCTGGGCGATGGGCGCCGCGCTCGCCTACGGCGGTGGGGTATGGCTGCAAGGGAAGTTCGCCGTCCCCGAGCTCGGTTCCATCGTGCCGGTGTGGGTGATGCATGCGCTCGGCGCCATCACGTTGGGCACGGTGTGCCTCGCGAGGCGCACCAAGCTGTCGCTGCCGGAGCGCGGCAGCCGTGCACCGATCCTGGCCGCCGCCTCACTCGGTGTCGGCGGCTTCATCGCCATGACGGCGGGATTCGCGACGGGGGAGATCGCCCTCGTCGTAGTGCTGAGCAGCCTCGCGAGCGCGATCACGGTGCTCCTGGGACGGGTCTGCGGCACGACGCACGTCGCGATCCATCAGTGGCTCGCGATCGTGGTGATTGTGGCGGGGCTTGCGCTGATACACCGCTGAGGCGCTGTCAGGGCTTCCTGCCGCGCTCGTGTCGCCACAACACTTCCACGCCGCGCTCGTGCCGCGCCAGCACCCGCGCGAGCACGAACAACAGGTCCGACAGCCGATTGAGGTACTTGGGCACTTCGGCACCGACGCTCTCCGCCTCGGCAAGGGCCCACACGCGCCGCTCGGCGCGTCGCGCGACGGCACGGGCGAGATGACAGGCGGCCGCGGCCGGCCCACCGCCGGGAAGAATGAATTCCTTGAGCGGTGGCAGGGTATCGTTGAACTCATCGAGAGATTTCTCGAGCCGCTCGACGTGCGCCGGGGTGATGACGCGGTGCCCCGGGATGCACAGCTCGCCGCCCAGGTCGAACAGCTCGTGCTGCACCTCGGTGAGGCACGCGGCGACGGCAGGCGGAATCTCCGGCACCGCGAGCAGCACGCCGACGGCGCTGTTGAGCTCATCCACCGTGCCATAGGCTTCGACGCGCGCGCTGTCCTTGCGCACCCGGCTGCCATCGCCCAGCCCCGTGGTGCCGTCATCGCCGGTTCGCGTATAGATCCTGCTCAGGCGGTTCCCCATGCTGCTGGCCTTACTTCAGGGTGCAAGCGCCGCGAGCACCTCGGCGATCGCCGCGCGGCCGGGGGCGGTCAGCGCGTAGGAGCGCGGCTGGATGTGCTTCAAACCCGGCGGGAGATCGATGTCGAGCACCAGCTCGCGGGCGAGGCCGAGCTCGACCAGCCGTGACCACAGCAGATCGTTCGGCGTGTCCCTCACCGTCGCGATGCGGCTCTCGGGTGTCTCCAGCGCTGCCGCCAGCACCGACCGGTCGGCGGGCGACAGGCCCCGCAGCAACCCCTCGAGTTCCCGCCTCACGACGTTATCGGCGCTCATGTGGGTGTCCCCGTCGTATCCTAAGCGAATATGCCGTCGAAAGAACTCACCGCCGCGCTCGATGCGGCGCAGGCGGCGGCGGAGCTCATCCGGGGCTTCTACCGCAGCAGTCCCGCCGTGCGCAAAAAGCCCGACGACTCTCCGGTCACGGAGGCGGACGTGCGCGCCGAGGAAGCCATCCGCACGATTCTCGCCGGGCGATTCCCCGGCTACGGCTTCTTTGGCGAAGAGACCGGGCGGCACGCCATGGGGGCCGAGAGCATCTGGCTGGTCGATCCGATCGACGGCACCAAGTCGTTCGTACGCGAGATGCCCTTCTTTTCCACCCAGATCGCGCTGCTGCGCGCCGGCGAGCTGGTGCTCGGCGTGTCGAGCGCGCCGGCCTTTGACGAGCTCGCCTGGGCGGAAGCCGGAGGCGGCGCCTTTCTCAATCAGCTTCCCATCCGCGTCAGCACCGTGCGGGAGCTCGAGCAGGCATTCCTCTCCACGGGGAACGTGAAGAGCCTGGCACGGTCGGCAGTCTGGGGGCGCCTGGGAGCCCTCATCGGGCGCATCGATCGCACCCGCGGCTACGGCGACTTCCTCCACTATCACCTGCTGGCGCGCGGAGCGCTCGATGTGGTCATCGAATCCGATGTCAACATTCTCGACATCGCCGCGCTCGCCGTCCTGGTTCGCGAAGCGGGCGGCACGTTCACCGATCTTACCGGCGCGGCGGTGAACCTGGACACGGGCAGCGTGCTCGCGAGCAATGGGCACCTGCACGCAGCGGTGCTCGCCGAGCTCAGGCGCTGACGAAGACGCGCCGCCCCCCCTGGCCGAGCTCGATGATCGGCGCGAGATACAGCGCGCTGAGGCTTGCCGCGTTGAGCGTCGTCTCCACCCGTCCGAGCGACCAGCGTCCGTCACCGAAGAGCAGCAGGGCGCGATCGGCGAAGCGAGCGGCCAGCGTCGGGTCGTGCAGGGTGGTGATAACCGTGCGGCCTGAGTTCGCCAGCTGGCGAAAGAGCCCCAGCACCGCGAGCTGATGATGCGGATCGAGGTGATTGGTCGGCTCATCGAGCAGGAAGACGGCCGGCTGTTGCGCGAGGAGCGCGGCGACGGCAACCCGGCGCTGCTCGCCGCCCGAGAGAGTGTCGGCGCGCCGCACGGCGAACTCGCCCATGTCCACCGCCGCCAGCGCCTCGCGCGCCAGGCGCTCGTCCTGCGCCGTCTCCCACTGCCACAGCGCCAGGTGCGGGTGACGGCCGATCAGCACCGTCTCGATCGCCGTCGTGACGAAGGCATCCTCGAGATCCTGCGGCAGAAGGCCCAGCCGCAGCGCCACCGCGCGGCGGCTGAGCTCGGCGATGGGCGTGCCATCGAGCGAGACCACGCCGGCGGCGGGTTTACGCAAGCCCGCGAGCGTGTGCAGCGTGAGGGTTTTGCCCGAGCCGTTGCGCCCGAGCACCGCGACGATCTCGCCTGCGGCGAACTCCGCGGAGAGCTCGCGCACGAGCTCGCGCGTCCCGGCCCGCACGGTTATCCCCGCGGCGGCGAGTCCGCCACGCTGCACGCTCGCCGCGCCGTTCAATGCGTCCACCGGATCTCCCGCGCAGTCTGCGGGCCGACCACAACCCTCTTGAGGCTGGGCGGCATCTCCCACTCCTCGTTGGTGAGCGCCAGACGCCCGGCCATGATCTCCGCCTCGGTCTGTGGGTAAAGAGGCTCTCGTTCGGGAGCCGCGTAGCCGCCCGGGAAGAGCGGGGCGCCGCTCGAGGGATCGTACTTATCGCTCGCGCCCACGGTGTGCAGCAGCTCGTGCGCGATGACGATGTCGTTGCTGCCATTCATGGCGCGGTCGGCGAATGCATGCACCACGGCAACCAGGCCCTTCTGCAGTCCGTGCGAGTCGGGTGCGCGAGTGAGTGTGGCTGCAGCGTGATACAGCACGAACATGCGGATGCGCGGCGGTGCGCGGCCTGGCACCTGCGAGGCGCGCGCCGCGAACCAGCGCAGTTTGAGACTCCACCACGCTGTACCGAGCGGCCCGGCGGCGGGATCGAGCGCGGGCGGGAGAGCCGTGCCCTGCGGATACAGCTCGAGGTGCACCGGTAGCTCGAGCTGCAGGCCGTAGCGGTGCCCCTCACGCGCAAAGAAGTCCTCGATCGGCGCGAAGTCCTGCGTGGTGAGGCCCTCGAGGTAGCGCTGCGCCTGCGGGCTCGCATCGGCGTTCAGCGGAAAGATGCCGACCCACAGCGTCTCGCGCCAGCTCTGCGTCGCGACGCGATCGAGCCAGGCGTCGAGTGCGACCGCGGCGAGCACCAGCAGCAGCAGCAGGATGCGGATGCTTTTCCACACGGGCGGTAAGGGAGTCGGGGCTGCGGCGGCTACGGCTGCGCCGCGCTCAGGGTTGCAGCCGGGTCGCCGTCCACTTGCCGGCGCGGAAAGTCCCGTCGCCCGTCGCCGCCAGGCTGCGCGTCCAGCGGGCGCGGTCGTGGATGCGCGCGGTGCCTTCCACCCACAGCTCGACGCTGTCTGCCCACAGACGGTAGCCTCCCCAGTGCGGCGGGCGCGGGATCGTAACCTTCAGCGAGTCGTCCGCGCCGGGCGAGCCGGGCGTCGGCGCGCCGAAGCGCCGCGCGCTCTCGCTGACCGCTTCGAGAAGCTGCGCGCGCGAGGCGAGCGGTTCGCTCTGCTCGCTCGCCCAGGCAGCGATGCGGCTTTGCCACGCACGCGAGGCAAAGTAGCCATCGCTGTCGGACTCGGGGGCGCGCGTCACCGCTCCCTCGATGCGTACCTGCCGATGCAGGGCGTCCCAGTGCATGACGGCCGCGGCGCGCGGATTGTCGCGGAGCTGGCGGCCCTTCTGCGAGAGAAAGTTGGTGTAGAAGAGCACGTAGCCCGGGCGCGGCACGATGTCCTTGCAGAGCACCACGCGCGCGCTCGGCCGGCCGTCGCGCGTGCTGGTGGCGAGCACCATCGAGTTCGCGTTCGGTTGAGTGCGCGCCGCCCACGCTTCGTCGAGCCACTGACACGCCACCACCAGCGGATCTGCGGGCAGCGGGTCGGGGAGCAGCTCGGTGTGCGCGGCCATCGCGCTGCCATGTTAGAGCCTTTGGCCGTCGCGTGTCGCGCGGGCGGCAGCCCGTGATACAAAGGTCAGGCGGTGCTCGGGCGTATCTTCAAGTGGGGCGGGATCGTCGCGGCGGGGCTGTTGCTCGTCCCGCTGCTGCTTTACGCGGTGGCCTGGCTCGTCAACTCGCGCCCCGACGAGCCGCTGACATCGCTGACGCAGGCGCTGCTGCGCGGTCGCTCCGAGCGCTGTGCGCCAGAGGACAACATCTACCTGGCGATCGAGGGATTCGATGCGCCGTCGGGTGAGTCCGTGATCGCCGCCGGGCAGGCGAGGATCGAGCACTACAACCAGCGCATCGACGCGGTGCTGCACGATCCCTCGCCGGCGAACGTCGCGCGCCTGAGAGCCCCGGACGCGCAACGTCTGGTGTTTTCGGGCGACATCGGCTTCCTGCATCCGCTCGATGGCTCGGTGTGGGACGAGGCGGCGTTGCATCGAGACGAGATCAAAAGGCTGCTCGCGGACAACGGTGAGCTCTACCAGCGCTACCTCGACTTGATCGGCTTGTCCGCCTACTGTGAGACCGCGCGGCCGAGCGAGCTCGCCCCCTTGCCGGTCGCCCCGACCGAGGTGCGCAAGCTGTTTCTCGGCGCGATCGCGCTGCACCTGCGCTCGGGGTTTGCGCGCGAGCGACGACTGGCGCTCACGGACCTGCAGAGCGACCTGCGGCTGTGGCGGGTGATCCTCACGGCGCGGGGCGCGCTGTTGTGGAAGATGCTGGCGGTCGCGTACCTCGAGTCCGACGAGCTTCTGCTGGCGGACCTGATCGCCGACGGCGATACCGCGCTGCCAGCGCCGGACGGCATGGACCTGGCGCCACAGTTCGACCTCGGCGACTTCGACCTCGGCAGCGCCTTCGCCGCGGAATTTCGCCTCATGGCGTCGGCACTGGCGCAGACCGATGATCCTTCCGCGGCCGCGTTTGGCGCGGGCGGCGAGGTGCCCGGTGCCCTGCACGGCTGGCTGAATCGCGCCGGCAACCGCCTCACGGGGCATTTCTTCAAGCTCAACGCCACCGAGAACCTCATCGCCCGGCAGACCGCGCGACAGATGGTGGCCGCTTCGGACCCCGTGAAGTTCAGGCAGGCGCTGCGCGTGCCGCGCGGCTGGCTGCCCGAGGGTGAGAGCGCCTGGTCGCTGCCGCTCAGCTACAACTCCGTCGGCAAGATCCTGGCGGCGATGGCGACCCCCGTGTATGAAACCTACCCGCCGCGCGCCTGGGATGCCGCCGCGCTCCAGCGCATGGTGCGGGCGGGCTACGAGATCCGTCGGCGACGCCTCAAGGCCGCAGAGATTCCCGCCTTCCTGCGCCAGCACCCGGAAATGGCGACCCACCCGGCCGATGGGCGCCCCTTTCTCTGGGACGGGAAGGCTTTCGAGCTCACCGTGCAGACCATGGCCCAACATCCCGCGGGTCGCCGTTTCAGCATTCGCGTCTGGCAGGCCCCGGGCGGCTGACGCGCTTGGCCCCTTGCACCCCCCGCTCACCCCCGATAGAAAGGGGCCGTACTCCGAGGAGGCTCCCCATCCCATGACGCGCGATACCCTGACGCTGGAGGAGCTGCGCCAGCGCCTGACCGAGCTCGATCGGCAGCTGATCTCGCTGGTGGCTGAGCGCAAGGCCGTGAGTGAGGAGGTCGCGAGCGTCAAGCGCGCCACTGGCCGGCCGACGCGCGACTACGAGCGCGAGCGCGAGGTGATTCTCGGCGTTCGCGGCGTGGCCGCCGAGCGCGGCGTGTCACCGGCGCTCGCCGAGCAGCTGCTGCGGTTGCTGATCCGCTCTTCCCTCACCACGCAGGAGCAGGCGAGCGTCGTGGCCCACGGCACCGGCAGCGGTCGGCGGGCGCTCGTCATCGGCGGCGCCGGCAAGATGGGTGGCTGGTTCACGAGCTTCCTCGGCTCGCAGGGGTTCACCGTGGAGGTGGCAGACCCCGCACACACCGCGCAGGGTATGGGGGGCGTCGATGACTGGCGCCACACTGATCTCAAGCAGGACTTCATCGTCCTGGCGACGCCGCTCGGCATCACCGATGCGATCCTGCGCGATCTCGCGCTGCGCCGCCCACCCGGCGTCATCTTCGACGTGGGATCGCTCAAGTCGCCGCTGCGGGCGGGCCTCATGGCACTCAAGTCCCATGGCTGCCGCGTGACCTCGGTGCACCCGATGTTCGGTCCGGACACGGAGTTGCTCTCGGGGCGGCACGTGGTGTTCGTCGACCTCGGCCACGAGGCCGCGCTCGCGAGCGCGCGCGAGCTGTTTGCGCACACCATGGCCGAGCAGGTGGTCATGAGTCTCGACGAGCACGACCGGTTGATCGCCTACGTGCTCGGTCTCTCGCACGCACTCAACATCGCTTTCTTCACGGCGCTCGCGGAGAGCGGCGAGGCGGCACCCAAGCTGGCACGCATGTCGAGCACCACGTTCGATGCACAGCTCGAGGTTGCCAGCCGCGTCGCCCAGGATAGCCCCGAGCTGTATTATGAAATACAGAGCCTGAACGACTACGGCGCCGAGTCGCTCGAGGCGCTCGCACAGGCGGTGGAACGGCTGCGCACCTCCGTGCTCTCGCAGAATCACGACGCTTTCGTTGCGCTGATGCAGCGCGGGCGCGATTATCTCCAGGACCGACGCAGCGTGGCGGAGCGCCGCGCCTGAGGGACCAGGAGGCTCCCGTTAATGCGCCGACCCCGGAGCGAGCCGGCCGCCGAAGCGCCCGCCACTCATCTTGCCGAGCTTGAGGAGGAGAACCGCCTCCTGCAGGCCCGGCTGGACGCGCTCACCGATGCCGTCGGCCGCAACGATTCGCTGTTGCGCAAGACCCAGGAGCGCGAGCTCGAGCTGCTGCGCGCGGGCTCGCTGACGCAGCTGTTCGACCGGCTCATCGAGGGACTGCGCACCTCGTACCAGCTCGATGAAGTGGCGCTGATTCTGCACGATCCGCAGCACGAGATCCGTCACCTGCTCGCCGGCGACGCCCCCATGGTCACCGAGCCGCCCGGAGTGTGTTTCGTCGACGCCCTGATGGCGGTGGCGCCGCAGCTCGCCTACCTCGAGCGCCCCTGGCTCGGGCCTTATCAGAAGGCTGATCACGAGCTGCTGGTGCCGGGCATTGCGCCGCCCGGAAGCCTCGCGCTGATTCCCTTGCGCCGCCACGAACAGCTCGACGGCGTCCTGGTGTTCTCGAGCAGCGATCCGTTTCGCTTCACCAGCGAGCTGGCGAGCGACTTTCTCGCGCACCTGGGTCTCGTGGCTGCGATCTGCGTGGAGAATGCCGTCAACCGCGCCCGACTTCTGCGCAGCGGTTTCACCGACTTCCTCACCGGATTTCACAACCGCCGTTACCTGCACGCGCGGCTGCGCGAGGAGCTGGCACGCGCGCAACGCGCGCGCAAATCGATCGTGTGCCTGATGATCGACGTCGATCACTTCAAGCGCATCAACGACCAGTACGGACACCTCGCCGGCGATGCGGTGCTGCGCGAGGTGGCACAGCGTATCGATGCCGAGATGCGCATCAGCGACACCGGAGCGCGCTTCGGTGGCGATGAGTTCGCCCTGGTGCTGTCGCAGGCGACGATCAGCGAAGGCGAGAAGGTGGCGGGCCGCGTGCTGCACGCGGTACGCCATCACCCCATCATGATCAGCAAGGATGTCGCCGAGACCATCACGCTCTCGATCGGTGTGGCGGCGGCGACGCCTGGGGCGGGCACCCGCGACTACAAGGTGCTGGCGGAGCGGCTGATTGCGGAAGCCGACGCGGTGCTCTACCGCGCCAAGAGCGCGGGGCGCAACCGCATCGCGACCTCACCGAACGTGGTCGGGTAGCGGCCGCCACGGTCCGTCGGCCGCCTATCTTCCGCGGCCGCGCAGCAGCACCACGAAGAGCGGCGCGCCAAGGAGTGCCATGATCGCGCCGACGGGAAGCTGGCGGGGGCTCGCGATGGTACGGGCCACAAGGTCGGCTGCGGCGAGCAGCATGCCGCCGGCAAGCGCGGCGGCCGGGGCGACGATGCGGTGATCGCTGGTGCGGAAGGCGAGCCGCACGGCGTGCGGGGTGATGAGACCGACGAAGCCCACGGTACCGGCACTCACCACCGCAAGCGCGGTGAGCGTCGCGCAGGCAACGAACAGCAGCGTGCGCCACCCCTCGAGCGCCAGCCCCACCGTGCGGGCGCGCAGCTCCCCCGCCGCGAGCACATTCAGCGGTCGCGCCACCACGATCGCCACGGTCACCGCGACTGCGGCGGCAGCGGCGCTCAGCCAGGGATTCACTGCCCACTCGAGATCGCCGGCCAGCCAGAACACCATGCCGCGTACGCGCGAAGAGTCCGCGAGCGCGAGAAGCACGCTGACCAGCGCACCACAGGCGCTCGCCAGCACCACACCGGTCAGCAGCAGCCGCGGCGTGCCGCCGCCGCGCGCGAGCAGATAGACCATGGCGACGGCGCCGAGTGCGCCGGCGACCGCGGCGGATTGCACCATGACGGCCGCCACCCCGGCCATCATGGCGAGCAGCGCGCCGACCGCCGCGCCGCCCGAGACGCCGAGCACATACGGATCGGCGAGGGAATTGCGGAACAGAGCCTGCAGCAGCACCCCGGACAGCGCGAGCAGGCTGCCGACGCCGAAGCCTGCCAGTACCCGCGGCAGCCGCACCTCGCGCAGCACGGTGCGCGAAGCTTCATCGCCGCCGCCGGCGAGCGCCGCGAGCGCCCGCGAGAGGGGGATGCCGGAGCTGCCGACCAGGAGCGCCGCGAGAAACACCGCAGCCGCCAACATCGCGAGGATCGCGAGGCCCCGCAGCGATGCGACCGGCGCAACCTTCGATTCCGGCATTACCCTGGTGACCCGCTGATGACAGGACCGTTAGCCTCATCGAAATTGTTGGAAAACGCCATCCCTCGTCGTCTGCGTGTGCAAGACGCACAAGCGGTTGCGCCTTGTGGCAGACTCGACTCCCTGAGATGAGCGACGTCATCGACGCGGACGGCTTCCGTGCCAACGTGGGCATCGTGCTGATGCACCACGAGCAGGTGTTTCTCGGGCGCCGCAGCGGCGGCCGCGGCTGGCAGTTTCCCCAGGGCGGGGTGCGCTCCGGGGAGTCGCTCGAGCAGGCACTCTACCGCGAGCTCGACGAGGAGATCGGCGTCGGCAAGGCGGCGGTGGACCTCATCGGTCAGACCGACCGCTGGTTGCGCTACCGGCTGCCGCCGCGCTACGTGCGACGCAATCAGCACCCGCTGTGCATCGGCCAGAAGCAGCGTTGGTTCCTGCTGCGCCTGAAGCAGGCGGATGTCGCATTCGATTTCAGCCGCACCGCCGACCCGGAATTCGACCAATGGCGCTGGGTGTCGTACTGGGAGCCGGTCAGGGAAGTCATCTATTTCAAGCGTCCGGTCTATGCGCGCGCGCTGACGGAGCTTGCGGGACTTGCCTTCCCCCGTGGCAAGCAACCGCCATTTCCCGAGTGGTGGGACAAGTTCACCGCCCGCGGCCAGCGTGCGGCGCCGGCAACCCCGGACTGACTGCACCGTTGGGACCGCTTGCCTCCATGCTCGGCAATGACGACGGTGCGCCGCTCGTGGTACGCCGCCGCGCGCCGCGACTGCGCATGACGCTGCTGGTCGCCGCCGCGCTCATCGGCCTGTTCGCTCTCTACGTCACCTACGAGCTCGGCCGCTACGATGCCGGCTACGACAGCCAGGCGGCAGCGCAGCGCCGCACCGAGCTCGAGGTGCAGATCGAGCACCTGGAGAAGGACAACCGCGAGCTGCGCACCAAGCTCGCCGAGCTCGACACCATCCGCCTGGGGCGTGCGCACGAGCAGGCGGACCTGGCACGCTCACTCGGCGACCTGCAGGCGCAGGTCGCGCGGCAGTCGCAGGAGCTGGCCTTCTACCGCGGGCTCGTCGCACAGGGGGCCGCGGCGATCGGCGTGAAGATCGAGCAGCTGCGCATCACGGCGGGCGCGAAGCCGGCGAGCTACGTCGTGCACATGTCGCTGGTGCGCTCGGGACGCGCCGACACGGAAGCCGCGGGCACCGTGCACATCAGCCTGGATGGCTCCTACGACGGCACCGCGAAATCGCTCGACCTGCCGGCGCTCACCGCGGGCAAAGTGCGCGAGCTGCGTTATAACTTCCGCTACCTCGAGAACTTCGACCAGGAGGTGACGCTGCCGCTCGCCTTCAAGCCCGAGCAGCTGGCGGTCGAGGTGCAGTCGAGCCATCGCGATCTGGCACCGCTGTCGCAGACGTTTCTGTGGACCGTCGAGGCCTCCCCCTGAACCGCAATCTACCTGTCGGAGCCAAAGCATGTTCACCCGCGATTCCCGCCAGCCACGCATCGACACGCTGATCGGCAAGAGTGCGCGCGTGAGCGGCGACGTCGACTTTCAGGGCGGCTTGCATCTGGACGGCCGCGTCACGGGCAACGTGCGCTCGGACGATTCGCCCGATTCGACCCTTTCGGTGAGCGAGACGGGTTCGGTCGAAGGCACGGTGCAGGTGCCGAACGTGATGCTGAGCGGCACGGTGAGGGGAGACATTCACGCGCGCGAGCGCGTGGTGCTCGGCGCCACGGCACGGGTGGAAGGGAACGTGTACTACGGGATCATTGAAATGACGCTCGGCGCCCAAATTGTAGGCAAACTGGTGCGCCTGACGCCCGAGGCGCCGCCCGCGGCTCCTGCGACGGGGCATTCGGTATGATTTGCGGGCCTGTGAACTGCCGCTTTGACCTGATCAGCTGCCCCTCTTAGACTGCTTCAAGGTATGGAGACTATGAGCACGACGACCGAAGCGCTGCAGGAGGCTGCTGCGCTCACGTTCACCGATGCCGCGGCCCGCAAGGTGGGGGACCTGATCCGCGGCGAGGGCAATCCGAAGCTCATGTTGCGCGTATTCGTGCAGGGCGGGGGCTGCTCGGGGTTGCAGTACGGCTTCGAATTCGACGAGGCGATCCAGGACGGCGATACCTGTGTCGAGAACCTGGGGGTCAAGCTCCTCGTCGACCCGATGAGCGTGCAGTATCTGATCGGTGCGGAGATCGATTATCGCGAGGGGCTCGATGGAGCGCAGTTCGTGATCCGCAACCCGAACGCCGCCACCACCTGCGGGTGCGGCTCGTCCTTTACGGCCACCTGAGCTGCCGGCGGCGCGCGTGCCAACCGCAGCGAGCGTCCGACCCGCCGAAACCCGTCCCGCTCCCCGTCCCGCTCCCCGCCCGGTTCCCGACGTCCTGGCGGCGGTCGACCTGGGCTCGAACAGTTTTCACATGGTGGTCGCGCGCTACCTGCACGGCCAGCTCGTCATCATCGACCGCCTGCGTGAGATGGTGCGCCTCGCCGCCGGCGTCGCCGAGAACGGCCGCATCGATAAGGACGTAGCAGCGCGGGCGCTGGCCTGCCTGCAGCGCTTCGGGCAGCGGCTGCGTGACATGCACGCCGACAGCGTGCGTGTCGTCGGCACCAACGCTCTGCGGCTCGCGCACAAGAAGCAGGCATTTCTCGAGCGTGCCCGTGAGGCGCTCGGCCATCCGATCGAAATCATCGGTGGCATGGAGGAGGCGCGTCTCGTCTACTCGGGCGTGGCGCACACCATGCCGAGCGAGCCGGGCAAACGGCTGGTGGTCGACATCGGCGGCGGCAGCACCGAGCTCATCATCGGCGAGGGATTGAATCCGCTCGAGCTCGAGAGCCTGCAGATGGGTTGCGTCAGCTTGAGCGAGCGCTTCTTCCGCGACGGTAAGATCTCCGCCAAGCGCTTCGAGCGGGCACGCCTCGCGGCGCGCCTCGAGCTCGAGCCGGTGCAGGCTGCGTTCCGCCGTCGGGGGTGGGATACCTGCGCGGGAAGCTCCGGGACGGTGCGCGCCATCGGCGAGGCGATCCGCGTGCTCGATCCGGCGGTTCCCGCGATCACACCGGCCGGCATCACCCGCGCGATCGAGTACTGCGTGAGCGCTGGACACACACGCGAGCTCAGCCTCGAGCCCATCACCGAGGATCGCCGCCCGGTGTTTCCCGGAGGACTCGCGATCCTCGCCGAAGTGTTCGGCGTGCTCGAAGTCAAGGAGATGCGCATCGCGGAAGGGGCGATGCGCGAGGGACTTCTGTACGACATGCTCGGGCGCTTCAAGCGCGAGGATGCGCGCGAGCGCACCGTGCGCGCCATGCAGCAGCGCTATCACGTCGATGTAAGCCAGGCGGAGCGTGTCGAGGCTACGGTGCGCAACTTCCTCGAGCAGACGCGCGAGGCGTGGAAGCTCGAGGAGCCGCTCGCACACCTGGCGCTGAAGTGGGCGGCGCGCCTGCACGAGATCGGCCTCGACGTTTCACACAGCGGCTATCACCGCCACGGCGCCTACCTTCTGGAAAACGCCGACATGCCGGGCTTTCCGCGCGAGGAGCAGCGGCTGCTCGCGCGGCTGGTCGGGGCTCACCGGCGCAAGCTCGCGCTCGAGGGCCTCGAGGAGCTGGTGCCGCCCTGGGACCGCAGCGCACTCTACCTGATCGTGCTGCTGCGGCTCGGGGTGCTGCTGCATCGGGGGCGAAGCGCCACGGCACTGCCACAGATTGATGTTGCGGCGACTGCGCGATCACTCGAGGTGCGCTTTCCGGCACGCTGGCTCGGAGAGCACCCCCTCACCTCGGCGGACCTGCAGCAGGAAGTGGAGTACCTGCGCGCCAGCGACTTCAGGCTGCGTGTGTTCAGCCAGGCGAAGGGCTGAGCCTACACGACTACGGCGGGGCCGGCGGCGTAGGCGGCGAGCAGCTCGGCCTGCGCGCTGATAGCGCGCTCCTTGCCACGGCCGATACGTTCGTAGCGGCCCTCGGGCTTCAGCTCCCAGGCCTGGGAGTTGTCCTTGAGGCAGAAACCGAGATCCCGGAGGATGCGCTCGCGGTGCTCGTGATGGCGGATGGGGAAGGCCACCTCCACGCGACGGAAGAAGTTGCGCTCCATCCAGTCGGCGCTGGCACAGAACATATCCGGCTCGCCGCCGTTCTCGAAGTAGAAGACGCGCGAGTGCTCGAGGAAGCGTCCGACGATCGAGCGCACCGTGATGTTCTCTGACACGCCCGGCACCCCCGGCCGCAGTGCGCACACACCGCGCACGATCAGGTCGGTCTTTACGCCGGCACAGGAAGCGCGGTAGAGCGCCTCGATCGCCTGCGGGTCGACGAGTGCGTTCATCTTGGCGATGACGCGCGCCGGGCGCCCGGCGCGCGCGTGCTCGGCCTCGCGGGCGAGCTTCGCGAGCACCATGTCGTGCATGCCGAACGGCGACTGCGTGATGCGGTTGAGCTTCGGCGTCTTGGTGAGACTCGTGAGCTGCAGAAAAAGCTCGTGCACGTCCTGGCCGATCTCGTCCTCGCAGCTGAACAGGCCATAATCCGTGTAGCCCCGCGCCGTGCGCGGATGATAGTTACCGGTGCCGAGGTGGCAGTAGCGACGGATGCCTCCCGCCTCGCGGCGCACCACCAGCGCGAGCTTCGCGTGCGTCTTGTAGCCGACGACGCCATACATGACGTGCGCACCCGCCTCCTGCAGGCGGTTGGAGAGCTCGATGTTCGCCTCCTCATCGAAGCGCGCCCGCAGCTCGACGATGACGGTCACGTCCTTGCCGGCATTCGCCGCCGCCACCAGCGCATCGACCAGCGGAGAGTCGTGTCCGGCGCGGTAGAGGGTCTGCTTGATCGCGAGCACTTGGCTGTCGGCGGCCGCCTGGCGCAGGAAATCCATCACCGGCGCGAAGCTCTGGTAGGGGTGATGCAGCAGCACGTCCTGCTGGCGGATGCAGGCAAAGAGATCCGAGCTTCCCACCAGGCGCTTCGGGATTCCCGGCGTGAAGATCGGGTATTTGAGATCCGGCCGCTGCACCAGGTCGTACACCGCCGAGAGGCGGTTGAGATTCACCGGACCCGCTACCGGGTAGGTGTCGAGGCCGTTGGAGGCGAACTGGGCCTGGAGGAACTTCACCATGTCCTCGGGACAGTCGTTGGAGGTCTCGAGCCGCACCGCGGCGCCATAGCGGCGATGCGCAAGCTCGCCCTCGAGCGCGCGGCGCAGGTCGTCGATCTCCTCGTCATCGACGAACAGGTCGCTGTTACGGGTGACCCGGAACTGGTAGCAACCCATGACGCTGATGCCGGTGAACAGCTTGTGTACGAACGCCTGCATGATGGTGGAGAGCAGCACGCAGGGGCGGGTCGCACCCGCGCCGGGCAGCGGGACTACACGCGGCAGCGAGCGTGGTGCCTGCACGATGGCAAGCTCGCTGTTGCGGTTGAATGCATCCTTGCCCTCGAGCCGAACAATGAAGTTGAGGCTCTTGTTCTGGATGCGCGGGAAGGGACGCGCCGGGTCGAGCCCGAGCGGGCTCAACACGGGCTCGATCTCGCGTTCGAAGTACTGCTCGAGCCACTCGCTCGCCTCCGCACTCCACTCGGCGCGCCCAAGGAGCGGCACCCCTTCGGCCGCGAGCGCCGGCAGCAGCAGCTCGTTCAGGCAGCGGTACTGGTCGGCCACGAGGCGCGTGGCGCGGTCGTGGATCGCCGTGAGCTGCTCAGGGATCGACATGCCGTCGGCGGCGAGCTGGCCGCCGCCGAGCTCCTGCAACTGCTTGAGGCCCGCGACGCGGATCTCGAAGAACTCATCGAGGTTGCTGCAGGAGATGCACAGGAACTTCAGCCGCTCGAGCAGCGGCACCGACTCATCGAACGCCTGATCGAGCACCCGCTGGTTGAACTCGAGGAACGAGAGCTCCCGGTTGATGTAGTGCTGGGGTGCCTTGAGGTCTGGCGAATCCATCGGCCGGCTGACTGCCTCGCGAGAGTGCCACGGCGGTAACGAAAGCATACCAGCGGGACGCGACGCTACCGTGAACCAGGCTTAAGCCGGCAGGGTGCCCGCTGCGAGGCACTCGCGAGCGTGGCCCGCTCGAGCGGCCGTGGGCCGAGGGTTGGACCGATCGGGCGGGGCGCTGTCCGCTCAGCGCGAGACCAGCATTGGCCCCGGCAGCTCGAGGCTGGCGAGTAGCGGGGTGGAACGGGCCAGGAAGTCCTCCCGCCAGCGCGCATCGATCGGCGCGGCCGCCGCAAGCGCGACCGTCTGCGGGTTCTTGAACACCCCGTCTACGCGGTACTCGTAGTGCAGGTGCGGCCCGGTGGCGAGCCCGGTCATGCCCACGTAGGCGATCACGGTGCCCTGTGTCACGTGAGTCCCGACGTGCGTGCCATGGGCAAAGCGGGAAAGATGACCGTAGACGGTCACGATGCTGCGCGTGTGCTCGATCTCGACCACGTTGCCGTACCCGCCTTTCCAGCCCGCGAAGCGGATGCGGCCATCCCCGGCAGCGTGCACCGGCGTGCCGATGGGCGCGGCGTAGTCGACGCCCTTGTGGGCGCGGATGAGGTTGAGGATCGGGTGAAGGCGCGCGGAGTTGAAACGCGAGCTCACGCGGGTGAATTCCACCGGGGCACGAAGGAAGGCCTTGTGGAGGCTGCGGCCATCGGGGGTGTAGTAGTGCGACCCGCCGTCGGGGTCCGTATAGCGCACCGCACGGAACTCGCGACCCTGGTTGACGAACTCCGCCGCCTCGATCGGGCCGTCCTTCACGTAGGCGCCGTCGCGCCAGATCTCCTGGTAGGTGACGACGAAGGCATCTCCGGGCCGCACGTCGAGGACGAAGTCGATGTCCCAGCCGAAGATGTCCGCAAGCGCGACCGCGGTTTGGTCATGAGCTCCGGCGGCCTCCACGGCCTCGAACAACGAGGTGTCGATCACACCGCGCACCGTGCGAGCGCGCATCTCGAGGGGATTCTGCAGCACGTCGGCCCTGAGGCCCCCGTCGTCGCGCGAGACCTTGAGCGTCTGGCTCTCGTTGAGGCGACGCTCGAGCCCGAAGATCTGGCCGTCCCGGTGCGTGAAATGCAGTGATTCCCCGGGTCGCAGGCTGTCGAGGCTCGCACGCACCCCCGGAAGGCTCCTGAGCGAGGCAAGGTCGGCGAGACTGAGCTTGAGGCGCCTGAAGATCCGGTCGAGGGTGTCATTGCGTGTGACGATCACGTCGATCGTCGACAGCGCAAGCTTCGCATCGGCGAGCGAGGGGGCCGCGGCGAGCTGCACGGCGGTTGTCGCCCGCGCCCTCGTATCGCCGGCTGTCGCCACGACGCCAAGTGGCGCGGCCCCGTTACCCCCGTCGGCGCGCCCGGCGGCATCGGCCTCGAGCGCGGACGGGGAATCCGTGGCGCTCTCGTCCGACGGTTGGGGCGGTGCGATCGCGGCCTGGTGCAGCAGCGTCCAGCCCACCACGGCGCAAGCGCTCGCCTGCAGCCAGAAGGTCGCCGAAGGCATCCGCCGAAGCGACGCAAGGGCATGCAGGGGGAGTCTGAAGTTGAGACCCATCGACTATTCTTATGCTGGTGTTTTGAAAGGGCGCACCGTACCGGAGGCGGGACCTTGGGGTCAATCTATGTTAAGTACTGGAACGGGGACTCACCGGTTTCCTGATGACGACATTACATGCGCTGGCTTCCCGGATTCGGGGCGCGGTTCACGGGATGAGCATGAACTTCGAGGATCAGATCGCAGAGCTCGAGCGCGGCGCGGATGAGGTGCTCACCGCAGCAGACCTGAGGAAGAAACTTGGCCGCGGGGTGCCGCTGCGGGTAAAGGCGGGCTTTGATCCGACGGCACCGGATCTGCATCTCGGGCACACCGTGCTCCTTACGAAGATGCGCCGCTTCCAGGAGTTCGGCCACGAGGTGACCTTTCTGATCGGCGACTTCACCACACTCATCGGCGACCCGTCCGGCCGCAACGTCACCCGGCCCGCGCTCACCGCCGAGGAGATCCAGGCCAACGCCCACACCTACGAGGCGCAGGTGTTCAAGGTCCTCGACCGCGAGAGAACGAAGATCGACTTCAACTCGCGCTGGCTCTCGAAGCTCACCGCCGAGGACATCGTGCGCTTGAGCGCCCACTACACCGTCGCGCGCATGCTCGAGCGCGACGACTTCTCCAAGCGTTACAAGGCCGGCGTGCCAATCTCCATCCACGAGTTCCTCTACCCGCTCGCGCAGGGCTATGACTCCGTGGCGATGCGCGCCGACGTGGAGCTCGGGGGAACCGACCAGAAATTCAATCTGCTCGTCGGGCGAACGCTGCAGGAGGCCTATGGGCAGGAGCCGCAGGTAGTCATGACGATGCCGCTCCTGGTGGGGACCGACGGCGTCAACAAGATGTCGAAGTCTCTCGGTAACTACATCGGGATCACCGAAGACCCGGACAGCATGTTCGGCAAGGTGATGTCGATCTCCGATGAGCTCATGTGGCGTTACTACGAGCTGCTGTCGCTGCGGCCGCTGGCGCAGGTGGCGGCGCTACGCAGGGAAGCGGCCGCGGGGCGCAACCCACGCGATATCAAATTCGAGCTGGCGCAGGAGATCGTCACGCGCTTCCACGATGCGGCCAGTGCCGAGCGGGCGCAGCGCAACTTCATCGCGCGGGTGCGCGAGAAGGCGGTGCCCGAGGATCTGCCCCTCAAGGTGCTCGCGGTAGAGGCGTCCGGGCTCAAGGTGGCCAACGTCCTCAAAGAGGCGGGGCTGGCGGCCAGCACCTCCGAGGCGAACCGCAAGATCGAGGAGGGAGCCGTGCGCATCGACGGCGCCCGGGTGAGCGATCGGGGCCTGACGCTCAAGCCAGGTGGCGTGTACGTCGTGCAGGTAGGGGCCAAGCGCTTCGCCAGACTGAGACTTGAGTCCAAGGGCTGAGGTCCGTCTCTTACCCCCTGGCGCCCCGATCCCGCCTTTATCCCCCTGATTCCCCTGGGCCACGATCTCTGTGGAGGGGTGCAGCTCTTGGACTCTGCGGCGGCGACCATATTATTGAAGGTCGATGACCCCGCGTTGCGGGCCCCCTAAGGCAGCCGCCGGGTTTCCAGCCAGTCTCCGGTGGCCTCAAGAATCGCGGGGCGGGGCCGAAAATCAAGCCGCCGCCTGATGTGACGGTGCGTTGACAAGCCCCCAATCGGGGCTATACTGCGCGCCCCCTGGCAAGCCCCTGCCGCGATGCAGCGGGGGATGGCCGGTTGTGGTCTTTTACTTATTGGACGGGCGTGGCCTTTGGGCTTACTATCCCGGCCCTTTTCCCCGAAGCCTTTAGCGCTCCTCGGGTGCTCTTTAAAAGTTCGGCAGGTAATTTGTGTGGGGACTCGCGTCGATGCGCCTTTGGCATTTAAGACCGAGTGACCAAAATGTCCAGCAGTAAGTTGGAGCCATTTTGGATTTGCTCTTTGTTGATGATTGTCGAAATCTTCAA
>Ga0335076_10000774_pt1 | contig 30035 bp, 16 predicted proteins | sample Lox_Sample_25_FD_206717 | JGI IMG/M metagenome (GOLD analysis project Ga0335076, IMG submission 206717) | Soil microbial communities from Loxahatchee National Wildlife Refuge, Florida, United States - Lox_Sample_2.5 | ecosystem: Environmental > Terrestrial > Soil > Wetlands | place: USA... | reverse complement strand
CCGCGTCGGGCCACAATTCGGGATGGCTGCACACATAAGAGGCGAAAGATGTCTTCAAAGAAGGCAATTCATCGGCGCTTCCGCCTCGGTAGAGATGGTCGAGCTGGGCGAGGGCGATCATCATGCTGGTGCCGTCGAGCATGATGTTGTCCATGCTGATCCCGACGATGCTGCGGCCCTGCCGCCCGTCGTCGGATACCTCGATCCCGAAGTCGATTCCCGCCCGGGTCGTCACGTCGATGACCTGATCACGCATCGCCGCTCGCACGTCGTCGTAGTCGCGGACCACGGGTTCGATCGGCGCCGGGTGCACGACGGCGCTGAGGCGCGGCGGCTCGGCTCCCCTCGTCGTGGCTTTGATAGTGGTCCGCAATCCGGGATGGCGCTCGACGAGTTGCCGCGCGGCGGCCTCGAATCTAGACCGGTCGAAATCGGCCACCTCGAACTCGAAATAGCAGTGTGCCGCAACGCCGCTGAGCATGAATCCGCCTGCACGGCCGGCGAGATACGCCTGCTGCACAACGGTGAGCGGGAACTCGGTTTCGTGGTGCGATCGGGGATGTATTGCGGCTTGGGCCTGCGCAGGCCGTCTTGAGGTGGGAACGCCTGCGTGCGCGACGAGTTCGCCCAACACTGGATAGTTGAACAGGTCGACCAGGGCCAGCTGCCCGAAGCCGGCGGCCTGCAGATCGGCGTAGACCCGGGTCGCCACCAGACTGTCGCCACCGAGCAGAAAGAAGTCGTCGTTGGCGGTTGGCAGGGAGGGCCCAGCGATGCTCAAGTGCCGTTGCCAGATCGCGGCTATCGTGGCCAGCGACGACCCGTCGACGACGTCGGTTCGCGCCGGCGCCGCCGATGATGTTGCGGAGTTGACGTGCGGCGCCGATCGCGGCGACACGAACGTGTGCTGCCGGTAGGCAATGATCGTCACTCCGGGACCGTCCTGGGTCATCTGCCCCGGCTGCCAGCGGTGTTCTGCGATGAACCGCCACCACTGGTCGGCGGCCCGCAACACCCCCGACCCGGGCGACAGCAGGCCAGGATTGAGAACGGCCGCGCTGGCCAGCGTCGCCGAAGTGACCTCGCAGGTCTCGGCGACCCACAGCCAGCCGCCGTGGGTCACACTGAGAGCGTCGAGTACCGCCCCAGCGTCGAGAAGCTGGTGCAGCGACCCGCAGCACACCACGACGTCCACACTTGTGGCCCGCAACTGCTCAAGCGACGCGATCTGTCGGGTGGCCGTCTTCACATCCCGTCCAGTAGCGATTTCAGCCAGGACGGGGTTCGGCTCGAAGCACAGATACTCGTCGACGACCGCGCCGACCATCGCGGTGAGCTGCTGAGTGATCAAGCCTGTCCGCGAGCCGATTTCCATCATGCGAAGCCGACGGCCGACCTTGCGTGCATGCTCGAAGATCCGCTCACCCAGGTCGTCGAGCGCCCATCGGAGCCGATCGTCGGCGAGCAGCATCGCCTCGGGGGCCAGCTGCGGGTCGCCGACCAGCGTTTGGGGCGAGGCCGCCCCGATGACGATGTCGGCTAACCGCCGGGCCGCGCGCGCGGTGTCTCCGGGGTTGTCGTCTGATCCCGGAATGTTGCGATATTGCTGCCAGCGCCGCACCAGTGCCGCATACTCCGGACGGACCTGCCCGGCTTGGCAGAGACGGGCCGCCGTGGCGATCACCGTGCCGGCCCAATCCGAATCTTCGGGTTGCGGAGGCGGTGACGCGGGCGGCCCGGCTACCTCGTCGACCTGTCCGGCGTGCCGGCGCACCGCTTGCTCGAAATGCGAAAACGCCGCCGCCAGTGGTTCGTCGGCGACGACGCCGCCGGCGACGTCCCAACTGACCCGAGCGCCGACAACCTCGTCCTTAAAGTCGTCCTCGACCTGACAATCCAGCCAGACACCCGGAGTCTGGGTCAACGTGCGGATATTCGACAACGTAGCCGATCCCCGCGGGGCGAGGCCGAGCGTGCTGGTGAACACTACCGGGTAACCCGCCGAGCCGGCCGAGCGCAGCGCGGCGAGTTGCCCGGTTGCATCACGGGCCCCGACGATTCCACGCCACAGTTGTTGCTGCGCGGCCGTGACCGCCTCCTGCGAACCGGGTCGGCTGACACCATAGTCGACGGCGCACAGCGCCAGTCGGGTGAAGTTACCCAGCACCTCGCGGTCGGCCCGGGCATAGTCGGGTCGGTGTGAGATGGGAACGACGATCGCGAACCGCTCACCGGCGCCGATCGAATGCAGCGCGTCGGTGAACGCCTCGAGAATCAGCGCGGTGGGGGTGACACGCAGCCGCGTTGCCCGTTCGCGCAGGCCGGCGAACTCGTGCAAGTCCAGCGTGAAACTCGATCGCGCGAAGCCGACACGGGTCGCCCAGTCGGGCCGTTGGCTAGAAAGCGGCAGCGCCGGCGGCGGTGCACTGACCTCGCGGCTGAAACCCTCATCGCTGCTCTGGCTTTCGGCAGCGAATCGCGCGAAAACTTCGACACCGCCATCGACCTGCACGGGCCGGGGACTCTGCTGGTAGTCGGCGATGATGGTCGCAATGACGGTAGCCAGGCTGCGGGCGTCCAAGCTCAGGTAGTTGACCAGCAGACCGACGTACCGCGACGAGCCGGACAGGGCGAAACATTGGATAACCGGAACTGCCCGTGGATCGAACGATGCGCCTGCCATGCGTTGCATCAATGCGTCGGGGTCGGCGGCATCGACAACGTGGACGGCCACGTTGGCGGGGTTAGCGTGCACGCGTTGGCTCGTGTCCGCATCGAGCGCGCAGCGCAGGATCGCGAATTCATCGATGAAACGGCCGACTACAGCTGCGAAACGGTCGACGTCGATGCTATCGTCCGGTTCGTTCGCTGCCAGAACGATAGAGAAATACGTTGGCGCACGGGTGCTTCCGTTCAATCCCGCACTGCCGAGCACATACGCTTGCTGCAGACGCGTCAGCGGAAACTCCGTTTCGCAACCCATGGGTTCGACGGCGCGGTCGGCCGGGTCGTGTGCAGGCTCACCGACGACGCAGACGGAGCTGAACTCGCCGAGTGTCTGCCGGCCGAGTAGTTGACCGACCTCCGCTCCGAGCACTCCCTTGCGTTTCAGCTGTGCGGCCACCTGCGTTGCGCGCAGGCTGTCACCGCCGTGGCCGAAAAAGTTGTCGTCCCGGCTTGCGATGGGTGTGCCGAGCACGTCGGACCAGACGTCAGCAACCAGCTGTTCAACCGGACTCAGCACAGTGGCCGGCTGGCGGACCGTCGCCGCTCGAGCGAAGGTCTCGACTTCCATGGCGGCGCGGCGGCGATCGACCTTCCCGTTGCCGGTGAGTGGCAGCTCGGTGCGGGCAACGAACGATCTCGGAATCATGTACGGCGGTAACCGAGTTGCCAGGTATGTGCGCAGCTCGGCCGCTGCCGAGTCGGTGAATTCGGAGACGTCTAAAGCACCGCCACGGCAGACGACGACGGCGCCCAGTGCCGTGTTGCCGTGGATCGGCACCGCCACGGCGCTGTCGACCAACCGATGCCCGCGCAAAGCGTGCTCGATCTCACCACACTCCACGCGGTGGCCACCGACCTTGACTTGCGAATCGATGCGGCCCAAAAACTGCAACGTGCCGTCGTGCCAGTAACAGCCCAGATCGCCGGTCCGATACCACCGGTCGCCGTTCTCGTCGACCACAAACCGCTCTGCAGTCAGCTCGGGGGCGCTGTGATAGCCCTCCGCGACACCGGCCCCACCGATCCACAGCTCGCCTGCGACGTAGTCGGGGCGATCCTGGCCCAGGTTGTCGACAACGCGAAACATCTGATTCGCCAGGGGATATCCGTACGGGACCGACACCCATTCGGGGTCGACGTCGGCGTCCACCTCCAGGACGAACTCGTTCGACCAGATCGCGGCCTCGGTCGCACCACCCATCGCGACCAGGCGCGCGTCCGGCGCCGCGCGGTGCAGCCGTCGCGGAATGCCGAGCGGAATCCAATCGCCGGAGAGGAACACCGACCTCAAACTCGACAACGCCGAGGCGTCCTCCCCCGCCGCGACCAGCAACATGTCCATCAAGCCCGGAACGGAATTCCATACCGTGACGGAGAACTCGTCGATCAGCGCGTTCCAGCGGAATGCGTCGCGGCGGGACCGCTCCGATATGGTCACCAGACTGGCGCCACAGCTGAGCGGGCCGAAGATGTCGTAGACGCTGAGGTCGAAATCCAATGCCGACACCGCCAGCAGTGAGTCGGAGCCGCCGATACCGTTGCGGCGGTTCACGTCGACGATCGTGTTCAACGCCGCCGCCTGAGAAACCAGGACCCCCTTGGGTTCACCGGTGGAGCCAGACGTGTAGATGACGTAGGCGGTACTGTCCGGATCCACCCGAATCGGATCCAACGGAGTGCACCGGATCATCGACCCGATGTCGTGCGCCACCGGCCCCGCGACAACCACGTTGTCTGCCAACAGTTTCGAACCGATTAACCCCGACAGTCCGGACAGGGCGCAAATGCGGGCGAGCCGGTCGTCCGGCTGGTCCACACCAACCGGGAGATAGCTGCAGCCGGCCATCAACACCCCGAGCACGGCAACGACCTGAGCGGGCCCTTTGGGCAGCTGGATCCCGATGATCGAGCCCGGAGCGTGCCGGTCGGCCAGCACCCCCGCGACGCGGCGCGCGAGTTCGTCGAGTGCGCCGTAGGACAAGTTCGGGTTTGCGGCCGCGACCGGGTCATTGTAGGGTCCGCCGTCGAACTCGTCAGCCGCCCAGCGCAGCGCAATCCGGGTGGGAGCGACCTGCACCTGCTCGCGGAACGCGTCGTAAAGCAGCCCCGCGGGCCTCGGCGCGGTTGTGGCGTTGCGTTGTTGGCGGATCAGTCGTGAGTGCTGCGGCAGATCGACCACTACGGGGGTGGACCAGTCGCGGGCGCCCAGGCTCTCCAACAGGCCGACATAGGCGCCGAACATGTCCGCGACGACGTCGGGCGGGAAACAGCCGGCACGGTAATCCCACGACACGATCAGGCCGCCCGAGATATCGGGGACGGCGCCCACCTGGTTATCGATGATCACCTGCGGAGTCATCGAGGTCACTTCGCCAACAACGCCGAGCGTGTCCACGTCGCGTTGCTGCAGGACGGTGGTGTCCGCCGCGTAGGTGAACACCACCGGGGCGATTCCGCTGTGCCCGGTGCCGGCCTGCAGCTGGGCCGCCAGCAGCTCTGTGGATTCGGGCGCCGTCAGCGCCGCGCGCAGGCCCCGCTGCGCGCCGCGCGCCTGCTCGGCAAACCCGGTCGGCTGGTCGGCCGCGGCCCAATGGGAGGCCCGATAGAGGTGCGTCTTGGTGAAATCCCCGATCACTTCCGAGAGGCCTGGCGGGCGACCGAAAGTCGTCACGTTGATCAGGAAGTCGTCGGTGCTGCTCCAGTGTCGCAGCACCAGCGCGTAGGCGGCCAGGAACGCCGCGGCGCGGGTGACGCCGTGCGCCCGGCAAGCCCGATCGAGGACCGTTACCGCGCTGGCGTCCAACGTGTGCTGGTGACGGTGGAACACGATGTCGCGTTCTTCGGCCCGCGGTAGTTGTGGGCATTCGGGGAGCTGTTCGAGGGCTTCCGGCGACAGCCACGGCTGACGAGGGTCCGCACGGGCGAGGTCGCCGAATGTAGCTGATACGGGGGGCAGTTCGTCGCCGCGGTACAGCGCCGCCAAGTCACGAAGGAAGACGCCGATACTGGTCAGATCGGCGATGATCAGATCGAACGCGAAATGCAGGATGCAGCGGTCGGGCAGGCGGGTCAGCTCCACCCGCCAGGTCTCGCCCGTTTCGATACCGAATCGGTGGGTGCGCAGCCTGTTTCGGATATCTTCGAGGTGCCGGTCGCGCGCTGCGTCGGCGGCATCGGTCAGGTCGTGTACCCGCACCGGGGCGTGGATGTTCCGCGGCGCGATGCGACATCGGTCGGCATCGGGAAACATGCTACGCAGCATCGGGTGTCGGAGCGCCAGCGCGTCGAGCGCCGCGTCGAGCCGACGCGGGTCGACGGCGGCGGCGACGAGTTCGAAATATGTTTGGCAGCCCACTCCGCCGAGGGGTTGTTCGGCGCCGCGGCCGATCCAGTACGCCCGCTGCAGCGCGGTCGTCGCGAATGTGTCAAATCCGGCGGAGTTTAGCGGCGCGGCCGATGGCGCCGCGTCGAAGAGCCGTTGCCAGTTATCCAGTGTCGGTTGGGCATACAGGTCGGCGAAGTCGAGGCGCCGTGACCGTGCCGCGGACCATTCGACGATCTGCGCGGCCATGATCGAGGTCAAGCCCAGCCTGATCAGGTCGGCGTCGCTGCCAAGTTCCTGAACGCGCACACCGAGCAGGGCCGCGACGCGTTCGGCCAACTCGGTCACCGGGCGGTCAGCGCTCGACGGTTCCGGGCGGGTCGCGAACTGACCGAGGACGTCGAATTCCGCAGCATTGAGCATGTTGAGCGTCTTGCGCCGCCGGATTTTTCCCGACGTCGTCCTGGGCAGCACCCGGGGGCGGACCCACACGATGCGTTCGGGTGCGGTCTGGTGCACCGCGAGAATTCTGCGGCGCAGTATTCGGCTCATGTCGTCGAGGTCTTCGGCGGGGGCCGCGGTCTCCACGACCAGCCACCACTCGTCTGCGGCCGTGGAAGCCTGGACGGCGCAGGCGCCTCCGCTGTCAACACCGCAGCGCGCCTCTTCCACGGTCGATTCGATGTCGTTCGGGAAGTAGTTGCCACCCGCGACGATGATCAGATCGCGATACCTTCCGCAGATGTACATTTCGCCGTCGCTACGAAACGCCGCGTCACCGGTGCGAAGGTAGGGGCCCTTGCCGTCCGCGGTCGTGGCGCCGAAGGTTTCCGCGGTCTGCTCCGGCCGGCGCCAATACCCTTTCGGCAGACTGGCTCCACCTACCCACACCTCGCCGACTTCGCCGTCGGGCACGACGGTTCGGCGCTCCGGATCGACGATGCGCACATCCCACCCGAAGGTGCTGTCGCCACAGCTGACCAGCGTGTGGGCGCGCCGATCATCCCCGGACGGCTCGCTGACCTCGACCGCGCGGCCACGGTTGAGTTGCGCGGCATCGAAGCTCGCCTGGACCCAGAGCCGGGGGTGGCACGTCCCGGTGACCGCCAGCCCGGCTTCGGCGAGCCCGTATTGCGGCGCCATGGCATCGGCTCGAAATCCCGCCGGCCCGAACTTCGCCACGAAGTCGCGCAGCGTGGAGGGGCGGACGGGTTCCGCACCGTTCGTGGCCAGGCGCAGGCAGGATAGATCCAGGGATTCGATTGCCGCGTCTGGTGCAGCTCCGAAAGCGTCGATGCATCGCCGGTAACCGAAATCTGGTCCGGCGATCCAGTTTCCGCGCACGTCGCCGACGGTCTCCAGCCAGATCCGCGGGTTGCGCACGAAATCCAACGGCGGGATGACCGTCGCGGACCCGCCGGTGGCCAGCGCCAGCAGCACCCCCCAGAAGATGCCCAAGTCGTGATAGAGCGGCAGCCAGCTGACGGTGTGGATGTCATCGGGGCGACCCCACAGCGCCAAGCCGATGGCGCGCTGATACAGCATCGACTCGTGGGTGTTGACGATTCCCTTCGGCTCTCCCGTGGAGCCCGAGGTGTACTGCAGGAAGGCGACCTGCTCATCGGTCCTCGCCGCGGCGGCGGGCGGTCGCCGCGAAGCTTCGACGGTGGATTCGGGCGTCCGCAGGGCAATCCCGCTCAACAGGGAGTCGCGTTCGAGCGCATCGACGAGGCCGGCGCTGGTGTAGACGGCCGACGGCTCGCAGTCCCGGAGTATGTGCCGGGCCCGCCGGAGAAACCGTTCGGGCGCATCGGCGGCGGGCAAGAACAGAGGAACCGGGACGAGCCTGGCTTTCAGGGCGGCGACGAATCCCGCCACGTAGTCGGCGTCGCCGGCCTGGGCCATCACCACGCGCGACCCCAAGGGGAGGTCCGCGAAGGCGCCGGCGCGGATCCGGCAGACCCGGTCCCAGAACCGCCGATACGTCCAGACATCGGTTCCGGCCGTGTCGACTATCCGAAGGGCGACTGCGTCGGGGCGCCGCCCGACCCACTCGGCGATCACATCGTGGACACGCCGATCATCGATCGGCGCACTCGGCCGGTTAGCCCCCAACCGATTGCTCCGGGTCCCGGACTCCGGTGTCCCGGTCGCCGCGAACACCATCCCCTACCCCTCCGAACAGGCTCGACGCAGGCGAGCCGGCCAAGTTTCGGCCACATACACGCCTACCACAGACCACACCTGCGCGATGTGTCCCGTGCAGTTGACCGCCGGTGACTCCGGGTACCCGTTGCTACCTGCAAATGATATGCAGAACGGGTTCCTCGCGGCACTGGTGAGTCGGAGCCGAACAACTGCGATCGACCACCATCTACAACGCCTTGGCCGTACCGGCATCGAGCCAGAATCACCCGAGCAGGCTGCCACCGAGCGCTTGCCCGAAGATATCTACGAGACCCGCCGTGGCGGCGATCGGGCCCACCGGGATCCCCGCGACAGGCAGGGTGTCGCCGGCGCCGCTGTCCGGCGGGACGAGGCTGATGTCCATACCGAGGGAGTTGAGGAGCGAACCTCCGGTGCCGTAATACATCGGGCCGGTCACACCGGTGACCACCTGCCCAGGACTGAACAGCCCGCCGAAGGCCAGGCTGAGGCTGGTGAAAAACTCTCCACCGTTGTCGCCGGAACTGACGAACGGGTTGACGAGCGGTAGCAGCGGGTCCAGGTTGAGGGTAGCGCCGTTGAAGAAGGCGTTGACGACGTCGGCGGGCGTGTTGACCAACTCGGTGAGGGCGGCCGGGAGGTTGCCGCCGGTGACGTCGGCGACGATGGCCTGCGCGTTGTTGAACAGCTGCACACCGGGGCTGACGACGGGACCGAGGAATCCGATCAGCACGCCGCTGAGCGGTGACGCGGCGAAGTTGGCGAGACCCGCCACCAGCGCACCCACCGGACCGGTCGGCGGCGAGAAATCCCCGGTGCCAACAAGACCCTGGTAAATCTGGAGATGCACGTCGGGGATAACCGTGCCGTCATCCGGGCCGCCGACTACCGTTGTGAAACCACCCAGGGTGTGGTTCACGACGGCGGACTGGACGTTGGCGGGAGCGCCGACCAGTGCCACGGACTGTAATGCGGTCTGCAGGTTGCCGACAAACGTTGCAGGACTGGTGAACAGCTGCCCGACCCCGGCGGAAATGCCGCCAGACAGACTGTTCAGGGCCTGCTGGGAGGCGGCGAACACGGTCTGGGCGTTGCCGGTGGTGGTGGTCAAGACCTGCTGCCACGGTGCGATCAGGTCGAATGCCGCGGCGCGCGCCGTTGCGGCCGCCGCAGTGACACCGGCGCCGTTGAACCCCTGGCTCAGCGCGGAAGCCGCAGCCGACGCACCGGTGATCGTCCCGCCCAGCACGGCCTGTTCGGCGTTGGCGACCTCGGCGCTCAGGTAGGCCGCGGCGCTGGTGTTCATCGCGTTGACGAACTCGGCGTGAAACGCCTGCGCCTGGGCACCGAGCGCTTGAAACTGCTGCCCGACGCCACCGAACAAAGAAGCGATCGCGACCGATACCTCGTCCTCGGCCGCAGCCGCGATCCCAGTCGTCGGGCCCGAAGCGGCCGCCGTGGCTTCGGCCAGCGACGAACGAATGCCCGCCAAATTCTGGGCCGCGCCCTGCACCAGCTCCGGCGTTGCGGTCACGAACGACATCCGATACCTCCATGAATCCGGGTCACGTGCGATCGTTCAGCGGGGCCGCAGAACCCCGAACGCGCGCAGCCTTCAGCGACAGTCTTCCCATCGCGTTGATTAGTCGGCTCGAGTGCCGGGAAAGTTCCCGGCATCGGTGCGGGAGCATCCCAACCGAGTTGGCAGTTCTGAACGTATTCGGTCCCGAGTAGGCGCAAATCGGCCGCTGCGTGGCGTGGTTTGCCCTGACGAGTCGGATACCGCGGCGCTTTCGGAGCCAGCATGCGGTAGCTATCTTGGTCGGCATCGGTGCTCGTCGCCCGATTCAGGAGTTGGCGACTCGTCCTGCGATTTCGACGCGAACGAGGCTTAAGTCCGTCACCGTTCGCCGGCGATCGGATGCCAACGTCTGGCGGAAGCCTCGCCTGCGCGGCGTGTCCCGTGTGGTTGACAACCAGCGACTCCGCGGGCAAATTACTACATGCAAATGATATGCAAGAAGGCTTCCTTCTCGGCTGCATTTGTGGCGAGGCCCACGAAGAAACCGAGCCAAGGGGGCCGGGTATGTCGTTCGTGATTGCAACACCCGAGCTGGTGCACGGCGCAGCCCAGGATCTGGCGGGCATTCGTTCGTCGCTGGCCGAAGCCACGGCGGCCGCTTCGGGCCCGACGACTGGGATCGCGGCTGCGGCCGAGGACGAGGTATCGATCGCGATCGCCTCGCTGTTCGGTGATGTCGGGCAGCAGTTTCAGGCGCTCAGCGCCCAGGCGCAGGCGTTTCATGCACAGTTCGTCGACGCGATGAACGCGAGCGCGGGGGCGTATGCGAGCACCGAGGTCGCCAACGCAATACCTGGTGGCGGCGTCCTCGGCAACATCGGCCAGAGCTTCGGCGCCTCGACGAGAGCGATAGCCGGCTCAGGGGATGGGGCACCCACGCTGGCCCAGGGCTTGAACGGCTTCGGTGCCACCGTCGCCGCCCCCTACCAAGCACTCGTCAAGACGTCGGTCGCCAACGCGCAGACCCTGTGGGGTGCCAGCGGTCAGGCCCTGGGCGATCTGGGCACCGGCGTCGTCACCAACCTTGGGTTGCTTGTGACAAACCCCGCAGCGGCCCTCCACAACCTCGGTGCCGCAGTGCAATCCGTGGCGCTGATCGGCAACCCCGACGACCCCAATTTCGTCAACCTTGTTCAGAACGGCGGCAATGGGTACCTCACCGGGTTCGCGCAAACTGTCGTGCAACACACCACGGATGTTCAGGCGACGGCAACACCCGGCAACGGCGAAGAGTTCCCCGGGCAATACGTTCACATCAATTCCATCCATTACCAGATCTGGGCGGGCCTCAACGGCTCCGGTTTCGAGCCGGGAGCGGTTCTGCCCGGCCCTGCGGTCCAAGTGGTTGCCAGTCTCGCGGCGTCGCCGCTGAGCGGTGTGCTGATCGGCTTCGCGGGGCCCGTCGTCAGCCCCGGTGTGGCGCTAATGAACGAGACGGGGGCCATCGTCGACAACCTCACCGGCGCAAATCCGAATCCGGTGGCCGCCCTCGCTACGGTCCTGGACACGCCCGCCACCGTCACCAACGCCTTCTTGAACGGCGCCACCCTCAATCTGGATCCGCTGATTCCGATCGTCAACCCGTTCGTCAGCGCCGGCGACAGCGGTGGACAGAACCTCACCGCCCTCAGCATCGCCTTCGGCGGGCTGCTCAGCCCAGGGGAGACGACATACGGCCCCTTCGGCACCGGCGGCTCGTTCATCAACTCCCTCGGTATGGGTTTCGACTTCTCCCCGCCCGACGGTGACGCCGGCGCCACCCTGTCGTTCCAGGGAGCCCCAGTAGGTCCGATCGGGGCCACGGAGAACCTGGTAGACATCTTCGGTCAGCTACTGCAGGGCAACCTGACCAACAGCGACTGGCCAGCCGGCTACGGCCCCGTCTAGGTTGATGCCGACAACGGATCTCCGTTCGGCGGGGCCGGTTCGTTGCCCTGCGCTCCACCGCAACGCCGTCATGCAGGCCAATGTGGTGCGGCTGGTGTCCAACGCATTGGGGTCAGCCGCCGCGGGCAGCGGCGAATGGTTGACTACTGGAAACCCCATGCGTTGACGAAGGTGGCTGGATGAGCAGGACCGCGCCGGAACTGGGCGACGTACAGGAAACGTTGTTGATTCCGCTCTACGCCCGGGCCTGCGACGCCGTCTCACGTCGTCCGGTGCTCGGTGACCGGCGGGCGCGCGAAATCGTCGACGCCGTCGACTACGACTTCACCCGATTCGGGGGCACGTCGCTGTCCGGCTCGGTGTATCGGTCATCGGTGTTCGACGGGTGGGCGGCGCGGTTCCTCCGCGAGCACCCCGACGGAACCGTCGTCGAACTCGGCACCGGGCTCAACACCAGATTCGACCGACTCGACAACGGCCGGGTCCACTGGTTCGACCTCGACCTCCCCGACGCGATCGCGCTGCGCCGCCAGTTTTTCAGCGACAGCGAGCGTTACAGAATGCTCGCCAGCTCGGTACTCGACACCGAATGGTTCGACACAGTGGCGGCCTCACCTCCCCCATACCTGTTCCTCAGCGAAGCCGTCCTGATCTATCTCAGCGAAGATGACGCGCACCGCGCTCTCGCCCAGCTCGCCCAACGCTTCCCGGGTTCCCTGATCGCGTTCGACACCGCGGGCAAGAGAATGGTCTCCGGCCAGGACCGCAACCGATCAATGGCGCAGGTGAGCGCCCGGCTGCAATGGGTCTGCGACAACCCGCGCGACGTCGAGCCCTGCGGCCTCGAACTGCTCGACACCCGAACGCTGGCAACCCCGCAGCCCGAGATCGCCAAAACCTGGCCCCCGCAACGCCGCTACGGCATGTCGGTGCTGGCGCGGCTGGCGCCGCCGATCGTCAACACCTACAAGTTCAACCTGTTCAGAGCCTCGCCCCCGCAGTGATCGCCGGTGGGCGAACGCTAGCGCTGATGATGACGTTGTCGGGGCTGGCGCTCGTCGAATCGCTCAACGTCCTCAACCTGGGGGCCACCTCCGCGATCGTCTACGACAGCCGGTTGCGCCGCAGTTCCCCGCTGCTTGGCGGGCTCAGCTTCATCGCCGGCGTGTTCGCGGCGACCGCGGCCGTCGGCATCGCCGTGGTGCTGGGTGTGACCCTCCTGACCGAGTTCAGCGCCCTCCGGCCCACCCCGACGATCCGCTACCGCGCCGAGTTGGTCGTTGGCGCGGTCCTGGTTTGCCTGGCGTGCTTTCCAGCGGCGGCCCGAAAGGCTTCGCCGCGAAGGGCTTTGGCGGCCATGCGACAAAATCCCTGGCTGCTCGCATGGGGCGGCGCGGCACTCGGCTTCGGTCAGGCGGCGACCGACGTGGTATATCTGGGGGCGCTGGCCATGCTCGGCGCCTACCATCCCCGACCCGTGATCTGGCCGGTGATCGTGCTCGCATACTGCGCCATCGAGCTGTGGCCGCCCCTGCTGGTGCTCTTACTCGCGACCAGGCGAACGGCACGAGCGCGGCGGGTTCAACGCGGACTGGTGCGCCTCATCACCCGCTACGGCCCGAGATGGGTGCGTGCACTGTGCTTGGCAGCCGGAGCCGCACTCATCCTCGACGCAGTCCTGCACCGCCACAACCTCTGGTGAACCGGCTTGCGATTCAACGCAGTTGCCAACCGCGGGCGCGCAGGCGTTCTTCCCAGAACCGAGTATAGGTTCCGCCCGCGGTGACCAGCTGGTCGTGGCGTCCGCGCGCGGTGATCCGACCATCGTCGAAAACGAGAATCTGGTCGGCGCCCATCACCGTCGAAAGCCTGTGCGCGACAACGACAACGGTGCGGTCGCGGGCCAGTTCCCCGATGGCAGCCGTCACGGCCGCCTCGTTCACGGCATCCAGCGCGGCGGTGGCTTCGTCCAACAGCACCACGGGCGCATCCTTGAGCAACGCGCGGGCGATGGCAACACGCTGACGTTCACCACCGGAGAGTGCCGAACCCGCCTCGCCGACGCGGGTGTCCCAGCCGTCGGGGAGGCGTTCGATCACCTCGTCGAGGCGCGCGACGGCCGCGACGCGATCCAGCTGGCCTTGCGTTGCGCCGGGATCGGCCATCCGCAAGTTGTCGGCGATGGTCCCCTCGAAAAGGTAAGCGTCGTCGAAGACTTGCGCGGTCAGGTGCGCGACCCGACCGGTCCCGATTTCGCGCAAATCGTAGCGACCGAGCAAGATGCTACCGTCGTCGACATCGAAGAACCGGCCGATCAGTCGCAGTAACGTGGTCTTTCCGGAACCGGACGGGCCAACGATCGCCGTGAGACTGCCATTCGGGATGATGGCATCGACGCCGTTGATGACGGGTGCGCCGCCGTCGTAACCGAAGCGCACACCGCGCAATTCGATGTCGGCACTGGCTGGTGTCACCTCCCGATCCGGCTCGGGGAGGGGCGGCACCGCCAGCAGCTCGCGCACCCGGACAATCGCGTCGGCGGTGACCTGGACGTGGCCGGCGAGGTCCCCGAGCTGGGAGATCGGGTCGATCATGCGCAACGTGATGATCAGCAGACCGATCATCGTGGGCAGCGCCAGCTCGCCACGCAGCGTCAAGACGACGGTGAACGCAATGACCGTCGTCAAGACCAATTGCATCGTGCCGAAACATCCGATCAAACCCCACGCACCGCGGATGGTGAGCCGGGACTGTGAACGTTGTTGGCGGGCAAGCGATTCTTCAAGCGTGCCGAGCTCCCGGCGGGTGAGGACGCCGTAGGCCCGAAGTGTCGGCTGCAGGCGGGCGTACTCGACGATCCGGGACGCGGTGGCGCCGATGTCGTGGTCGTACTCGGCATCGTTGCGGTGCACGATGCCCATGTACATCCGCAAAGCCAGCGCGCAGAGCACGGCGCCCACGGTCAGCGCGATCCCGATCCGCCAGTCGCTGAGATAACTGCCGACGATGAGGGTGGCCGGCGCCGTCACCCCGACGACGATGTGCCGCAGCATGTGCGCCGGAAAGTCCGCCACGTCGACGGCGTCTTTGGCGACCAGACGTCCGACCGGTCCGGTGCGGCCAGCGCCGAACCAGCCGAGCGGCAGCGTGGCCAGATGATTCCCTATCCGGGTATGGAGGCCGGTCAGCACGTCGGTGCCGACCCGATAACCCAGCGACGTGCTCCACGCCAGCAATACGTGATGGACGCCTACGGTCACACCGATCGCCGCTATCGAAAACCACAGCTGACCCCAATGCGCGGGTCTGTCCATCAGAGCCCCGAGCAGGGGAACGACGAACAGAAATCCCAGGCCCTGCAGAACCCCCTGTGCGCCTTGTAATGCCAGCATCGTGCGCAGGCAACGGCGCCCACGGCCATCGAGTAGCTCGAGCAGGTAGCCAATGATGACGCTCACCGACCGGCCTCCAACTGCTCGCGGGCGCCACGTTCGGCGTTCCTTTCGTGCTCCCATAGCCGCGCGTAGATTCCGTTGTTCTCCAGCAGTTCGGAATGCCTACCGCGCTCGGCGATCCGGCCGCCATCGAGCACGACGATGACGTCGGCACCTCGTATCGTGCTGAGTCGGTGAGCAATCACCAGCACAGTCCGGCCCCGCGCGACCTCGCTGACCGCGTCTTGGATGCGGGCCTCGTTCTCCGGGTCGGCGCTGGCGGTGGCCTCGTCGAGAACCAGGATGGGACGGTCGGCGAGGATCGCCCGGGCGATGCAGACGCGCTGTCGTTCACCTGCCGAGAGCGCCGCGTCCACGCCAACCACCGAGTCCAGCCCGCGCGGCAACCTGTCTATCCTGGAGAGGATCCGGGCTTTGGCGGCGGCATCGCGCACCGCCGCGTCATCGGCCGCGGGGCGGCCGAGACGGATGTTGTCGCCGATGCTCATGTCGGACAACAGGTGCGAGTCCTGGAACACGAACGCGACCTGCTCATACAAGCGGGCGGGGTCGATTTGGCGGAGATCGACCCCATACAGCTCGACCGCACCGTCGCACGGATCATCGAAGCGGGGAAGCAGCTTGGCCAGCGTGGACTTTCCAGCGCCGGACGGGCCCACCAGCGCGGTGAGGGTCCCGCGCTCGAGGCGGAGGTCGATTCCGTTGAGGGCGACGGTTTCGCCGTAGGTGACCCGCACGTCGCGCATCTCCACCACCGGCCCGGCGGTCGTAGGGTCGAGGCCGACCGGTTCATCCGGCGTCGAAAGTTCTGGGGTGGCGAGCAATTCGCGGATTTCGCGGTACACCTTGAGCGCAGTGACCAAGGGATGCACGGACATCAGCACCGTCATCCACCCGGCGGTAATGACCGTGCCGAACACCAGGAATGCGATGAAGTTCTCCAGCGTGAGGTCGCCGCGGGCGGTCAAGACCCCGCCGGTCGCTGCGACGACGAGAAGAATGCTCGGGGGTGACAACAGTATCTCGGCGGAAACGCTTGCGGCGCTCGTGGATTTGGCCCAGTCGAGAAAGAAGCGAGCGAAATTGCGGGACACGTCCTGGAAACGGCGACTCGCCTCGCCCGGTGTGCCGAACGCCTTCACGACGCGGATGCCGTTCACGAACTCCACCGCCGCGCCGTTGAGGCGCGCCAACCAGTCCATGAACTCCGGATACTTGGTCTCCGCCCCGGCCATCGCACGCTGGTAGGCGGCGAGCCCGGCGAACACCGGAAGCAGCGTCGCCAACGCCATGCGCCAGTCCACAGTGAAGAGATAGACAAACGCCACCAACGGCGGCACCGCGGTCGCGCTGAGTTCCACGATCGAATGCGCGACGAGTCGATGCAACGCCGCGACGTCGTCCTCGACCGCCTTCTTGACGATGCCGGAGTTTCGATCGCCGAACCAGCTCAGCGGCACCTTGCTCAGTTTCACCAGGAGTTCGCGGCGGATCCGAAACGACACCCGGATGTCGGCCAGGTGTGTCATCACGCCGGCGACCAGAACACCCAATTGTCTGACGGCCAGCGCGACGATCGCCACGACGATGATCGGCCAGACGTTCTTGTCGCCCAACAGAAGTCGCCTGCTCACCTCCACGACGACAACCAGCGGCGCCATGCCGGCCAGGGAACTGAGTGCCGACAGCAGGCCGCACGCGACCAGGGTCGTCCGGGCCGACTTGAGGATCGCCGGTGCCTGCCCGGATCTTGGTGCCATGTGTGGTCGCACGCCCATCCCTTCGTCGCAACCGTCCTGCCGAACCTTCGTAATGATGCGCTATGCCAGAACGGCAGGTGCCAGTCCTAACGTCTGGTGGCGCGGTCGCACGCAACTGCGCTAACCTGACTCGTGTCGTCGACCTGCAAATAATTCGCAAGATCGTACATATCGCCCGCACGATTCTTCACAGCGTGTCCTTCCGGACGCAGTTGGGATGCGACAATGTCCCCCGTACGGCGATGACGACGCAGGAAGCCGGTGCAAATCCGGCGCGGTCCCGCCACTGTCATCGGGGAGCGACCCTCACAAACCACGGCCATCGGCTGGAAGGCGAGGCGAGCGGCGATCCGAGAGCCAGGAGACTCGCGTCATCGCGTCCTGCTACACCGGGGCGGAGCACCCCGGAGAGGGATGTCCCCGCATGACGCTGCTCGGCGTATCCGGCGGCCCCGGCGAGCGCGCCGTTGAAGCGCTGATCGCGCGCCAACGGTCCAAACCCCGGGACACGCGGCAATGACCGACCCTATCTGGATGGCCGCCCCGCCCGAGGTGCACTCTGCCCTGCTGTCCAGCGGTTCGGGACCGGGTCCGCTGCTGGCCGCCGCGGCGGCGTGGAGTTCGTTGAGCACCGAATACGCCGAGGCGGCCGATGAGCTGACCGCGCTGTTGGCCGCGGCGCAGGCCGGGGTCTGGGACGGCCCGACCGCCGAGGCCTACGTGGCCGCCCACACGCCGTATCTGTCTTGGCTGATGCAGGCCAGCGCCAACAGCGCCGCGACGGCCGCACAACACGAGACTGCGGCCGCCGCCTATACCGTCGCGCTCGCCGCCATGCCCACCCTGGCCGAGCTGGCCGCCAACCACGCCACCCACGCGGCGTTGCTGGCCACGAACTTCTTTGGCATCAACACCATCCCCATCGCGCTCAACGAGGCCGACTATCTGCGGATGTGGATTCAGGCCGCCACCACGATGAGCACCTACCAAGCAATCTCCGCCGCCGCCGTAGCCGCGGCGCCACCTGCCAGCGCGGCACCACCGGTGTTGAAATCCGGCAACCCGACCACGGCCGCCGACCTCTCCGCCGTCAACATCTTCAACGACTGGGAGCAGTTCGTTCAGAACGTCATGGATCAATTGTTCGGGGTCCAGAGCCCGCCCTACCTCCTTTCGGCGCTGACGGCCTTCGCGGAAGGTCCCTCCCCGGCCACCCTGGCTGCCCTGCTTTTTGCATCGGTCTTCGAGGTCGCATTCGACTCCCTGTTCTTCTCGCCCGCGGCGCTGTTGAGCGCGCCGTTCGTGCCGTTCATCGGTCTGGCCGGTCTAGCGGGTCTGGCCGGACTCGCCGGCCTGCCTCGTCCGGGACCGCTGCCCGATACGGGAATCCGGATTCCGGAATCCCCCGTACCTCAGGCGCAGCCGGCTATAGGAATCGTCACGGCGGTCGCCACGCCGGCGACCGCCGCGCCGGCCGCGACGGGAGCACCGGCGCCGACATCGGCGCCGGCGTCCGCAGCGGCATCAGCACCGGCGCCCGCGGCCGGCGCCGCCGGCTTCGCGTATCTGGTGCCCGGCGGCGGACCAGACGAAGAAGAGGGCCCGACGCTGATCGGCCGCGGCAAGGCCACGGCGCCGGCCGCGGACATCGTCGCGGCCGCCGCAGCCCCGGCGCGGGCATCAACGCAGGAGCGAGCGCGGCGACGCCGACGGGCCGTGATGCCCGACCACGGCGACGAATACATGGACGCCGACTCGGGTCTGGAAGCGCCGGACAGCGCACCCAGCGCAACAGCTGCCTCGGGCCGCGGTGCCGGGTCGTTCGGATTCGCCGGGACGGTGACTGCGGCCGGCATGGCCGACACGGGCCGCCCGGAAGGGTTGATCGCCCTGGCCGACGGCTTCGGCGGCGGGCCGACCGCGCCGAGGCTGCCGCACTCCTGGTCCAGCGAGCCCAACGGCGAATCACCCGGATCCGGGGGGAGGGACCCCGGGGAAACAGCAGAGGCGTACGAATAAGCTTGCACCAATCAGGAAGCGTTGTGCTGCGGAGTCTTTCCTTCCCGGCTCCCAGCACACAGGCACCCCACGTCTGACATCGGACTATCCAGTGAGGACCGTGACGAATGACAGCTACCCCCCGCGCCGACCCGTACGCTCAGTCCGCCGAATTCTACGAAGTGATGGCGATCCCGCACTGGGATATGAAACGAGAGGTGCTGGTATCCGCGCTGACCGCTGGTGCGGTAGTGACAGAGCCAGTTCTCGACATCGGAGCGGGGACCGGGCTTTCGACGGCGACCATCGCCGACACCATCCCTGGTGTCGCGATCCACGCGGTCGAGCCGTCGGCGGCAATGCGGGCGGCGCTCGTTTCACGGATCCTCAGTCGCAATGACCTGATCGATCGGGTCACCGTGCATCCGGTCAACGTCGAGGAGCTCACCCTCCCCGACCGCATCGGAGCCGCAGTGCTGATGGGTGTCATCGGATTCCTTGATCGGGAAGCGCGGCAACGGTTTTGGGCGGAGCTACGTCCGCGGATCGCACCCGGGGCCCCGGTGGTCGTGGAGGTCATGGCCATCGACCAACCCCTGTCGCTGCCGGAGATGACGATCGCCCAACAGCGTATCGGCAGCCGCGAGAACGAAGTCCGCATATCTGGTGAACCCGCCGGCGATGACGCAGAGCACTGGACGATGCACTACCTGGTACGGGAAGGCGACGAGGTCATCAGGGATTTCACCGCCGATTACACATGGCACACCGTCGGGCTCGCCGAACTCGCCCGGGAAGCTGAAGCGCATGACATGACGTTTCAGCAACTGCATCCAATCATTGGTGTGCTGCACGCGCGCTGAACGCCGTTACGGCGGTGTCGTAGCGGGCCGGCCGTGCCATGCCTGGCTCACCACAAAAAGCTCCGCGGAACTTCTCACGCGCCTCGTGCGACTACTCAGGTATGGCGGCATATCGCGCTGGCGCCTGCCCGGGCCTAGTTACGCGGCCGGCGGCCGGTAGCTGGTATCCGATCGCGCCCGGCTGGCAGTGACCGCCCCGGTCTGGATGGCGTCCCCGCCGGAGGTTCATTCGGCGTTGCTGAGCAGCGGCCCGGGCCCGGGCCCGCTGCTGGCGGCGGCGGGGGCATGGCATTTGTTGAGCACCGAATACGCCGAGGTGGCCGATGACCTGTCGGCGCTGGTGGCGGCGGTGCAGGCCGGAGTATGGGAGGGCCCCAGCGCCGAATCGTATGCGGCCGCCCATGCGCCCTACATCGCCTGGCTGGCCCAGGCGGCCACCGACGCTGCCGCGAAGGCCGCACAACACGAGACCGCGGCCGCCGCCTATACCGCGGCGCTGGCCGCCATGCCCACCTTGGGCGAGCTGGCCGCCAACCACGCCACCCACGCGGGGCTGCTGGCCACGAATTTCTTCGGCATCAACACCATCCCCATCGCGCTCAACGAGGCCGACTATCTGCGGATGTGGATTCAGGCCGCCACCACGATGAGCACCTACCAAGCAATCTCCGCCGCCGCCGTAGCGGCGGCACCGACCACGTCGCCGGCACCGCCGATACTGAAATCCGGCGACCCAACCGCGGCCGCCGACCTCTCCCCCAACAATATCCTCAACAACATCCTCAACGCCTGGTCGAACGTAGTCCAGAGCATTGTCGATCAGCTGTTCGGCGTCCAGGGCCCGCCCCAATTGGATTCGCTCAGCACATTCCCTCAAGGCGTGATGGATCTCCTTGCGAATCCGTCCCCTGCGCTCTTTGCGGCCCTGGTATTTGCAGCGACCTTCGAGGTCACGTTCGACACCCTGTTCTTCTCGCCCGCGGCGCTGTTGGGCACACCGTTCCTGCCTTTCGTCGGGCTGGCCGGCCTTTCGGGTCTGGCCGGACTTGCGGGCCTGCCGCACCCGGGACCGCTGCCCGATACCGGCAGCCCGATCCCGGGACCCTCCGCACCCCAGGCGCAACCGTCCGCGGGGGTCGTCACAACAATCGCCATGCCCGGGACTGCCGCGCCGGCCGCCACGGGAGCGCCGACGCCGGCCTCGACGCCCGCCCCCGCGCCGGCACCGGCATCGGCACCCGCGGCCGGCGCAGCCGGTTTCGCCTATCTGGTGTCGGGCGCCGGGCCCAACGAGGGGGAAGGCCCGACGCTGATCGGCCGCGGCAAGGCCACGGCGCCGGCCGCGGACATCGTCGCGGCGGCCGCCGCCCCGGCGCGAGCATCAACCCGAGAGCGATCGCGGCGACGCCGCCAGGCCGTCATGACGGGCCGCGGCCACGAATACATGGATATCGACTCCGATCCGGACACTCCGCCGGACAGCGCGCCCACCGCGACAACTGCCTCAAACCGGGGCGCCGGGCGGTTGGGATTCACGGGGACGGCATCTAAGGCCGACACAGCACGCCCGGAAGGATTGATCACCCTCGCCGATGGCTTCGGCGCCGGACCTACCGCACCGAGACTGCCGCACACCTGGGCCAGCGACCCCAACGACGAATCACCAAGATCCGAAGGGCCGCAGGATCCCGGGCAGACAGAAGAGCGAGACAAATAAGCTTGCTGCGAAGAGGGAGGGGGCAGCGTGTCACTTCTGGTCGTGACGCCCGAGTCGTTGGTGTCGTCGGCAGCAGATTTGGAGAGCATCCGTTCGGCGCTGGATGCCGCTCATGCGGCGGCCGCGGCTCCCACCACCGAGTTGATGGCGGCCGGCGCCGATGAGGTATCGGCGGCGGTGGCGGCGCTATTTGCCGAGTACGGCCAGGAGTTTCAGGCGCTCAGCGTGCAGGCCGGCGCGTTTCATCAACAGTTTGTTCAGGCGCTGAGTGCGGGGGCTGGATCGTATCTGGCCGCGGAGGCGCTGAACGCGTCGCCGTTGCAGACGGCGCGGGGCGACTTGCTCGCTGCGATCAACGCACCCAGCGAGGCGCTGTTGGCGCGTCCGCTGATCGGCAATGGGGCAATCGGGACGGCCCTCAGCCCTGCACCCGCCAGCGTCGCAACGCTCATCATGGGCGGCACCGGCAACCCCGTCCCAAACGGCACCTATCTGACCAACATCTACAACACCTACATTGCGCCGCTCATCGCTCCCGATACCGCCATCCCGACCGGTTTGACAACCCCCGAGCAGGGCTGGCCGCTGACCGGTCTGCACAGTTTGACCTTCGATACGTCGGTTGCTCAGGGACTCGAGATTCTGAAGCAGGCGATTGCAGCCCAACCGTCGGGCACACAAACAGTCGTGTTCGGATTCTCCCAAAGCGCCACCATCGCCACCAACTACCTACAAGGCATCGCCAACGGTTCCATCCATGCGCCGCCCCCGTCCGATTTGAGATTCGTACTGGCCGGTGATCCCAACAATCCCGACGGCGGCTTGTTCGAACGCTTCGCCGGGTTCTACATCCCCGGCTTCAACGAGACATTCAACGGGGCGACACCCGATCTGGCCTACCCGACGTCCATCTACACCATCCAATACGACGGCTACGCCGACTTCCCCCGGTACCCGCTCAACTTTCTGGCAGACGCCAACGCCGTTGCCGGCATCTACTACGACCACCTGCTGAGTCCGATTCCCGGATACGAGAGCCTCACGCCCCAGCAGATTGCGACAGCGGTCGTCGCGCCGGTGTCTCCCGGGGCTACCGGCGATACCACCTACTACATCGTTCCGACCCAGAACCTGCCGCTGCTGCGGCCGCTGAACTTGCCGCAGCCGCTGCTCAACTTGATTCAGCCGGACTTGCGGGTGCTCATCGACATGGGCTACGGCGATATCGGCGGAGCCAATACCGAGTATGCGAATCTTCCCACCCCGGCCAGCCTTTTCCACCTGGTCAACCCGGTCACCGTCGGCACCGACCTGATCAAAGGAGCTGCGCAAGGCGTGCAGGCCGACTTGGTGTTAGCTGGAGTGCTGCCGCAGGCCGACATGCCCGACACGTACCCGTTTGTTCCGTCTCTAGATCCGGGTCTATCGATTAACCTGGGCCAGCCCAGCGTCACTGCGATGTCGGCGGTGACGAGCGGCCTCGGCTCTCTGCTGCGCGCTCTGAATATCCCGGCCTTCGGGAGTGGTTGAGCGCGGCCGAAGTGATCCCCACGCCTCATCGGTATCAGCTCCGCGGACCTGATCGACAGCTTCACCATTCTGGGTGTCCTCACCGGACAGGCCGCCGCGTGGGCAGCACAGCGCATCAGCCCACACGAACTCGCCGCGCTACGCGAACTCGCCGCCGAGGTCACCGCGCGAGCGGGGGACGAGAGCATCGGTGAAGCCAATTGGCGCTATCATCAGGAGATCCACCGTGCCGCTCATTAAGAGATCCACAGTGCCGCTCATTCGCCGCGTCTACTCGCCCAGCTCAGGCAAGCCGCCTGCGTGGTCCCCACCAACTTCCTGACCCTTTTCCCCGACCACGAGAAGCACTCACTCGATGAGCACGACGAACTGCTCCAAGCAATCGCCAACCACGACTCCGAGCGCACCCGGCAGCAGCCAATCGCTCACAGCCCAAGCATTCCCGATGCTGCAAACCCTGTAACCGGCCACGCCGGCCATCGGGCCCGGCCAGCTCCCCGATCACCGGGGGTTGGCCGGGCCCCCTTTTTCTTCCGCTACCCCGGCGCCCGGTTGCCGGACCGCCATGGCCCGCCACCACGGCGACACCCTCTCGCCAAACCAGCGATCCCGGTCGCTGCGGACCGCCGTGATCACCCGTGAAATCATCCCGGTTCCCCACCGGCGCCCCGGCACGTCGACAGCGCCCGCCAGCGCGCCACCAGGCCCCGCGCCCGACGCCCACCCCAGCCGCGCCGACCACCCCACACCGCACACCACCATGTCGCGCTGCGCCAGCATGCGCCAGGTCAATACAACGGTGGCTGCGTCGAACCCAACAACGCCGCCGCCACAGCGTCGGCGTCCCAACCGTGGCGCACCGCTTCGCGCAGCGCCAACGCCCGGGCCCGCCGCGCCTTCACACTGTTATCGCCGCGGCGCACCGCCAGGCGACCACCCCTACGGCCCGCGCGGGCCATCATCACCATGTTGTCGCGCTGGGAGCCGGGCACCACAGAATGCAGACCTGTCTCTCACCCGAACGCATGCTGTGTTATTGCAGCCGTGCAGCGCCCTCACCCACGGCGCCAGCAGTGCACCATCCATGGCTGCGGCCAACGCATGGCGGTTGGGCTGCATCACGATCAGCACACCACCGGGGCAAACCCAAAACCGACCGTAGCTATCGGCACCCAGCGCCGACCTCCAGACTGCGGAACATTTGGCTGTGGCCCGCGAACCACGTTGGCCTCAAAGCGCCGCAACTCCTTGGCCCGCAGGCGCGGACCCACCGCCGACCACTCACCACCCAGTCCACCGCGATTTAGGTCACCCTAATTTCACCGCCTCCTCGAACATCACACCTCTTGCACACAGGTCACGAAACGATAACGCAATTTCGTCTTTATGAAACTATTTAGGCTCTACTACCATGATGATTTGTGAAGGAAAGACGCTGTCCACGATGCGGTGGCGCGCTGCCCGCTGCCCCGTGGCCGCCCAAGCCTGGACGTCCTCCAGTTTGGTGCTCACAGCGATGTCGACGCGCCGCGTACGAGGAGCGCCGCGCCGCCAGGAACGGCGCAATCGGTGTGCGCGTCGAGATCGTCGAGAAACCCGTCGAGCGGCTCGTCGAGCGGGTACGAATCGAAACCCAGCGCGGACCGGTCAGCCCGGCGGAAGCGGCACAAGTCGTGCTCGGTTCTCCCCGTGCCTGCCGCACGGTCTTGGAGTCCCTGGCAGCGGAGGCTGACGCCGGCCGACTCGGGGCAGGAGTCCACGCCCCGACGCTTCGGGCGGCCACCCGGTTGCTTCAATCACTCAAGAAGGCACGTCTGATCGACGATCAATAGAGGCGGCTGTCCATGCCACGCCACGGCGGTGGCAGGCGTCCGTTCCGCGGCGGATCGCCGGCGACTTGCTGGCATATGATCAGCGCCGTGACCGACGACGAGCACCTGTTCGTTTGCCCCACGGCCCGGACCACGAGGCGATAGCGGTAGCTGACGTCGCACTGGCACTCGCTGGCGATGAGGTGGCGGATCACACCCGCCAGTCGGAACTTCGCATCACGCGAGACTACCGCCGAGGAGGCCGTCGCCGACATCATCGCCCGCTATGCCACCGGGCGTAGCCGAGACACTGCGCCGACGTAGCGCGGATCGGCGTCAGCTGCGAGTTGGAGCCAACAGCTTTCGATACTCGGACGAGTCCGCCAAGTTATGACCGATCCAACAGGCTGGACGGAAATAGTGAGTACTGAGGCGCTGGCGCCGGAACACGAGCGGGCTTCACGCGTCTATGACTGGTACGTGTTAGACCCACAGAGCCGCCGCTGGCCGCAACTGCGCGGTCCGGCTTCGGAATCGGGCACACCTTGAAGATGTCAAGGCAAGCGTCGATATCGCCTTGGGTCATGCGCCACTTCCGGCCGACCTTCCGCCCCGGTATCTTCCGGGAACGCAGCTGCGCGGCCAGCCACTTCTCCGATACGCCGCCGATGCGTTCGGCCGCCTCGGTGAGGTCAAAGGTCAGCGAATCGCCCACGATGGAATCCAGTAATAGTCAACAGACACAACAGATTCTGCTATTACAGTCGAGATGCCGCCATGTCCCGCAGCGTTCGGCAATCGAGCCATGATTCACGGTAAGCCCAGCCCAGTCCCTCCGCTACAGCCACCATCGGAAATCTTCACGGATTTTCGGAAAGCCCAGCGGTCGCCGCCAACCGAGCGCTAATCGCGGCGGCTGCCGCTTGGGCGCTACGCCGGTCCAGGTGCCCGTAGGTGCCGACCGTTGTTTCGATCGACTCGTGACCGAGGTGCCGCTGCACTACCGCCAACGGGATGTTATCGGCAATCATCCACGACGCACAGGTGTGACGCAGATCGTGAATCCGCGGCTTCTTTCCCAATTCGGCCCTCGCCACCGCCGGTGCCCACACGCGCCGTGAGAAGCCCTGTGCCCGTACATAATCACCGGCACGGTTGCGGAACAGCCAATCACCGTCGTAGTCCAGCTTGTCGAGCACACTGTGGGCAACATTGATCGTGCGCACCGAATTGTTCGACTTCGGCGGCCCGAGCTTCACGCCGCCGTCGACGACCTTCCAGGCACGCACGATGCGCACTGTTCCTTGATAGATATCGACATCGCCGGGCCGCAGTGCGGTCGCCTCGCTCCAGCGGGCACCCGAGGCCACAAGGAATTCCACGAAGGGGCGCCAGTACCCCGTCACCGCGTTGAGGAGTGTCGCGAACTCCGCCTCAGTGAGGAAGACCATTTCTCGTCGCTGCCAGCGCGGCAACCGAAGTCCACGGCATGGATTGGTGCCCAGGTGCCCTGCAACAACCGCAGCGTTCAACGCGCCGGAAAGGAAGCGTTGTTTGTTCGCGATGGTCTTGCCCGAAGCCTCATCGTCGGCCATCGCGTTCACCCAGGCCGCGATGTCGTCGCGCCCGAGGGCCACCAATGGCATCGCACCCATCACCGGCGCGATGTCGTTGGCAAGGTATGCCCGATAGCGCTGCACCGTACCTGCCTCCACCCCGGTCAGGTGATCCAGGTGATGGGTGATCCACTCCTCGACCGTCAGGGCCGCCGCAGCATTGGTCGCAGAGGCCAGAACGTCCATAGCCTTCGCCGGCCCTACCCGATTGACCAAGTCCTTGAACTGAACAGCCTTGGCATGGTCGTCGAACGACATCGAGGACTGTTTGCCCTCCGCGCGGAACAACACTGATGTGTACGCGCTGCCGTCCTTGCGGGTACGCAGCCGGAGGGTCGCCATGCAGGCACACAATACGCCCGATGTTGACGGGAGTGTTGACGAGGAATCCACGAAAGTCATCTGAGCTGCTGTTTCTCGGTGGAGCTAAGGGGACTCGAACCCCTGACCCCCACACTGCCAGTGTGGTGCGCTACCAACTGCGCCATAGCCCCAAGAAGTTGTGCCAATCGAAGCTACACCACTGTCAACATGCGTTCAAAGTCGCTGGTCACCCAGCTCACCCGATGACCTGGTTCACCACTTCCCGGGCGGTCTTTTGAACCTCGGCCAGATGATCGGGTCCGTTGAACGATTCCGCGTAGATCTTGTAGAGGTCCTCGGTGCCCGAAGGGCGCGCGGCAAACCATGCGTTGGCTGTCGTCACCTTGAGTCCGCCGAGCGGCGCGCCGTTGCCGGGTGCGGCGGTCAATTTTGCGGTGATCGGCTCCCCGGCCAACTCGGTGGCACTCACCTGATCCGCCGAGAGTTTGGCCAGCCGGGCTTTCTGCTCGCGGTCCGCCGGCGCGTCGACCCGGGCATACGTCGGCGCGCCGTATTCGTCGGCCAACACCTGATATCGCTGCGACGGGGTAGCTCCGGTGACGGCCAAGATCTCGGAGGCCAGCAATGCCAAAATGATGCCGTCCTTATCGGTGGTCCACACCAAGCCGTCGCGCCGCAGAAACGAGGCCCCCGCCGACTCCTCGCCGCCGAACCCGATGGTGCCGCCGAGCAGGCCGTCGACGAACCACTTGAACCCGACCGGCACCTCGACGAGCTTATGGCCGATACCTGCGACGACGCGGTCGATGATCGAGGAACTGACCGCGGTCTTTCCCACGGCGATGCCGGCCGGCCACGACGGTCGATGGGTATACAGATACTCGATGGCCACCGCCAGATAGTGGTTGGGGTTCAGCAGCCCCTCATCGGGGGTAACGATGCCGTGGCGATCGGCGTCGGCGTCGTTGCCGGTGGCGATCTGGTAGCGGTCCCGGTTGGCGATCAGTGAGGCCATCGCGTCCGGCGAGCTGCAGTCCATCCGGATTTTGCCGTCGTGGTCTAGCGTCATGAACCGCCAGGTCGCGTCGACGAGTGGATTGACCACGGTCAGCTCGAGGTTGTGCCGGTCGGCGATCTCGCCCCAGTAGTCCACGCTCGCCCCGCCGAGCGGGTCGGCGCCAATCCGCACCCCGGCTGCGCGGATCGCGGCGATATCGACCACATTGGGCAGGTCGTCAACATAGTTGCCCATATAGTCGTGGCGCTGGACGGTCTGCAGCGCGCGGGCCAGCGGAACGCGCTTGACCGCTGATCCGTTACGCAGAATCTCGTTGGCGCGCTTGGCAATTGCATTGGTTACATCGGTGTCGGCCGGCCCCCCGTTGGGCGGGTTGTACTTGAAGCCGCCGTCGGGCGGCGGGTTGTGCGACGGCGTCACGACGATCCCGTCGGCCAGCGCGTCGGTGCGACCACGGTTGTAGGTGAGGATGGCGTGGCTGATCGCCGGTGTCGGCGTGTACCTGTCGCGCGAGTCGATCATGGCGACGACGTCGTTTCCGGCCAGCACCTCCAGCGCCGACACCCACGCCGGCTCCGAGAGGCCATGCGTGTCACGACCGATGAACAACGGCCCGGTGGCGCCGTGAGCCGCGCGGTATTCGACGATGGCCTGGGTGATCGCCAGAATATGGGCCTCGTTGAATGCTCCGTTGAGCGCCGAGCCACGGTGACCCGACGTGCCGAACACCACCTGCTGAGCGATGTCGTCGGGATCGGGCTCAATCGAGTAATACGCCGTCACCAGATGGGGCAGATCGACAAGGTCTTCGGGCTGGGCCGGCTGACCGGCACGCGGGTTGGCCACCATGGCTACCAATTCTGCCAGTGCCCCGCGTCCCCGGCCTTTCGAGTCCTTCCCACTCGCACGTCCCGCTACGCTGCGAAGCGCACCAGCAAACCGAAGGGAATCGACCCGTGGCACACGACTATCGCGAGTTGGCGGCGATTTTCGCCGGCGGAGCGCTCGGCGCCCTGGCCCGTGCGGGGCTGAACACCCTCGCCCTCCGCGACCCGGAGCACTGGCCGTGGTCGACATTCACCGTGAACATCGTCGGTGCCTTCCTGGTGGGTTATTTCACCACCCGATTGCTCGAGCGGTTGCCGCTATCGAACTATCGTCGTCCCCTGCTCGGCACCGGATTCTGCGGCGGATTAACCACCTTCTCGACGATGCAGGTCGAAACACTGAAGTTGATCGAGCATGGCCAGTGGGGCAAGGCCGCGGTCTACACCATCGGCAGCATCGTGTTGGGATTGCTGGCGGTACACCTGGCCACCAAAATGGTTCGCCGGGCGCGAGTCCGCGGATGACGGCCACCACCACGACTGCACTCGTGTGGGTCGGCGTCGCGCTCGTCGGCGGCATCGGGTCGGTGCTGCGTTTCCTGGTGGACCGCGCGGTGGCCCGCAGGGTGGCCCGGCCATTTCCATTCGGCACGCTGGCGGTGAACATCAGTGGGGCCGCGCTGCTCGGGCTGCTCGCCGGCCTGGCGCTGAGCAAAAATGCGGCCCTGCTGGCCGGTACCGCGTTCGTCGGCGCGTACACCACCTTCTCCACCTGGATGCTGGAAACTCAGCGGCTCGGCGAGGAGCGCGAGACGTGGCCGGCGTTCGCCAACATCGTCGTCAGCGTCGTGCTGGGTATGGCCGCGGCGTTTCTCGGACAATGGGTCGCAGAGCAGATATGAACCAGCCGTGCCTGAAGTTGACCGCGTACTTCGGCGAGCGCCAGCGCGCGGTCGGCCACGGCGCGCGGTTTCTGGCCGACGCGATGCTGGATTTGTTCGGCGCTAACGACGTCGCGACCAGCGTAATGCTGCGCGGCATCGCCAGTTTCGGGCCGCGCCACGAGCTGCGCAGTGACATGTTGCTGAGCCTGTCGGAAGATCCGGCGGTGGCGGTCGCCGCGGTCGACGTCGAGCCGAAGATCCATTCCCTGGTCGGCGATGTGGCTGCGATGACCGGCCGCGGACTGCTTACTCTCGAGCGGGCGCGACTGGTCACCCGGCAATTGGGCACCGGCGCGCTTCGCGACGTAGACGACCACAACGGTGACGCCGCCAAACTCACCGTGTATGTGGGTCGCCAGGAGCGCCTCGCCGGGAAGCTGGCTTACTACGCGATATGTGACCTGTTGTATCAGTATGGATTTGCCGGTGCCATAGTTCTTCTCGGGGTCGACGGCACGGCACACGGTGAGCGCTGCCGGGCCCACTTT
>Ga0335076_10000773_pt1 | contig 30046 bp, 28 predicted proteins | sample Lox_Sample_25_FD_206717 | JGI IMG/M metagenome (GOLD analysis project Ga0335076, IMG submission 206717) | Soil microbial communities from Loxahatchee National Wildlife Refuge, Florida, United States - Lox_Sample_2.5 | ecosystem: Environmental > Terrestrial > Soil > Wetlands | place: USA... | reverse complement strand
CTCGCGCGCGACTACGGCGCCGGCCTGCGGACCGCCGACTTCGAGCGCGCCGCACAGGAGGCGCGCGCGAGGATCAACACCTGGGTGTCAAAGCGGACCAGACTCAAGATCCCGGAACTGCTGGGTCCGGCCGACGTCGACCCGTCGACGAGGCTGATGCTGGTCAACGCCGTGTATCTCCACGCCCGGTGGCTCTCGCCGTTCACCAAGCAGTCGACGTTCCCGGCGGCGTTCCACGCTCCAGGCGGCGCGGTCAAGGTCCCGACCATGCATCAGACCGGGACATTCGGCTACCTCCAGGGGACGGGGTACCAGGCGCTCGAGCTTCCCTACCGCGGCGGGAGGCTGGCGTTCGACATCCTCCTCCCGAGCCCTGGAGGCCTCCAGTCATTGCTGTCGCGCCTCGCCGGCGAGGGGCCGCTCGCGCTGGTGGCGGGGCTCAGCCGGCAGCAGGTCGGGATTGCGCTGCCGAAGTTCCGCCTCGACACGCGGTTTGAGCTCGCCGCCGCGCTGCAGGCGCTCGGGATGCGGCTCGCGTTCGAGCCTGGAGTCGCCGACCTGGCCGGGATCGCGGGCCAGCCTGGCGATCTGTACATCAAGTCGGTCGTCCACGAGGCTTACCTGAGCGTCGACGAGGAGGGAACCGAGGCCGCCGCGGCGACCGGTGTCGGGATCAGCGCGACCGCGATGCCGGCGCCGCCCCCGATCGAGGTCGTCGTCGATCGCCCGTTCGCGTTCGCACTCCGCGACCTGAAGACGGGCGCGGTGCTGTTCGCCGGGGTGGTCTCGCACCCCTGACCCGCGTCGGGCCGTTACAACTTCGAGGCGTGCACATCGACACCGATCGCCTATACCTGCGTCCGACGACGATCCACGACATCGACGACCTGCTCGCGTTGCACTCAGAGCCCGAGGTGCGCGAGTTCATGCCCCCGTTCGACCGCGATGAGCTCGTCGACCGCCTGCGCCACTATGACGAGGAGTGGCGCGAGTACGGTCACGGCATGTTCGTGCTGCTCGCATCCGACGACGGTCGCTTCCTCGGCCGGATTGGCCTCAAGTACTGGCCGCAGTTCGAGGAGGCCGAGGTGGGGTGGGTGCTGCGGCGCGAGGAGTGGGGGCACGGCTACGCCACCGAGGCCGCACGTGCGTGCGCCGACTGGGGCTTCCGCGAGTTCGACTACCCGTACCTCACGGCGATGATCCGTGCCGATAACACGAGATCGATCCGGGTGGCGGAGCGCCTGGGGATGACACCACGGCGCGAGGACCTGTTGTTCGACATCCCGGTGATCGTCCACTCGGTCGACCGCGAGACGTTCGCGAATTCCTAACTCGTCGTTTTCAACAGGACCTCTCCCGGGTACGCGCTTGCGCGGTCAACCGGAACGAGGGAGGGGAAGTGTCAGAACGTATCGCAGCCGCCGTTTGGGAGAAACCGAGACGGAGGTTCGGGCTTGGCGCTGTCTTAGCGGTAATCGGTATTGCCGTCGTGCTGCTCGTGAGCGGCCTGTCGGGATCGTCCAACGCCGCACCGGCGCGCCGCCGGGGGCCCAAGCCCACCGCCACGGCGGCTCAGCAGCGGTCGATCAACACGAAGGTCAACGCGCTGATCGCGCGGATGAGCGTCCAGCAGAAGTTCGGCCAGCTCACGATGGCCGGGCCCACGCCGGACAACAACGTGACCCTGGAGAACGAGGCCAGGGCCGGGGACATCGGCTCGGTGCTCGACCTGACCGGCCGCGACAACATCGACGCGGTCCAGAAGGCCGCGCTTCAGTCGCCGCTGGGCATCCCGCTGATCTTCAGCCTCGACGTGATCCACGGCTACCGGACGATGTTCCCGGTGCCTATCGGTGAGGCCTCGACGTGGGATCCGAAGCAGGTCGGGCAGGACGAGTCGGCGTCGGCCGACGAAGCGACCGCCGACGGGATCAAGTGGACGTTCAACCCGATGGTCGACATCAGCCGCGACCCCAGGTGGGGTCGCGTCGTCGAGGGCGCGGGCGAGGATCCGTTCCTAGGTTCGGCAATCGCCGCCGCCAAGGTCCGCGGCTACCAGGGCAACGACTTCTCCGCGCCCCACAAGATGGCCGCGACGATCAAGCACTTCGGAGCGTATGGCGCTCCGGTCGCGGGTCGCGAATACAACACCGTCGACATGTCGACCCAGCAGCTGTTCAACGACTACCTGCCGCCGTACAAGGCGGCGGTCGACGCCGGCGCGGCGACCGTCATGAGCTCGTTCAACTCGCTCAACGGCGTGCCGAACACCGCCAACCCGTACCTGCTCACGCAGATCCTCCGCGACGAGTGGGGCTTCGGCGGGGCCACGGTGTCGGACTATCAGGCGGTCCAGGAGCTCGAGGAGTTCGGCTACGCGTCGGACGGCGCGGATGCCGCTCGGCTGGCTCTTACCGCCGGGGTCAACATCGAGATGGCGGTGACGCTCGGGCCGACCGGGCCCGCCAACAACCCGGTCTACAACGACACGTATTACCAGTACGGGCCGTCGATGCTGCGCTCGGGCAAGATCACGATGACGCAGCTGAACGATGCCGTCCGTCACGTGCTGACGCTCAAGTACCTGGCCGGGATGTTCTCGAACCCGTACCCGGGGATCGCGAACCCCTCGACCGAATGGCTGACGCCGCAGCATCTGGCGACGGCCCGGCAGACCGCCGACGAGTCGATCGTGCTGCTGAACAACAGCAATCCGCCGGGCGCGAGCACCCCGACGCTCCCGCTCAGCACGAGCACGTCGAGCATCGCCGTGGTCGGCCCGCTGGCCGACGATCCGGTCGACCAGCTCGGGCCGGACGTGCCGATCGGTTATGACACGAGTGCCGCCGCGGCCGGGTCGGGCGGCTCGGACAAGATCGTCACGGTGTTGGACGGGATCAAGAAGGCGGCGCCGAACGCGAACGTCACGTACACGCCGGGGTGCACGTTCACCCCGACCGACACGTGCAACTCCACGAGCGGCTTCGCCGCCGCGGCGACGGCCGCGTCCGCCGCCGACGTGACCGTGGTGGTCGTCGGCGAGCCGGCATCGGACTCGGGCGAGGCGTCGTCGCGCAGCGACATCAGCCTGCCCGAGCAGCAGGACGCGCTGATCCAGGCGGTCGCCGGGACCGGCAAGCCATACGTGGTCGTGCTGATGAACGGGCGGCCGCTGACGATCCCCGAGCTCGCGAGCACACCCGCGCTGCTCGAGGCGTGGTACCCCGGGACGACCGGGGGCGACGCGGTCGCGGACATCCTGTTCGGCAAGGTCGATCCGAGCGGCAAGCTGCCGATGTCGTTCCCGCGCAACGTCGGCCAGATCCCGATCTCGTACAACGAGCTCCCGACGGGCCGGCCGTACGACCCGAACAACAAGTACACCTCGAAGTACCTGGACGTGCCGAACACGCCGCAGTACGCGTTCGGCTATGGACTGTCATACACGACGTTCTCGATCTCGAGCCCGCGGATCGTGGGTACCCCGTCGAGGACCGGCACGTTCCGGGTCAACGCGACGATCACGAACACCGGCTCGATGGCGGGCGCCGACGTCGTGCAGCTGTACCTCCACGAGGACGACACCAGCATCCTGCAACCCGTCGAGAAGCTCGAGGGGTTCAAGCGGGTGTCGCTCGCGGCCAAACAGTCGAAGACGGTCACGTTCACGCTCGGACCGCAGAACCTCGGCTTCTACAACGCCGAGGGGCGGTTCGTGGTCGAGCCGGGTCCGTTCAAGCTGTGGGCCGGCGACAGCTCGGCGGTCGGGACGGGGACGCCCACGACGTTCACGGTCGGATGAAGCTCCGGGGACTGATCGCCGCCGCGGCGACGGCGGTGGTCCTGATGGTGGCGGCGCCTGCGGGCGCCGCCACCTTCAGCGCGCGGCAGAAGGCGGTCCTGCACGGGATCGCGCAGGACACCTGGCGGTTCTACGCCGCCGATGTCGATCCCGTGACGCACCTGCCGCTCGACAACCTCGGGCCGGGGACGGTGCGCGGGGAGTACACCTCGGCGTCGAACGTCGGCGTGTATCTGTGGGCGGTCGTGGCCGCCCACGATCTCGGGCTGATTTCCGAGTCGAAAGCCGATCAGCTTGCGGCTGCGACGTTGCGCGAGGTCGCGGGTCTCAAGCGCTACGACGGATTCCTGTACCAGTGGTATGACACGAACAACGGGAACGTGCTGTCGAACCCCGGGCAGGGCGACTGCAACGAGACAACGCCGTCGCAGGACAACTGCTGGTTCGTCTCGGCGGTCGACAACGGCTGGTACGCCACCGGGCTGATTGAGGTCAAACAGGCACTGCCGGCCGTCCGGGGTCTGGCCGAGTCACTGCTCGCGCCGATGGACTTCAGCATCTTCTATGACGCGCGGGCGCAGACGGACTGCGATGTCAACGCGTCGCTCGGTGGTCAGCCGACGGGCCAGATGTACGGCGGCTACTACGTCGGCCAGGGCCCAGCCGGGTATCACAACGGCGCGCTGTACAGCGATCCCCGGATCGCGATGTACATCGGGATGGGGCGCCACCAGATGCCCGGCGACGTGTGGTGGCGGACGTGGCGAACCGACCCGCCCCAGCTCTGCGCCACAGACCCGCCGCCGGCGTTCAATCCGGGGAGCGGCTACTGGCAGACCTACACCGACCCGCAGTCGGGCAAGCAGTTCCAGGTGTGGGAGGGCCACTACACCTACCCGGGCACGTCGCTGACGTTCGTGCCGACGTTCGCCGGCGGGATGTTCGAGGGGCTGATGGCGAACCTCGTCGTCGCAGAGACGACCTGGGGACCCCACAGCTTCGGTCTGAACGACGTTCGCTGGGCCCAGGTGCAGGCTCGGTACGCGACCGACGAGCTCGGGTACCCGGTGTGGGGGATGTCGCCGTCCTCGACCGCGGATGACACCGGGGACTACAACGGCTTCGGGGCCGAGGGCCAGGCGTTCAGGACCGGCTCGCCGCTGGCGTGGTGCGACAGCACCGACTGCGCCACCGAGACCACCGTCTCGCCGCACGCCTCGGCGATAGCGCTGCCGGTGATCCCGGATCAGGCGTACGCCAATCTGGTGGCGCTACGTCAGGACTATCCGGGGGTCTACACGTCCGACGGCGGGTTCTACGACGCGGTCAATCCGATGACGGGCGCTGTCGGCCACCGGCGGCTCGTGCTCGACCAGTCGATGATCATGGCCGCGCTCGATGACGCGCTCAACGGTGGCGCGCTCCAGAAGCGGTTCGCCGCCGATCCCGAGTCGTATGCCGCCAAGCTGTATCTCGGCGCGGAGACGATGTCGATCCGTTAGCCGGTCGTCGACCCCGAAAACCCAACACTCGGCGAGCCGCCCGGCTCGAGTGGGCCGAAATGCGTGCCAGAGATGGACGAATGCGCATTCGGCCCGGGCGGCGGGTCGAGTGAGCGGAAAGTGGGGCTCGCCTCCCGTGTATCGGTGGTCGGCGCCGTGCAGCCGGGGTGGGTCGCGGCGCCGGCCGGGGTGGGTCGCGGCGCCGGCCGGGGTGGGTCGCGGCGCCGGCCGGGGTAGGCGGTGCCGCGGCCAGGGTGGCTGCGATGTCCGGAGTCGGTGGCTAGCCGGCCAGGGCGTTCAGCGCTTCGGCCAACGCGTCGACCTCGTCCACGGTGTTGTAGTGGATGAACCCGAGCCGGACGGCCTGGTCGTCGTAGCCGAGGCGTTGGTAGAGACCCAGCGAGTACCACGAGTCGTGGGCCCACACGCCCATGCCCTGCTCGGCGAGGCGCAGCGCCACGTCGGACGCCGGCACCCCGGCCACGTTGATGAGGAACGTCGGGACCCGGCCCTCCATCGTCGGTAGCCCGTAAACGATCACCGCGTCCGAGATGCCGGCGAGGAAGCGATCCCCGAGGGACCGCTCGTACGGGACGATCGCCTCGAACCCGCCGATCGAGTCGAGGTACTCGAGCGTGGCGCCCAACCCCGCGAGCAGCTCGTACGGCTGCGTGCCGGTCTCGAACCGCCGGCCGAGCGGTGTGCTCGGCGCGGGCCGAGCCTTGTACGGCCGCCACGCCTCGATTACCTCGGCGCGGCCGTAGGCCATCCCCAGATGCGGACCGCAGAACTTGTACGGCGAGCAGATCAGAACATCTGCGTCGATCTGTTTCACGTCGATCGGTTCGTGCGCGGCGTAATGGACGGCATCGACCCAGGCGAGCGCGCCGGCTTCGTGCGCGAGCTTGCACACTCGCTGGGCGTCGACCACGGTCCCGACCGCGTTCGACGCCCACGCGAACGCGACCACGCGGGTCCGATCGTTGAGCTTGCTCTCGAGGTCGGCATAGTCGAGCGTGGTGTCGTCGAGCAGCTCGATGTGGCGGACAACCAGGTCGCGGTCGTAGGCGAGCTCGAGCCACGGCGCGACCCCGCCGTCGTGGTCGAGCGAGGAGACGAGGATCTCGTCGCCGGCGGCGAACTCGCGCCCGGCCGTGCGCGATAGCGTGAAGTCCAGTGAGGTCATGTTCGAGCCGAAGATCACCTCGTGCGGCTCGCATCCGAGGAACCGCGCCGCCCCCGATTCGGCCTGCTCGAGGATCCGTCCCACCCGGTGGCTGGTCTCGTACACCGCGCCCAGGTTGGCGCTCGCCTCGCGCAGCGTCCGGGCGATCGCCTCGCCGATCTCGTCGGGGACCTGCGAGCCGCCCGGCGCGTCGAAAAACTTGAACCCTTGCTGTAAGGAGGAGAAGCGCTGGCGGGCGGCGGCGGCGTCGAGGTTGTCCACCATCTGAGCCATCTGTAGGCTCCCTTTCTGTCGGGGTTCTGGAGGATCCCGCCGGTAACACGGGGCCTAACGCATAACGCAATCGCAAGGTTAGTTGGCTTACTCTCACCCGGCCATGAGCGTCCGCGTCACACGCACCGCCCAGGCGAGCTGGCAAGGTGATCTGGCCGCGGGCGGTGGCCGGATCGGCGTGGGCAGCGGCGCTTACGAAGGCCCGTTCACGCTTCGCGCCCGCGTCGAGGACGTCGAGCGCTCGACCAACCCGGAGGAGCTGATCGGCGCCGCGCACGCCGGCTGCTTCACGATGTCGCTGGCCAACCTGCTGAGCGAATCGGGCCATCCGCCAGCCGATCTGCGCACGACGGCGAAGGTGCGACTCGAGCAGCTCGACACCGGGTTTGCGATCACGAACATCGCCCTGCAGACGGTGGGAGACGTTCCCGGAGTCGACGCCGAGGAGTTCGCGAGGCTGGCCCAGAACGCGAAGGACACCTGCCCCGTCTCCCGGGCGCTCGCCGGCACGGAGATCACGCTGGAGGCGCGGCTTGGCAGCGAGTGACCCGGCGACGAACGGCCGCCGGACCGGACTTCAACAGACGGTTATCGAATGCGCTCCGGGCAGCTCGCTCGGCCGCGCCGCCGGCGAGGCCGAGGAGGTGCTGTTCGTGCTCGCGGGGACGGGCCAGCTGTCGCTGGATGGCGAGACCTACCCGCTCGAGCCCGAGACCGGCGCGTACCTCGCGCCCGGAGAGGAGTACGGGCTGCACAACCGAACTTCGGAGCCGATGCGCGTGGTGTCGGTGCGAATCTCCGATCCGGCGCCGCCCGATCAGGCGGGCGGCGGTGGATCGGGCCGGGTCGTCGTTCGCCGGCTCGCCGACCAGGAAGAGCAGGACGCGACGACCTCGCGCACGTTCCGGATCGTGGCCGACCCGAGCACCGGGCTGCGGTCGGCGACCCACTTCGTCGGCTACGTCCCGGTCGAGCGCGCGCCGGACCATTTTCACACCTACGACGAAGTGATCTACGTGATCGAGGGAGAGGGCACGTTGCACGCCGGCGGCGACCGAACGGCGGTCGCCGCCGGATCGTGCCTCGAGCTGCCGGCGCGCACGGTGCATTGCCTGGAGAACACCGGCGTGGACGTCATGCGCCTCGTCGCGGTGTTCAGGCCGGCCGGCTCGCCGGCGGCCGCGTATTACCCGGACGGCACCCCCGCATACCCCGGGACGCCGCCGGTCGTGTCCGCATGAAGGACGTTGTTAAGGACCCACAGAGGAGGAGTACGAGCGCCAATGAAGGTACGCATCAGCCTCGCCGCCATGGCCCTGACCGCTTTGGTCGCGGCCGGCTGCGGGAGCAGCAACAGCAGCACTAGCACCACCAGCGCGAGCGCTGGGAGCTCGACGCAGGCCGCCAGCAGCAGCGGAAGCTCGAAGGCGTGCACGACGGAGATCGGGATCGAAGCCCCGATCACGGGCCAGGTGGCCGTTCTCGGCGATGAGCAGCTGGCGTTCGCCCAGCTCGCGATCGCCGCGGACAACAAGGCCAATGGCACCAACATCTCGCTCGTCCAGGGCGACACTCAGCTGAACCCCGCGCAGGCGACGACGGTCACGCAGCAGTTCACCTCGAACGACAAGATCGTCGGGGTCGTGGGACCGGCCGGAAGCCAAGAAGTCGAGGCCGTCGGGCCGCTGATGGGCCGTGCCGGCCTGGCGTTCATCTCAGGATCGGCGACGAACCCGGCGCTGACCACGTCGGGCAAGAACCCGACGTTCTTCCGCGTGGTCTCGCGTGACGACGTGCAGGGTCCCGAGGACGCGAACTTCGTGATCAAGACGCTCCACCCGAAGGCGCTGATGATCGTCGACGACCAGGAGGTCTACTCGACCGGCCTGGTGTCCTCGATGATCCCGGTGTTCCAGAAGGCCGGCATCAAGGTCGACCACGAGTCGGTCAGCCAGAAGGTCACCGACTTCTCCTCGCTGGTGGCGAAGGTGACGCCGCAGACAACCGTGGTGGTGCTGCCGTGGCAGGTCGCCGCGAACGGCCAGCAGTTCGGCAAGGACCTCCAGCAGGAGCACAAGAACGCGACGATCGTGGGCACCGACGGCATGCAGTCGTCGTCGTTCACGATCCCGGGCTCGTACGTCTCGGCGTTCGGTCCGGACATCACCGCGATTCCGCAGGACGCCGCGCTGGTGGCGGCGGCGAAGGTCAAATACCCGAAGTTCGGGACGTTCGGACCGCCGGTGTACGCGGCCACGCACGTGATCGACGAAGCGATCGCGTCCGTGTGCAAGTCCGGCCAGACCCCGACGCGGGCGAGCGTGCTTGCGGCGATCAAGGCCACTAACGAGCCCACCTCGGTGCTCGGGCAGCCGATCAAGTTCGACTCGAAGGGCGACCTGATCAACGCCAAGTGGTTCCTGTTCAAGATCAATAACGCGGGCAAGTACGTCCTGGTCACGAACTCGTGATCGGCTGACTCAGTAAGGCCCCCGCGGCGCGCGTCGACAAGGCGCGCGCCGCGGCCGGGCGTTAGGGTTGCGCAAGGACGACTGGCGGCGCATGCATTTCTTCATCCAGGAACTGGTGAACGGCATCACCCAGGGCAGCCTGTACGCGCTGATCGCGCTCGGCTATTCGATGGTTTACGGCGTGTTGAAGCTGCTGAACTTCGCCCACGGCGACCTGTACATGGTCGGGGCGTTCGTCGGCTACTTCGTGATCCAGTGGTTCGGCGGGTCGACGGCGCTCAGCATCCCGGTGCCGCTCCTGCTGCTGTTCATGTTCCTCCTGGCCGGCGGCGGGGTCGGGATGCTCGGGGTCGCGATTGAGCGGTTCGCCTACCGCCCGCTCCGCGACGCGCCCCGGATCGCGCCGCTGATCACCGCGCTGGGCGTCTCGTTCCTGCTCGAGAACACGATGCTGCTGTTGTTCGGGGCGTCCTATCGGGACTACAACACCTCGGCCTTCATCTCGTTCAACACCGGCATCCACATCGGTCCGCTCAACATCGACCTCGTGCAGCTGATGGTGATCGGGGTGAGCGTTGCGCTGATGATCGCCCTCACCCTGTTTGTCGCCCGCACCAAGCTCGGGCGGCAGATGCGCGCGGTCTCGGCCGACCGGGAGGCGGCGGAGATGCTCGGGATCGACGTCGACTACACGATCGCCGTCACCTTCTTCATCGGCTCGGCGCTGGCCGGCGTCGCCGGCGTGATGGACGGGCTCGCGTACAACAACATCTACACGCTGATGGGCTTCATCGCCGGCCTGAAGGCGTTCACGGCCGCGGTCGTCGGCGGGATCGGTTCGATTCCCGGGGCGATGCTCGGCGGGCTGCTGATCGGGATCGCCGAGTCGATGGTGACCGGTTACATCTCCTCGACGTACACGAACCTGATCGTGTTCGGGATCCTGATCGTGATGATGCTTGTGCGCCCGAGCGGGCTGCTCGGGAAGGTTCCGTTGCAAAAGGTCTAAAGGTGGCGTCGGACCCGAGAACGACCGACGTCAGCGTCGAGGCCAAGCAGGACCCGTCGATCGGCGTCGACGAGTGGGTGGCACGCACGGCACAGCGGCGCGAGTTCGCGCCCGGCTGGCGCGGCGATGCCGAGCGACTGTTCGAGCGGATGGGATGGTGGCCAAAGCTCGCGATCGCCGCCGCCTTCGGAGCGATCGTCCCGTTCATTCTCAGCAACAACTTCCAGTTACAGGTCGGGATCAATGCGCTGCTGCTCGCGCTGCTGGCGCTCGGACTGAACATCTCGGTCGGGTGGGCCGGGCTGCTCGACCTTGGCTACATCGCCTTCTACGGATTCGGCGCGTACGGGTTCGCGCTGCTGTCCTCGAACCAGCTGCATCCGCCGACCGGGATCCATTTCGCCGCATACGTGTCGCTGCCGATCATCGCGGTCGCCGCCGCGTGCCTGGGGTTGATCGTGGGGTTGCCGTCGCGGCGGCTGATCGGCGACTACCTGGCGATCCTGACCCTGTTCTTCGGCGAGGCATTCGTCGAGTTCACCAACAACGTGGCGCCGAGCAAGCTCGGCGGGCCGAACGGGATCGTCTCGATCGACCCGATCCGCGCCTTCGGCCACTCGTTGATCTCGAACAAGAGCTACTTCTGGTTCCTGCTCGCGCTGCTCGTGCTGACCGCGGCCGCGCTTCATCTGCTCGACAACTCGCGCACCGGGCGCGCGTGGCGGGCCGTGCGCGAGGACCCGCTGGCGGCGGGGATGATGACGATCCCGGTCAACCGCGTGAAGCTGATGGCCTTCAGCTTCGGCGCGGTCGTCGCCGCGCTTGCCGGGACCGTGTTCGCCGCCCAGCAGGTCAACGTGTTCCCGACGGACTTCGACACTCCGTTCCTGATCCTGATCTACGCCGCGCTGATCCTCGGCGGCGCCGGCAGCATCGGCGGCGCGATCCTCGGCGGGCTGCTCCTGTCGGTGATGCTCGACGGGTTCCTGCGCAGCCCGACCGAGGCGGGCTACCTGTTCTACGGAGTGATCCTGCTGACGCTGATCGTCAAGCTGCGGCCCTGGCGCAAGCTGCTCGCGGTGCTCGCGGCCACCGTCGCATTCGGGTTTGTCGTCCACGCGATCGTCGAGGCGATCAGTAAGTCGGCCGTGGCCGGCCAGCCGTCGGGCGGCTGGATTTCGAGTGACCTCCACAACTGGGTGGTCGTCCCCTCGAACGCGACGACCGCCGGAAACATCGGGTTCGTGGTCCTGCTGTGCCTGGTTATCGCGCTGATCCAGGTGAAGGGCCGGACGAGGACGGTCCTGCTGGTGCCGACGCTGTACCTCGCCGCGTGCGTGTGGGAGGGCGTGCTCGTCGAGAATCCCTCGGTCACGCGCCAGCTCCTGATCGGCGCGATCCTGATCGTGATGATGAACGCGCGGCCGCAGGGACTGCTCGGATCCAAGCGCGTCGAGGTTGTCTGAGTGGCCACGCCGGCACCCCCCGTGCTCGAGCTCGACAAGCTATCGCTGTCGTTCGGCGGACTCAAAGCGCTGACCGACCTCGACCTGATCGTGTCCGAGCGCGAGATCGTCAGTGTCATCGGCCCAAACGGCGCGGGCAAGACCTCGGTGTTCAACGTGATCACGGGCGTGTACGAGCCGACCGAGGGCGAGGTCCGGTTCCTCGGCGAGAGCATCGGCGGTAAGGCGCCGCACCAGATCACGCGCAAGGGGATCGCGCGCACGTTCCAGAGCCTGCGCCTGTTCCTGAACATGTCCGTGGTCGAGAACGTGATGGCCGCCACGTACGGCAATACCAAGGCGATGCCGTGGGAATCGATCCTGCGCCTGCCTCGCGCGCGGCGCGAGGAGCGCGAGGTGCGCCAGACCGCCGAGGAGGTGCTGTCATTCTTCGGCCAGCGGCTGGCCGGATACCGCTGGGGGCAGCCCGCCTACAGCCTTTCATACGCGAACCGCCGCCGGCTCGAGATTGCCCGGGCGCTCGCCACGCGGCCGAAGCTGCTGCTGCTCGACGAGCCGGCGGCCGGGATGAACCCGAACGAGACGCACGAGGTCACCGAGCTGATCGGCCGCCTGCGCGACGAGCTCGGGCTCGCGATCCTCGTGATTGAGCACGACATGCATGTCGTCGAGGGCATATCGGATCGCGTCATCGCGCTCGACCACGGGGTCAAGATCACCGAGGGCACGTTCGCGGAGGTCGCCAGTCACCCGGCGGTTGTCGAGGCGTACCTGGGGCGTGACCCCGAGGCGCTGGTGCAGGACTGATGCTGCTCGAGCTCGACAACGTCACGACCTACTACGGCCAGATGCGGATCCTCGAGGGGATGTCGCTCAGCGTGGACGCCGGAGAGCTCGTGTGTCTGCTCGGCGGCAACGCGTCGGGGAAGTCGACCACGCTCAAGACGATCCTCGGCCTGGTGCGGCCACGGTCGGGCCGGGTCCTGCTCGAGGGCGAGGACGTGACGAAGTGGCCGGTGCCCCAGCGAATCGCCAACGGCCTCGCGATCGTCCCCGAGAACCGCCGGCTGTTCGGCGAGATGACCGTTCGAGAGAACCTCGAGCTGGGCGCGACGCTCCAGGACCACAGCACGTTCGAAGCGGACCTCGAGCGCGTCCACAACCTGTTCCCTCGGCTCGCCGAGCGCGAGGGCCAGCTGGCGGGAACGATGTCGGGCGGCGAGCAGCAGATGGTCGCGATGGGCCGCGCGCTGATGTCGAGGCCTCGCCTGTTGCTGATGGACGAGCCGTCGATGGGCCTGTCGCCCGCGCTCGTCCAGCAGAACTTCCGGATCATCAAGGAGGTCCACGATTCGGGTGTGGCGATCCTGATGGTCGAGCAGAACGCGACGATGGCGCTATCGATCGCCGATCGCGGCTACGTGCTGTCGACCGGCGAGATCGTGCTCAAGGGTCAGGCGTCCGAGCTGTTGCAGAGCGAGGACCTCAAGCGCGCCTACCTGGGCCGGTGACCCGCGCGACGCGGCGCCGGGTGGGCGCGGCCGGCGGGTCACGGCGGTGACCCGCTCGGAGGCGGAGACGCGCGACGCGCGCGACCCGCTGCGCGGGTTCCGCGACCGGTTCGCGATCGACCGCGAGGTCGTCTACCTCGACGGCAACTCGCTTGGGTGCATGCCGCATGCGGCGCTCGCGCGGTTGGGAGAAGTCGCGGGCGTTGGCTGGGGCGACCGCGGTGTTCGCTCCTGGGACGAAGGCTGGCTTGACTGGCCGATCGAGATCGGCGATCGCCTCGGCGCAGCCGTTTTGGGTGCGGCGCCGGGGCAGGTGGTGATCGGTGACTCGACCACGGTCTGCTTCTACAAGCTCGTGTGCGCCGCACTCGACGCGCGTCCAGGACGCACCCAGATCATCACCGACCTCGACAACTTCCCCACTGACCGCTACGTGCTCGAGGGCGTGGCGCGGGCGAGGGACCTCGAGCTCACATGGCTGGACGGTGATCCGGAGACGGTCGCGGAGCTTGTAGGCGCGGACACCGCGCTGGTGACGTTCTCGCACGTCTCGTACCGGTCCGCGCGGATCGCCGATATGGCTCGGATCAATCAGGTCGCGGACGACGCTGGCGCGCTGATGCTGTGGGACCTGAGCCACAGCGCCGGCTCCGTCCCCCTATCGCTCGATGGGGACCACGCCACGCTCGCGGTCGGTTGCACTTATAAATATCTAAATGGCGGCCCTGGCGCGCCCGCGTACATGTATGTACGAAGCGAGTTGCAGCGGGACCTCCGGCAGCCGATCTGGGGCTGGCTCGGCCGGCGCGACCCGTTCGAGATGGCCCAGGGGTACGACGTCGCCGAGGGGATGCGGGGATTCCTGTCCGGCACGCCGCCGGTGCTGGCGCTGGCCGCGGTCGACGAGGGCGTGCGGGTCGTCGCCGAGGCCGGGATCGACGCGATCCGCGCCAAGGGGATCGCGCTCACCGAGCTGGCAATCGGGCTGGCCGACGAGTTCGGGATAAGCGTCGCCTCGCCGCGCGATCCGGCGCGGCGAGGTGCGCATGTGGCTTTGTCGCATCGTGACGCGAAGGCGCTGTGTGCGGCGCTGATCGAGCGAGGCGTGATCCCCGACTTCCGCCGCCCCGATGTGATCCGGTTCGGGTTCTCCCCGCTGACCACGCGGTTCGTCGACGTGTGGGACGGGATGGAAGCGCTGCGAGAGCTGATCGCTACGGCCGCGCCTCCAGGATCAGGTTGAACGGCGTCTCGGTAGCACGCCGGAACCGTGTGAAGCCGCCCTGGGTGACGACGTCGCGGAGGCGAGCCTCGCCCGCCTGGGCGCCGAGCGCCAGGCCGACCTCCTGGGAAAGCGACGCCGGCGTGCAGATCACGGTTGACGCGCCGTAGAACACGCGCCCTACCGGGTTGAGGTTGTCCTGCAACCGGTCGCCGGCGTTCGGCTCGACGATCATCCACGTGCCGTCGGGGTCGAGCGTCTCGAGCACGTGTGTCGACGCGCCGACGGGATCGCCCATGTCATGGAGGCAGTCGAACACGCACACGAGGTCATACCCCCGCCCGCGGTACTCCTTGGCCGCCGCCACCTCGAACCGGATGCGGTCCGCGACGCCGGCCTCCTCGGCGGCCTCCCTCGCACGCTCGATCGAAGGTGCGTGGTAGTCGAACCCGTAGAACTCGCTGTTCGGGAACGCGTGGGCCATGATCACGGTCGAGGCGCCGTGCCCGCACCCGACGTCCGCCACCCTCGCGCCGCGCTCGAGCTTTTCGGTGACGCCGTCGAGCGCGGGAAGCCACTCGGCCACGAGGTGGGCACGGTAGCCCGGACGGAAGAAGCGCTCGGTCCCGCGGAACAGGCGGTGATCGTGCTCGTGCCACCCGAACCCGGCGCCGGTGCGAAATGCATCGAGGATTTTCTCCTCGTCGGCGTACAGCGAGGCGATCGACTCGAACACGCCAAGGATGTAGAACGGACTGTCCTCGTCGGCGAGCGCGAGCGCGTGCTCGTCGGGCAACGTGAACGTGTCCGTGTCGGGGTCATAGCTCACGTAGCCCCCGGCTGCCTGGTTGCCCAGCCACTCGCGCACGTATCGCTCGCCGGTCCCGGTGCGCGCGGCCAACTGCTCGGAGGTCAACGGGCCGGCGCCCGCCATCGCTCGATACAGGCCGAGCCGCTCGCCGATCACCATCAACGGAGCGCTGATAATCGCGCCCATGTCTCCGAGCGCCTTGCCCATGAAAGCTTCAAGCTTGGCCTCGTCTATCGCGGTCGCACCCATCGCGACCCCCTTTGACTCCCACGCTCCCGAACCCCGGTACGGGAGCTGTTAGCGCAGAACCTACCAACAGCTCCTAAATTCACTGTGAACTACGTCACGGACACAGTGTGAACGGGCGTGCGTCAGTCGGGGAGGACCGCGACGCCCATCAGCTCCACCTGCGCGTCGGGCTCGAACAGCTCGGTCACGCCGAACAGCCCCATCGCCGGGTAGTGGCGTCCGAAGTGCTTGCGCCAGGCTTGGCCGATCTCGTGCATCGATGTTTTGTAGGCCGGGACGTCGGTCGCGAAGATCTGTAGCGAGACGAGGTCCTCGGGCTCGCCGCCGGCCGCCCGGAGCGCGAGGAGCATGCTCGCCGCGGCGCTGTCGAACTGTTCGGCGATCGTGGTGCCGGCGCCGATCTGGCCGGCCAGATGAACCGTCCTGCCGGTGCTTACGACCGCGTGCGAGAAGCCGCTGGGAGTGCCGAGCTCGGGCGTGTTGACGATCTGATGAGGGCTCATGGCTCCCAGGCGCGGCGCCGACGATACCCGGTCCCCGGCGCCGCAAAATGCGACGATACTTGACATAGAAGTCCGGAGCAATGTCAGGTATTCTCGCGGCCGACCCGAGGTGGCCGAAAGTCCCTACTGGAACCCCAAGACGGAGACCCTCGATCGGGAGCGGATCGAGTCGCTTCAGCTGGCCAAGCTTCGCCGTCAGTGCGAGTGGGCGGCGGCGCGCAGCCCCTGGTACGAGCGGCGGTTCGCCGACGAGCGATTCGGCCCGGCGCAACTCCACACGCTCGACGACCTGCGCCGCATCCCGTTCCTGACGCGCGACGAGTGGATGGCGTCTCAGGACGCCAAACCGCCGTACGGCGAGATCCCGACGATCGGGGGTTCCGGGGCGATTCGCATCCACACCACGTCCGGCACGACCGGCCGGGGTCCGCTGCGCGCGCTCGATTCACGCAAGGACTGGGCGTGGATCGCCGAGATGTGGTGCTACGGGATCTGGGGCTGCGGCGTCCGGCCGGACGACACCGCCTACATCGCGTTCGGGTACGGGTCGTTCATCGGCTTCTGGGGCCTCCACTACGCGATGGAGAAGATCGGGGTCTTGAACGTGCCCGGCGGCGCCCAGACCACCGAGGCGCGCGTGCTCCAGATCGTGGACTTCGATGCGACGGTCGTCGCTGCCACGCCGACTTACGCGATCCGGCTCGCGCAGGAGGCGGAGCGGCTCGGCATCGACCTGCGCGGCTCTCGGGTGAACCGGCTGATCCTGTCGGGCGAGCCCGCGGGGTCGATCCCGCAGACGAAGGCGCTGATCGAAGAGCTGTGGGGCGCGAAGGCGTACGACACCGCGGGGATGACCGAGATCGGCACGATCATGGTGTTCGAGTGCTCTCACCAACCCGGCGGCACCCACATCATCGAGGACCACGTGCTCGAAGAGGTGCTCGATCCGTTTACTTTGGAACCGGTCGGCTTTGGCGAACGCGGCGAACGGGTGGTGACGTCGTTCGGGCGCGGGACGACCCCGCTGCTGCGCTACCGCACCGGGGATCTCGTGTGCCGGGTGCCGGCCGCGACGTGCTCGTGCGGCCGCGGCTTCGACATCTATGAGGGCGGGATCCTCGGCCGCGTCGACGACATGAAGCTGATCCGCGGGACCAACGTGTACCCGCGGGCGATCGAGGCGATCGTGCGTGAGTTCCCCGAGATCGAGGAGTTCCAGACCGTCATCTTCCACGAGGGGATTCGCGACGAGATCAAGCTGCGCGTAGAACTCGACCCGGATTCGTCGGCGGAGGAGTGGGAGCGCGTGCGGGACGACCTGCATCGTCGGCTCGGCCACGCCCACGAGGGCCTGAACTTCCAGATCGAGCGCGCCGCCGACGGCGAGCTGCCGCGTTTCGAGCTCAAGGCGAAGCGGATGATCGACATGCGCCAGGCGTCCGTGGCGGTGACCAAGTGACGGATGATCTGCTCGGAGCCGAGCTCAGCCCGTCCGAGCAGCGGCTGCTGGCGGTGTACGAGGAGCTCAAGGCGCTGTGCGACGAGGATCTTCCGCCGAACGCCCACGCCGGAGTCCGCGCGTCGCTCGCGCTGATGCACAACGTGGTCACGGGGTTGGCGCTCGAATACGAGCATCTCAGCGATCTCGGGGCGTGAGGAGCTCGCGACCTTGAAGATCGCTGTCGTCGGCGGCGGGCCCGGTGGGCTCTACTTCTCGATCCTGATGCGCAAGGTCAGCCCGAACTGCGAGGTCACGGTCTACGAGCGCGGCGCGCCGACCGACGCGTTCGGGTTTGGGGTGGTCTTCTCGGACGAGACGCTGACGGTGTTCGAGCACGCCGACCCCGAGACGTACTCGCAGATCGCCGAGCGGTTCACGCGCTGGACCGACATCGACATCCATCACCGAGGTGTCATGACGAAGTCCGGGGGTCATGGGTTCTCCGCGCTCGGGCGGCGCGAGCTGTTGCGGATCCTGCAGGAGCGTGCTGCTTCGCTCGGTGCCGATCTTCGATTCGGCTGCGAAGCCCCGACCGTGGCAGAGCTGGGGTGGGCGGATCTGGTCGTCGGCGCCGACGGCGCCTCGAGCGCCGTCCGCACGGCGCTGTCGCGCGACTTCGTCCCTTCATTGGACCGCCGGCAGTGCCGGTACATGTGGCTCGGCACCGACGTCGTGTACGACGCGTTCAAGTTCTTCATCGCGGAGACCGAGCACGGCGTCGTCCAGGCACACGCGTATCCGTACGACGAGCGGATGAGCACGTTCATCGTCGAGATGCACGAGCGGACGTGGAAGCGGCTGGGGCTCGGCGAGCTGTCGGTCCAAGACAGCGTGGCGTGGTCGTCTGAGTTGTTCGCCGACGCTCTCGAGGGTCGCCGGCTGTTCGCGAACAAGTCGCGGTGGATCAACTTCGTGACGGTCCGCAACCGGCGTTGGTGCACCGACAATGTCGTGCTGCTCGGCGACGCTGCGCACACCGCGCATTTCTCGATCGGGTCGGGGACGAAGCTCGCGATGGAAGACGCCGTGTCGCTGGCGTGGGCCTTCCGGTCGTTCGGCGATGACGTACGTGCTGCCACGGACGCGTACGAGGCCGAGCGGCGCCCGATCGTGGAGAGCACCCAGCGCGCCGCGCAGGCGTCGCTCGAGTGGTTCGAGGGAATCGGGCGGTACGTCGATCAGGAGCGGTTCCAGTTCGCGTTCAACCTGTTGACGCGGTCACGCCGTGTGACTTATGAGAATTTGCAGATCCGCGACCCGGGGTTCGTTTCGGCGGTCCATCCGGATCCGCGGCCGCCGATGTTCACGCCGCTGCGATTGCGAGGGCTCGAGCTGCGCAATCGTGTCGTCGTGTCGCCGATGGACATGTACTCGGCGGTCGATGGGACGCCGGGGGACTTCCATCTGGTCCACCTGGGCGCGCGGGCAATGGGCGGTGCCGGGCTGGTCATGACCGAGATGATCTGCGTCTCCGACATCGGGCGGATCACGCCCGGGTGCGCCGGCATGTACAGCCCTTCGCATGTCCCCGCCTGGAAGCGGATCGTGGACTTTGCGCACTCGAACGGGGGGTCCGCGATGGGCGCCCAGATCGGGCACTCGGGGCGAAAGGGATCGACTCGCTTGATGTGGGAGGGAATGGACAAGCCTCTGGAGTCTGGGAATTGGTCGCTGCTCGCGCCCTCGGCGATTGCGTACAGCCCGCGCAACCAGGTCCCCCGGGCGATGACGCGGGCGGACATGGATCTGGTTCGTGATCAGTTCGTGTCGGCTTGTCGCGGGGCGCTTGAAGCGGGGTTCGATCTCCTCGAGCTCCACATGGCCCACGGGTACCTGCTGTCGAGCTTCCTCTCGCCGGTGTCGAACCTCCGCGACGACGAGTACGGCGGGTCGTTGGCGGGGCGCGCGAAGTTCCCGCTCGAGGTGCTCGGTGCGTGCCGCGCGGTGTGGCCTGCTGAGAAGCCGTTGAGCGTCCGGATCTCCGCGACCGATTGGATCCCCGGCGGTTTTGGGGTTGATGATGCTGTCGCGCTCGCCCGGCTGCTGCGCGAGCACGGGTGCGACATCGTTGATGTGTCGTCCGGCCAGGTATCGCCGCTTGAGAAACCGGCGTTCGGCCGTAGCTACCAGACGCCGTTCGCCGACCGGATCCGCAGCGAGGCCGGCATCCCGACGATTGCGGTCGGGGCGATCTCGAGCTACGACGACGTCAACACGATCATCTGCTCCGGGCGGGCCGATCTGTGCGCGCTCGCGCGTCCGCACCTGTACGACCCGGCGTGGACGCTCCACGCCGCGGCCGAGCAGGAGTTCGACATGGACGCGTGGGTCCCGCAGTACCAGGCCGGATCGCGCAAGCCGCCCGCTGGGCGCGACCGCGTCCGGCCCGAGCTCGAGCGGACGTTCGACGAGGTCGAGCTGATCTCGTCGGACGCGCGCGCGTGACCGGCGGCGAGCCCCTCCAGCCTCAGGATCTCGTCGTCACGCTGCTCGGGACCTACGTGCGGCCATTCGGTCGGACGGTTTGGTCGGGCGGGCTGGTGATGCTGCTGCGCGAGTTCGGGTTCTCCGACGGCGCCGCCCGCGCCGCGCTCACCCGTCTCGTGCGACGGGGGTTGATCGCTCGGGTTCGCGCCGGGCGATTGGTCCACTACCGCCTGACTGCGCGATGCGAGCGGCTGCTGATCGAAGGCGACGGGCGGATCTTCACGCTCGGCCGTCTGCCCGCCGACCTCGGGCCGTGGACCGTGCTGTGGCATCAGATTCCCGAGGATCGGCGGCTCGAGCGGACCCGGCTCGGGCGCAGGCTCCGCTTCCTGGGGTTCGGCTCCGTGCAGGACAGCGTCTGGATGTCGCCCCACGACCACTCCGCCGAGGTGGTCGACCTGCTGGGCGAGCTCGGAGTGGCCGACGTTGCCACGGTGTTCGTCGCTCGCATGGGCGACGGCGGGGCGGGCCTGGCGGCGCTGGTGGCGCGCGCGTGGGACCTGAGTGGCTTGGAAGATCGCTACGAAGCGTTCTGCTCGGGGTTCGAGCGGTACCTGTCCGGGGGTGCGCAGCCGATCAGCGATCGCGAGGCCTTCCTGGTCCGCACGCGGTTGATGCACATGTTCCGCGGGTTCGCCCAACTCGACCCCGAGCTGCCCGAGGAGCTCGCGGCGTTGTCGGGCCCGCGGACGCGGGCGGCGGAGATCTTCGAGGCGCTGTACACCGGACTTGCGGCCGCGTCGCAGCGTCACTTCGACGCGGTGACGGCGGCCGGTCGCGCGCCGGCGACGGCCGGGACATAGCCCCCGGCGAGCCTTCCTCCGAAGCCCCGCCTACGCCTTGGGCACGAACGCGAACACGCGGCTCGGGCTGCCGGTGCCGCCGACGAGCCGCAGCGGCGAGACCACGAGCAGCGCGCCTGTGAGCGGCAGCCTGTCGAGGTTCGCGAGCTGCGTGAGGCCCAGACGGCCGGCGCCGAGCAGGAAGTTGTGGAGCGGGAACGGCGGGTCGAAGCTGTGCGCCGCGCCGGCGTCGATCCCGACGGTCTCGGTCCCGAAGCCGAGAATTTGGCGGTCGTTGGCAAGCCAGCGTGACGCCTCGACATCTGGTCCCGGGGTCTGGGGGCCGGTCTCGCCGGAGTTCAAGAACGCGTCCTGGTCCTGCGCGCGCGACTGCCAGCCGGTGCGCAACAGCACCCAGGCGCCGTCGGGGATCCGGCCGTTGTCGGCCTCCCACGCCTCGAGGTCGGCGACCGTCAGCAGGTAGCCGTTGTCGGCCTCGGTCTCTGCCGTCTTGTCGACCACACAAGCCGGTCCGATCAACTGGCTCGGGCCGAGCGACCCGACATCGGCGCCGTCCTGCCCCGTGACCCAGTGGATCGGGGCATCGAGATGCGTGCCCACGTGCTCTCCGATGGTCAGCGTGTACCAGGCCCAGGCGGGACCGCGGTCGTCGTAGCGGCTGATCTCCTCGCGGCTCAGTCCCGGGGTGTTCGCGAACGGCGGCGGGAGCTGGATCACCGGCGTCGACTCGCTGAGCGGCTGCGTGCAGTCGACGATCTCGACGCTGCCGTTGTGTATGGCTTCGAGCAGGGCGGTCGCGGGCTGGGTCGTGGACATCGTTTCTCTCTCCTTGTGTCAGCCGGCGCGGAAGGCCTCCTCGAGCCACTCCGCGCAGATCGTCGGGTTCACTTTCACGTCGAGGACCAGCGGACCGTGGGGGTTCGCCAGCCAGTCGGTTACGACTTCGAGGTCGTCGACGGCGCGGATGGTCGCGGCCTTCGCGCCCGCGGCACGTGCGATCCCGGCGAGGTCGGCATCGGGGAAGCGGACCAGCGAGACGTCGTGTCCCATCGGCGCGAAGTGATGGACCTCGGCGCCGTACGCCGCGTCGTCGTAGATCACGACAAGCAGCGTGAGCTTCAGCCGCGCCGCGGTCTCGAGCTCGGCGAGCGCCATGAACGCGCCCCCGTCGCCGATCGCGGCGACCGTCGGCCGGTCCGGCTCCGCGATCGCGGCGCCGATCGCGTTGCCGAGGCCGAGCCCGACCGCCTGGAACCCGTTCGGGAACAGCCACGACCGTGCGTCAGGGACGTCGAGAAACATCGACGGGTACCCGAGGAAGTGGCCGGAGTCGACGGCGACCGCTCTGTTCTGCGGGAGGAGGTCGTTGAGCGCAATGGTCATGGTTCGAGGGTCGATCCACTCGTCGGTCGAGGCGTCCTCGTAGGGGTCGTGGCGCCAAGTGTTGTTGGCGATCTCGTCTCTTAGTTCGGGGGTCCGGAAGCCCTCGTTGCGATGGACCCCGAGCGCGGCATGGAGGGCCCTCGTGGCGGCGTCGACATCGGCGATCAGGGCTGCGTCCACCGCGCGGTTGCGGCCGATTGCGCGCGGATCTACGTCGATCTGGATTACGCGCGCGTCCGGTCCGATCATCGCGCCGTGCTTGGTCGTCCAATGGTTGACCGACGCACCGGCGACCAGAACGACGTCGGCCCCGGGAAGGGTTTTCGCCGCGAACGGGCTGGCGAATCCGCCGGAGATGCCGAGCGCGTACGGGAGCCCCGCAAACAGGCCGTTAGCGGGCGCCGAGGTCGCCAGGATCGCGCCGATCGCCGCGGCGAGCTCCTCGAGTGCCGGACCCGCTCCGGACAGCACGGCGCCGCGGCCGGCGATGATTGCGGGGCGGCGTGCCGCCGCCAGCAGCTCCGCGGCCTGCCTGACCGCCGCCGTGGCCGGCGCGGGCGGCCTCAGCTTTGGGAGCGGGGGCCGGGACGGCTCCGTCTGGAGGGCCGGCTGCGGCTGGATGTCGATCGGCAGCATCAGCACGACCGGACGGCGTTCGGTTATTGCGCGCTGATACGTGCGGGCGGCGTCGTCCGCAGCGGTTTTCGCGCTGTGCACGCGGTCGGCGATCGCCCCGACCGACTCGACCAGATCGTGCTGGTCGATCCGGAAGTTCGACGTCAGCGCCGCCGCGGGTGTCTCGCCGGACAGGATGAGGAGGGGCGTTCGGCTCTTGGCCGCCTCCGCCAGGCCGGTCATCGTGTTGGTCAACCCTGGTCCCTGATGGACGCTGGCCACGCCCACGCGACCGGTCACGCGCGCGTACCCATCGGCCATGCACACCGCGCTCATCTCGTGGCGGGCGTGGTGGAACCGTACGCCGTGGCGGACGAGCGCATTGGTCACGACCAGGTTGCCGCTGCCGAGCACGCCGAACGCGTCCTTGACTCCCTGGGCGGCGAGCGTCGCTCCGACGACGTCGGCGACCGATGAGTCCCGCGGTTCCGGCGAGTCTCTAACGGCATGTCCCGCCGCGCTCGGCTCGGGCCCGTTGATGCCCGGTTCCGGGGAAACCTCAACCTCGCTCACGAGGAGGCCCATGCTAACTCGCGCAAGGGGCCGGGGTCTGGCAATCCCGTAGTGTGGGCGCGATGACGTCTGGGAGTCCCGCCATCACCGTCCGTGGCCTGGTCAAGTCGTTCGGCGACGTGCAAGCGCTCGCCGGCGTCGATCTCGACGTGACCCGGGGCACGGTGCTCGGGCTGCTCGGGCCCAACGGCGCCGGCAAGACCACGTTCGTCCGCGTGCTGACGACGCTGCTCCGCGCGGACGGCGGAACGGCATCCGTGCTGGGACTCGACGTCGTCGAGGACGCCGCCGAGTTGCGTCAGCAGATCGGCCTCGCCGGACAATACGCGGCGGTCGACGAGAACCTCACCGGGCTCGAGAACCTGGTGATGGTCGGGCGGCTGTACGGGATGAGCCGGCGTCGTGCCACCGCCCGGGGAGGTGAGCTGCTTATGGACTTCGATCTCGAGGAGGCGGCGCGGCGCCCGGTCAAGACGTATTCGGGCGGGATGCGCCGGCGGCTCGACCTCGCGGCCGCGCTCGTCGCCAAGCCGCCGGTCCTGTTCCTCGACGAGCCGACAACCGGCCTGGACCCGCGCAGCCGGCTCGCGATGTGGGAGGTGATCGAGGGCCTGGTGTCCGAGGGAACGACCGTGCTGCTCACCACGCAGTATCTGGAGGAGGCCGACCGTCTCGCTGACATGATCGCGGTCATCGACCACGGCATCGTGATCGCCGAGGGCACCTCGGACGAGCTCAAGGATCGGGTCGGCGGCGAGCGACTCGAGGTCACGCTCGAAGACGGCGCGTCGTTCGAGGACGCGGTGCGCGCGCTGTCCCCGATGGCTGAAGACCTGCCGTCGTGCGAGGGCGGACTCGTGACGATGAACGTCCGCCAGCGGCACGGCACGATCGTCGAGGCGGTGCGGCGCCTGAGCGACGCTGGCGTCGACGTCGAGGATCTTTCGCTTCGCCGGCCGACGCTCGACGACGTGTTCCTGACCTTGACCGGCCACGCCGCCGAGGAGCTGGCTGCCGAAGAGGACGCGGATCGGGAGGCCGTCGCGTGACACGCCTGCTCTCCGACACGCTCGTGATCGCCGAGCGCAACCTGATCCGCCTCCCGCGCGCGCCGGAGCTGCTGCTCGCGTTCACGGTCCAGCCGATCATGTTCCTGCTTCTCTTCCGGTACGTGTTCGGGGGCGCGATCAGCACCCCTGGCCTCCCCTACGTCGAGTTCCTGATTCCGGGGATCATCGTGCAGAACATCGCGTTCGGCGGATTCGTCACCGCGCTCGGGCTGAACGAGGACCTCCACAAGGGGCTGATCGACCGGTTCCGCTCCCTGCCGATGGCGCGGCCCGCGGTGCTGGCCGGCCGCACGTTCTCGGACGTGGTCACGAACTCGCTGTCGGTCGTGATCCTGCTCGTCACTGGCGTGATCATCGGCTTCTCCTTCAACGCCGATGTGTTCCACGTGATCGCCGGGATCCTGTTGCTGCTTCTGTTCGGCTATGCGTTCTCGTGGGTGTTCGCGTTCGTCGGCCTGATCGCGTCGACTCCCGAGTCCGCAAACTCCGTGGCGTTCATCGCGATCTTCCCGCTGACGTTCATCTCGTCAGCGTTCGTCCCGGTGGCGTCGATGCCCGCCCCGCTGCAGGCCTTCGCCCGCATCAACCCGTTCACGATCACCGTCAACGCCATGCGCTCCTTGTGGCTCGGCCTCCCCGCCGGCAACTACGTGTGGGGTTCGATCGCATGGGCGATCGGGATCACGGCCGTGTTCGCGCCGCTGGCGGTGTCGCGGTACCGCAAGCACGTGGGTTCCTGACCGTGAGCTCGGACGCCGCCGAGCGCGTCAATCATCCGCTGTTCGCGCGGTTCTACATACGCACGACCTCCGCTCGGATGCTGCCCGAGGAGGAGGACCATCGGCGCCGTCTGGTGCGCGGCCTGTCGGGGAGGGTGATCGAGATCGGCGCGGGCAACGGCCTCAACTTCCAGTTCTACCCCGAGACGGTCGAGACGGTGCTCGCGGTCGAGCCCGAGCCCCTGCTCCGCGCGGCCGCCGCCGAGGCCGCCGGGCGAGTGCCGGTCCCGATCAGGGTGGCCGACGGCGTCGCCGGTCGCCTTCCCGTCGGCGACGAATCGTTCGACGCGGGGGTTGTCTCTCTGATGCTGTGCTCGGTGCCCGACCAGCATTCAGCGCTGGCGGAGCTCTTTCGGGTGATCCGGCCGGGGGGCGAGCTTCGCTTCTACGAGCATGTCGTCGCGAGCCGCCCGGCGGCGGTGTCGCTCCAACGGCTGGCCGACGCGACCATCTGGCCACGGGTTCTCGGCGGCTGCCACCTGAGCCGCGACACCGGAGCCGCGATCGAGCGCGCCGGATTCGTCGTCGAGCGTCTCGAACGGTTTCCTTTCTCGGCCGTCGCGGTTCTGAAGATCCCGCACATCCTTGGGATCGCCAGGCGTCCTTAGCGGTAGGCTGGTGCTGTGAGCTCGGCGCCCGGGATCGAGTACGTCAATGTTGACGCGGACGTGTCAGGGCCCTCGGCTCGGATTACCTTGAATCGGCCCGAGAAGCGGAACGCGCTCTCGCTCGAGTTGATGCAGGAACTGATCGCGGCGCTGCGCGAGGCCTCCGCGCGCGATTCGGTGCGGGCAATCGTGATCGGCGGCGCCGGGCCGGCGTTCTCGGCCGGCCACGACCTGTCGGAGATGATCGACCGCGACGAGGCGTTCTTCTCACACCTATTCGAGGTGTGCACGGTGATGATGGAGACGATCCAGGAGTTGCCGCAGCCGGTGATCGCTCGCGTCCATGGGGTCGCGACCGCGGCGGGTTGCCAACTGGTGGCGGCGTGCGACCTGGCGGTCGCGGCAGACGACGCCCGGTTCGGCACCCCGGGCGTGAAGATCGGCCTGTTCTGTTCGACACCTATGGTTCCCGTCTCTCGCGCGGTCGGGCGCAAGCGCGCGATGCAGATGCTGCTGACCGGCGAGACGATCGACGCCTTGACGGCGCTCGACTGGGGTCTTGTGAATCGGGTAACGCCCGTGTCTGAGCTGGACGCGGCCGTCGCCGAGTTGGTGGATGCGATCGCGCGATCGAGCTCGTACACGGTGGCGGTCGGCAAGCGGGCCTTCTACGACCAGGTTGACCGAGCCGAGCACGACGCCTACGAGCACACCAGGGCCGTGATGACCGAGAACGCGCTCGCCGCCGACGCCCAGGAGGGAATGAGCGCGTTTCTTCAAAAGCGCCCGCCCAACTGGACCGGTCGTTAGCCGAACGCGCCGGCCGTCGTCCCGCCGTCCGTGCGCTTCGTGTGGCCGGCTATGGGCACGTACGCGAAGCGCGGTGCCAGCGAGAAGCCCTGGGCCAATCCAGGGTCGGTGCCTTTGTTTCTGCAGGCGGAGGTCGAGTTCAGCCTGTAGTCGTACTGTGTCGCGTCTCTGAACCCCGGGTGGCTGGTGACACAGTCATGGTTCGTGCGGGCATGCGGTTGGGACACGAATTTTGTACTGCCCGTGCTGATGTCATTCTCGGCGAACACGGGTTGCGTGACCTGTGAGCCGGCGAAGATCGCATCACCGTGGTGGAGGTTGTTGACGAACGTGTCGTTGACGACGTACAGATGGGAGTCCGGATTCAGATCGCCCTCTTCGCCGTACGCGAGCATGTTCGCGTTCTGGGTGTTTCTGCCCTGCTCGAGCACGGTTCCGATCACATAGGACAGGCCGCCGTTCGGGAGGTCGAGCTCGTAGCTTTCGGTCCCCCGCTCGCCGGTGAGGCGGTCGTACAGGATGTAGTTGCGCAGCGCTCGCGACTTGACCAGGTGTCCGACACGCGCGCCGGTCGAGTAGCTGTAGCGGAGCGTGAAGCTGCGAACGTGGTTGATGTAGAGGTTGTGCGAGTAGCCGTCGCCGGCGCCGTTGCGCGCGAACACCGAGGAATCGATCACGACGCTGCTCGCCGGGTTGTCGGCCGCGAGGATCCCCTCCTGGTTGTCGTGGAAGTAGCAGTGCTCGACGAGCAGGTTTGCGCCCTCCTGCCTGATCCCGGCGCCGTTCTGGTCCGGCACGCGCGCGCCCGAGAAATCGATGCTCTCGATCGTCGTGTCGTTGCCGGCGATGACCCAGATCGCCTTCCCTTCGCTGGATTTGCCCGCCGCGTCGAGGTGCGCGTGTCCGTGGACGCCGACGATCGTCAGGCGGTTCGTCGACCACGCGCACACGTCCCCGCGATACGGGTTCCCGCGCGCGTCGATCTGGATCTCGTCGCCGGTGCGGGCGGCGGCGATCGCCTGGCAGGGGTTTCTGTATTTCTGTCCCGGGCCGACGTGGAGGACGCGAGCCTGGGCGGCTGGAGCGGCCGCGAATCCGATCGCAACCAGTGCCACGAATGCCTTCACAGCGAGATCACGGCACCGTCGGCGGCCATCTCGAGATCGACGTCGGCGGCGCGATCGAGCATCTGCTCGCTCATGTGGGTGAGCACGATGCGGGCACAGTCGATCAGCAGCGGCTCGTCGCCGCCGCCCAGGTGGAGGCAGGCCTGAAACCGGCCGCCGCTCGCGAACGCGTGGCCCGAACCGAGGAACGTCAGTCGCACTGCTCGGAGATTGTCAGGATTGGCCCGGACCAGGCAGCCGCTTCTCGAACCAATGGTGCGCGAACGGCTCGTCATTGAACGCCGGCACCTCGGTGTAGCCGGCAGACCGGTAGAGCGCGATCGCCTCGACGAGGGCCTTGTTCGTCTCGAGCCGAGCGGTGCTCGCGCCAGTCGTGACCGCGTCGGCCTCGAGCGTCGCGAGCAGCCGGCGGGCGATCCCGAGCCCGCGCGCGGACTCCGCCACCCACATCCGCTTGATCTCCGAGGGCTTGCCGGGATGGTGCTTGACCGCGCCGCACCCGACCGGCTGGCCCCGCAGGTAGACGACCAGGAACAGACCGGCGGGAGGGGTCACCTCGTGCGGCTCGGCCGAGATGCCCGCCGCGGCGTCGAACCCCGAGTCCGAGCGGCGGTCGAGCTCGGCGAAGTACGCGCGTACGCAGCTCTTCGCGTCGGGTCCTTGAGGATCGGTGGGCCTGATCTCGATCGCGGCGGTCGTGAACAGACGCTTGACCGTCCGCATCGCGGCCACGAGCTCTGTGCGCTGGCCGGCGTCGAGCGGTTCGAGGATCGACCGCGCGAGCTCGTCGCTGCGCTGGTCGAGGACCGCGCGCTCGGCGACGCCTTTGTCGGTGAGTCGGGCGATTCGGATGCGGCCGTCGGCCGGGCTCGGCAGCGTTCGCATCAGGCCGTCGTGCTCGAGCGCCCGCAGTAACCGGCTGAGATGTCCGGCGTCGAGACCGAGCCGCGACCTCAGAGCCCGCACCTCGCACCCTTCTGTCCCGATCTCCCACAGCACCCGGTCCTGGCCGAGCGGCCGATTGCGGCCCAGATAGCGATCGTCGAGCGCGCCGACACGCTCGGTCACCACGCGGTTGAAGCTCCGGACCTGGTCCACCAGCATTCTCTGATTTTAGTCAGAGATCGATTGCCTGCTGGTCGTCCAGAGGCTTGGTCAGCCGGCGCGGCTGCTCGTCGAATCCGGCAGCGCGGTAGAACGCGAGCGCCTCGGCCCGCTCCGGTCTGCTCGTCACCTCGAGCCTGAAGCAGCCGAGGTCGCGGGCGGACTCCTCGATCGTGTGAAGCAGCGCGTAGGCCACGCCCCGGCGCCGGTGGCGATCGTCGACGACGAGCGCAGTGATGCGGCACTGCGGATCGGGTCGCTCGAGCAGGTCGATGAGCTGATACGCGGCGACGCCGACCACCTCGTCGTCGAGCTCGGCAACCAGCACCTCCGCGTCCGGGTGATCGGTCAGCCGCTCGAGTCGCTCCCCTAGTTCGAGCGAGGATGCGGGATAGCCGAGCTGACCGAGCAGCGGCGCGATCGCCTCGGTGTCGCGCTGGCCGGCGACCCTGATCGTGACGCGATGCTCAGGCGTCGTGCTCACGTAAGCCGTTTCTCGAACCAGTAGGCCGCCACCGGGTTTCCGTTGTAGTCGGCGATCTGGTCGTAACCCGACGAGCCGAACAGCGCCACGGATGCGGGTTGCCGGGCTCCGGTGTCCATGCGAACCGTCGCGTAACCCGCGTCGCGGGCGATCCGCTCGAGCCGGGCGAGCAGTGCGCGCGCGACGCCGCGGCCGCGAGCCTCGGGTGCAACGTAGACGCGTTTTATCTCTGCGGTCGTGGGGTCGAGGCGTTTGAGCGCAGCGCACCCGATCGGGTCGCCGTTCTGGTAGGCGACGAGCCAGCGGCCCATCGGCGGTTCGACGTCCTTTACGGTGAGGCGCGGCGGTACGTCCGGAGTCCACTCCGGGTACATCGCGCGGATCTCGTCCACGTAGTCGGCGACGAGGGCCTGGCTGGTCGGGTCGTCGTACGGCTCTTCTTCGAGGCGGATCGCGGCTTGATGATTCCCGACGAACTGTGTGATTGCGTCGACTGTTTCGGCGGGCAGTTCGGTCGGGGGCGAGTGCTGGCAGTCGAGGTGGACGCGACACACTGGGCCTGCGGCGAGCCGCTCGATCGTGTCGAGCTGCGCCATCGTCCCGTACTGGTCGCGCTCGCCCTGGATCAGCAGCAGCGGGCAGTCCACCCGCTCGAGTTCGTCGATGATGCTCCAGTTCGGGAACTCCGGATCGA
>Ga0335076_10000772_pt1 | contig 30104 bp, 25 predicted proteins | sample Lox_Sample_25_FD_206717 | JGI IMG/M metagenome (GOLD analysis project Ga0335076, IMG submission 206717) | Soil microbial communities from Loxahatchee National Wildlife Refuge, Florida, United States - Lox_Sample_2.5 | ecosystem: Environmental > Terrestrial > Soil > Wetlands | place: USA... | reverse complement strand
GCTCGCGGCCAGGTCTTGGCCACCATCGTGAGCACGTCGTAGGTGGCCACCGGCTTTCCCTCGCCGTTGACCACGACGGCGTCCCAGCGGACTTCGCCGTGGTCGGCCGCGCCGCGCGGGCTGATCTGCTTGGCGGTGAGCGTGACGGTCAGTTCCTCCCCGGGCTTGACGGGGGTGAGAAAGCGCAGGTTGTCCACGCCGTAGTTGGCCAGCACCGGGCCCGGGGCGGGGTCGACGAACAGGCCCGCGGCCCAGGACACGATCAGGTACCCGTGGGCTACCCGGCCGCCGAACAGCGGATTGGCCGCGGCGGCCTCCTCATCCGTGTGGGCGTAGAAGGTGTCGCCGGTGAACTCGGCGAAGTGCTCGATATCCGCCAGGGTGACGGCGCGGGGGCCGGCGGTGACCGAGTCGCCGATCCGCAGCTCGGCCAGTGACCTGCGGAACGGGTGCACGCCGTCGTCCCGCCGGGCCGCACCCGTGACCCAGCGGCCGCCGATGGCGGTGAGCTGGTCGGGTGAGGCCTGAACGGCGGTGCGCTGCATGTGGTGCAGGACGCCGCGGATGCCGCCGAGCTCCTCGCCGCCGCCGGCCCGCCCGGGGCCGCCGTGCACGAGCACGGGCAACGGCGACCCGTGCCCGGTGCTCTCCTTGGCGTCATCCCGGTCCAGGACCAGGATCCGGCCGTGGGCATGGGCGGCGCCCAGGACGAACTCGCGGGCGACGGCCCGGTCGTGGGTCACCACCGAGGCGACCAGGCTGCCCCGGCCGCGGGCCGCGAGCTCCACGGCCTGCGTCACGCCGTCGTATGGCAGCACGGTGCTGACCGGGCCGAAGGCCTCGACGTCGTGCGGCTCGGCGGCGGCGAGGTCGTCGCAGCGCAGCAGCATCGGCGGCAGGAACGCGCCGCGGTCGCGGTCGGCGCCGACGACCTCGAAGTCGTCCGGATCGCCGGCCACGAGTTCGGCGACGCCGCGCAGCGCCTTGACCGAGCGGAGCACCTCCTCGCGCTGGTCGAGGCTGGCCAGCGCGCCCATCGTCACGCCCTCGGCTCCCGGGGCTCCGACGACGACCCGGCCCAGCCGTTCGCGCGCCGCGCCGATGACATCATCGATCAGTTCCCCGGGCACCAGCGCCCGGCGGATGGCGGTGCACTTCTGGCCCGCCTTCACCGTCATCTCGGTGACCAGCTGCTTGACGTACAGATCGAACTCCGCGGTGCCCGGGACAGCGTCCGGGCCCAGCACGGAGCAGTTGAGCGAGTCGGCCTCGGCGTTGAACCGCACCGAATTCGCCACCACCGCCGGGTGGCTCCGCAGCTTACGGGCGGTGGCCGCCGAGCCGGTGAAGAGCACCAGGTCCTGGCCCGTCAGCCCGCCGAGGAGCCGCCCGGGGCTGCCCGCGATCAGCTGTACCGTGCCCTCCGGCAGCAGGCCCGATTCCACGATCGTGCGGAACACCGCCCCGGTCAGGTAGGCGGTCTGGCTGGCCGGCTTGACGATGGTCGGGACTCCGGCCAGGAAGGCCGGCGCGAGCTTCTCCAGGAATCCCCAGACCGGGAAGTTGAACGCGTTGATCTGGACGGCTACACCGCGCATCGGGGTGTAGAGGTGCTGGCCGACGAACGTGCCTGCCCGGCCAAGCGGCTCCGCCGGGCCGTCGAGGACCACGGTGTCGTCGGGCAGTTCGCGGCGGCCCTTGCTCGCGTAGGACAGCAGCGTGCCGAAGCCACCGTCGACGTCCACCGCGCCGTCCCGGTCGGTGGCGCCGGTGTGCCGGGAGATCGCGTAGAGCTCCTCCTTCCCGGCCATCAGGCGCAGGCCCAGCTGCTTGAGCAGCCCGGCCCGCTGGTGGAACGTCAGCTCCCGCAGCGCCGGCCCGCCGACGGCGCGGGCGTGCTCCAGCATCGCCGCCACATCGAGGCCGGTGCTGCTGATCCGGGCGACGGTTTCCCCGGTGACGGCGTCGGCGATCGGGGTCCCGCCGTCGGGCGCGACGTACCAGCGGCCGGCGATGTAGCTCTCGAGCAAGGATGCGGTCATCGGAGTGCTCCCGGGGGATGGGCAACAGACGAAGTTCAGCGGGGCTTGGTGCGCAGCCCGTCGAAGCTGACGGCGACGAGCGCGTCAGCCAGTGCCGTCGCGTCGAGTGTGCGGTTGGGCCGGTACCACTCGGTCAGCGAGTTGACGGTGCCGAACAGCAGCCGGCTGGTGACGGCTGGATCGATATCCGGCCGGATGTCGCCCTCCTCCGCGGCCGCCTGCATCAGGCCCGCGACGATCTGGTCGAACCTCCGGCGTCGCTGGAGGGCGGCCCTTTCGACCGGGGAATTGCCGCGGACCCGCAGCAGCAGGGTGACGAAGGGCAGCTCCCTGGTCAGCACCCGGACCGAGCCGCGGACGATGTGCTCGAGCCGGCCGATCGCCGGGCCCGCACTGGCACCGGGTTCCTCGGTGACCGCGAACAGGCCGTCGAGGGCGCGGTCAAGGGCCAGCCGGAGCAGTTCGACCTTGCTCGGCACGTGGTGGTAGATCGCCGACTTGGTGATCCCCAGCCGTGCGGCCAGGTCCTCCATGCTGGTCGCGTCGTACCCGCGCTCGTTGAAGACCGTGACGGCGACGGCGAGCAGGGAGTCCAGCGAGTGGCCGGGGCGGCCCCGCCGGGCCGGGGCATTGCGGACGGTCGCAGTGGTCACGCGGAGGCCTCCGTCATCCTGGACGTCGTCCCGGGCGGCCGGGCGGCCGGCGACCCAAGTTGGCCGACCATTCAGTCAGTTAATCAACTCACCTTGAGGGCTTCTTGTCAAGAGTTTCAGGAAATTCTGCAGCTGAACTTGCGCGACCGACGCTGGTGGTGCCAAACTATTTACTGACCAGGTGGTCAGTAAATAGTGAGGCTGCCGTCGTTGCAAAGGGGAACCGGATGTCCGTGACCAGCCCGGGACGGCCCGCTCAGGACGAGAGCGCACCGCAGCGGCGGTTCGGTGCGCTCATCGCCGCCGAGCGCCGCATCGAGCCGCGTGACTGGATGCCCGCGGGTTACCGCGAGACGCTGATCCGGCAGATCGCGCAGCACGCGCACTCGGAGATCATCGGCATGCAGCCCGAAGGCGACTGGCTGCTGTCCGCGCCGAGCCTGCGGCGTAAGGCGATCCTGCTGGCCAAGGTCCAGGACGAGGCCGGGCACGGCGTGTACCTCTATTCGGCGGCGGAGACCCTCGGCGCCGAGCGCGCCGACCTTACCCGCAAGCTGATCGAGCGCAGGCAGAAATACAGCTCGATCTTCAACTACCCGGCGCTGACCTACGCCGATGTCGGCGTGATCGGCTGGCTGGTCGACGGCGCCGCCATCTGCAACCAGGTGTCGCTGTGCCGGTCGAGCTACGGGCCCTACGCCCGCGCGATGATCCGCATCTGCAAGGAGGAGTCGTTTCACCAGCGGCAGGGCTATGAGCTGCTGATGACGATGATGCGCGGCACGGCCGGGCAGCGGGCGATGGTGCAGGACGCCGTCGACCGCTGGTGGTGGCCGTCGCTGATGATGTTCGGCCCGCCTGACGACGACAGTCCGCACTCGGCGCAGTCGATGGCGTGGGGCATCAAGCGGCAGAGCAACGACGACCTGCGGCAGCGGTTCGTGGACATGACCGTCCCGCAGGCGGAGTGCCTCGGCGTGACACTGCCGGACCCGGCGCTATCCCTGGACCCCGAAACCGGTCACCACCGGACCGGCCCGATCGACTGGGCCGAATTCAAGCAGGTGATCGGCGGCGACGGTCCGCGTAACGACGAGCGGATCGCCCGGCGCCGCGCCGCCCGCGACGCCGGCGCGTGGGTGACCGAGGCAGCGGCCGCCTACGCGGCCAAGCACTCGGGGGCACCGGCATGACCGCCCGGCAGGACTGGCCGTTGTACGAGGTGTTCGTGCGGGGCAAGCGCGGCCTCAACCACGTGCACGTCGGCTCCCTGCACGCCCCGGACGCCGAGATGGCCGTCCACGCCGCCCGGGACCTGTACACCCGGCGCAACGAGGGCGTGAGCATCTGGGTGGTCAAGGCCGCCGGCATCACCGCCTCGGACCCCGCGGAAAAGGGCCCGATGTTCGCCCCGAACACCGACAAGGTCTACCGCCACCCGACGTTCTACCAGATTCCCGGCGACGTTCCGCACATGTGAGCGGAGCGGTGCCGGCTACCGCTCCGTGACGCCGCCGCAACCCGAAGGGCGACCATGGCACACCAGGCAACCGACGGCCAGGCCCTCGACGACACCGATGGCAGCGCCGGGCACTGGGCCTTCGGCACCGGCTTCGATGAGCCGCTGGCCGGGGTCGACACCACGGTGCCCGACGGCATCGACCCCGCCGACCTGGGCGAGTACTGCCTGATGCTCGGTGACGACGCACTGCTGCTCGCGCAGCGGCTGATCCAGTGGATCACTGCCTGCCCCGAACTGGAGGAGGAGATCGCCGTGGCCAACATGGCCCTGGACCTGCTGGGCCAGGCGCGCCTGCTGCTGGCCCGGGCCGGCGCGGCGGGCGTTCTGGGCCGGTCCCGCCAGCAGGCGGGCGGCTCGATCCCCGACGAGGACGCGCTGGCCTACTTCCGCGACGCCGACGAGTTCCGCAGCACCGGCCTGGTCGAGGCGCCCAACGGCGACTTCGCCCAGACGATGGTCCGGCTGCTGGCCGCCGCCACCGTGCGGCTGGCGGTTTTCGCCCGGCTCCGGCGGTCCAGGGACCCGGTCCTGGCGGCGATCGCCGCCAAGGGCGTCAACGAGCTGGCGTACCATCGCGACCACGCCGCCCGGTGGGTCCTGCGGCTGGGCGACGGCACCGCCGAGTCCCGGCGGCGCGCGCAGGCCGGCGCCGACGCCGTCTGGCCGCTGCTTGCCGACATCTTCACCCCGGCTGACCTCGAAGAGCGCCTCACCGCGGCCGGCGTCGCCGTCGATCCCGCGGGCGTCCGCGAAGAGGTCACCGCCGTACTCACCCAGGTGCTGGACCAGGCCACGCTCCGGCTGCCAGCCTGGCCGGGAGAGGCGCCGCCGCGAGGCCGTACGGGCGGATATGGGCCCGAACGGGCCGAGTTGCTCGGCACGCTGCAGGGTCTAGCCCGGCGGCACCCGGAGGCGGCCTGGTGACCAGGGTAAGCGCCGCCACCGATGCCCGGGTCGTGGCCGAGACGGTGACCGACCCGGAGCTGCCCATGCTCACCCTGGCCGATCTCGGCGTCCTCCGGGCAGTACGGACCGAGGCCGACGGCGCCGTCGTCGTCGAGATCACGCCCACATACTCGGGCTGCCCGGCGATGGGTGCCATGCGCGCCGATCTGGTCCGCGCGCTGCGCGCGGCCGGATTCGGCGACGTCGACGTCCGCACCGTGCTATCTCCCCCGTGGAGCACGGACTGGATCAGCGCGGAAGGCCGCCGCAAGCTGGCCGCGCACGGCATCGCCCCGCCGGGAAGGGCACCGGCCCGCTCCCCGGGACCGGTGCCGCTGCAGCTCGGACCGGCACGCCGTACCGCCGCATGTCCGCAGTGCGGCTCACCCGACACGGTGGAGCAGAGCGAGTTCGGCGCCACCGCCTGCAAGGCCCTGCGCCGCTGCCGCAGCTGCGGCGAGCCGTTCGAGCACGTGAAGGAGATCTGAGTGACGACCTCCGCAGCCCGCGCCCGGCGCCGTCCGGTCTTCCGCGGCCTCAAGGTGGCACACGTCGAGCGGCTCACCGACGACGCCGTGGCCGTCACCTTCGACGTACCCGAGGACCTGACCGAGGAGTACCGGTTCAGGCCCGGCCAGGCAGTCACGCTGCGCCGGGCCGACGGCGAGCGCGACGAGCGCCGGTCGTACTCCATCTGCGCCCCGATGGGCGCGCCGCCCCGCGTCGCCGTCCGTGAGATCCCCGGCGGTTTCTTCTCCTCCTACCTCGTGCACCACGTGAAGCCAGGCGACGAGATCGAGGTCCTGCCCCCGTCGGGCGCCTTCACCGCCGACCTGACGATCCCCGGCGATCACGTCTTCGTCGTCGCCGGCTCCGGCATCACCCCGGCGCTGTCGCTGGCCGCCACCGTGCTGCGCGACGGCCGTTCCACGGTCACGGTCTTCTACGGCAACCGCCGGGCCAGCACCGTCATGTTCGCTGACGAACTGGCAGACCTGAAGGACGCCTACGGGCCGCGGCTGCAACTGGTCCACGTGCTGTCGCGCGAATCCCGCGACGCCGACCTGTTCACCGGCCGGCTCGACGGCCCCCGGCTGCGCGCCCTCATCGGCAAGCTGACCGACGCCGGGCACGTCGACCACTGGTGGCTGTGCGGCCCGCACGGCATGGTGCGCGACGCACGCGACGTCCTGGCCGCGCTCGGCGTCCCGTCCGGACTGGTCCACCAGGAACTGTTCTACGTCGACGACGACCTCCGGCCGGCGATCCGCCGGGACGCCGTCCGGGTCGAGGGCCCGGCCAGCCAGGTCACCATCGTCCTGGATGGCCGCTCCACCACGCTGACGCTGCCACGCGACACGCCCGTCCTCGACGCGGCCCAGAAGTTCCGCGCCGATCTGCCGTTCGCCTGCAAGGGCGGTGTGTGCGGCACCTGCCGGGCGCGGGTGACCGACGGCGAGACCCGCATGCGGCGGAACTATGCGCTGGAGCCGGCCGAGATGGAGGCCGGCTACGTGCTCACCTGCCAGGCCGTGCCAACCTCCGGCACCGTGACCGTCGACTTCGACGCCTGATACTCGTGAGCCGCCGCGTCTGCCGAGGCCAGCGGCTGATGCGGGGCGCTCGCCTGGGCTGCGCCCCGCTGCCCGCGGCGGCGAGGATCCTGGCGGCGAATACGTCGGGGATTGTTTGTTTTCTGTTAACCAAATATGCTGGCGGCGGGTCTATAAGGAGCCCGCGGACCAGGCTTATCGTCGCGTTATGAGTACTCCCGCGGCGGCTGCGCCGAGCCCTGATGCCTTCCAGGCGCTCGACGACTCCAAGATCAGCCGTTTCGAGCTCAAGATCATGTTCGTCTCGGGCATGGGTTTCTTCACCGACGCCTACGACCTGTTCGTCATCGGCATCGTCGTGGCGCTGATCGAGACCCAGTGGAAGCTGTCAACCAACCAGGTGTCGTGGCTGAACTCCGCGACGTTGCTGGCCTCGGCCGTTGGCGCGATCATCTTCGGCCGGGTCGCCGACATCCTCGGGCGCAAACGGATCTACGGCTACGAGGTGCTGATCCTGGCGATCGGCGCGATCGCGTCGGCGTTCGCGCCGAACTACACGTTCCTGCTCGTCTCCCGGATCGTCCTCGGCATCGGCATCGGCGGCGACTACCCGGTCTCCGCGACGATCATGAGCGAATACTCCAGCAAGTCCAGCCGCGGCAAGATGGTCGGGCTCGTGTTCTCCATGCAGGCCGCCGGCCTGGTCGTCGGCCCGCTGATCGCCTCGATCCTGCTGGCCTCCGGCCTGTCCAACAACCTGACCTGGCGGCTGCTGCTCGGCTTCGGCGCGATCCCCGGGCTGGCGGTGTATTACCTGCGCCGCCAGATCCACGAGACGCCGCGGTTCGCCATGGCCGGCGGCGCCCACGAGGAAGCCGCGGCCGCCATCGCGGACGCCACCGGGTCCGGCTCCGGGGCGGTGCCCAAGGGCGAATCCGCCGCGCGGCAGCAGCAGAGCGCGCTCGACGGCTACATGAAGATCTTCCGCAACAAGCGCATCCTGATGTGGCTCATCGGCACCGCCGGGGCCTGGCTGCTGCTGGACTTCTGCTACTACGGCAACACCATCTCCCAGCCGGAGATCCTCAAGCTACTGGACCCGCACGCCAGCCTGCTGCACAACACCCTGGTCCAGCTGGCCATCGTGTCGGTCTTCGCGGTACCCGGGTACATCGTGGCCGTGTTGCTGATGGACAGGACCGGGCGGAAGAGCATCCAGATGCTCGGCTTCTTCATGATGGCGGTGATGTTCCTGATCATCGGCCTGGTCACGGCGGTTACGCACCACGTCTGGTGGTTCCTGCTCCTGTACGGCATCAGCTACTTCTTCACCGAGTTCGGGCCGAACATGACGACGTTCATCTACCCGGCCGAGCTGTTCCCCACCGACGTCCGAACTACCAGCCACGGCATATCCGCCGGGGCGGGCAAGCTGGGCGCGTTCGCCGGCGCCTTCCTGTTCCCCGATTTCCTGGCCGTCACCCACGGCCTGAACCGCGCGATGGTCGTCGCCGGCATCGTGGCGGTCATCGGCTTGCTGCTGACCCTGGTGACGCTGCCCGAAACCCGGGGCAAGAGCCTCGAGCAGCTGGAAGAGGAGGCGTACGCCGCGGAGCCCGCGAAGGCTCGCCTCGGGGTTCAGCCCGCCTGACCGGCCCGGGCTCAGGCCGGAGCGATGTGCTGCGGCCCGAGCCCGGAACCCCGGACCCGTACGGCCTCGCCCACTGACATCCCTGAGGAGGTGAAGCGGCGCCAGCCCCGCCGGCCGGCGGCGGTGCCGTGAATCTCATGACTTACAAGGTCGTAGTCGGCGTCGACGGATCGCCGCACAGTGACGCCGCGCTCCGCTGGGCGCTCGCCGATGCCGAGAAGCACGGCGGCCAGGTGACCGTCGTGTTCGTCTGGCAGGTCCCGTTCAGCTCCTTCCCCGGCCTGTACGACCGGGAGGCGCTGGAGAAGGCCAGCAAGGAGTTCCTGATCGATAAGGTCAGCGAGATCGCGCCGACGCCCACGGTTCCGCTGCTGCCGCTGGTGGCCGAGGGCGACCCGGCGGAGTCGCTGATCGCCGCGGCAAAGGACGCTAACGTGCTGGTGCTCGGTACCCGCGGCAGGTCGCCGCTGGCCGGGCTGCTGCTCGGCTCGGTCAGCCAGAACTGCGCCGCCGCCGCCCCGTGCCCGGTGGTGCTGGTGAAGAAGGAGGACTTCCCGGAAGCCTGACGGTCTAGCCGCAAAGGCGCACCTTGCCGTGTTCATCTGATGTTCACCCGCCACGGGTGGCGCGCGGCCCCCGGCGGCCTTGCTTGAGTAAGCGGACAGGAAGGATCGGCCGCTCAGGTCCGCGGGCCGCACCCGCGGCCGGCGCGGCCCGGCGCTGGCGAAGGAGCACGCCGGGGACGATCCGAACGAGAGGTGAACCAGATGGCCGTGGAACAAGAGGCAAGAGCCGCCGCAGGACAAGTCAGGCACCTGAGCGTGGACGAACGCCTGGCCAAGGGCAGGCAGGCTCGGGACCGCACGCCGCCGTCGGGCCACTCGGGGTGGAGCGCGGCTGTGGACCGCCCCGACCCGGTCGGGCTGCTCGAGCAGCAGGACAACACCCGCGAGCCTGATCTGGTGCCGGTCCGGCACGGCCGGATGATGGTCTCGCCGTTCACCTTCTACCGGGGCGCGGCCAAGATCATGGCGGTGGACCTGAAGGACACGCCGGTGGCCGGCCTCGGCGTCCAGCTGTGCGGCGACGCCCACCTGTCCAACTTCGGCGTGTTCGCCTCCCCGGAACGGCGGCTGCTGTTCGACCTGAACGACTTCGACGAGACCCTGCCCGGGCCGTTCGAGTACGACGTGAAGCGGATGGCCGCGAGCTTCGTGATCGCCGGCCGGAACAACGCCTTCTCCAAGGCGGACACCCGCGCCGCGGCGCTGGCGTCGGTGGCGGCCTACCGGGAGGCGATGGCTGGCTTCGCGCGGATGTCGACGATGGACATCTGGTACGCGCACTTCGACGAGGGCCGGCTGCGGCAGATCATCCAGGGCGCCGCGGCCGGGCTGGCGAAGGAGGAGAAGAAAGACAAGAAGGCCAAGGCGAACAAGAAGGAGCAACGAGACGAGAAGGAAGAGAAGGCAGCGAGGCAAGCGGCCAAACGGGCGGAGGGGAACATCGCCAAGGCGCACACCCGTGACAGCGTGCAGGCGCTGTCCAAGCTCGGCGAGCTGGTCGACGGGCAGTACCGGATCGTCAGCCAGCCGCCGGTCATCATCCCGGCCCGCGACCTGGCCGCCACGTTCGGCCTGTCCCCGGATGAGGTGCTGCCGGTGTTGCATGAGCAGTTCCGCGCGTACCGGGCCACTCTCCAGGACGACCGGCGCCAACTGCTCGAGCGGTTCCGGATCGTGGACGCGGCGCGCAAGGTCGTCGGGGTGGGCAGCGTCGGGACCCGGGCGTTCATCGTCCTGCTGCAGGGACGCGACGCGCAGGACCCGCTGTTCCTGCAGATCAAGGAGGCGACCGCCTCGGTGCTCGAGGCGTCCCTGCCCAGCAGCCGCTACCGCCAGCACGGCGAGCGGGTCGTGCAGGGCCAGCGGATGATGCAGGCATCCAGCGACATCTTCCTGGGCTGGACCAGGGGCCTGGACGTGCATCGCCATTTCTACTGGCGCCAGCTCCGCGATATGAAGGGCTCGGCGCTGGTCGAGCTGATGGCTCCGCTCACGCTCACGTACTACGCGCAGATCTGCGGGTGGACGCTGGCGCGGGCGCACGCCCGATCCGGGGACGCCGTCGCCATGGCCGAGTACCTCGGCCGCGATGACGCGTTCGACCAGTCGATCATCGACTTCTGCGAACGCTACGCCGACCGGAACGAACGGGACTACGAGGAGTTCGTCAAGGCGGTCCGATCCGGGCGCCTCGAAGCGGTCGAGGGTGTCTGAAGGCCGCAAGTTCCCCGGCCTCGGTCACGAGCCGAGGTAGGCGAGCACGGCCAGGACGCGGCGGTGGTCGGAGTCGGATGGCGGCAGGCCGAGCTTGGTGAAGATGTTGCTGATGTGCTTCTCCACGGCGCGGTCCGAAACCACGAGCCGGCCGGCGATGGCGCTGTTCGAGCGGCCTTCGGCCATGAGCGCGAGCACATCGCGTTCCCGCGCGGTCAGCGCGGCCAGGGTGCTGGCGTGGCGGGTGGCGTTCAGCATCCCGGAGACGACCTCGGGGTCGAACGCGGTGCCGCCCGCCGCGACGCGGGCGATCGCGTCGACGAACTCGCCCACGTTGGCGACCCGGTCCTTGAGCAGGTAGCCGACCCCGCCGGCGCGCGTCCTTAGCAGGTCGGCGGCGTACCGGGTCTCGACGTACTGGGAGAACACCAGGATGGCGGTGCCGGGATGGTCACGGCGGATCGCGATCGCGGCGCGCAGGCCCTCGTCGGTGTGGTCCGGCGGCATCCGCACGTCGACGATCGCGACCTCAGGCTGGTGCTCGGCGACCGCGGCTTTCAGTGCCCCGGCGTCGCCGACCGCGGCGCTGACCTCGTGCCCGCGGTCGGCGAGGACCTCGGCCAGGCCCGCCCTGATCACGGCGGCGTCCTCGGCGATGACGATGCGCATGCGAGGATGATTTCAGGCGTGCGACGGCAGTTCCACCGTCACCGCCGTCGGTCCGCCGGCCGGGCTGTGGATGTCCAGGTGGCCGTCGACGCCGCGGATACGCTCGGCTAGCCCGCGCAGGCCGCCGCCGGGTACCGGGGCGGCGCCGCCGCGGCCGTCGTCGGTGACGCGGATCCGGAGCAGGCCGGGGACGTGCACGGCTTCCAGGGCGGCGCGCCGCGCGTCGCTGTGCTTGGCCACGTTGGCCAGCAGTTCGGCCGCGGAGAAGTAGGCGATGGTCTCGATCGCGGCCGAGGGGCGCTCCGGGATGTCGGTGACCAGCTCGACCGGGACCGCGCTGCGCGCGGCCAGCGTGGTCAGCGCGTCGGCGAGACCGTTGTCCAGCACGGACGGGTGGATGCCGCGGGCCAGGGTGCGCAGTTCGGCGATCGCCTCGATGGCGCTGCGGTGAGCGTCGTCGACGAGCTGGGCGACCCGGGTAAGGTCGGGCGGAGCCACGTCGCTGAGCTTCTCCCTGGCCAGGCCGAGCTTCATGGCCAGGGCCACGAGCTGGGCCTGCGCTCCGTCGTGCAGGTCGCGCTCGATGCTGCGGAGCCTGGCCGCCGAGTCGTCCACGGCGTGCGCCCTGGTCTTCTCCAGATCGCGGACCCGCTCGGCGAGCGCGGCGGAGTCGGGCGAGCCGGGGCCGAGCAACCCGCGGATGAGCGTACGGTCAGGTTCGCTGACTCGGTGCGCCAGCCACGGAGCCGCGAGCAGCAGGAACGCGCCGAGCGGCAGGAAGAGGAACGAGCCGGCCAGCGGCACGGGGCGGCCGCTGCCCAGCCCCGGGCCGGCCTTGGCGAACTCCTGCCAGATCGGGTAGGTCAGGTAGAACAGCCCGGCGAGCCGGAAGCCCGCGGCGACGAGCAGCTCGACGGCGGCGACCGGCAGCTTCAGCGCGAAGTAGCTGCGGCCCAGCCAGGCATGCCGGTCGCGAATCGCCCCTATGTACCAGCCGGTCTTGCCCTCTGGCCGCAGTGCATCGATGGCGATGCGCTCCTCGGTGGCCAGCTCGGCGATCCGGGACGCCGGGACGCCGATGATCCTGACCCGGCTGCCGCGCCGCTTGACCTTGGCGCCCTTCGCCTCGGCGAGGGCGGCCAGCCGGCCGGGGTCCGGCGTCCTTACGTTTACGTATTTGTACGGTCGCAACGGCGGCGGTGCCGGGACGTCGTCGCCGAGCAGCGTGCGGGCGAGCGAGCGGTTGGCCGCGCCGAGTTTCCTGACGCCCGGCGCGGACGCGGCCCACAGCGGGCCGTTGATGAGCGTGGGCACGGTGAAGACCAAGGCGCCCACGGCCAGCGGGACGCTGACGATCGCGTAGGCAAGCTCGGCCCAGGTGCGCCGGGTGAACGGCGCTCGCAGGATGCGCCACAGCAGCGCGCTGGCCGACCCCGTCATAATGTGATTATCGCTGATGAAGGCGGCGCCGCGGCCGCTGGCTTTACTCATGTCTCGATGCTGTCCGGCCGGCGCCTGCAGGTCGATCGGGGCGCCACCCGGGATCTGGTACGGCTGGCACGAGTGCCTCTTACAGGCGGCGATCGATGAATACGGGCGGCCGCCCTAAGGAGCCGAGGGGAACCGGGGCGCGCGCTTCTCGGCGAGCGCCGCCGCGCCTTCCAGGACGTCGGGGCCCATGAAGCAGAGCATCTCGTAGGCAGCGGACTGGTCGAAGATCGGGCCGGCCATCTTGAGCCAGTTGTTCAGCGACCGCTTGGTCCACCGGATGGCCGGCTGCGAGCCGGTGGCGAGGGCGTTCGCCACCCGCAGGGCCTCGTCGAGCACCTGATCGCGCGGGACGGCCTTGCTGACCATGCCGAGCCGCTCGGCCTCCTCGCCGGTGATCATCTCGCCGGTGAGCAGGTAGTAGCGGGCTTTCGCGATGCCGCACAGCAGCGGCCACAAGATCGCGGCATGGTCGCCGGCGGCGACGCCGAGCCTGACGTGGCCGTCGCCGAGTCTGGCGTCGAGGGCACAGATCGATATGTCGGCCAGCAGCGCCACTACCGTGCCCGCGCCGACGGCGACGCCGTTGACCGCCGAGACGACCGGCTTGTCGCAGTTGACGATGTTGTAGACCAGTTCGCTCATCTCGGTGAGCACGTGCGCCACGCGGTCGTAGTCGCCGGCCATCCGCCGCACCATGTCCAGGTCGCCGCCGGCGGAGAACGCCTTGCCGGCGCCGGTGATCACGGCGACCCTCGTCTCCGGATCGGCGGAGACCTCCGCCCAGACCCGGGCGAGTTCGCCGTGCATCTGCTCGTCGGCGGCGTTGTACTTGTCCGGCCGGTCCATGGTGATGAGCAGCACGCCATGGTCCCGGCGTTCGAAGCGGAGCTGCTCGTACTCGGAGAACTTCACAGACTGCTCCTTAGCTACAGGTATGCAGCACGCCGTACAGGTTGACGGCGATGGCACGGTCCCAGTCGGCCGGGTCGGAGTCGGCGAAGGGGCTGGCCTTGTCCCAGCCGGCGTTGTTGACCAGGACGTCGATGCGGCCGAACTGCCGCAGCACCCGGTCGGCCATCGCCTGGACGCACTGGCGGTCGGTGACGTCGGCCCGGATCGCGACGGCACCCGGCAACACGATCGCCGTCTGCTTGGCGTTCGCCTCGTCCATGTCGGTGACGATGACGGTCGCCGCTTCCATCGCGAGTTTCTCAGCGATCGCCTTGCCGATTCCCCGGCCGGCACCGGTCACGATCGCGATCTTGCCGTCGAGCCTTCCCATCCGCGGTTCCTTTCGGGTCGGGGCGTATGTTCGATGGAAACACACGCAACGGCAGAAGGAGGACAGCGATGAAGGTCGGGCTCGTGGTCATGGACGAGAACCCGGCCGACGCGATGCGGATCGTCCGGGCGGCCGACCGTGCTGGCGTGCATTCGCTGTGGTCCATCGACTACTACAACCGGAGCAGCCTGGCCCGGGCGGCGGCGTTCGCCGCCGTGGCTGAGACGTCGATCGTCGGCACCAGCGTGACCCCGCTGTTCGCGCGCTCGCCGCTGGCGCTGACGGCGGCGGCGGCCGACATTCAGGCGATCGCCGCCGGGCGCTTCGTGCTTGGGGTGGGCAGCAGCACGCGCCGGATGAACCAGGACTGGTACGGAACCGCGCTGCAGCACCCGGCTCCCCAGGTCCGGGAGCGGATCGAGTTGATCCGGCGGCTGATCGCGCATCGCAGCGGACCGTTCGGGTTCGAGGGCAGGTTCGACCGCGTCTCGCTGGCGCACTACGAGCGCACCGCGCTGCCCGGCAGCGTGACGATCCTGGCGGCAGGCGTCGGTGAGCGCATGGTCGGCGTGGTGGGGGAGTGCGCGGACGGGTTCGTCGGGCACACGATCGCCTCGGCCGCCTATCTGCGTGATACCGCTCGCCCGGTGCTGGCCAAGGGCGCGGCCCGGGCGAACCGGGACGTGACGCGGCTGCGGATGACAACGCAGATCGTCGCCTCGGCAGGCGCCGATCCGCGCGCCGCGCGCCGCGATGCTGCGGCTCAGGTCGGTTTCTACGCCACGCCGAAGGGCTACGACGCGCTCTTCCCCGACGGCCAGTTCGGCACCGAGCGCGCCGCGGCCCGCGAAGCCCTCGCCCGCGGCGATGTGCCCGGCGTGGTCGCCGCCGGCGAGGCGATGGTCGGCGAACGCGCCGTGTTCGGCACCCCGGACGACGTCGCCGCCCAGTTGCGCCGCTACGCCGACGCCGTCGACTGGGCGCTGCTCTACCCGCCGCACTTCGGCGTCGACCACGAGCGGGTGCACGCCAACGAACTGAGCCTGATCGAGGTGGCCTCGGGCTGGACGTCCTGACCTCCGGCCGGACGTTCCCGGCGCATGCACCACCCGCCACCGCTTTCACAGCTCTGGTCTCACGTCGCGCCAGACTACCGATGAGGCCTGTCGCCCGCCCCGCCGCCACGACCTGCCACCCCAGGCGGGGATGGCGGTCTTTGAGCGGGGCCCGGACGGGCTGCCGGCCGCGGCCCGCAGCTACGACGACATCGAGGCACCCGTCGAGTCGGGTACCTCGGAGCCGAGCGTCCGGTGAACCAGCCCGAAGCTGGTTGAGTCGGGTTTGGCCGGTTACCCTCGCGGCCGTGACGGCGGGTTGCAGCCGGCCAGCCCCGCGGGATGGGTGAGCGCACACGCCACCCGGCCCAGGAAGCTGGCGATTGCCGCCACGGCGCACTCGCGCACGATCGCCCGGTCCAGCCCCGCACCGGCCGGGCCTGGCTGCGGCCGGTACGCCCCGGCCAGCGCGAGCACCGTTATCGCTTCCCCGGCCGAAGCCAGCATCAGGTCGGCGTCCAGGGCCGTGAACAGCGCGCCGTCCGCGGCGATGGCCGTCCACTGGACCGGGACGTGGGCATTGTCACCGGTACCCGCCACGTCCTCCAGCCGGGCGTCGGCCATCCGGGTCAGACCCGCCGCCGGGCCGGCCTTCTCCACCAGGCCGGTGATGCTCTCGCCGTAGGCCACTTCGGAGGCCCACTGCAACAGCCCGTCCCTGGCCAGGATTTCGAGCCGGACCCGGGCGCGGGGGAAACTGACATCGAGCAGAACGCGGTCGCCTACCACAAGCTGGTCCGTCACGGCACCAGTCCACAGATCTGCGCGCGGCCGGTCAGCGGTCGCTGGTCCTGGTCATCCAGGCCGAAGGTCCTGGGTATCGGCCCGGTCAGGGAACGGGCGACGCCGATTTGGATGTGGAGGACGCGCCGGTGCAGAGCGTTGCGAAGGCTCCCGTGCACCTGCTCTGGGTGCCGCCGTGGCTGACGACCAGCGCGACCGATATCAGCGCAGCGGTGGTCACCAGCCACAGTAGTAGCGCGGCTCGCTGGAAGCCCAGGCGCCGGTACGCCCTGCGGGCAGCGTGCGGCCTGCGGGCAGCGTGCGGCCTGCGGGCAGCGTGCGGCCTGCGGGCAGCGTGCGGCCCGGAGCGGGACCGCCGGACGGGCCGTGCGCCGACCGGGATCTTCTCGCGCGCCGGCATCTCCTCGTCCGATGCCAGCCGGGTGAATATGGCCAGCCGCGCCACCAGCGCGGGGTGTGAGCTGGCGAGGTGGTCCCTGATCGAGTCCAGGGCCTGCTGCTCCCACGAGCTCAAGCTCATCGCTGGTTCCCCTCCATGTGCTTCGCCGTGGCCCCTAGTGGTCGCAGCGTCATGGAGAGCATTGCGATGGCCGCACAGGCGTAGGTCATCAACCCGGAACACCGGGGCCCGGGTACCACGCCACCTTCACCGCGTGGCGCAACCAGCATACACAGCACTGCGGACTGCCCGCCGCAGAAGTCAAGCCCCGGCTTCCGGGCGGTACCGCCCGCGGCCGCGACATCCCGCGGGCCCCGTCGGGCTCCTGGCCCCCAGCTTGTCCCCCCGGTCACCGGCAGCGAGCCGTCGGGCAGCCAGAGCGCGAAGGTCAGGTGTCCGTGTCCGGCAGGTTAGATGTCAGTTCGTGACTTCCCGTTACAATCCCGGGCCGCCCACCCTATAGGGTGGCATATCCAGGGACGTGCCCGTAGCGGCGTGCCGCGCTGCCAGATATGATGTGGGGGACTGTTGCCGTGCACAGCAGGAAGCGGTTTTCGTTCGCGTTGCCTTCAGGCGGGCGGGCCGGGCTTGCCGTCGAGAATGCGTGACCGGCTGAAGAAGGCCAGCTGATCCCGGCCACTCAGATTTCATCAATCCTGGCGTGTTTGCGTGCGCCGCGGATTCGTGCCGGGAATCACCTCGGCGACTTCCGGTCTACCACATGACGTGCGGCGTGATCGGCTATTGATTAACGGAGGCTGGTAAGTGAGCGAAAATCCAATGCGTGGCTACTCGGCTGAGGGAACGACGCGGGAATACGCCGCCGCGGAGCCGGGGCAACTGGTCATGCCCTTCTACCTGCTCTGCGACGTCTCGTTTTCAATGTCGGATGACATGCCGGCCCTCAATGAGGGAATCCAGCGTTTGCGGCGTGCCATAGTGTCTGAGCCCGCGGTCGACGACGTGGCGCATATCGGCATCTTGACCTTTGCCGACAAGGCGAAGGTGGTCATGCCGCTCGGCCAGGTGAGCGAGCACGGCGTGCCGGCCCTCAGCGTGGCGGGCGGTACTGACTACGGTGCCGCGTTCCGCGTGCTCGCGCAGACGATCACGCAGGACACCGCGAATCTCAAGGCGCAGGGATACAAGGTGTACCGGCCGTGTGCGTTTTTCCTGAGCGACGGCGCGCCGCTGGACCGTGACTGGGAAGAGACGTTCCGAGCCACGCTGACCTACGACCCCGGCACCGGCGTGGGCATGAAAGGCCATCCGATCTTCATCCCCTACGGGTTCCGGGACGCTCCGGAGAAGGTTCTCCGCAAGCTCGCGTACCCGATGGGACGGGCGAGGTGGTACCACTGCAAGAGCGCCGACATCGAGGATGCGCTGAAAGGCATCCTCGATAACATCATGAACACCGTCATCACCAGCGGCAGCAGCGCGAGTTCGGGACAACCCGCGCTTGTGCAGCAGGCGCCCGCCGCAGATTCCGGCATCGCCTGGGGCGATCCCGACCCCTGGGTCTGACGCGGCGCCGTGAATGACGGCAATTTTTACTCGATCGGCGATCCGGGCCGCGCCGCGCGGGAGATGCCTGACGGGCCGCCGCCGGCCCTCATCGGTCTCGCGGACGTCGAGCTGAGCATGGCCTCGCTGCCCGGAATGGTCATCCGCGCCGCTTCAAGCCGGGGACTACATCATCGCGCCAGGCGCCTCGTCCGCCAGGACGCCTATGCGCTCGGCCGTCGGGCCTTGGACGGCGAGCCCCAGCACGCGGTGGTGACTGTCTGCGATGGAGTCGGCTCGCTGGAATGCTCGCACTATGCGGCGGCTCTGGTCAGCCAGCGCCTGGCCACGCACGCCGCGACCGGGATCGACTGGTGGCGCGCGTTCGCGTTCGCGAACGAGGAACTTACCAAGACAGTCGCGGAGTGGGAGGCTGCTGGCCGTGGCGGCATGGCTACGACCGCGGTCGCGGTAACTGTTCGCCGGGACGGCGACGTCTGGGCGGGGGAGGCCGCCTGGGTCGGTGATTCGACCCTCTGGCATCTCGGCGACGACCTCCGGTGGACGCTCATCTCCGCCTCGAGCCTCCGCGACGAGGGCGGCTACCATTCCAGCGGCGTCCGCCCGATGCCGACGCAGGACGCCTCCTGGACCTGGTGCTCGTTCCGGATCCGCGGCGGGGCGCTGTTCGCGATGACGGACGGCGTCGGGAACCCGCTGATGTGGAGCCCTCAGGTGCGGGCCACGCTGGCCGACTGGTGGGCGCGGTCGCCCGACCCCTTCACGTTCGCGGCGCAGATCGGCTTCGCCAAGAAGACGCACATGGACGACCGGACGGTCGTAGGAATCTGGCCTGACTGGAAAGACGAGGATGCCGGTCAAGAAAACGGATCTGGGAACTCTTGAGCCGCTCGCGAAGGGCGGGTTTGGCGAGGTCTTCCGGATAGACGGGAGTCCGCTCGCCACGGACCAGACACCGCTGGCGTACAAGGAATTCACCTCGGACTGGGACGCACAGCGGCGCTCGGCCAGGGCCGCGGTGGCATTCCGTGACGGCCTGATCCAGGCCGACCGGGACGACCTCGACCGGTGCACGGCCTGGCCCCGTGAGCTGGTGCTGGGTCCGGGCGGCGAGATCAGCGGGCTGCTGATGCGGCTCGTCCCGGACGATTTCCGCTGCGAGCTACGGGATTCGGCAACAGGGAAGAAGACCACGAAGGTCCGTGACATCCAGTGGCTGGCCGCAACCCGGGTTCAGCGCGATGCCGCGGAGATCGACCTGCGGGACGTCCAGCCGCTTGAGCGGCTGATCCTGCTGGGGAAGCTCGTCTACGCTGTTGGGCGGCTGCACAAGCACGGCTGGGTGTTCGGCGACCTGAGTTTCAGGAACGCGGCGTTCGCGCTGGACCCGCCGCGGATGATGCTGCTCGACTGCGACGGTGCCGCCTCGCTCGAAGACTCCGCCCGGCGGCAGGCTTCGACGCCGAACTGGGATCCGCCCGAGTGCCCGATCATGGTTCCGCCTGGCCAGCGCAGCCAGCAGGACCACCAGGACGACGTCACGGACGTTTACAAGCTCGGCTTGGCGATCTTGCGTTGCTTCACTCCAGGCAAGGGCATGACCTCCACCCGGAACCCGGACCGGCTGAACGGCCAGCTGGACGCGGAAGGGATCGCGCTGATGAAGCGCGCGCTGGGGGCGAACCGCAGCGACCGGCCGACGGCCAGGGAACTGTACGCCTACTTCTGCACAGTCGTGTCGCCTCAGGTCCACCCGCCTGAGGTGCGGTACGCGAGGCTGGTCACGCCGTTGTGCGCACGTGGCATGGACGCGCGGGTCGAATGGCAGATCCGGAATGCGGCGGAGCTCACCTTGACGGCCGGCCACGCCGCTGCGCAGACTGTGGACTTGTCCAGGCACCCGGACGGGTACGTCATCCAGAAACCGGAGTCCGGCCCGGTGTTCATCGAGGTGACGAACAGGCTCGGCACGCTGCGCGTCGATCTGGGCGAGATCACGCACTTCGAGCTGCCGGCGTTCACGCCCTTCGATCCCCGCGGCTTGCCGCGACCGGAGATCTCGCGCCTGGACGCGTTCACTCTCGAGCATATGAGACCGGTACTGGAAGCGGTGCCCGCGGTGCATGTCCCCGGGCTGCCGGCGGTGCCGGCACTGCCCACGGCGGACCTCATCGGGAATTTCCGGGACACCTTCATCCGAGGCAGCGCGGCGCCCTTGCCGCTGCCGCGGCTCGCAGACGCCGTCATCGAGGCATCGCGCCTGGTCACGGGCATCGTGATGGACGAGGCGAAAGAATACGCCGCCGCGCGGCGGCAGGAATACCTGGCACGCCAGGATGAAGCGGGGGGAGCACGACCATGAAGCGCAGCGAGATCGGCGACTCTCTGGCCTGGCTGGGCGGCGCGGACAAGGACCTTCTTGTCGTGGTACCGCAGGAACGGTCGCGTTTCGTCCAGATGGCCCTGGTCCTGCTGACCACGGCGAGCATCGCCATGATCTCGATGATTTTCGCGATGAACGACGGCGTCAAGGTGCCGTTGGCCGCGGCCGTAGCCGTCGGGATCTTCTGGGGTTTCGTGATCCTGAACCTGGACCGGTACCTGGTGCTGAGCATGGGTCACGTGCGGACCTGGAAGCGCATGCTCGGGATGGCGGCGCCACGATTCCTGCTGGCGGCGGTCATTTCCCTGGTCGTCGCGACGCCGCTGACGCTGCGCATCTTCCAGCATGACATCAACGTGCAGGTCGCCAAGACCCAGGCGACCGAATCCAAGCAGATGAAGGAGCTGGAGGCAAAGAGCTTGCCGGCCCAGCAGGCCGCTCAGGTGCAAGCGAAGATCGACAGTGACAACTCGATCCTGGCTGGTCATCTGCCGGTAAACGTCTCGAGCCCGCAGCTCCAAGATGACCAGGCGCAGGTCAGCCAGCTGCAGCCGAAGGTGGCCGGCGCCAAGACCGCCGAGATCAACGCGTATGAAGCCTGGCAGTGCGAACTGTACGGGGACGGGGCCCACTGCGCGAACGCCTCCGACCGGTCGGGGAACGGCCCGATCGCCCAGGCGAAGGAGGCGATCTACCAGCAGGACCTAGCCATCTATAACTCACTCGACCAGCAACTGCAGACGGCTCAGGGCAAGCTGAGCGCCGACGAGAAAAACCTCAGCAATACGCAGGGCTCGCAGCTCGCGCAGTACCAGCAGGCGGCCAGGCAGGATCTTCCCGTCGAGCAGAAGAAGCTGGCCGCGCTGAACGCCCAGGTCCAGGCGGAACAGAGTTCCGCGCAGAGCGCGGTCAACAACGACAACGGTATCTTGGCGCAGCTTTCCGCGCTGTCGGCGGCGGGAGCGTCCGACCCCATCTTGAAGTTCGCGCAGATCATCGTCACCTTGCTGTTCTTCTGCATCGAGATCCTGCCGGTCACGGTCAAGCTGCTGCTCAACCTCGCGCCGCCGACCGCCTATGACAAGGTCGTCGAGGCCCGGGCGAAGACGATCACCGACCGGGCTGATCTCAGGAGGATCAAGGCGCGCAGGGACGCGGAGCGAAAATCGGACGAGCAGCGGAGGCTCAAGGACGGCGAATCCCAGGTGCGCATCAACGTTGCGGATGATATGCGCAGGCGCGAGCAGGAACTCGGCGTTCACGCGAACGAGCACGTCGCCAACGAGATGAAGACGATCCTCGACGCCCAGCTGGCCGAGTGGGCCATGCAGGTCCGTGCGCAGCTGGGCCTGCCGCCGCAGGGAACCGTGATGCCGAACGGGAACGGGACCCAGCACGGCAACGGCGGCTTCAACGGCACCGGCAACGCAAACGCAAACGGCGGCCGGCACGGCCACGGTAATGTCGCCGCCCACGGCTATATCACTCCCGGTAACAGCGACGCGCCGGGCAATGGCGACGCGCCGGGCAATGGCGACGCGCCGGGCAATGGCGACGCGCCGGGCAATGGCGACGCGCCGGGCAATGGCGACGCGCCGGGCAATGGCGCCTCGCTCGGCAGCGGCGGGCAGCCGCCGAGCCAGGCGGGGACGCCGCCCGCACCCGACTTCGGGCTTACCTGGGACGAAGGCCTGCTGTAATGAGCGATGACCTGGACGTAACGCCGCCCGACCCCGATTCACGCGGCTGCCTGTGCGTGGTCGCCAGCTTCGTCAGCGCGGCGCGGACAATCGAGGAAGTGACGGCGGAGGCGGCGAAGCGGGCGATGATGTCGCCGGTGCTCAGTGACTTCATAGAGCTGCGCTTCGCCGACCTGGGGCCGCAGCCGGGACACGCCGGCGACCGGTCCGCCGCGATACGGCGAGTCACGGATGCGTTGCTGACCCCGCAGAGCATCGCCGGGCGCAGCTACTTCGCGGTGGTGGTCGTGGACAGGTCGGCGAGGGTGGCCGAACAGGTGCTCAGCGATTGTGCCGCCTCGCCATTCCTCGCGCCCCTACGAGCCCGCTTCCTGGGTATCGCCAACTCCGACGGCCAGCCGGGCCGGGGAATCATCAAAGAGCCCGGCTCCGTTCCGGACATCGTGACCTCCCCGACCGGAGTCTGGTCGAGGAAAGAAGACCTCGTCAACGCCCTGCGCCGGTTCGCTGACGAACTGCAGCGCGGCTTTTCCGCCAGCCATGAGCCGGGAATGTCCGCGGCCGAGCTCGACGAGCTCAGGGCCAGGTATCACCAGCACACCGCGCCTCAAACCGCTGAGGCCGTCGGGGCAGCTAAGGGACGTTCCCCCGAGGCCCTCCCGGGACCGGACATGCTGGCCGGCGACGCCGGACCAGCGCAGACCCCGCGAGATCGCGAAGCGCCAGATCCGCCGGTCTCACGACGAGAGCCGGCCCCCGGCGCGCAGCAGCCCGCTCAGCACCGCCGGCTGCCGGGCCATCCGGCCGGCCAGGAGCCGGGCCATCCGGCCGGCCAGGAAGCCGGCCAGGAGGGGCCGGGCCCCGCATCCGCGGCGTCCGGGCCGCCCGAGCCAGCGGGGCTCGCGTCGCGACCCCGGCGCTGGTTCTCCGAGCTGCGCAGGCGGCGCGGCCGGCAGCCGGAGACGGGCGAACCGAAGGACGGCGGACCCGGAGAAGGCGGTACCGAAGACACAGTGCCGAAGACCGAAGGGCTCATCTACCTTCTCATCGTCGGCGGCGCGAGCAGTCGCGACGACGCAGCGCTGAACCGCAGCCGGTCTGCCGTGCGTGAGGTCGACGGGAAGCTGGCCGAACTGCCGGGGTTCGCGTATCGGGTGCGGATGCTGCACGGTGACGAGGACGGCCTGCGCAGTGACTTGCGCGACGCCGGGCAGCTCGGCCGGCGCCACGTCAGGCGCACGGTCGCCGACATGGATTTCGCCGCGCTGCTCGAGAGCATACGGGCGTCATTGAAACGCGACGGCGTAACGCTCAGGGCCGCAACTGCCGCCGCCCGGCCCGCGGTCGTCTTTTTCACGCCCGAACCGCCGTTGGCCGACACCGTCGCCGCCGAGCTTTTCCGTGATCTCGCCCGGGAGGCATCGATCATCTGGGCGCTGCCCAAGAGCGCCAGACCGCTGCTCTCCGAGGCATTCACCGATGCTCCCGGTGTCCAGGTGATCCCCGATGACCAGACGGTGGCCGACGAGATCGCCGCCCTGCTGAGCAGCGGCGCGGACCCGGTGAAGACGGGCGCCTGAGAGGCTGCCGACGCGGGCCGGCCCTCAGCGCGGCGCTACCAGGAGCAGCACGATCACGGCGATGCAGATCGCCAGCACCAGCGGAACTGGCATGGTCACCTTGCGGTCCAGCAGACCCTGCAGTGTCTGCGGACCGCTTGACGGCTGCGCCACCGCCTGCTGAGCCGGCCCGCCCTGGGCTCCGGCTCCTGCATCCCGGGAACCGGATGCCGTGTCCCGGATCGGGGGCGATACGGCCGCCGGGGCTTGCGGCACCGCCGGTGGCCGGATCCCGTTTTCGTTCAGCCACCGCCACGAAAGTGCAGGTCTCAGGGCCTGGTCCATCAGCTGCCGCATGCCGGGCGTGCCTTCGGTCGTCGCATACAGCGCCCTGATCACCACCGCGGGCGCGGCTAGCTTGCCCGCCCAGTCCGCGAGCTCGCCGGATACGTGCCGGTCGCCCAGGTCGGGGATCACGGTGTGCCAGAAGATCATCACCAGGATGTCCTCGAACTCCGCCTGATCGTACTGCTGGAAAACGTCGACGAACCAGCCGCGGTCGCGTATCAGCCTGCGGGAGCCGACCCGGTCCTGCGGTCCGGACTGGAAGTTCTTCGCGCGCAGGGCCTGGAAGGCCGATTCGAATTCCTGGCTGGCGGGCCCCGCTGACAGCAGCGCAAGCAGGGCGGTCAGGGTCGTGGGCGGCGGAACCTCCCCGGCCTGCGGGTGTCGGCTCTCGCCCGTGAAAAGCTGCGGCGCGTCCTGTGGCGACCGGCCGGCGGACACCGTAGGCCTCGCCGCCGGGGGCGACGTGACCGGTACGGACGGCGGCGCCGGCGCGGGGCGCGTCGTCACAGGCTGGGCTGCCGCGGGCGGACACGACGCGGCGGGCGGGGGAGGAGCGGCCGGCGGCCGTGACGCGGCGGGCGGGGGAGGAACGGCCGGCGGACGTGACGCGGCCGGCGGGGGAGGAGCGGCCGGCGGCAGGCGCGAGGGCTCCGGCTGGTGCCGCTCAGCGGGAGCCGCGGGCACGGCCAGCTCGGGCGGTGCCATGTCCAGGACGGTCGGTGCTGCCGGCTGCCCGACCTCGCCAGAGGAGGGTGCGCTCTTCTCATCGGCTCGGTAAGGCGCCGCCGCCACCGGCGGCGCCGCATACGGCACCGCAGGCGGCGCGTTCCCCGCTCCTTCGCTGATCACCGTCACCGCGGGAAGGCTGTCATCGAGCGCGTCGTAGACGGCCTGGATCCGCCGGTCGGCCGACCAGAGGTCGCCCGCGCGAGCCGCGATCACCCGGCTCAGCTCGTCACCACCAAGATCCCGGTAGGCGACGACCAGCAACCTGGCCAGATGCTGATACGCGGTATCGACGGGTACCGGGACGGGGTCTTGCGGCCGGACCCGGATCTCGGCGCGCGGTGTCATGGGCGCCGCCTGCGGCGCCGCCTGCGCCAGGCGGAAGACGATGTCCGGGAGCGTTTCCGGGTCCATATCGCTCAGCGGCAGCTCGAAGGTGGAGAACGACCAGCCCCGCCGGCCGCCGCCGCGGCCGAGCAGAGGTCCCATGGTGCGCCGCAGTCCCCACAGCAGGAGAGCCTGCGAACCTCCCTGCGGCGGCCGGACGATGAATCGTTCCGGAAGCTGCACCGAAAGCGGTGTGTCCCGGTCGCCGAGCGCGGCGGCGACCACACGCTCCAGGCCGGCCTCCCGTGCCGCGGCCCGATCGAGCGCCTCGGCGTTGTCCCGGACCAGTTCGGTCAGCCCGGCCGCGTCAACGGGTGGCAGCGTGGCGCCGAAGCTGACGGTGCCAGGCCGCGGGCCGATCGTCTCCGGCAACCCCGTGGAACATAGCGTCACCGCCACCTCGGGGGTAAGCAGGTCGGCCGGGCCGAGGAGAACGCGGGAGACGAGCGGACGTCCATCCCGCCCGTCATTGAATTGAACCGCCTGCCGGTCCCGCTGCCGCCAGACCAGCGCCGCCGCCCTGTCGCGGTACATCTCGTAGCGCACGCTCTCGGTGGGCGCGTCCACGCCCGGGTGCCGGACCCAGGGTCCTATCCGCTGGACCCACGACCGGAACGATTCGGGTGACATGGAGCACGCGACCGCCGACATGTCCTTGGCGGGCTGCCAGCGGTATTCGATCTGGTGAATCTCCTGCGATTCGGCCACCTAGATCCCCACCTTCTCGGCCTCGGGGCCGGTCAGCACCCCGGTCATGGCCAGCATGGCGACCAATGGGCGCAGCACCCGGCGCGGCGTGACGCCGCGCGGGAAGACCCCGCCCTGGCCCTCGCCCTGGCCGACCCCGCCAGTCGGCGACGCGACGTGCAGCGTGGCCTTCGCGCACGCCTCGTACGGGAGCGTCCACGGCGCCGCCCCTTTGTCCTGCAGGTAGGCGTAGACGTCACGGCTTTCGCTGAGGAACTCTGCCGCGTCGAGTGCCCCGGTGCCCGACCGTAGCCAGCGGGTCACCGGGTCCTCGAACCTGAGGAGGTCCGACTTGTTCAGCACGATCGCCGCGGCGACGTGGCCGGGCAGCCTGTTGGCCCCTCTCAGCAGGTCAAGGACGTTATCGAAGGTGTCATCGCCAATCCCGCCGGTTCCGATCTGGGTCGGATCGACGATGAAGAACAGCCCGTCCGCTATGTCGAGGAACTTCTTCGTCCCCGTTACGCCGGTCAGCTCGCCGCCGGCCACGTCGAACAGCACGACCGGCCGTGGCTGCCCTTTCCCTGGCTGCATGAGAAAGGCGTCCGTGAAGGTCACGATGCCTTCCTGGGTGCCGAGCAGCACCTTGTTGTCGTTGAGGAGCGGGCGCACACGGTTCTCGAGGAACTGGTGATGCAGGGACCGGTCGAGCGCCCAGCAGTCGATCCCGTATTGTCGCAGGCCAGCCCGCATCGCGCCGATCATGGCGGTGAGCAGGTGGGTCTTGCCCGATTTGGTCAGCCCGACGAATCCCAGGACAACGGGAGGACCGAAGCTGCCATAGTCGGCGGGCAGGTAGTGGTCCATCGGATTGAACTTGTAGGGGTTGGGACAGCGCTTGGCCGATCCGCGCTCCAGGTTGGTCCGCAGCGGGCCGGTGACGTCCGCCGGGATACGGAGTTCGGTGTAGACCTCTCGGGCCCTGTCCCACTGCCAGCGCGGTAGCGCGTCCCAGTCATTGATCAGCGTCAGGCAGATCGGGCAGGTCACCTGATTGCCTCGTCGGCTGCCTCCGTTGACGCTCGTGGGTGGCGCCGCTGTCGCGGGCTCGTCAGGATGGGCGTTCACAGTCGCGGGGCTCCCGGGATGGGCCGTCACGGTCTTGGTGATCACGGTCGGCGCGGTCACCGGAGGTTCGCCGCCCGCGGGCTGCGGCCACATGCCGAGCAGCCGCGCGATCCGCCGCGCGTGGTCGGTTTCTCCGGGCACTCCGTGCTGGCGGAGCGCCTGGCGTAGTCCCGCCGGGTTGTCGGCGTAGCTGGTCGCCAGGTTCCTGGCCACCGTTTCGAACCCCGGGTCCGGCGGCAGCACGGCGGCCCCGGAACGGAACGATACCAACAGCCCGGACACGTCCGCGGCCTGCCCGGGCGCGTAGGTGAGGAACGAAACCGGCCTGGTGCCGCCGAGCATGTCCACAATGCTCACCAGGCCCCAGACCACCGCCTCGGGCAGTGACCATTCCGTCCAGGGCATGGTCACCCGCTGGTCGCCGGCCAGGACGTGGCCGAGCAGGGGGACCAGCAGGCTGATGGCTTCCTTCGACCGCGACCGTGCCCCGATGGCGCCGGGGTGCGACAACTGGACGTGATCGGTGTCCACGACCTGGAGCGGGCGGTCATCCGGCGGCAGGCCGGGCAGCTTGGCCGGCAGCTCCCGCACCAGCAGGGCGTAGCTGCCGGTCAGCACGGCCGAAGACCCGACCACGGCGTGCGCGAACTGCCAGGCTATTCCCGATGTGGTGTTGTCGTGCCAGCGGACGAGGGCCGCCTGCGGGCCGAAGCTCAGGTAGCAGCGCCCGAGCGGGCCTCCTGCCCGCAGCCACGGGTCGAGGCGCCGCAGCCAGAGGTCTCCTGAACCGGGATCCTCGAGCGAAGCGGCCGCCTGCAGGATTATCCCGCGGGCGCCGCTCGGCGCCCGGTAGATGATCTGGTCGAGGGTGCTCATCGGACCGCCATCAGGACCGGCCGCCCCGCCTGAACCAGGGGCGCTTGTCCTGATCCGCCGGGTCCCCGGGCACCGCGGCTTCGGGCGCGGCCGGGCCGTTCGGCGCCGATTCCACGGTCATCAGGGACGGAGCCATCCCGCCCGGCGCGCCCCCGCCGGGGCTACCGGCGCCGCGCCGGTCTTCCGCCCCGGCTGTGCCGGGGTGCTTCTCGTGCCGCAGCAGGTCGAAGCGCTCGTACCCGTCGTTGAGGCGCGCGTCGCCGCCGATCCCGCGGGGGATCGGGTCGCCCGCATCGCGACGCTTGGCCAGCAGGTCCCTGGCGGTCGGCCGGCCCTCCGGCGGGCCGAAGAGCGGATGCAGGTCCGTGAAGGCTTCCCCGGCGAGCTGGCTGGCATTCTGGAGCTTCTCGCCCTGGGACCGCACGTAGTAGATCAGCCGGCCCGCTGAGTGCATGTCATCGCGTTTGGTCACCAGGCCGCTGGGCTTCCTGCCCAGTCGTTGCTCGGGTCCCACCCAGTCCGCCGGCCCGATGGCCTCCCTCGGCACGCCGAACACCGTGGCCAGGCTGAAGTCCGTGATCTGAGCGTGCTGCCTGCGGCCATCCCATCGCACCGTCCACGGCGACAGGCCGCGATGCGCGATGCCCGCGACCTCCAGCCAGCAAAGGCCGGTCAGCAGGCTCACCTCGAAGGCCCGCTGCTCCCCGGGAATCATCTGGCCGGCCACCGCGTGCAGGGGATCGCCGAGGTAGGGCTCGAGCAACGCGTAGGGACCGGCGGATTCCGCCTCGTCGCCGTACAGGTGGGACAGGACGGGCGGGTAGCCGGCCTGCTCTGCCACCGCGTGCAACCGCCGCCCGGCCAGGATCTCGTTGTCGAGCCGCTCGTAACCGGTCATCCGGCCGGCACCCGGGGCCACCCGGAGCTGGCGCAACTCGGTGCGGTCGTCCAGCCAGACCCACCGTGCGACCAGGACGTCCCCGACGCGGCTTTCCGCCCCGTCGACGGCTGCCACCGCACGATCCGGCTCGCCGGTGACCCGGCGGAAAATGAGTTCTTCGGTGTTCCCGCTCGCGGCTTTGCCGGTCATGGCTGCGGCTCCGCTGACGTGTCGGCTGAGTCATCCGGATCCGTCCACATCACGCGCGTCGCGGCGGGTCGCAGCGGAACCAGGCGGATCAGCCCGGCGTACGAGCCCGACCTGGTCCAGGTCGTGTCCGGTGGCAGGCTCGGGCCGAGCGTGTCCTTGGTCAGCCGGGGCGCGAACGCTACCATCCGCGATGGTCCGGCCACGTCGAGCACGCTGACGTCGTCCGGCCCGCACAGCTGCCACATTTCCTGTCTCGGATCGTGCCGGAGGGCTTCCCTGATCGCCGCCATGTTGTCGTCGGCATACGCGTGATCGGGCACGACGGACCTCGCGAACGGCGGCGGGGAGGTCGCCCCGTTGAGCGCCGCGTGCTGCGTCCACGTTGCGATCAGGTCGGCCGTCTTGGCCTGGGCCCGCTCGTAGGCTTCCTGGCCACTGGCGCTCGGCGTGGCGGCCTCGTCTGCGAGCGTCTCGCCCACCACGTCGTACAGGATCGGCATCAGGCTGTCGCTGAGCCGGGCGAGCCTCGTCCCGCGGGCGCCGCCGGCGTTCACCGTCGCGCCCGGGGCGGCGGCGTGCTCGGCGAGCTTCCTGTTGACGCCGTCGAGCGCGATCCTGATCCTGGTTATCTCGTCGGCCACCGCGGCGCCGCCCGACCATTCCTTGCGCGCCACGGTGACGACCAGGGCGGCCAGGCCGTCGGCGGCGCGCTCCGCGTCTTCCAGCCCCAGCTCGCGCCGCCGCACATCAGGTTCCGCCCTTCCCGGCGGCCGGGGTGCCGGGGAGGCCAGCCGGTCGAGCAGGCCAGCGGGGCATAGCTTGTCGACCTCGGGCAGGTAGCTCGCGCTGCCCTTGTGGATGAGCTGCTGGCCGGTGAGGTTCAGTCGCCTGGTCACTCGCGGCAGCGTGTCACCGTCCCGGACGGCCTCGACGGCTGCCCGGGACACGGCGAACCGGTTAGCGTCCTGGCTGTCAGCGTCGGGGTCAGCGCGGGAGGGCGGATCCGGCAGGTCGACTCCGGCCGCCGTTACCTGACCACGTTGCACCTTGGTCAGGTCGCCTGTCGAGTCAGCGTCCGCGAACAGCCGCGCCACCCGGTCGCGGAACACGGACAGGTACTTGCCGACGGTGATTACATCGTCGCGGACGTCGGGTTCGCCCCTGCGCAGCAGCCCGGTCCGTGACTTGGCCAGGGTCGCGGAGGTCGCGGCCGCCGAGTCGGCGATCCGGTCGCGGCAAGCGCCGAGATCGCCGCCCTTGGTCAGCCGGATGGTGCCGAACGAGCTGGGTATCAGCGATACGAACGGC